>OJMH01000128.1_pt1 | contig 117494 bp, 114 predicted proteins | sample 1597111 | NCBI WGS metagenome assembly OJMH01 (sample SAMEA2452115, study PRJEB22498) | human gut metagenome | reverse complement strand
TTCTCGCACGATACTTAATCGTGCTCGCGGAGTCCTTGCTACGTCCCGATTTTTTGCATTTTATTCAATTTTCAAAGTCTTTTTATCCCCGGGACTAGCGCAGCTACCCCCTCCTTCTCGCACGATACTTAATCGTGCTCGCGGAGTCCTTGCTACGTCCCGATTTTTTGCATTTTATTCAATTTTCAAAGTCTTTTTATCCCCGGGACTAGCGCAGCTACCCCCTCCTTCTCGCACGATACTTAATCGTGCTCGCGGAGTCCTTGCTACGTCCCGATTTTTTTGCATTTTATTCAATTTTCAAAGTCTTTTTATCCCCGGGGCTAGCGCAGCTACCCCCTCAATATAAGGCTTAATTGCTTATTCATTTTAAACAAAAGAAATCCGTTTTTCAAGTCTTATTTCTTAATGTAAATTTCTTCAAGATTGTGCGTAACGCCGCCAAGCTCCGTGGGGTGGATGTTTCCGAACTTTTTGCGAATTGCGGTTATCCTGATGGGCGAATAAAGATAAATCATGGGCTTCATGTCATAAATCAGCTGCTGATACTCCTCATAAAGCGCACGGCGCCTGTCAAAATCCAATTCCACTGCCGCTTTGTCAAAAATTTCATTAAGCCTGCGCTCCCATGCAAAAATATTCTTATTATCACTTTCAGAATGCCTCATGTTGAACAAATGAAGCGAACCGTTGGATTGCCAGACATTTTTTCCGCTGTATGGCTCCAGAGGATTGCCCGTAAAGCCCATAATCACAACATCCCAATCAAGAGTGTTCGTCAGACGGTTCACAAGCGTGTTGAACTCAACTGGCTTGAAATTCACGCTCATACCGAGGTCTTCCAAATCCTGTTTGACCATAACCCCCAGAGATTCTCGCTCAGTGTTCCCTGCATTTGTGTAAAGGTCAAATTCCACCCTGTTTCCGTCTTTGTCAAAAAGCTTGTTGTTTTTATCCCAGTAAAATCCTGATTTTTTAAGTAGTTCACGGGCTTTTTCCACATCTTGCGGATGACCTTTGGCAACTTTTTCGTTCAAATAAATCGAAGAAAGTGCCTCGGGCGTGAAAAGCGGCGCCCCAACGCCATTTGCAACGTTAAAAACCATATTTTCACGGTCAATCGCATAATCAACCGCACTTCTGAAATTTATATCCCCGAACCACTTTTGTTTAATGGGATTTACGTAATATTTTCCCTTGTCATTCTTGCGGGTGTTGAGATTGAACCCGAAATACATCGTACCCGTATCCGGCCCGAGATTGTAGATTTTGTAATCGGAATTTTTCTCTTTTTCCTTAAAAATCGACACATTTGCCCCGCGAAGCGACACTACATCGAGCTCTTTTGACTTAAATTTCAAAAGCTCATTATTCAAATCGCCCACAATCAAGATAATATATTTGTCCAAATAAGGCAGCCGCTGCCCTTTTTCATCAATCATCGCATAATTCGGATTTCGCTCATACACAATGCGCTGCGCAGGCACATATTCCTTGAGTTTGAACGCCCCGCTCACAACAAAATCCTCCGGCGGGGTTGATGGCCCCCAGAAAGAATCAAAAGCGCGTTTACCCTTGTCAGAAACAGGTTTGAGCACATGCTTTGGGGCAATCGGCACGCTAATTTGCCTTAAAAAAGGTGAAAACGGCTTTGGCGTGACGAACTTCACGGTATATTTATCAATTTTCGTCACTTTCGGCAACTCACCGTCAATATACATCGCGTCACGCGTGCTCGTGTTTCCGTAACCGCCAAAAACCAGCGTATTCCAGGTATATTCGACGTCATCAGCGGTGATTTCTTTTCCGTCCGACCATTTCAGCCCTTTTCTAAGCGTTATCAAATAAGTTTTTTTGTCCGGCATTGTTTTAATGGTTTTTGCCAGCCTCGGGATGACTTCACCGGTATAAGGGTCAGTTGTAACAAGGCTTTCAAACATTATATCGCTTGCAACGCTTGAAGTTGCATCTTTTGAGTTCCATGAGTTAAACGTTTTCGGCCCCTCGCCGATAGTGCTGACGACCATTGTCCCGCCGTACTTTCCGGCAGGGCTTCTGGAAAGCAGAAAATCGGTTCCGTCAATGGTTTTCAGCTCAACGGGTTTTGGGGTAAAAGAATCCTCTTGATTTTGGGCGGATTTTACCGCAGTTTTATCTGCTTCGGGCTTATCCGCGCGGATACAGCTCGCAAGCACTATGACAACAAATAGGATTACAGTAATTAGCAGTGTTCTTTTTTTCATAATAATAAATTAGCATAAATTTTAGCAAACGAACACAACCCGAATGAGCTACTGCTTTTTCCTACCTGAAATTGATGAAAAAGCTTAAATTCCCAGCTCTTTCAAAATCCCGTTCAGAGCAATCTTCACATGCGCATAATTCAAGCCGCCCTGCATGTATGCAGCGTAAGGCGGGCGCATCGGGCCGTCAGCGGAGAGCTCAATCGTTGAACCCTCAATAAAACTTCCGCCTGCCATAATCAATTTATCATCATAACCGGGCACCTCATCCGGAATCGGCGTCAAATAAGACTCAACCGGCGAATAATACTGCAAAGCCTTACAAAAAGCCATCAGCGGCTCGGGTGCACCGAATTTTATGGTTTGAATCAGGTCACATCTGGGTTCCTCGGGCTTTGGTGTTGACACAAAACCGATATCCTCAAACACCTGAGAGGCAAGAATAGAGCCTTTCACGGCCTCTGCCACAATCGAGGGTGCCATAAACAGCCCCTGATAAATCAATCGCAGCTGATTGAGCATAGCACCGCCCTCAGCGCCGATTCCGGGGGCGGTTAGGCGCATTGCAGCCTGCTCAACATACTCTTTTTTACCGGCAATATAACCGCCAGCCTCAACAATCCCTCCGCCCGGGTTTTTTATCAAAGAACCGGCAATCAAATCCGCTCCTATTTCAAGGGGTTCTTGCTCCTCGACGAATTCGCAGTAGCAGTTGTCAATAAAGCAGATACAATCGGGATTTTTGGATTTTACAATATCAATAACCTTTTTTGTGGTCGCAATATCCAGTGATTTTCGCAGGGAATAGCCGCGCGAGCGCTGGATTGTGACCATATTTACGGATTTGTCGATTTTCTTTTCCAAAAGCTCAAAATCCACGTAAGTTTCGTCTTTCAAAGGAATTTCCTCATACAAAACCCCGTGCCCCATCAAAGAAGCCCGTTTATTTCCTCTTGTGCCGATAACTTCTTCCATTGTGTCATAAGGCGTTCCGACAACGGAAACAAGTTTTTCCCCGTACCTCAAATTCCCGAACAAAGCGCACGCAATCGCATGCGTGCCTGAAACAAAATGATTTCTGACAACAGCGGCTTCGGTTTTGAAAACATCAGCAAAAACATTGTCCAGAGCCTCCCGCCCCATATCGTCATGCCCGTATCCGCTGACCGACGCAAAGTGTTCAAGCCCGATTTTGTACTTTTGAAAAGCGTTCAGGACTTTTTCCTGATTATATTCTTTAATTTTATCAACTCTTTTAAACTGCGCAGCAACTTTCGCTTCAGCCGCTTCAATTATTTCATTCATGTTCAAATTCCCTCTCTAAAAACATCATACCAGAAACAAACCCGCCCCTGCACGAAGAAAAGTAAGTGATTTGAACAAAAAACAAAAAACATTTCCAAATATTCAAAGCAGAAAGCAGGGATTATTCTTTGGAGTGACTATGGAGGAGCTATGAATTTATCTTAATTATTTCCCCTCTCCGATGGGAGAGGGTGCCCGCAGGGTGGGTGAGGGCTTAACCATTAGGGAAAACCAGGGCAGAAGTGAGAGCTTAAGTGAACCCGGCGGAAGCGGAATCAAACGGGGCTGACCAAAGGGAACGCCCCTTGCGAAGGCTCACGCCCAGGGAGCCGTAGCGTTTGATTACAAGACATCGGAACGGAAAAGAAGCCTCCCTGCTTTCTGCGCCAAAACCCAACAAAACCAGCCCTCACCCCCGCCCCTCTCCCAGCGGAGAGGGTGAATGACAGGCTTTATTCTGTTATTCGCAAAATATACTGATAATAGTTGCTGTTTTTGTATTTTGCGGCATTCTCGCGGATAGTTTCTTTGTCAATAAAGCCCATGCGCCACGCAACTTCTTCAAGACAGGCAATTTTTATGCCCTGATTGTTCTCAATCGTCTGAACATAAGAGCTTGCCTGCAAAAGCGCGTCATGAGTACCGGTGTCAAGCCATGCAAAGCCTCTGCCGAGCACTTCAACATGCAAATTGTCATTTTTGAGATAAATATTGTTCAAATCAGTAATCTCAAGCTCCCCGCGGGCCGATGGTTTCAAGGATTTTGCGTATTCAACGACTTTGTTGTCATAAAAATACAAACCTGTTACTGCGTAGTTGGATTTCGGGTTTTTCGGCTTTTCTTCGATTGAAAGCGCCTTTTTATTTTCATCAAAATCAACAACGCCGAATCTTTCAGGGTCTTTTACCTGATAAGCAAAGACAGTCGCCCCGTCGCCGCGCTCAGAAGCGTTTTTAAGAATGCTTGAAAAGCCCATGCCGTAAAAAATATTGTCCCCGAGCACAAGTGCGGCATTATCATCGCCAATGAACTTCTCTCCGATAATAAAAGCCTGCGCAAGCCCATCAGGAGAGGGCTGAACATCGTATTCAAAATGAACACCGAGATTTGAGCCGTCACCGAGTAGTTTTTCAAACTTCGGGGTATCCTCGGGCGTTGAAATAATAAGAATATCACGAATTCCCGCCAGCATAAGCACCGAAACAGGGTGATAAATCATCGGTTTGTCATAAACAGGCAAAAGCTGCTTGGAAACAGTCATTGTAGAGGGATACAGACGTGTGCCGGAACCGCCGGCAAGCACAATTCCTTTAGTTTTTTTAGTCATCTTCGCGTAATTCCATATATTGTTTTAGTGATACTTTCCAATCAGGGCAGATTCCGTCATTTTCCATGACAGAATACGCAGGGCGCTTGGCCGGTCTGGGAAATTCTGCCGTAGTTACAGGGAGAACGGGTGTTTTTATTCCCGCAAGCTTAAAAATCTCCTTTGTAAAGCCATACCAGCTTGTTTTTCCGCTTCCGCAAATGTGATAAATTCCATATTCCGCTTCTTCATCGAGCAGACCGATAATTGCGTCAGCCAGCGCAACTGTCCACGTGGGGCAGCCGATTTGGTCGTCAACAACACGGACTTCGGGCATTTTTTTCGACAATGCAATCATTGTTTCCACAAAATTCTTTCCATGGTGCCCGTAAAGCCAGCTTGTGCGGGTTATATAATACTTTTTGCAATGTTTTTGTACGGCCTCTTCGCCTTTTAGCTTTGCAAGCCCGTAATTGTCCACAGGATTGGTTTTATCGCCGGGTTTGTAAGGAGTTTTTGCATTTCCGTCAAAAACATAATCCGTGCTGATATAAACCATCGGAATATCAGCTTTTGCAGCAGCAATTGCAACATTTTCCGTGCCTTTTTCGTTAATCAAAAGCGCAGTATCAAAATCCTCTTCTGCTTTGTCAACATTCGTGTATGCAGCGCAATGGATTACAAAATCAGGCTTTTGCGCCTCAAAAACAGCCAGAACTTTTCCGGAATCAGTAATATCCATTGAATCCGCATCGGTTTCGATTACTTCATAGCCGTCATCCTCAAGCATAGGGCACAAATCCTGCCCCAGCATGCCTTTTGCGCCTGTAACAAGAACTTTCATTAAACAGCAGCTGCCTTTCTTGCTTCAATGTGCTCAATCCAATCCTGATTTTTCAAATACCAGTCGATTGTAAGCTTTATGCCCTCTTCAAAAGTAACCGACGGCGACCAGCCGAGCTCTTTTTGGATTTTTGAGCTGTCAATTGCGTATCTTCTGTCGTGTCCGAGGCGGTCTTCGACGTATTTAATTGAGCTTTCGTCCTTGCCAAGCTCTTTTATCAACAGTTTTGTGATTTCAATGTTGGCTTTTTCGTTGTTTCCGCCGATATTGTAAACCTCGCCGACGCGCCCTTTGTGCAGAACCGTATCAATCGCCGCACAATGGTCATAAACATACAACCAGTCGCGCACATTCATGCCATCACCGTAAACAGGAACCTGTTTTCCGTTCAAAAGGTTAGAAATAAAGAGCGGGATGAGCTTTTCAGGGTACTGATAAGGCCCGTAGTTGTTTGAGCAGCGGGTGGTCAGAACCGGCATTTTATAAGTTTCATAATAAGCTCTCACAAGCAAGTCCGCACCGGTTTTTGACGCAGAATAGGGGCTGTTCGGGGCAAGCGGGGTTTCTTCCGTAAAATAGCCGGTTTTTCCGAGGGTTCCGTAGACTTCATCCGTCGAAACCTGCAAATATCTGTCAATTTTGAACTCTTTAGCGTTCTGCAAAAGGTTCAAAGTTCCCTGAATGTTAGTTTCCACAAAGATTTCAGGGCCGGTTATGCTTCTGTCAACATGAGATTCGGCAGCAAAGTTTACGCATGCATCAACTTCAGCCATAAGTTCGCGTACAAGCTTTTTGTCGCAGATATTTCCGTGCACAAATTTGTAATTCGGGTTGTTTTCAACATCTTTTAGGTTCTCAAGGTTCCCTGCATAAGTAAGAGCGTCAAGGTTTATCACCTTGTAATCGGGATATTTGTTCAAAATGTGCCTTACAAAACAGTTTCCGATAAATCCGGCGCCGCCGGTAACCAATAATCTCATATTCACCTCTTAAAAATTATTATCTGCATCTTTTAACAAAGGATGTTTTGAATCCTTTTCCGAAATAACCGGATTTGTGTCCAAATTCCAATCAATACCTATTTCCGGGTCATTCCACATAATCCCGCGGTCGTTTTCAGGGGAATATTCATCCGAGGATTTGTAACAAATCTCTGCAACATCCGACCTTACGCAAAATCCATGCGCAAATCCCGCCGGAATATAAAGCATTTTTTTGTTTTCTTCCGTAAGCTCGACGCCAACCCATTTTCCGTAGGTTTTTGAGCCTTTTCTGATGTCGACGGCAACGTCAAAAATTGCGCCTTTAATACATCTTACGATTTTAGCCTGAGCTTTGGGGGCTTTCTGGTAATGAAGCCCGCGCAGAACGCCTTTTGAGGATTTTGAATGATTATCTTGAACAAAATCGTCCTTTATTCCGTTATTAATAAAGTCAGAGCGTTTATATGTTTCCATAAAAAAGCCTCTGTCATCATTAAAAGCACGGGGAGTAATCACAATGACATCATCAATAGCGGTTTTCTCAAAACTAAACGGCATTTTCCCTCTCAAATTCCTATTTTTTACTAAATTATATCACAAGACCTATAACAATTTAGCACAAAAAGGCTTTAAATAATGAATTGTAACAAAATATTTAATTATGCTATAATTACACTATCAAAAAGGAGGATTTACAATGAAAAAACTTTCAGCAATCGCTATCGCAGCAGCATTTGTTCTTACTTCGGCATGTTCATTTGCAGCAACATCTTCAAATACAACATGGGACCAAAAAGTACTCCAGAAAAGACAACAGCTTTTAGACAAACAAAATGCTGCAATTAAAAAACAAGACGAAAAAATCAATGAATTAAACAAAAAATCAGAAGAAGCAAAAAAACAGCGCGAAGCTCAACAAAAAGCCCGCCAGGAAGCTTTGAAAAAACAGCAGGAAGAAATTAAAAAGAAACAGGATGCGCAAAAAGCGGCCATAAAAAAACAGCAGGAAGAAGCTAAAAAAAGACAGGAAGCCCGCAAACAAAGCGCTGACAACCTGAAAAAAGACATGAAATCTATCAAAGATTCCTTCAAATTTTAATCAATTATAAATATTTTTAAACGATTTGCCCGATGTGGGAAATATGTTTAATATTTAATATGAATATTGATATTATTCTAAAAGAAAGAGAGACACAAATGAAAAAATTCTTAGTAATTCTCGGATTGCTCGCAGTTTCAGCACCGGTATTCGCAGCTGACAAATACGCATCTGTAGATTTGGACAAAGTATTGAGAAGCTACAAAGAAACAGCTGACGCAACTGCTCAGTTCCAGAAAGAAGAAGCTGACATCAGAATTTTCGTTCTTGATGCACAGAAAAAAGTAGTTTCTGCAAAAACCGACGCAGAAAAGAAACTTCTTGAAGAAAAATACAACAAAGAACTTCAGGGCAAAGTAGACGCGCTTCAGGCTAAAAAAGTTGAAGCTCTGAAAAAAATCGACGCAGCTGTAAAAGCACAAATCGACAAAATCGGCAAAACAGGCACTTATGCTTTGATTCTTCCGGCAAACAACACTTTGTACGGAACAGTTGATATCACTGATCAGATTATCAAAGGCTTAAACGCTGCAAAATAGTAATTGAAAATGGATTTTATTAAAAATTACATTAAAAATTCTATTGATACAAAAAGAAACATCCTTGAAAACGAGAAAATCCTCTCAAAAATCAGGGATGTTTCTCTTGTTATCGTAGATTCTTTGAAAAAAGGCGGAAAAGTTCTCATTTGCGGAAACGGAGGCAGCGCAGCAGATTCCCAGCACATCGCAGCAGAATTCGTAAGCCGGTTTTATTTTGACCGTCCGGGTCTTCCAGCGATGGCGCTTACTGTGGATACATCGATTTTGACCGCAATCGGCAATGATTACGGCTACGAAAAGACCTTTTCGCGGCAGGTTCAGGCTTGCGCAAACAAAGGCGACGTTCTCATCGGAATCTCGACCTCGGGTAGCTCTAAAAACGTTGTAAACGCAATTTTAGAAGCAAAAAACAAAGGCGTTTACACTGTCGGGCTGACCGGAGAGAAAAAAGCCCTCATCTTTGACAACGCAGACGTAACAATCAACATCCCTTCCGCTGAAACGCCCATAATTCAGGAATCTCACATCATGGTTGGGCATATAATATGCGCTCTGGTCGAAAAAATGATGTTTTCCGGCGAAAATTAGTTGTTATTTGACATGCAAAGCATGCTTTCTTTCACTGCTTCCGTGTACATATTGTCAAATTCATCAATACACTCATCCAGCACCTTAATCAGCTTTATTAAGTCAGACTGGAGCTGAATATGAAAGTTTTCTCTGTCCATACGCGATATCCTTATCAGATTACTAATAAGATATCGGCATTTTGTGCAAAAAACTTTAGATTTGTGAAATAATCGTTACAATCAGTCAGAATAAATGTGCATAATCGTGTTCACATCGCGCCTTGAGGTATGGACGCCGATGATGTTCGTCGTGGGGAACATAATATCGTTGTTATTTTTGCTGTGCCCCATTATTCCGAGAGCATGCCCTATTTCATGCAGCGCAACGCCGTACATCTCTTTTTGAGAAACTATTTGCCCTCTTACCCTTGTTTGGAGGTAGATATTTGATTTTCCGACAAAATATTTTCCGCTGCAGGCTGGATAAGTCGTATAACCAACAGCGTTTTTGTTGCTTAAGTCCATGGATTCCTTAAAATAAACAAGAATTTGCCCCTGCGCCTCGCTTTTTGTGGAAATAAAGCGGATTTTATTTTTGCTGACATATTGCCACTCATTAAAAGCTTTAACAACCGTTTCTGTGTATTTTGAACCGGGCTGAATCCACACCCGAACCGGCATTGCGCCCCATTTGCAATTGTATGTGATATCAGAAAGGTAATTTCCGTAATCTGTTTTATTTGCAGCAGCAGAACTCTTGTGGATTGTCTGCGATTGCTGCATATATTTTACAGATTCCTGACCCAGCTTTGAATTCGGTGAAATTGTTCTTATTGTATCAAATTGTGCGTAAGCAGCGCCCTTTTCGCCCAGATTTAAGAGCGAATGGGCATATAAATATCTTGTTTGCAAATCAGCGCGGTTTGTAGTTTGCAAAAGCCGCGCTGAACACGCTTTTGAGCTTTTATAATCGCCTCTGTTGTAATAATTCAGGCACGTATCATAATTCAGAGCCGCAACCGCCGCTCCTGCAGTGAAAAAACAGAACAAAAAACTTAATAAAACCCTTTTCATAACAGAATAATATGATATTTTCGCACTTTCGTAAAGAAAAATCCCCCGAACTGCCCAGTCACATAAAAAAGACGCTCTTTCGAGCGCCTTTTTCATTTATGAATAATTTGCATTGCTAAATGCGCATTATCTCATCAATTCGCCTACTGCTTTGTAAACAGCCATTCTCTTAGCTGCGTCTTCTTCAGCCTGACAGTAGAGGGATTCACAAGCTTCGGGGTTAGTTTTCATAAGTGATTTGTAACGACCTTCGCTTCTGATGAATTCCTGATAGCTGCCTTTGGGTTCTTTTGCATCCCATGTGAAAGGCTGCTCGTTAGCAGGGTTGTATCTGTAAAGCGGGAAGTATCCGGCTTCAACAGCACGTTTTTGCTCGGTTTGAGTTTTGCTCATGTCGATTCCGTGAGCAATACAAGGAGCATAAGCAAAGATGATAGACGGGCCGTCGTATGCTTCAGCTTCCTGGAATGCTTTCAGAGTTTGAGCTCTGTCAGCGCCCAGCGCAACTGATGCAACATATACATAACCGTATGACATGCTCATCAAGCCCATGTTTTTCTTGTAAGTTCTCTTACCGCCGGTAGCAAACTTCGCAACCGCACCGGTAGGTGTAGATTTAGAAGCCTGACCGCCTGTGTTGGAGTAAACTTCGGTATCAAGAACGAGGATATTTACGTTCTGGTTCTGAGCGAGAACATGGTCAATACCGCCGTATCCGATATCGTTTGCCCATCCGTCGCCGCCGATAATCCAAACGGATTTGTCAGTGAAGTAATCCTGAAGTTCTCTTACTTTTGCAAGGTCAGAGCAGCCGCAGTCCGCATATTTAGCAATAACTTCTTTTGCTTTATTTTGAGCTGCAACAGCTTCTTCTGTTTTTGAGTTGTCAAAGTGAGAGAGTGCTTCAGTGAGCGCTTCTTTCAAATCAGCCGGAGTTTTTTCGTTAGAAATAACTCTTTCAGCGTAATTTTTCAAAGTAGACCTGTTCTGGTCAACTGCCAATCTCATACCGAAGCCGAATTCAGCGTTATCTTCAAACAATGAGTTAGCCCATGCCGGCCCTCTGCCATCCTTGTTGGTTGTGTAAGGAATTGTCGGGAAAGTACCGGAGTAGATTGAAGAACAACCTGTTGCGTTAGCAACGATTACGTTTTCACCGAATAACTGTGAAACCAGTTTAACGTAAGGTGTTTCACCGCAGCCTGCGCAAGCACCTGAGAACTCAAACAACGGTTTTCTGAGCATAGCACCTTTGATTGTTTTGGTAGTATTTTTGCCCATTACATTATCAGGCAGCTCGTTGAAGAATTTTTCGTTTTCACATTCGCCGCTTTCGCATTCTGCTTCAATGCTTGACCAAACAAGAGCCTGTTTTTCAGGGTTTTTGTTAGCAGGGCACTGATCTACGCAAACGCCGCAGCCTGTACAATCTTTGCAGTAAACCTGAACTTTGAACTGTTCATCAGCCAGAGCCGGTTTTGCAGGGATTGTTTTAAAGGATTCCGGAGCGTCTTTCAGGTCTTTAGCTTCAATCAATTTAGTTCTGATTGCAGCGTGAGGACAAGCAGATGCGCAGATTCCGCACTGAATGCAGTTTTCTGAATTCCATTTCGGAACTCTCGGTGCGATTCCGCGTTTTTCGAGGCAGGCAGTTCCTGTCGGGATTACGCCGTCAACTGACATTGCAGAAACAGGAATATCGTCGCCTTTTTGTCTCATTGAGGGTTCAATGATTTTCTTAGCGAATTCGCAAGCGTCATCAGAGATTAATTTAACGTCTTCTGCGTGAGCAACGCCGTCCAAAGAAGCAGGAATAGCAACTTCTTCACAAGCATCAACCGCTGCATCAATCAATGCGAGGTTCATGTTAACAACATCGTCGCCTTTTTTCTTAAAGGTTTTCTTGGTCATTTCTCTCATGCCTTCAAGAGCCTGTTCAAAAGGAATGATTCCGGAAACTTTGAAGTAAGCAACCATCATAACAGTGTTTGCACCTTTACCGCGCAAGCCGGGCTGTTTTTTAATAAGAGCTTCAGCATCAATATTGTAGAATTTGATTTTCTTATTGATGATGGTTTCCTGCATATCTCTGGTCAGGTGTGAAAATGCTTCTTCTTTTGACCAGGGGCTGTTGAGAAGGAACGTTCCGCCTTCTTTAATGCCTTTCAACATATCATATCTGCCGATGTATGCATGCGCCGAGCAAGATACGAAGTCGGGAGCCGTGATAAGGTATGTTGATTTAATCTGTTTGTCGCCGAATCTCAGGTGAGAAACAGTTACGCCGAAAGATTTTTTAGAGTCATAAGCAAAATATGCCTGAGCGTCTTTGTTTGTGTACTGGCCGATGATTTTAATTGAGTTTTTGTTAGCACCTACCGTACCGTCTGAACCAAGGCCCCAGAACATGCAGTTTGTAGTCCCTTCGGGTTCTGTAACGATGTGTTCTTCAACTTTGAGTGATTTGTTGGTTACATCGTCTTCGATACCGACTGTGAAGCCGTGGAATCCGTTGTTTTCAAGGTGTTTGTAAACAGCGAGAACCATTGACGGAGTGAATTCTTTTGAAGAAAGCCCGTAACGGCCGCCAATGATGTTGATTCCTTTGTTTTCGAGTGCAGCAACGACATCGAGGAAGAGAGGTTCGCCGATTGAACCGGGTTCTTTTGTTCTGTCGAGAACTGCAATACGTTTTACAGAAGCAGGCAGAGCAGCCTTGAATCTTTCAACGTCAAAAGGTCTGTAAAGTCTGACTTTAACAAGACCGTATTTAGTTCCGCGTTTTGCGTTCAAATATTCGATAGTTTCTTCGATAGTTTCGCAGCCTGAGCCCATAGCAACGATAACGTCAGTAGCGTCGGGCGCACCGACGTAATCAAACGGATGATACTGTCTGCCTGTGACTTTAGCGACTTTGTCCATGTATTCCTGAACGATTTCGGGAACAGCTTCATAGTATTTGTTGACTGTTTCACGTCCCTGGAAGTAAACGTCAGTGTTTTGTGCGCCTACTTTGCAGACAGGAGCTTCAGGTCTCATCGCTCTTTGTCTGAATTCTTCGATATATTTGGGTTCTACGAGTTTTGCGATATCTTCGTAGGAGATTTCTTCAATTTTGTGTACTTCGTGAGAAGTTCTGAATCCGTCAAAGAACTGGAGGAAAGGAACTTTAGCTTTGTAAGTGGCTAAGTGGGCAACCAGAGCCAAATCCATTTCTTCCTGAACAGAGTTAGCAGCGAGCATTGCATAACCTGTATTACGGCAGCCCATAACGTCAGTATGGTCGCCGAAAATTGATAAAGATTGAGCCGCAAGAGCACGGGCCGCAACGTGAATTACTGACGGGAGCATTTCACCGGCTACTTTGTGCATTACGGGAATCATCAATAATAAACCCTGAGAAGCTGTATAAGTAGAAGTCAAAGCGCCTGCTGCCAGAGAGCCGTGAACGGCACCGGCCGCACCTGCTTCTGATTGCATTTCTGCAACTCTTACAGTTTCGCCCCAGATGTTTTTCTTGCCTTGTGAAGCCCATTCATCAATCCATTCACCCATAGTAGATGAAGGAGTGATGGGGTAAATTGCTGATACTTCGCTCATCGCATAAGCTACATGCGCTGCTGCGTAGTTTCCATCAACAGTTATTGTTTTACCTGACATAATTTAAATAGTCCTCCTTATTTAAAACTATTACTTAATTCTAACTACACATTAAATATGCTAATACAAAAAAATATTTAATACAAACCGGGATATGCACTGTTTTTAATTTTGAAAATAAAAAAATAATAAGTCCAAACGGGTTTAGTACCACTGAATATTTGCTGCCGCCCCCACAGTCACTCCAAAGAAAAATAACCAAACCTTTCGCAAAATTTTGATTAAAAAAAGCAAAATAATCTTCCTGATTTACAAATTTTAAAGTATAATCAGTTTACTGATAACAAAGTAAGGTAAAAAGTTCATGAATGTATTAATTGTCGGCTCCGGAGCCAAGGAATATACGCTTGCAAGGCTAATGAAAACTTATGAAAATGTAGATTTGGTTTTTGTCGCCCCCGGGAACGACGCAATGAGCGAATTTGCGACCTGCATTGACATAAAAGCCAACGATGTTGATGAACTTTTGGAATTTGCAAAAGCAAATGAAATCGACCTTACTGTGGCTTGCTCGGAAAAGGCCATTGAATGCGGAATTGCAGATAAATTTAACGAAGCGGGGCTGATGATTTTTGCGCCCTCAATTGACGCGGCAAAAATTGCCATAAGCAAATCCGCAGGAAAAAAATTCATGTACAAAACAAAAATTCCCACCCCGAAATTCGGAATTTTTGACAGGGAAAACATGGCAGTGGATTATGCAAGAAAATCGCCAATGCCGCTTCTCATCAAGACCGACAACCACCAAACCGGCGAAAATGTTGTTGTATGCGAATCTTTCAAGACCGCAAAACGCGTTATAGAAGAAATTTTTGACAGCCAGAACAAAAAACTCGTCATGGAAGACTACGTTCAGGGTCAGGAATTTTCTTATTACGTAATAACTGACGGATACAACGCAATGCCGCTCACATCGGTCGTTCCGTACAAATATTCGCTTAACGGCGACGGCGGGCTTGTAACCTCGGGAATGGGCGCATATTCGCCTTTTTATATGATTAATCATGAAATCGAAAGAAGAATTTTTAAAGAAATAATCTACCCCGCTCTTGACGAACTCGGCAGAAATAACAACCAGTACATAGGAATTCTCGGGGTTGATATAGTTCTGGACAAAAACGGCAGGCTTAACGTGCTTGAATTTAACCCGTTTTTAAAAGAGCCCGATGCAGAATGCGTTTTTGCGCTCATAACTGAAAATTTCGCTGATTTGATGAGGGCTGCGGTTATGGGAACCCTGACCGATGTGTTCCCGGAAATCAGAATAAAGCATCAGTATGCTGTTTCTGTTGTCCTGACCTCGGGGAATTACCCCGTATCAGGAAAAAGCGGCTGCATAATAAAAGGGCTCGATGAAATCGACGAAGAAATAATCACCGCCCATTACAACACAGTAAAAAACGAAAATCAGGACTACGAAACAACCGGCGGGCGCACGCTTTCACTCACAGCCTGCGGAGCAACGCTCGAATCAGCAGCTGAAAAGGTTTATGAAAACGTAAAATCAATACAATTTGACAGCAAAAAATGCAGAACGGACATCGGCAGGGTTCTTCCGTCAAGGTTCCAATTATGAACGAACATATCAGAAAATGTATAGGCTGCAATGAAAAATTCAACAGGGACGGAATGCTGCGGGTGCTGAAAAACAGCGCAAATGGTGAAATTGTCCTCAATCCTGACAAAAAAACATTCGGACGTTCGGTTTACCTGTGCAAAAATCCGGCCTGCATTGAAAATGCATTCAAAAAAGGCAGAATTTTCAAGCTTTTAAAAACAAAACCCGATGAAACCTTAAAAGAAAAGATTTTATCGTTTTAATCTTCTTGCTGCTTTATTTCTTCAGCTTTACCGATAACTTTTCCGTCTTTGTCGTATGCAGTATTGCCGACCCAGTGGCAATTTAGCGAGCCGTCTTTGTTATAGATATATTCTTCATGCGGCGACACCTGAAAGCTTACAGCAGTAAGCTCACCGCCCGGGTTGTAACGGTAAATGGCAAAAGGATATTTTTCTCCGTTTTTTGGCACGGTTTCAATTGCCACGGCTTTTAAATAGCCCGAAGAATGCCAATAAAAATAAGTCGTGCCTTTTTCCTTTTTCATATTAACACCGTATGCTTTTGAAAAAGGCAGCTTGTAGAGGATAACCTCCCTGTCGGGAAGTTTAAGATTATATTTCATCGCATTTTTATTTTCTTCGATATCTTTATCGAAAAGGTGCGATTGAATTTTTGATGCTGGTATCTGATAAACCACGTTTTCAAATGCAGCTTTTCTTGCCATTTCCGCATTATACTCAACCGAGGCATGGAGAATTTCACCCGAAGCGGGCAATGAGGTGATAATGACGGCTAATACCAGACTAATTAAACTATTTTTCATATTTCCTCTGCTCTGATATAATATCATCATAATTCAAGGAGCTCAAGTTGAAAAGATTACTTACCGGAATATTAATATTCTTTGCATTGAACAGCTGCGTCTGCGTGTCAGCAGCTCAAAACCGTGTTATTTTGACGGATTTTCGCAATATCAATCTTTTTGACGCTTTTTACGCTTATGACAAGGCTGAAAACGAATACAAATTTATAAAAATCGACAAAAAAGCATACAAAAATCTCTCAAAAGAAAACAAGGAAATTTACAAAAACCTGCTGAAATCAAGCAGCCTTTACGAAAGCACAAAAGGCGCCATGCCTGAATTTTTGAAACAAAGCAAACGCCAGCGCGCCTTTCAAATGAATAATTACAATCTTCCTGCTGCAAACGCTCTGGTAGGCGATTTTCAAAAAGAGAAAAAATACTCGACAGCGCTCTATTATGCACTAAAAATAAAAAAATATGACAAAAAGAATAAATATTCTGACATGGATTACAAAATAGGCGAGCTTTATTATCTGATTGAGGATTTTGAAGGGGCAATTCCATATCTTGAAAAAAATATCAAATCTTCAAAGCCTGTTTTTAAAAAGGATTCTTACATCATGCTCGCCGATGCGTATTATCAGCAGGCCCAAAAGCTGAATCAGCCCTACGAATACTACAAACAGGCGCTTATTAATGCAGACAAAGCGCTCAATCTGTCATCTCGCGAAATAAAAGCGCTCGAAATAAAGTATGATATTTGTTTTCGGTTAAAAAGCTACCATTCTGCAATGAACGCTGCTGCAGCGCTGATGAAAGCAGAGCCGAAGTCAGCTGATTATGCGTTTAAATATGCGAATTGCCGCGGAGCCCTGAAAGATAAAAAAACCGAGCTCATTTATCTTAAAAAAGCTAAAAAGCTGGCGCTCGAGAGCAATGCGAATCAGGATTTTTTAACGGAAATAAGCAGCAGAATTGAAAAATTCGGTACCGGAGCTAATTGATACTTGAATTATCAATCTGATACAATATAATAATAAATATCAAGCCGATGTAGCTCAGCTGGTAGAGCAACTCATTCGTAATGAGTAGGTCGCGGGTTCGAATCCCTTCATCGGCTTGTTTTTCATAACCATTGCGTCTCTTCATCGATTTGTTTTTTAGGAAGATTTATGAAAATTAGCTCAAAAACAACAAATACATGCAATCATCAGTCGTTTGGAGATAAAATTTTATCTCAATCAAATAAAAACACTATTTCTGACATAAAAAGTAAATTTAATGATATGAGAAAAAACGGAATTTCTGTGGGCGACTGCTTTTACAAAATCGGAGCAGATGAGGGGGCAAATCTCACCACTAACGACAAAAAGTATTCTATCGTTGAAAATAATTGGGCTAATAATTTGCTTATTATTGACAACACAAGAGAGGACAACGGGCGTTTTATAATAAGTGAGGACAACAATGTCAAATGGTTTGATAACCTGCAAGATGAAGTGAATATTAAAAAAAATTCCCGCGAAGCATTGCAAACCAACCAATTTTTAGCTGATATTTTAAAAAAATTTTTATAAAATTTATCATAATGCAATATTTATGACCTGCAACAAGATACAAACTCTGCCTCATGCCGAATCTTGACCATCCTGATATAATTAAAATATGCATTACAAAGGATTTTTATTCAAAAACAAAAAACCCGATTTCACAAAACTGGAATCATATGGTTTTGCCTGTAAAAACGGGGTTTACAAATTCAAGACCGATATTTTGGACGGTTTGTTTGAATTTGTCGTTACAATCGATAAAAACGCCTCGATTGACACAAAAATCCTCGAAAAATCAACAAATGAAGAATACCAGCTGGTTTATGTCCAAAACGCAACAGGCGAATTCGTCGGAAAAGTAAAAAATGAATATGAAAAAATACTCACTGACATCAGTAAAAAATGTTTTGTCATCGACGTATTCAAAAGTGATTATGCAAACGAAATAATCCGCTACATAAAAGAAAAATACAACGCAAATCCTGAATATTTATGGGAAAAATTTCCGGACAATGCTGTTTTTCGCAATCAAAGCACAAACAAATGGTTCGCAGCAATACTCACAACCACCCGCAAAGCCATCGGGCGCAATGAAGACGGCAAAATTGAAATAATTGACTTAAAAGCCCCACCTGAGGAAATTCAACAGCTTGTTGACGGAAAAAACTACCTGCCGGGCTACCATATGAACAAAAAACACTGGTTCACCATCCCGCTGGACGGCACTGTAGAAATAAAAAAAATCCTTAAGCTCATTGACAACAGCTACAAAACAATAATTCAAAAAAGAAAGATTGAAAAATGATTTACAAAACAAATTACCAATCGCCCATCGGCAATATTCTTCTGGCAAGCGACGGCAAAAGCCTTGTCGGGCTGTGGATTGAAAAACAAAAATATTTTGCGTCCTCTATTTGCACGGAAATGGTTGAAAATTCTGATTTAAAAGTATTCCAAGACACAAAAAGCTGGCTCGAAAGGTATTTTTCAAACAAAAAACCCGAAATCACGGAACTCCCGCTCGCACCGGCAGGAAGTGATTTCAGAAAAGCGGTTTGGGAAATTCTTTGCGAAATCCCTTATGGAAAAGTCACAACCTACGGCGAAATCTCTAAAAAAATCGCAAACCAAATGAAAAAATCCACAATGTCCGCCCAGGCAATCGGCGGCGCAGTAGGGCATAACCCCATATCAATCATTATCCCCTGCCACCGCGTTATCGGCGCGAACGGAAACCTCACAGGATATGCAGGCGGGCTGGATTTGAAAATTAAGCTGCTTGAGCATGAGGGTGTGGATTTGACGAAAATGTTTTTGCCAAAAACGGCAGTAGGGCGGGGAAAGTGACATATTTTCATTTCAAAATTGCGCAAAAATGGGATTTTTAAATTTTAAGATGGTTTAGAACTGCTCCCTCCCCGAGTTGGGGAGGGCAGGGGTGGGGAGCGATTTTAAAGATTATTTAATCGTAGGGTGGGAAAAGTGCAACGGTTCCCACCGCAAGATTGCGCCAAAATGGGATTTTGGGGATTTTCAAGGTGTTTTGGAGTCAATCCCCATCCGCATTCGTAGGAAATACTGACGTATTGCAACGACTGCTCCTTCCCCGGGTTGGGGCAGGGAGGTAATTAACGAAATTTAACAAGATTAAATTAAATATAACGCTAATTTAAATGAGCCGCAGCCTCATCCCGCAAACATGTTACCTGTTCCGACGTATCAAGGTTCTTTATCGTAACCTTGTTGTTCTTAATCTCATCTTCCAGCAGAATTAAAGCGTATTTCGCTGTTTTTGAGGCTTTTTCGAGCTGTTTTTTAAACTTCTTTGAACCAAAATCAAATTCGGCGCTAAAACCCTTTGAACGGAGCTCTTCGGTCAATTTCATTGCCTCTGCTGCGTCTTCGGAGATTACATAAGCGTCAATCCTTGAGCTTTCGGGCTTTGAAATCAAAGAATTGAGTCTTTCCATCCCCATAGCCCAGCCAACCGCCGGAGTAGGCGCTCCGCCAAGCGTTTCCACGAGAGAATCATATCTTCCGCCGCCGCAAACTGCATTCTGTGAGCCCAAATTATTCGATTTTATCTCAAAAACAGTTCTGTTGTAATAATCCAGCCCCCGCACAAGAAGCTTATTAACAGAATATTTGATTCCGAGAATATCAAGGTAACTTTTCAATTTTTCAAAGTGTTCCGCGCAATCAGGGCAGATAAAATCAGAATAAATTACCTCCTGAACCGCTTTTTGTTCAAAAATCTTCTTGCAATCCGGATTTTTGCAGTCCAGAATTCTCAAGGGATTTTTTTCAAATCTGTAATTGCAATCCTCGCAAAGTTCGCAAAGATGGGGTTTCAAAACCTCTTTCAGTGCGTTTTTATAGTTATTTCTGCATTCAGAGCAGCCGAGTGAATTGATTTCAACATCCAAATCATTCAAACCGAGCTCGTTTAAGTACTTCACAGCAAGATTTATTGCCTCGGCATCCGCAGAAGGCTCGGACGCGCCGAACATTTCAATCCCGACCTGATGAAACTGGCGCTGGCGCCCTGCCTGAGGACGTTCATAGCGGAACATCGGGCCTTTGTACCAGAGTTTAACCGGTTGAGGCAGCCTTGCAAAGCCGTTTTCAATATATGCACGCACAACGCCCGCGGTATTTTCCGGACGCAAGGTCAAAGAGCGGTCGCTTTTTTCAAAAGTGTACATTTCTTTATTAACAATATCCGTAGAATCGCCGACTCCGCGCGCAAACAGCTCTGTAGCTTCAAAAATCGGGGTTCTTATTTCTTTAAAATTCGCTTTTGAAAAAACTTTATTTGCTGCATTCTCCATCCTGTGCCAGTTTTCGACTTCTGACGGTAAAATGTCCTTTGTTCCTTTTTGTGCCTGAATCACCTGTGTATTTTCCTCTTTTGCTGCAATTTAGTACTAATATATTCGTCGTCCCGCACTTTTTCAAGGGATAAAGCCTTGAAAAGCTGAATTCCGGCGGCAAGATTTGAGCTTATCGGCCTCAACTCTGCGATTCCGAAACAAGTTCGGAATGACGGTCTGTTTTCGTCACCCTGAACTTGTTTGACTGCTTTTTCCAAAATCTTTGATTTTGTGAAAAATGTCTGGTTTTCCACAGGGTCGCAAGGACAATGCTCATCGGCTTCGACCTTGCGGTTCCGAAATAAATTCGGAATGACGGTCTATTTCTGTCACCCTGAACTTGTTTCAGGGTCGCAAGGGCGCTGCATATCGGCTTCGACCTTGCGGTTCCGAAACGAATTCGGAGTGACAATTATATATTATATACTATTACAAAAACAGACTATATTAAAATTTCCAAATTTATAGTAAAATCACCAGTGTAAAAATAAAGCTGATGAAAGAGGCTGAATATGGATTTTAAAAATAGCTTTACTGCAAAAAACATAAGTTTTTCACTTTTAATTCTTTTTATTATTTTTTGTATTGTAAAAATGCCCGATATAGCGCTTTTGCTCTTTGTCGGTTACGTAATCTCCTGCGCAATCAACCCTGTTGTAAACAAACTCTCGGAAAAAATGTCGAGAACACTCGCAACCTCCATTATGCTCACTGTAGTTATCGCAGCGACGCTGGGTTTGTTCATTCCGATAATCGTTATGGCGGTCAAAGAAATTAAAGAATTCATAACACAGCTGCCCGGGCAAATTGATAACATCCAGATGTACCTTGATTCTGTGAAAATAGGCAAACAAAGCCTTTCCCAGCTTTTTAACCTCGATGCCGGACTTGCAAATTCCGGACAAATCGCCCAGGAAATCATTGATAAATCAATAAATTTCACTGTCGGTGCGCTGGGAGTCATAACTATTCTCGTCACAGTGGCGATTATCGTATTTTTCTTTACAAACGACAGGGAAAGAATCAAAAATTCCACTCTGCGCCTGCTACCGGCTTCGCTCAGGGAGGACGCATCCAGAATTATTGACGATCTTGAGCAAAAAGTCGGCGGATATGTGAGTGCACAATTCCTTTCCATCACGCAGGTCGGAGTTTGTGTGGCTGTCGGGCTTGCGATTTTACACGTAAATTATGCTGTTTTCCTCGGATTCATTTCTGCGGTTATGGATTTGGTGCCTGTGGTAGGGCCGGTGATTTCAGGTGTGGTAATTTTGCTCGTTGCAATCTCTCACGGGCCTGTGATTGCTGCTCTTGCTATCGGTGTTTTGCTTCTTGCACAATTCATTGAAAATAACTGGGCAAAACCTTATTTTTTCTCCAAATATATGGATTTGCACCCGCTAATAGTTATATTTTCATTTGTTCTTGCCGCAAAATTAATCGGTGTAATAGGTGTGGTCTTTGCTCCCGCGATTGCGGCAGTAATTGTTACGCTTTTTGACGAGATTTATGTAAAAATCATGAACGAGGACGGCAAAAATTGATACAAACACCTGACGAACTTTTTTTATATGACAGACCTTCAGACAGAGCGCCGGAAATCAACATCTGGGCGGCTTTTCCTGCAATTTATTCGTTCGGAATGTCATCTTTAGGTTATTTATCGATTTTCAAACGGCTCGACAGGCGCTCGGACTATTATGTAGAGAGAATTTTCACGGACACAAAAACAACGCAGATTCCGCTGTCAGATGTGGATTTAATGTGTTTTTCGTTCTCATTTGAGATTGATTTTCTCGGAATGTTTAAGATTTTTGAGCGCTTCAAGATTCCGTTCCTTGCAAAAGACAGAGATGAAAATTTTCCGCTGATTTTTGCAGGAGGGCCGGTGCTTACGGCCAATCCGGAGCCGTTTTGCGAGTTTTTTGATTTTATAATTATCGGTGACGCGGAATTGATGGACACAACGGTTGTTGATGTCGTTAAAACGAACCGGAACCTGCCAAAATCCGAGATTCTCAAGCTTCTTTCAAAAGTTGAGGGGATTTATGTGCCCTCATTGACTGAATACGACGAAAATACCCGCACCGTAACGATGGAGGGAAAACCACTCAAAGTGCAAAAAATTTCTGCAGATTTAGGCGGCTGCATTACGACCCCGATTATCAGCGAAAAAAGCTACTTTTCAGACACATTTATAATAGAAATCGCACGCGGCTGCTCGCAAAGGTGCGGTTTTTGCCTCGCTTCGTATCTGAATTTGCCCACACGCTTTGTCTCTTTTGATGAAATTGTGAAATCAATAGACTTTGGGCTTCAACATACAAAAAAAATTGCGCTTCTGGGTGCGTTGATTTCGGCACATCCGGATTTTGAGAAAATTTGTGAATACATTTTGAAAAAGAAAGAAGAAATTCCCGGGCTTGAGATGTCTGTTTCATCTTTGCGCGCTGACACAATTACGCCGTTAATAATCAAGACGCTTGTTGCCTGCGGTCAAAGACATTCAACGATTGCGATAGAAGCGGGCTCTGAAAGGCTAAGAAAAGTCATAAACAAAAACCTTTCCGAAGAAGAAATTTTCAACGCGGTCAAAATCGCATCCGAAAACGGGCTCACAGGCTTTAAAATCTACGCTATGATCGGCCATCCGACAGAAACAATGGAGGATATAAAAGAACTGGTTGATTTGGCGAAAAAGCTGAAAAAAACCTTTAAAAACTTTGATTTTACCTACTCATTTGCGACTTTTGTTCCCAAAGCCCACACTCCGTTTCAATTTTGCGAAAGAGAAAGCGCAAAAAGCCTTGAGAAAAAATATAATTATTTAAAAAAGCATTTTCACCAGCTCGGCATAAAAATCCGCTGTTCAAGCGTGAACTGGGATTATTATCAGGCGCTTTTATCACGCGGGGACAGGAGATTGTGCAAATATCTCATTGAAGTTTACAATGATGGCGGAAATCTTGGCGCGTTCAAGCAGGCGTACAAAAAAATGCGCCAAAAACGCCAGCTGCCGGCTTCAGATGATTTTGCAATAAGCGAAATCCCTTTTGAACGCGGGCTTCCCTGGAATTTTATAAAAACCATGCCCGGAGCTGACGCGCTTATCAGGGAAAATCAAAGGTTGTTAAAATAAAACCCGACCCTGTCGTAAGAAAAAGCGCAAAAGTGTTTTAAATTTATTTTTCCAGCTCGATTCGCTTCGCTCATAGGCGTCGAAAATGCTTTTTGCATTGATAGTTGAATAATATAGCGCACCTTGTCAACTTTTTTGCATTTTTTGTTTTTATTTAATATAGCAAACATCTCAAAAATGGGTTAAAATAATTACATGGAGAAAATCATCGACATAACAAAAATTCTTGAAAAAACTAAGGAAAAACAGGCGCCTGCTGAGAAAAAGCAGGTTAAAAATAATGCAACAAACCCGATTTTGAAACAGCTTGCGCAGTTTACAAACCAAAAACTCAAGAACAAATTTGATATCGGCGATTTGCTTAAATAAATGTAATCAGCAATGTACAACCTTAAAAATACCCTCTTTTTAAACCTGACAAAAAATCAGAAAGCGTCTTTAATGAGCTTTCTCAAAAGTTTTACGAAAAAACACAACAATAAATCAGCCCTCGAGATAATCGACCTGTTTATTGAGGACGAAACTTATTATTTTGAACAAAAAAATCCGCATTTTGAGTGGATTATTGGAGAATTTGAAAAAGAATCGTTTTTGAAAGAAATCGAAAAATACATACTTGCAATAAAAAAAGATTTGGAGATGAAAGAAGCTCAAAAACCCTTTCTGGAAAAGCAAAAAGCCCTGATGAAAGAACAAAGAAAAAAACAGCAGAATTTCATCATGTCAAAACAACCTCCGACCAAAAAACAGCTTTTTTATTACGAAAAGCTCTGCAAACAGCATAAAATCGACCCGAAAGAAACAAACGGGCTCTCCAGATTGGATTTAAAAGAGATGATTAGCGAAATTTTAGAGGACTCAAATGCGAAGACAATGGATTAACCGCTGTAAAAACGCCGGATTTGAAGAAAATGAAGCCGCTGCGGAAGTGGATTTTGCAATCGAAATCATTTGCGGGCTTTCAAAAGAGGATTTGCTCAAAGGCAAAACAATCTGCGGCGCTGATAAAGAAAAAATCGACAAAATCATCGCAGAAAGGCTAAAAACCCGCCGCCCGCTGGCACAAATCCTCGGGTGCGCATTTTTCGGGGGCAAAAAATTCAAAGTGAACGAACACACGCTCATTCCCCGCCCCGAAACCGAGCTGCTCGTGCAAAAATCGCTGGAATTAATAAAAAAATACAACTACAAGCAGGTTCTCGACATCGGAACCGGCTCAGGGTGCATTGCTTGTATGATTGCGCTTGATTCTGACGCGCAGGTGCTGGGCGTCGATATTTCAAACGACGCATTAAGGTGCGCGCTTGATAACGCAATGGGGATGGGGCTTATGAACAGGGCGCTTTTCAGAAAATCCGACCTTTTTTCCAATATTCAGGAAAAATTCGACCTGATTGTCTCAAATCCGCCCTACATCCCGCTTTCGGAAAAAGAAAATCTGCAAATCGAAGTAAGAGATTTTGACCCCGCAACAGCGCTCTTTACAGAGGATGAAAAAGGGATTGAATTCTACGAAAAAATCATTAAAATCGCCCCATCTCATCTGAACAACGGCGGTTCAATTGCCTTTGAACTCGGAATCGGTCAATTTGATGACGTCAGCAGGCTGTTTAATGCTAACGGTTTCATAGATATTGAAATTTACAAAGATTTAAGCGGAATTGAGCGCGTAATCACGGCAAAACGCCCTTAATACTTCAAATGTATGAAAAAACCGTACAAATGTTTGATAAAAAAAGGATTATAGATTAAAATTACATTTATAATTGGAAACAGGAATTATTTATGCCGTCATTAGCAAACATTTTAATAATAGATGACAACCCCAAGTACCTTGCGGACGCACTGCCGCTGTACGGATACGAGGTTGAGGTTGCGTTGGACGGCCTGCAGGGGCTGAAAAAGCTCTCTGTTGACTCGTCAAAATACGATTTGGTGCTTCTTGACGTAATGATGCCCAACATGGACGGCTGGGAAACCCTCAAAGCCATCAGAATTAACAAAAAATACTCCTCTATTCCGATTATTATGATTACTGCGCTGAATGAGGAACAAAAAGAGATTTCAGGGCTGAAATTCGGGGCGGATGACTATATTGTAAAACCATTTATCCTGCCCAACCTGCTCGCCAGAATCGAAGCGCTTCTAAGGCGCTCAAACTGGCAAAAAGAAGAGAAAAAAGCGCCCGCTGTTGACCTGAAATTCACCCAGGAAGGCACTGTAGAGCCGCTCACAGCGCGTGAAAAAGAAGTTTTAAAGCTTGTATCGCAGGGTGCAAGCAACCAGCAGATAGCTGACAGCCTATTTGTCCGCGAAGTTACCGTAAAAACGCATTTAAACAGCATTTTCAAAAAACTTAAAGTTTCAAACAGAACCCAGGCGGTGCTTCTGGCAATGCAGATGAGAATTATTGAAGACTAAGGAGAAAAAAATGCCTGAATACACAAAAGAAGATTTATACGATTTGATAATCAACAATCCCGCCGAATTTAACGACTACAGAGAAGTAATGGGCGAGCTGGATTTGAGTGAAATGGATTTTTCAGGCACAAATCTCGCCGAAATTGATTTCACAAACTGTGATTTATCCGGAAGCTCTTTCAGTGAGGCTCATTTAACAGAATGCAAATTCCAAAACTGCGATTTGACCTCCTGCGACTTTACAAGAAGCAATCTCGTGGAATGCGACTTTTCGGAATCCCTGCTGAACGGCACTGATTACAGCTACGCAGCAGTAAGTTATTGCAATTTCACCGACGCTGACATGGCAGGCGCAATCCTTATTGAAAGCGACCTTTCGGGCTCTGATTTTTCGGCATCGGATAACCTTAACGCAACAAGATTCGACGAATCTACCGTTTTTCCTGATTCTGATTTGCTCCCTGATGAGTTTGATACGTCCAGCACAAGGGATCTTTCCTCGCTTGAAGACGACGATGAAGCAAACATTTCTGATTATTAATTTATATTAAAATTTAGCCGCAAAGGTATCAAAAAATCCCATGTTCTGATTTATTATATCAAAAAGGAGCATTGAGATATGGAAAACAGCGTTACTTCAGTCAGCGCGTCCGGAGCGCCTGTTAAAACTATTGAACTTCTCGATCCCAGAACAAGAACGGTCAGAAAGTTCACAAATACTCCCGAAGCGGTTGATAAATATGTGAAAGAAGCCCGCGAAGCAGAAAAAGAGCTTATTAAAGATTCCTCGTTCACAGCCGCTGCTGTCGGCGGAGCAGGTTTGTGCGCACAATTGTTGTATGACGGGATAAAACGGGGCAAATTTTTCCTCGGAAAAGCCGCAGCTACAGGGATTTTTATGGGAATAATCAGTTTTGCGGCAACTGCACTTCTTGACTATAAAACGAAAATCTGCAAACTCGCTGATAATTTTATGAAAGAATCAGAAAAAAGGTTCATACACAGCGATTTGGAGGGTGAAAAATTCCCCGAATATCTAAACAGAACCGCTGAAGAATCAGATAAAATTCACGAAGCAAAAAAAGAAGCAGAAGCTGCACAACAAAAAGAAGAACCGGCAGAGCCGCAAAATGCCGAAAACATCGCCACAGAGCCTAAAAATGAAGCTGAAAAGGCCCAAAATCCAAAAGAATAGTTTTGTAATAACGCAGAAATATGCTACAATAACCACGTTATAGTTTATTCGAGCGGGTATGAAAAAAAAGCTTTCTATTGCATTTATCTGGCATATGCACCAGCCTGCATACAGAACCGGGCCTGAAGAAATTTATCTTATGCCCTGGGTGCGGCTGCATGCGGTTAAAGATTATCTTGACATGCTTGTCATGATGGATAAATTTCCGGGGTTGAAGCTCAATTTCAACCTTGTTCCGGTGCTTGTAGACGCAATTTATAACTATGGCTTCCGCGGAGCGCACGATATTTATTCAAAATTGACCATAACCCCGGTTGAAGAGCTCGGAAAAGAAGAAAAAACGTTCATTTTGAACCACTTTTTTGATGCCAACTATCAAAACATGGTTTTTCACCACGAAGCGTACAAAAAACTCTACGACAAGCGGTTTTCCAGAGATGATATCGGAATCGACGATTTCACACCGCAGGAATATTCAGACATTATGGCGTGGTTTAACCTCTCGTGGATTGACCCTCACTGGCGCGTTTATCCAAAAATAAACGAATTATCAGAAAAAACAGAAGGAAATTTCACGCTGCAGGACAGAATTGACCTCATTGAGCAGCAAAGAAGGATTCTGCGCCGCATAATCCCGACTTATAAAAAATATCAGGACGAAGGGAAAATAGAAATCTCCACAAGCCCCTATTATCACCCTATTTTGCCTCTTCTTGCCGATATGGAGGACGCGCAGCGCTCCAACGCAAATATTACCCCGCCTAAAATTGAATCGGACTTATACGAAGACGCTGTTTTTCAGGTAAAATCAGCTCTGGACATGTTTGAGCGGACTTTCGGGAAAAGGCCGGCAGGAATTTGGCCTTCAGAGCATTGTGTCAGCGAAAAAACAATGGGAATTCTGCAGGATTTGGGCGTAAAATGGACAATTTCGGATGAGGGAGTGCTCGAACAGTCGCTAAAACGTGAATTTTCAAGGGATTTCAGAGGATATCTTGAAAATCCTTATGACCTGTGCCATTCGTACGAATACAAAAACGGCAAAGAACCGATTAGCATAATTTTCCGCGACGCAGTTTTTCCAAACCTTATCGGGTTTGAATATCCGAACCATGACCCCGTAAAAGCTGCAAACGACCTCTATGACAGGATAAAATCCATACAATACAAGCTCGAAAACTCTCCGGACAAGAATCATCTTTTGACAATCGCTATGGATGGTGAAAATTGCTGGGAAAATTACCCTGCGGACGGAACCGAGTTTTTAGAAACGCTATACGGCTTAATAAACAGCGATGAGGGGCTTGAAACGGTTACGGTAAGCGGTTATCTTGAAAAAATTAAAAAAACAAAATCAATAAAAACCATACATCCGGGCTCCTGGATTAACCGTGATTTTATGCTCTGGGTGGGCGAACCGACAAAAAACCTTGCGTGGCAATATCTTGATAAAACACGGCAGGATTTAAAAGAATTTGAAAAAGAAATTACCGACCCGCAGCTTCTTTTCGAGCTCTGGCGTGAAATTTACATGGCTGAAGGAAGCGACTGGTTCTGGTGGTACGGAGAGCCCAATGATTCCGGTCAGGACAACCTTTTTGACCTATTATTCCGTTCACATCTGAAAAATGTATATAAACTTGCAGGAAAACCTGAGCCCGAGTACCTTGATACACCGTTGCATGACTCTGTTTACGTAGGTTCCCGCTATCCGAGGGGCGAAGTTGAAAATTTTGAGCTCACCGGAACCAATAATGACAACTGGGCAAATGCAGGCTGCATTGAAATCCCCACCACACCGACAATGCAGGAGAAAAGGTTCTTCAACAAAATCTTTTTTGAGCATGACAAAGACAATCTTTATCTGCGCTTTGACATAAACAGCTATGTGATTGATGAAGAAATCGGATTCAAGGATTTTCATCAGATTTATATTTATTTCAAAAACGCTTCAACGCAAAATCCGCCTGTTGCAAACATCAGAACCATAAGCAAGACGGAAAATGTAATGCCGCTTTTAAAAGAGCGTTTTACAAATGAGGCAAAAATGACTTTTTTCAGAAAACTCGATTTTCCGGCACAATTTGCTAAAGCGAACTATGATAACCTCTGGATTTTGCAGATAAAACACGGTATTGAAACAATTTACAAAGATTTTGTAGAAATAAAAATACCATTCAACGATTTAGGGGTTCAAAAAGGCGAAACACTGGAATTTTTCATTGTCAGGGCAGAACTCGGGCTTGTGGACAAATTTTACCCCCGGGATACGCTCCTTTCTGTTACCAGACCGGCTTAATAACGCTTCTGGCAGCCTACAGGAGTAGCATGGGCGGTGCTTGAGCATGACGGCGCGCCTTTTTGTCACCCTGAACTTGTTTCAGGGTCGCAAGGACTCGAAAATCACGCTTCCGGCGGCAAAATCCAAGCTCATCGATTTCAATCCGGCGATTCCGAAACAAGTTCGGAATGACGGGGCGCTTTTTTTCGCACCCCCGACCATCCGATGGCAAAATTTGACCAAATTACTTAGCCAATTTTTATACTTAACAATTCTACAAAGTAGCATGACAAATCTATGCGTGTTGTATATTATAAGTATATAGATTAGGACGGTTAAATATTAAATTTTATGGAGAGAAAATTGATTAAAGACCAGCAAAATATAGAAAATACAATAATTACGGAGCAAAGCGCACTATCTGACGAAAATGATAAATTCAGCAACCTCAGCACCTCGGCATTGCTCGCAAAAGTCGATGTACCGCGCTCGCATGTGCTCGTCGCTGACAATTATATGGTAATCAAAAAGATTTACGGCTCTCCGGTTGTAAAAAGCCGCATAAATAATCAGGAAAAAGCCCTGCTGGCAAAATATGACTTCAATCAGCTCGAATACTCGACAATAAAACAGATTAACGAAGAACTTGCGCTGTTAAAAAAATGGTCAATGTCACAGGACGCTAATCTGAAAAACGATTCTGACGAAATTATCAATATCCGCTGCAAAGAATTGAAATACCTTGCCGCCAACCGTTACACCCTCATAACAAATGAGATTTACAACGGTTATATGGCTCTGGAAAAGTATTTTGAAGATATTTCAAAATACAGATACTAATCAGCTTAACATTTGGTAAACAATTTTTGTGCATTCACGTTGTTTAAACTATAATCAGATAAAAGATTAAAATGAAAAGGATTTTTTAATGATTAATTCAGTCGTTGTTGTTGGAAGAGTAGGGCAAGATCCCGAAATGAAATATTTTGAATCAGGAAAAGTTAAAACAACTTTCTCCCTTGCTGTGAACAGATGGGATTCTAAAACAAAAGGCGAGGTAACGGACTGGTTTAACATTGAATTGTGGGATAAACTGGCAGAAATCGCCGGCGAATACGTAAAAAAAGGCAAACTCGTCGCTGTTGACGGAAGACTTGCGATGAGCAAATGGAATGACGCTTCCGGCTCATCAAGAGAACGCTATTTTGTACGTGCGCAGAACATGAGGCTGCTCGGCTCTAAAAATTCACAGGAATAATTATGTTCGTTTCAAATAATATCGGCATAGTTGCAGATGACCTTACAGGGGCTGATGATACAGCATTACAATTCCATCTGCGCGGTGCAAATACACAGATTATACTTGATTCTTCGGTAAAACCGGAAAATAGCGCAAATACGCAGGCGTGGGCGATTTCTACTGAAACAAGAAACATCGACGCAAACACCGCAATAGAGCGCGTAAAGCTTGCTACGGAATTTTTGCGCGACAACCTCAATGTTGAATATTTTTACAAAAAAATGGACTCTACGCTCAGGGGAAATATTGCCCTTGAATGCCTTGCAATGCTGGAAACGCTTGAATGGGACGCAGCAGTGATTATTCCTGCATTTCCGCAGGAGGGCAGAGTCACAATAGGCGGATATCATCTTCTTAAAGGCGTTCCCATTGAAAGAACAGAAATGGCAAGGGATCCGCTTTCACCGATTGCAGAATCCCACATCCCGACGCTTCTGGAAAAGCAGCTTGATGAAGAACACCATGATTTAATCGGTTTGCTTGAATTAAAAACGATTATTAAGGGAGCAGGGCCGATTTTGCAAAAATTGAACGAGCTAATTGCCTGCGGAAAAAAATTGATAGTTGCAGACGCAATGTCAACGACCGATATTGAGCAGGTTGTTCTGGCGATGGAGAAAAGTTCATACAATATTCTCCCCTGCGGCTCAGCAGGCTGCGCGCAGGTTCTCGGAAACGTATGGCTGCCCGACCAGGAAATGCACAACATAACAACTTCCATCCCCAAAATGCCGAAACTCTTTGTTTCGGGCAGCGCAACACAGATTACCGCTTCTCAAATCCAAAAACTTGATGATTCGGACGATTTTGAAAATACTTATTTCATTTCTTTAAAACTGGAGGACATTCTCGCGGGCGTAAGCGATGAAATCGTTGAAAGGGTTTCAAAAAACCTTGTGAAAGACAATTCCGTAATTGTTCACACGTCAGATTTGACGGTCGATTCCAAGGTTCTCGGGCAAATGCTTTTTGAAAACGAAATGTCAAAATCCCAGCTTCTTTCCAAGATTTGTGACTATTTAGCAACCCTTACAAAACGGGTAATTTACGACAAAGACGTGATTTTGCTCACTATCGGCGGCGAAACATCTTTTAAATGCTGCAAAGCAATAAACAGCAACTCTTTGCAGGTTATTGACGCCGTAAGCCCCGCGATTCCGCTTTGTATGGACGTTAAAGCGCAATGGATTGTCACAAAATCCGGCAATGTCGGAAACGCAAATACGCTCATCGACATTCTGAAGTATTTTGAAGCTCACGAGGAGTAAATTCTGATTTTTCAAAACGACAAAAAAATCATCATAACAATGGGCGATTACAACGGGATTGGCCCGGAAATCATCACCAAAGCGCTTTATCGCATGCGGCCGCCCAGAGAAAAAATTCTCGTTATCGGCAGCAAACGTTTTTTGCCCGCTGATTTTGCCTATGAAGTCGAGGAAACTCCCGCAGGAGAGGCTGACTTTGGAAAAGAAACTGCAGCAGGCGGTGAATTCTCTTATAAATGCATAAAAACAGCCTGCGAAAAGGCAAAAGCCGGAAAAGCGCTGGCTATAGTCACCGCGCCCGTATCAAAAAACGCTCTTCATCTTGCAGGGTATGATTTTTCAGGTCAAACTGAAATTCTCGAAAAAGAGCTTGCGCAAAAAGGGCAAAAAGCCGAAATGCTTTTCGTTTCAGGTGATTTCAGGGTGATGCTTTTAACGCGGCATGTTGCATTAAAAGATGTAAAAATCACAAAAGAGTTGATTGTTGAAAAAATCAGGCGTCTGGAAAGCGTGCTAAAGCAGCGGTTCAAGATTCAAGCTCCAAAAATCGCCCTTTGTTCGCTCAATCCTCATGCCGGAGAAAACGGAATCCTCGGAAACGAAGAAATCAGCGAATTTGAGCCTGCATTAAGAGAGCTCAAAAACATAGATATTACAAAGCCAATGCCCGCTGACACGCTCTTTATAAAAGCGGCAGAAGCCATAAAAAACAACACATCCCAGCCTTTTGACTGTTATGTAGCCTGCTATCATGATCAGGGATTGATTCCGATGAAGGTTCTGGCGTCAAAAAGCGCCGTAAATATGACAATCGGGCTGGACATACTCCGCACCTCACCTGCCCACGGCACAGCCTACGACATAGTAGCAAAAAATTGTGCCGATCCTTCGAGCCTGATGGCAGCAATCGAAATACTTTTGTAAAATTCAGGATAATCTGGCAAAAAGCAAGGGATTTGCCTTTGTAGTGACTATGGAGGAGGGCTCAAAAGTTTAAAAAATCCTACATTCTCCGTTGAATGCCCGGGGGAATCGGAACGGAAAAGGCAAATCCCTTGCTTTTATTCGGCAAATAAAAAACGCACAAACGCGAGGTCTGTGCGTTTTTTTCTCCATTGGGAGGAGATTAAGTTTTGAATGTAAACTTCGGGCAAAAGGTTGAGCCCATCGACTTCAATCTTGCGATTCCGAAACAAGTTCGGAATGACAGAACGCATTTTCGTCACCCTGAACTTGTTTGACTGCTTTTTCCAAAATCTTTGATTTTGTGAAAAATGTCTGGTTTCCCACAGGGTCGCAAGGGCTTGAAAATCACGCTTCCGGCTACAAAATCCAAGCCCATCGACTTCAATCTTGCGATTCCGAAACGAGTTCGGAATGACGGAGCGCATTTTTGTCACCCTGAACTTGATTCAGGGTCGCAAAGGCTTGAAAATCACGCTTCCAGCGACAAAACCCAAGCCCATCGACTTCAATCTTGCGATTCCGAAACGAGTTCGGAATGACGGCGCGCTTTTCGTCACCCTGAACTTGATTCAGGGTCGCAAGGGCTTGAAAATCACGCTTCCAGCGACAAAATTCAAGCCCATCGACTTCAATCTTGCGATTCCGAATCAAGTTCGGAATGACAATTGCCCTTTTGCCGCGCTGAATTAGTAGTTGCTTGCCTGAATGAAGAAATAAGATTTCGGGTGCTGGCAAACAGGGCAGATTTCCACAGAGTTTGTACCCTCGTGAGAGAATCCGCAATTTGCACATTCCCAAACAACCTTTTCTGATTTTTCAAAAACTTTGCCCTCTTTTACGTTGGCTAAAAGCTTCTGATATCTTTCTTCGTGGTGTTTTTCAATCATTGCAACCTTTTCAAACAAGAAAGCAATATCGTTGAAGCCTTCTTCTTTAGCTTCCTGAGCGAATCTTGCATACATGTCTGTCCATTCGTAGTTTTCACCGGCTGCAGCGTCTTGCAGATTGGTCATAGTGTCCGCAATGCTTCCGCCATGAAGAAGTTTGAACCAGATTTTTGCGTGTTCTTTCTCATTGTTGGCAGTTTCTTCAAATATTTTGGCAATCTGAACATATCCGTCTTTTTTTGCCTGAGAAGCGTAATAAGTGTATTTATTTCTTGCCTGTGATTCACCGGCAAAAGCTTCCATTAAATTCTTTTCAGTTTTAGAACCTTTGAGTTCTTTCTTTTGAGCAGTTTCCATATTGTCTCCTTTAATTTTATGTATAAACGGGCGGCGGTTTATTCTTTTTCAAATTGGTCTTTACCTACGCCGCAAAGGGGGCAAACATAATCATCCGGCAAATCTACGAATGCAACATTGTCATTTTCTGCGGGATCGTAAACATAACCGCATACAGTACATACAAATTTTTCCATAATTTTTCTCCTTTTCGCTAATTGTCCTTGTGTTTTTTCTTACATTTGTTGCAAATTCCTCTGATTTGCAGATTTAAGTCTTTTATTTCACCAAATTCAGCAGCATGTGCGGGTGTTTTTAAATTTTCATTTTCATCAAGACAAACATCGTAAACTTCGCCACAATTCATGCACAAAAAGTGATGATGAGGGTTTCTGTCAGCGTCAAAACGGGCCTTGGGGAGCTGGTTATCAACCCTGAAAATCATCCCCATATCCTCCAGCGAAGCAAGTGTGCGATAAACCGTGTCAAAAGAAATATTCGGCAGCTCTTTCTTAACCGCCTCATACACAGCTTCCGCGTCCGGATGCTCGCAGGACTTTGCAACCTCGCGATAAATAACAATACGCTGCGGTGTAACCCTCATATTGCGCTTTTTGCACTCATCTTTCAGTATTTCTATTTTTTTATTTACGATTTCTTCTGAATGTTCCATAGTTTTTCTTATTAAGAATAATTCTTAATAACAGTATATCAGATTTTTTTTATAATGCAAGCAATATTATTCTTGCATACAAAAAAATGTTTCATGTTACCCAAAAGGACTAAAAACAAAGATGGTTACAAAGTGGAATGAAAAAAAGCCGGCAATCGATTATCATAACATAGTAAATCCTCAACTCTTCTGATTGCTTGTACTTAGTGCTCACCTCTTTCTTCGGAAAGAGGTTTTTTTTCTTTTATATATAGGGCGAAAGCCTTGTGTTGCCTTGGCACGATTTTAGTGGTTGTTTAGTGGCACAGCCACGTTTCTATATTAGTGTGGAGTGCGGAGGGGGCGGAAGCCTTGTGTTGCCTTGGCACGATTATAGCGGTTGTTTAGTGGCGCAGCCACGTTTCTATATTGGTTCCCCATGCCGAAGCAAAAACTCAACACCTGAGCTTTTCAACAAATTTCCGGATTCTGGAAACCGCTTCTTTCAAATTCTCAATAGAATAAGCATATGAAATGCGCAAAAAGCCTTCACCGCAATCTCCAAAAGCACTTCCCGGCACCACAGCGACTTTTTCTTCGGTCAAAAGCCTTGTTGCAAACTCCTCAGATGTCATATTGAACTCTTTTATGCAGGGAAACACGTAAAACGCCCCGAAAGGCTCAAAACAGTCCAGCCCCATCTCCTTAAACGCATTCATCAGGAACCTGCGGCGCTGATTATAGGACTGACGCATTTTTTCAACCTCTTCATCGCCCTTTTTCAGCGCCTCAACCGCAGCATACTGGCTTGTGGTGGGCGCGCACATGATTGCGTACTGGTGAATTTTGGTCATTTGCCTGATTATTTCCTTTGGCCCGCACGCATAACCCAGCCTCCAGCCGGTCATCGCATACGCCTTTGAAAAACCGTTAATCAAAATCGTCCGCTCTTTCATTCCATCCAGAGAGGCAATGGAAACGTGTTTTCCCTTGTACGTCAGCGCAGAATAAATCTCGTCCGACATAACAAGAATGTCATTTTCAATAACAATTTTCGCAATTTTCTCCAAATCCTCTTTTTCCATAATCGCACCGGTCGGATTGTTCGGGAAAGGAAGAATCAGAACCTTTGTTTTGTCCGTAATTGCGTCCAAAAGCTCATCAGGTGTAAGCCTGAAGTCATTTTCCGCTTTCAAATCAATTATAACTGGCTTTGCATCGGCCAAAATTGCGCAGGGCTCGTAGGAAACATAGGACGGCTGGGGGATTATGACCTCATCACCGGGGTTTATCACCGCACGAAGCCCTATATCAATCGCCTCAGAGCCTCCAACCGTAACAATAATCTCCGAATTCGGGTCATATTCAATGTTCTGGGTTCTTTTAATGTAATTTGCGATTTCCTGACGCAAATCTTTCAACCCCGCATTGGAAGTGTAGAACGTTCTGCCGCGCTCAAGCGAAAAAATCCCCTCATCACGGATAAACCACGGCGTATCAAAGTCCGGTTCGCCCACTCCGAGCGAGATTGCGTCTTTCATTTCCGTAACTATGTCAAAAAATTTCCGGATTCCGGAGGGTTTCAGCCCTGTGACTTTGTCTGAAAGGAAGTTCCTCATGGGGTGATTACCTCTCTTTCGTCTTTTGACGTTTCGTTGATAATCGTGCCATGGTCTTTGTATTTTTTCAGGATAAAGTGCGTTGCAGTGCTCAAAACGCTGTCCAGTGTGGATAATTTGTCCGAAACAAATCCGGCAATCTCTTTCAAACTCTTTTCCTCAAGCGTAACAAGCAAATCATAGCCACCGGAAAGCAGGTAAACAGATTTTACCTCCGGATATTTGTAAATTCTTTCAGCAATCCTGTCAAATCCCTGCCCTCTTTGGGGAGTAACTTTCACTTCAATCAGAGCCGAAACCTTTTCTATATCTGTTTTTTCCCAGTTAATGAGAGTGTGATATGCACAGATTATATTTTCTTTTTCAAGCCTTGAAATTTCGTCCAAAACCTCTTCTTCAGACGCTCCGAGCAGCACAGCAAGCTCCTTAAAGTCGATTCTGCTGTTTTTTTCCAGTATAGAAAGCAATTCGTCTCTCATAATCATCTCCGTATTAATTCCGATTCAAAAATTATATTACATCCTGCTGAAAAAACAAAGCAGCGTAATAATTCACCCAAAATCCCGCCCCCGCCCCAACATTTCACCTTTCCCAACCCCCGACAGTAAAAAGCGAAAGATTTTTCTTTGCAGTGATTATGGGGGAGCCCGCTTTTTTGTGATAAATATGCTTTTCTCGCTAATTGGGCGGAGGAATCGGAACGGAAAAGAAATATCTTTCGTTTTTTACGCAAAATCACCCATCCCCTGCCAATACATCAACAGAAAGCGGATTTCTGAACAATCCCCCCAAAAGAATCCTCTTTAAGAACGATAGTAAGTTTCCTAATCTGTTGTAAAGTATTATATAAGTATTAAAATATAATAAGTAACAAGATATTATCGAGAATTTTATATGAAAAAAGTTAAATTTACGAACCTTATCTCGGATATTTTTTCCACATCGAGAGTAATCAACCTGTTAATATTTCTGGCGTTCACAGTGCTTTTGACCTCTGTTTTGTGCGCAAAATACTTCCTTTTTCAGAGCATTATCGGCGATGACGGAACCAGCAAACGCGATGTCGTTGCATATAAAACTATGAAAGTCGTTGATACCTTCAAAACCGACCAGTACAAAAAGGAAATGGCTCAAAAAATCGAACCCGTCCTTACACCGGCGGAAGACAGCTACATAAAAAACAATTACAAGGCGCTTGAGGCAAATATTCTGAAAATCAGAAGCAAAAAAGGCGATTATCAAACAAAAAAAGACCAGATGAACCTGCTTTTTGATTTTGACAACTCAAATGCATATCGAAACTACATTTTGAACTACCTGATTAACGCAAATGACGACAGGGTTATGAACACTTTCGGAAAAGCCGACAAAACTCTGGACAACCTCCTAAAACAGGGCGTAACAGAAAAAGATTTTGAGCTGGACAGGCTAAACAGCATGATTCTTCGCAATTCCAACTTTGAAACCTCAAAAGGCGAAATGCGCGTTATTTCTGCACTGCTTGAACAGGTAATTGTGCCAAATATGGTCGTAGATGAGGTTGCCACGGAAATTGCAAAGAAAAACGCAGTAAACTCAATAACTCCCGTAACCGTAACCTTTGAAAAAGGCGACAAAATTGTCTATAAAGGCGAACTCGTAACAAAAGTAAAACGCGACGCGCTCCAAAAAGCCGGATATAACGTCCTCGAACTCAATCTGAAAGGAATAATAGGCATTTTCTGCCTTGTTGCGTTCGGAATAATCGCGCTGATGTATTATTTGCAGTATTTTGAGAAGAAATTCCTTAATAAAAACTACCTTTCAATTACGGGGCTGCTTGCACTTGTTATGGCGGGCTGCGCAACCCTTTTGCCGGACGGAGCCTCGTTTTATTACCTGCCGTTCCCTGCTTTTGCAATTTTGCTTTCAATCTTTACAAATCCGAGGGTTTCTTTCCTTTCCTCGGCTATTTTGATAATCATTATTTCAATTTCAATGCAAATGCCGCTGCAGCCCGTGGCTGTATTTCTTATAGTTTCATTAATTTCCGCTATTGCAACCGCAAAAATAAAATATTCACGCCGTTTTGACCTTTTAAAAATAGGCGTGGAGATAGCACTCGCAATGCTTTTCTTTATCCTCGATGTTTATTTGATTGAAAACTGCATAAACCCGATTGATACGGGATTTATCTGGACAAATGCGCTGATAGGCTTTGTAAACGGGCTCCTTGCGGGCGTAATCGTGCTCGGAACAATCCCGCTGCTTGAAAGCTGGTTCAAAATTGTTACCCCTTACGGGCTTGCAGAGCTTGCCGACCACAACCAGCCGCTTTTGAAGAAAATGCAGCTTGATGCGCCGGGCACTTTTTCGCATGTTTTGATGGTTTCAAACCTGTGTGAAGCCGCAGCCGAAGCAATCGGCGCAGACCCGGTGCTGGCAAGGGTTGGCGCAATGTACCATGACATCGGAAAACTCAAAAGACCGCTTTTCTTTGTTGAAAACCAGACTTATTTCGGCATTGAAAACCCGCATACAAAGCTGAACCCCAGATTGAGCAAAATGGTTATCACAGCTCACCCGAAAGACGGTATTGATTTGGCGAAAGAATACGGAATCCCGCCGGTTATCCAGAATTTTATAATCCAGCACCACGGCGACTCGGTTGCGCGCTACTTCTACAATCAGGCAAAACAGGAGGAGGGCGAAGAAAAAGTTACGGAAGAACAATTCCGCTACACCTGCCCCCGCCCGAACACAAAAGAAACGGCAATTTTGATGATTGCCGACGCGGTAGAATCCGCATCAAGAACCCTGAAAGACCATTCTGCCGAGGAATTGGACAATATGATAAATAAAATTATTCAAGACAGGCTCAATGACGGCCAGCTCTCTGACAGCCCGCTAACTTTGAAAGATTTGAAAACAATTGCCCAGACTTTCTCAAAAAGCCTCCGTGCAGCGCACCATCAGAGGATTAAATATCACGAAAACATAATTCAGGAACTCGAAGAAAAAGCGCTCAAAAAGAAATTTGTTGCGCCTGAAAAAATCATTTCGGAAGACGAAGAAAAAATAGAGAAAAAGATTCAAAAACGATTGAAAAAGGAAAATGAATAGACCCAAATTGAATATATTTGTCGAAGACACTGTTGAATCAGGGCTGGACTTAGGAAAAATCACAAAAAATCTGCAAAAAATGACAGATTTCTTCCTCTCAAAAGAAAACCTTGTCCAAAACTCCTGCCTGAAAGGTTATGAATACGATAAATTGTGTTTTGACATTGTTTTTTGCAATAACGAAGAAATTCACCGCATAAACAAAGAATATCGAAACATCGACCGCCCGACCGATGTCATATCGTTTGCAATCTTCGCTGACAGCGCGCCGGAGGAGCGGTTTATCTTTGATAATGAGATAAATCTCGGTGAAATTATCATATCTTTAGAAAAAACCCGAACCCAAGCCGCAGAAAATGGTCAAACTTTTGAAGATGAGCTATACTTTTTATTAGCACACGGAATTCTTCATCTTATGGGATACGACCACCGGAGCGAAGAAACGCTGTGCGAGATGTGGGATATACAAAAGGAAATGACAGGGGAAATTGATGTCTAAATATGCTTCAACAGGGTATTTCAGAAGTTTTAAAAACGCTTTTAACGGGCTCAGCTGCGCTTACAAGTCACAAAAAAACTACCGTTTTCACCTTTTAATAGGGTTTATTTCCCTGCTTCTCGGCATTTTGCTAAATTTCAAATGCCTTGAATATTGCGTTTTGATTCTTGCAATCAGCAATGTCATCACCGCAGAACTTTTCAACTCTGTAATCGAATTTACGCTGGACGCATACTACAAAAATAAATACTCAAAACTCGTAAAAATGGCAAAAGACCTGTCAGCCGGCGTTGTTTTTATCGCAGCAATGACAAGTCTTACAATAGGTTTTATACTTTTTGCCAGAAAAATTCTAATACTGGTTCTTTATTGATAAAAACGGAAGTATTAATTCCATTCTACACGGACATAGCCGCTTGCGCCGCGTCCGCCCTTGCCAAATGTATCAGTATCGGTATCGGATTTTTTAAATCCGCCGCCTGAGCCGCCTGCACCATACATATCGGACGGAGTACGGACGAAACCATTGTTAACATCCATATCATTTTTAGCATTTTTATCTCCGGAACCAATACTAAGCTTGCCGCCCATCGGGGATTCTTCGCCCTGAAGCCCGTCTATAGTGGCTACGTCACCCGTGGTTTTTGCTGCAGCTTTTCCGCCGATACCACCGCCAGCCACGGCAAATGTACCAAATGCGCTCGGTTGTCCCTGTTCTCCGTCAGCGCCCTTTTCTTTACCGCCAGCGCCGCCGTATCCAACCTTAACGATAACCTGCTCGGGAAGCGACTTCATTGACTTATAAACAACTTCTCCGGCTCTGCCGCCGCCACCGCCGGTGAGAATATTGCCCTTAAAGATGGCAACGCCGTTATTTCCTGCATCAGCTCTGGCGCCACGCCCCTTTCCTAAGCCGCCGCTGCCCAAAGTTGCTGCACTTCGACGGTTTAGCCCCGTAAAGTTCATAACAGTCCCCGCAAAAGCATACGGCATAACGCTGGAAGAAGAACATTTTCCGCCGGCACCGCCGCCATTAGCAGTATATGTTCCCGAATTAACAATCACAAGAGAACTTGAACCACCTTCGGCGGGGTCTTCATCACCATCGCCTGAGAAACTCGAATAGCCTCCACTGCCACCGCTTCCGGCTGACAAATGGATTTGCAAGCCCTGAGTCAGGAATAATTTTCCTGAGGCAAAACTACCGGCACACCCATTGGCGCCGATTCCGCCGGAATTGCCGGGAAAGCTTTGACCGCCGCCGCCGCCGCCAACAAGAAGATAGTCATAAGACGCCGCAACCGGCACTTCGCCTGATACGGGCTGCCCATGAGAAGCCAAATTGAAGTTATTATCGCTTCCAGCAGCCCCGCCGCCGCCGCCGCCGATTACAAGAATAGAAAATTCTTTAACACCGCTGGGACGTTTAAAAATACAAGCACTTTTATCCGCTTGAGTGCCTGCGGGATCAGAGCTGACGTGCCTGCCGGAATCATCTAGAATACATTCCCAGAACCCGCCCTCGACTCGAGCGTCCGCATTGGTTTTTTTTCTTGTTATAACAGGTGCTGACATCACTACGACCAGCGCCACCACCATCATAGTAACAAGAACCTCTGCTATTGAAAATGCACGTATTATTTTGTTAGTCATAATCAGTCCTTTACCATTCAACAATAACTATTCCGGCAGCACCGTTACCGCCAGAACCGGCAAATGCGCCTTCGGGTCGAAAGCCCAGTGGCGAATGACTGGGTTCACGACCGCCACCGGCACCACCGCCGCCACCGGCTCCGTAAGTAAAATCGCCCTCAAAACCACCAAAGAAATCGAGAGCCATGGGCTGAATAAGTCCACTCTGGATACTTTGCAAATAGAACTGAAGCAGGACTTTACCCAACCCCTCCAGCGACGAAAGCGGAGTAAAAGCGCTCATTCCGTTATTAGAAGTACGCCCTGAATTTCTTCCGCCTAAAGCGCGATCACCGTGGCCGCCGAGATTTGCATACAAAGGTGCATATCCGCCATTTCCGCCGGGGAAATAACCACGTGAACCGCTAGTGACCATTCCTGTCTGAACGGAGTTCGCTTTACCGCCTTTTCCGCCCCCTGCAAAGAGCAATGAGCCAAATGAAGAGTCACCGCCGTTAGCACCGTCAAGTTCGGAGTCAGCAGCACTGCCGGAGCCGCCCGCACCGGGAACAGCCGCCGTACGGGTCAGTTTTTTGAACACGGAAGTAGCAATTTGTCCGGCTTCACCGCCGCCACCGCCGAAGAAATCCGCATAGTTGAACTCTGCGGAGCCGCCTACACCGCTCGCAGCAAGATAGGATTTTGTACCATCTTCCAGCAAGTGCATTGTTTTTCCGGCGCCAAAGCCGCCCGCACCCGTCGTCGGCTCATAGGTAGTTTCGCCCGAATCAGGGTCAGTGTCGACAATATAGTGCGTCAGGTCAGGTTTATCAGCCGTATAGCCGCTATTTGGTCCGGCGCCGTCCGTCGATGTGACGCACGCTGGGAAAGATATGGTATATCGTCTTATTACGTTTGTACAATTCGTTGTATCTTCATCAATTTCCTTGTACGGAATTTCTTTTTTAATTTCTTCAGTATAAGTACCGCTGCAGCTGAACGTATCGCCCTCTCCGGAGGCTGTACAGCCGGATTGTGCAGAACATGAGGCTGCATCGGAGAATCCGGAACAAGAATGATCTACATATTCGTACTCATATCTTACTCTGTCGTAAACTTTTCTTTTGCAGTTACGAGCAGGAATATCCTTGTAGCTAACCGAATATCTGTAAACTCTGGAAGCGCCGTTTGACGAACCTGAGGCACTATCACCCAGAGATGAGAAAGAATCTTCGCCGCTGCCGCCCGGTGCACCTACAACTTTGCCTTTGAGGTAGGTAGAGCCGCGACTTCCGCCGTTACCGATATATATATAGACAGATTGCCCTTTGAACAGCTTAACGGTGCGCGAGGACGTGCCTGCGCCATAAGCTCCTTGTCCGGGCCAATTCCAGCAATTGTCAGGATTTTCAAAATCCCACTCTTTCCAGCCGGGTTCAGCAAAACAGAACTTGTTGGGATTGCTTTCGTCGAGATATTTTCTTACAAGTTGGACATCATTTGCATCCGTCGCGTTTGAATACAACACGCTGTAATCAAAAGTCGGGTCGGGATAGTCCGTATTGCCGGGATTTTCGAAACCTCTGTCGCTTTCATAGCGTCTGGGGAAAAAATTATCCATGATTTGTTTATTATCAATGCCCTCCGGCGAACCGCAGCCCATTCCGCCGCCGGCACCGCCGCCGCCCAAGAGCGAAATGTAATATGAACCATCTCTGGGCGCAGTCAGATAATATCCGCCGGGCGATTCAGAAGAAAAAACGGAACGGAATCTTCCGCCGGTACCGCCTGCACCGCCGCCACCGCCGCCTACTACGGTAACTCTAAAGTTTTCTGCACCGGCAGGAGGCGAAAACATGCAATTTGAATCTTTCCATTCGTCAGGAATCCCGTTTGTATAAGTTCTTGACTTCAAAGAACCACCGCTTACAGTGCATTCCCATTTTCCGTGAACCTCTATTTTCCTGTGTTTTTTAGTAATGACAGGAATTATTGCCGCGATGATTAATGACGCAATCAACAGCGCAATAAGTGCTTCTGCAAGGGTAAATCCATGTTTTTTATTATTCATATTTTGCTCCAAAACTATAATTACCAGGTTACAATTACAATGCCGGGGGCGCCGTTTCCGCCTTTTGTCCAAGTCCCGTTATCTCCATCGGCACCGCCGCCGCCACCGCCGCCGCCTGGCGTAGAAGCCGCACCGCCGTCAGTTGTAGCCGTTCCTGCAGCTGCTTGCGTTGAAGAAGAATAGCTGTCAACAAGATTTGTCGGCATAAGTGACCGATAACCCGGTTCACCATTAGATTTATGGCTGGATTCACCCAACAAAGCTCTTTTTTTGCCGCCATCACCGCCGCCTGCGATAACTTTAGAACCAAATCTTGATGCTGTACCCGGCAGACCGTCGCTGTCGATAGTTTGTGCACCGCGACCGCCCTTACCGACGGTTACTTGGGTTCGTCCGGGGCTCTGATAATAGCGATAAAAGCCCAAATCACCGGATTGACCGCCGCCGCCGCCATAAACTCTTAAAAGTTGTAACAAAGCAATACCGTCACAGCCGTCTTGACCTTTATTTTGAAATCCGCGACCGCCGCAGCCTGCATTATTATGCCCGTAAGGGAGTCTGGCTGCCAGCTCTGAATGGCGGACTTTGTCCCGTTCTTTATTCCAAAGAATATATGCGCCGTATCGTTCATCATTTCGATAACCGTCCAATCCGTAGAGAGAATACGGAGAATATTTGCCCGGCTCGCCGCCGTCACGGTTTTTGCAGCCCACTGGGAATTTTGGAGTTCTGCGGGCTCCGCCGCCGCCACCACCGGCAACCAGATTCAATCCGCCGCCGGAAAGCGTTGTCGAACCGCCACTTCCACCTGTGTGAGAGCCGCTTGCTCCGTTACCATGTTTTCCTACGGTCAAAGAGTAGGTTGTCTTTTTGTCGAGATTAACATAATCGGAAATCAACGCTCCCGAGCGACCGCCCAAGTCGCCGTTTCCGCATTTCCAGTTGTGACCGCCGCCACCGCCGCCGGCACCAACGAGAAGAACGTAATAATCCCCACTAAAACTGGGCACTATATTATAATGCCCCTCTGTATAAATCTGTTGGAGTTCACGGCTTGCATACCCCGAAGCACCGCCGCCACCGCCGCCGATTACCGTAACATTGAACCGATTTACGCCGGCAGGAGGCTCAAAAGTACAAGAATTAGCCGAGGCAGTGCTGCTTGTTGTCACATTTGAGTCCATTGTATGGCCGCCCTCAAAACCATCCCTTGTACAAAGCCAATAGTGGGTTTCGTTGCTGGCGCGGAGCTTTTTGTTTTTCTTTGCAACAATAGCAGTGCTCAAAGCTACGATTATTGATATAATCAATAGGGTCAAAAGAGCCTCTGCAAGGGTAAAACCGTCTTTTTTATCATGCAAATCCAACATATAAAAACCTCGTAATATTTTCTGACATATTTAGTTATAACGACACAAAGTGCTAATAACTTTAATAATTATTATAATATATTACAAGAATTTTACAATTTTTTGCAACACAAATTAACTCTTTTTTTGAAAAAAAGAATTTAAGCACAAATACAACTGATTTTGTGATTTTCAATGCCGTTTTTGCCCGATTTGCGCACAAATCCCCCAAAATAGGGCAAACAATCGCTTTTTGAGCCGCTTTCTCGCTCAAACCATCAGCAGGAATTGCGGCAAAATGTTATTTATCGCGAAATTTTCACGAAAAAATCAGATTTTGCCTTTTCTCAGGCGTGAAACTATAATCGTCGCCACGGCAGAAACCGCCAGACCGATAACAGGCCATGTATAACCTGCTTTTTTCTCGGTATGAGCCCGTTCAATGCTGTGCGCGATGTCAGCTCTTTGGGTATCATAATTATATCTTGCGATATCTTTCGTAACGGGACAAGCTCCGGTGCAATTTGCGGGGTATGCGAGATTTCCTGAATTTGAAACAGTTGTGTTCATAAAACTACCTTCTACTTCACTACATATTTTTATAAAAACATTTTGTTCAAAAAAATTGCCTCTCACTTTGCAAAATAAAAAAAATACCCTATAATGAAGTAACAAGTTTTAATAATTAATAAGAGGGTTTATTATGAAAAAGGCATTTACTCTTGCTGAAGCATTAATCGCACTGATGATTATCGGTGTAATAGCGGCTCTCCTTTTGAGAACACTAAACAGGGTCACACCTGACAAAGAAAAAGTTATGTATATAAAAGCATACCATACGCTTGAGCAGGTTGTGGCGGACACAATAAATGACCCCTCTAAGTATGACCAGGAAATCGGAGCAGCATCTGCCGCAGACTTTAGCCAAGCACCTCTTGACCTCTGGGGAACATCAATCTCCGGTGCAAGCGGCTGCAACTCGGTAGGTCAAAGCAACGCTCTTTGCTGCTTTATGGCGGATAAAGTTAATATTATCGGAACAGGCAATTGCAGCGCAAATGACAATTTTACCACCACAAACGGTATAAAATGGTCGGGTGTAAACGGCGGTTCTTATCCGAAAACCATTACCGTAGATGTAAACGGTGATGAGGACGGAGGAACATATTCGATTATAGTAAATTCTGACGGAAAGGTTTACCCGCCCACCGGAGGAAAAGAAGAGGAATTTTTGCAGGAACAAACAAAAATCCGTTAATAAAAATTCAGCCCGTGCGGTATAAACTGTTCGGGCTGTTTCTTCAGATAAAATATAGTCATCCTGAACTTATCAGAGAGCCGCGGCGCTGCCGCACAAACAAAATATCGTGTGTCATTCTGAACTTGTTTCAGAATCTCCGGCGGAAGCCGGCCAAAACAAAAATATCTCACGTCATTCTGAACTTGTTTCAGAATCCCCGGCGGAGCCGGTCAACAAAAACCGGTCAAAGAGAAAAAACCAATAAACAATTAATAAAAGGAGGAAATTGTGGAGAAAAAACAAATTGCAGACATCGGCGTTTTTGGCGGTTCGGGGTTTTACAAATTTTTAGACAATATTGAAGAACTTAGAGTGGAAACACCCTACGGAGCCCCGTCAGACAGCGTTTTCATCGGGCAAATCGGCGCTCACAAAGTCGCATTTATGCCCCGCCACAACAGAAACCACACAATTCCCCCGCATTTAATCAATTACAGAGCAAATGTCTGGGCAATGAAATCCCTCGGCGTAAAAAGAGTGATTTCGCCCTGCGCAGCCGGAAGTTTGCAAAAACACGTTGAACCGGGCCATTTTGTAATCTGCGACCAGTTCGTTGACTGGACAGACGGAAGAAAATCAACCTTTTTCGACGGCCCGATTGTTACTCACGTTAGCGCGGCTGACCCTTATTGCCCCGAAATGAGAAAAATCGCAATTGAAACCGGCAAAGAGCTCGGAATCACAATCCATCCGACCGGAACAGTGGTTGTCATCAACGGCCCGAGGTTCTCAACAAAAGCAGAATCAAAATTCTTCACATCTCAGGGCTGGGAAGTAATAAATATGACCCAATTCCCCGAAGCATATCTCGTAAAAGAGATGGATATGTGCCCGCTGAACATTTCTTTGATAACAGACTACGATGCAGGGCTTGTCGGCGAAGTTGAGCCGGTTTCTCACGCAGCGGTAATCAAAGTTTTTGAAGAAAACAACCAGAAACTCAAAAACCTGCTTTTCAAAATGATAGAAAAACTCCCTGTCGAAAGAGAAAATTGCGAATGTGAAAAAACGCTTTCTGGTTCAAGGGTTTAAGGAGAAAAAATGCAGGCAGTTGCTGAAATAGTAAATCTTTTATTTGAAATTTATTTTTGGATTATCATTGCGCGAATCTTTTTAACCTGGATTCCATCAATAAACTGGTACAATGAGCCGTTTAAGACAATGGCTGCGGTTTCTGACGTTCTACTTGAGCCTTTCAGAAAAATAATCCCGCCCATCGGAGGCATTGATATTTCGCCAATGCTGGCGTTATTCGTGCTTTATCTTGTTCGGGTGCTTGTTATCAGATTGCTGCTGATGATTTAACAAAAAACCTTTAATTCTGCCCCCTGAACCCGTTTCAGGGCCGCAAACATTCTGAAACAGGTTCAAAATAACGCACGATGTTTTTGTTTGACCGGCTTTTGCCGGAGAATCTGAAACAAGTTCAGAATGACGTCTAATTTAATTGCTAAAGGAGAGAAGTATGCCGCGTCCAATGACGATTACAGAAAAGATTTTTGCAGCTCATGCAGGGCTTGATGAGGTAAAAGCGGGCGATTTAATCACTGCAAAGGTTGATATTACGCTAGCAAACGACATTACAGGCCCCGTGGCAATAAAAGAATTCAAAAAAATCGGCGTCGAAAAGGTTTTTGACAAAGACCGCGTTATTTTTGTGCCCGACCACTTTGTTCCGAACAAAGACATAAAATCAGCCCAGCAGGCAAAGGAAGTTCGTGAATTTTCAAAAGAACAGGGGCTTACGAACTACTTTGAAGTCGGCAGAATGGGCATTGAGCACGCTCTTTTGCCCGAACAGGGGCTTGTTACGGCCGGTGATTTGATTATCGGTGCAGATTCTCACACCTGTACTTACGGCGCGCTGGGAGCGTTTTCTACGGGCGTGGGTTCGACGGATTTGGCCTGTGCAATGGCTTCGGGCGAAACATGGTTCAAAGTTCCGTCCGCAATTAAGGTAGAATTCACCGGAAAACTCAACAAATGGGTGAGCGCAAAGGATTTGGTGCTTTATTTAATCGGCGATATCGGCGTGGACGGGGCACTTTACAAAACCCTCGAAATTTCCGGCAATGTAATCGAAGAAATGGACATGGACGGGCGTTTGACGTTCTGCAACATGGCAATTGAAGCCGGCGCAAAAAACGGAATCATTGTTCCGGACGAAAAAACAAAAGAATATCTCAAAAACCGCTCAATCAGAACGCCGGTTTTCTACACAAGCGACGCAAACGCCGAATACGAGAAGGTTTTGACCTACGATGTATCGAAAATCGAGCCTACTGTGGCATTTCCGCACCTGCCTGAGAACACAAAACCGATTTCTCAGGTTGGGGAGATAAAAATTGACCAATCCATCATCGGAAGCTGCACAAACGGACGGCTTGAGGATATAAAAGTTGCCGCTCAAATCCTTGAAGGGCGCAGTGTTCACCCTGATGTGCGGCTTATTGTCTTTCCAGGTACACAAAAAATCTACCTTGAAGCAATTGAAAAAGGATACATCCAGACAATTATAAAAGCCGGCGGCGCAGTTTCCACGCCGACATGCGGGCCTTGCCTCGGCGGTCATGCCGGAATCCTCGCAAAAGGAGAACGCGCAATCTCGACCACAAACCGGAATTTCGTAGGCAGAATGGGGCATACAGAAAGCGAAATCTACCTTTCCTCGCCCGCAATCGCCGCAGCGAGCGCTGTTGCAGGAAAAATCGCTTCACCGGAAGATTTGTAGCCATCAAAACCGTTATTTATCAATCATATAAAAATCTTCCGGCAATTCATCTTCTATCATCCGGACGAATTCAGACGGTTTCATATTCAAAGCCTCCGCAAGGCGAAAAATCGTCGTGAGCTGCGGGTCTTTTAAGCCGCGTTCAAAGGTATTTACTATAGAAATTGAAATATCGTTTTCAGAGCTGAACATAAACTGACTTTTCCCGCCGCGCAGCCTTTTCAGTAGCTCGCCGGCAGTTTTGCATATTAGTTCTTTTTTTGATAGCTCTTGCATGAATTCAATTTTAAAGCTATAATTCCTCTATCGCTTTCACGAACGTGATAGGCTAAAAGGATAAAGCTAAAATTACGGAGGGAATATGGAAGAAAAAAGCAAATACGAAGATTTGTTAGAAAAGCAGGAAATCAGCTCCCTAAAAGACAAAATCGCGCTTCCGATTCTTCTTGCGGTTACTATTCTTGCCGCATATTTGACTTTTAAGCCCACAGCTGACGTCGCTTATATTGACAGCGGTTATTTGGAAAATTTAAAAACCTGCACGCCCTACACAACAAGCGGGAAAATAAATCATCCGGCGAATTCCTCCTCAACAAGCACAATTAAAGGCTACAAAGACGGAAAATGTATTCTCCAGACAATAAACGTATTTATTCCGAACCGGATTTTAGCCTCAAATTGCGCATTATCAGACGCGCAGCTTAAAGAACTCTATGAAACCGGCGGATTTAAGCAGAAAAAAACTATTAAGAAATTCAAAAAAGAACACGCATGCGGTACTTTCAAACTGAAAAACCAGAACTGGGTTCAAATAAAATAGTCTATAATTCTACACGAATCAACAATTCTACCCCGCAAACAAGCTCGATGCGGGGATTTTTTTATATATGCTCAACAATTTTATACAAATCCTCGCCGCCAACCGCTTTGTAGATGTTTATTGAGGAGATAATGAGATTTATTTTGTTTATCACCTCTTCTTTTTGAACAAGAAGCTCGCGCTCTGTCCCGTATAAAACGTCCAAATCGGCAGCAGCGCCAATCCGGCGTTTCTGCTCAAGCAAAGAAAGCAGATTTTTTTCGTATTCAAAACGTTTCAGGCTGTCTTCGTAATTTTTTTGCGCAGTTTCTGCGCCTATGAGCGCGTCATTCAACTCCTGAAACGAGGTGAGGATAGTTTTTTGATATTTTTCAACAGCTTCTTCGTATTCGTATTTTTTGAGCTTCAAAATTGCCATTTTTCGGCCTCCGGTGAAGAAATCAAACTGAGGAAGCAGCCCTGCTGCCGCCATTTGAGCCGGATGGGAAAATAACTTGTCAAACTGATAAGCATTGAACCCGAGCTGCCCGTAAAGCACAAATTTAGGAAGAAAATCACGCCTTGCGACCTTAACATCATAACCAATTCGTTTGATATTGTTTTCAGCACGCAGAAAATCAGGACGGTTCGAGATAACATCGGAATCAAAATGCGACGGAATATTTTCAAGAGGTTTTACCGCCCCGAAACCCGCTCTATCAACGCCCGAGCCCGGTTCCGACGCAAGATAAGCCTCCAGCTGATGAATCAGAACAGATTGCTGGTTTTTAAGGTTGTTCAATTCCTCTTTTACATAAGAAAGCGCTTTCTGCTCGTTAAGAACCTCATTTTGAGTGCAAAGACCGTTTTCAAACTTAATTTGCGTCTTGTTTGCGATGTCCTCCTGAATTTTTACGACCTGTTCCTGAATCCTTATGAGCTCATCAACCCTGATAAGGTTAAAATATTCCGCAGCGAATGCCGAAGTCAGCGCAATATAAGTCGCACGCTCATCCTGCTGAATCATTGCGAGCTGTTTTTCAACGCTTTTTGTCCGGAACCTGTTCATTCCCCAGATATCAACCTCATAGCTCATTGTCAGCGGGAGCTGGAGTTCGCTCTGTCTAAAACTCGGAATCATCATATTTCCGAATTGAAGATTGCTGGATTTAAGATTTCTGGCAAGACTTCCATTAAAAGAAAGCTCCGGAAGCTCGTTTGCAAAAGAAATTTTAACGAGTTTTTCGCCCTCTTTCACTTTGAGCGCTGCAATTTTTAAATCATGATTTTTTTGGTACAAAGTTTGAACATGCCCGCTCAAAACCGGGTCATTGTAACGCTCCCACCATTCAAGATTTATATATTGTTTCTTATAATCCGCCGGTTCTTTTGCGGCTTTGCAAAAACCCGCCTGCGGGCAAAGAAGAAAAAGCATAAACAGAAGTGTTATTAATTTTTTCATACGCTGTCTTTCGTTTTCGGCTGTTTTAAATTTTTTTTATTGACTTATTTTTTCTTGTGTTATTATAATAACACAAGAATTATTATAAATGAAAAAAAATAAAAAAACACTATGCCGCAAAATTTCTTAAACAAAAAAGTATTGTTCACGCTGATGACAACAGGCGTCCTGTCAAGGATTGCAACTCTTCAGATGTACGCAAAGAACAAATTCCCGATTACGCCCGAACAATACCTTATTCTTTCAATTCTCGTTGAAACAGGGGAACTTTATCAGCGGCAAATCTGCGAAATCACATACAAAGACCGCCCGAATATCACCAGACTCATAAATATTCTGGAAGCGGACGGGCTGGTAAAACGGATTCATGATGTGAACGGCAGAAAAGTCAACAAAATACAGGTTACGCAAGAAGGCGCAGCGCTCCATGCCAGAATAAAACCCCACATGCTTGAGCTGAGAGATGAAGCTGTCAGCGGGATTAAAAAAGAAGAACTGGAAACCTGTTTTGCAATTATGAACAAAATGATAGCTAATTTAGAGAAAAAGACGAAACTTCATACCTGATAGAGAGGATTTAAGATGGACAACGCCGAAAAAAATAACAAAAAAACAGCACAAGAAGAAAATAAACCGGAAATAAAAACAAAACCGCAAATACCTGATAATGAAGATGAGGAAGAAGATACCCGCCCGAGTTATATGAAAAAAAGGGTAATCGTGCCCACAATTACGGCAATAATCTTCTTTTTAACCGGAATATATTTCATTATCCACTCTTTTTATTATCAAGAAACCGACGACGCATTTATTGAAGGGCATATCGTGTCAGTAGCGCCGAGGGTTGCGGGCCCTGTCGTAAAACTCCTTGTGGATGACAACCAGCCTGTTAAAAAAGGCGATTTAATTCTTGAAATTGACCCGAAAGATTATGAAACCGCCCTTGCGCAAAAAGAAGCAAAACTTGCGGAGGCCAAAGCAAACCTTAATATTGCAGAAAAGAAAATAACAGAGTCACAGGCAGACCTGAATCAGTCAACAGAAGACATTTCAGCCTCAGAATCAAAGCTAGATTTTGCAAAAAAAGACTACAAAAGATACACAGACATGCACAAAGCAGGAATAGCCTCAAAACAGGACTACGACCAGAGCAAAACAGCCCTCACAGTAGCACAATCCGGTCACAACGCCGCACTTGAGCGCGAAAGAGCCGCACATTCTATGCTACAAAGCGCAAAATCAAAAAAAGACGCCACAATTGCTGAAATTAAAAGGCTCGAGGCAGAAGTTGAACAGGCAAAACTGGATTTATCCTACACAAAAATTTACGCCCCTCAGGACGGGCTGATTACAAACCGCTCGGTTGAACAGGGCAACTATGTTCAAATTGCACAGCCGATGCTTGCTGTGGTGCCTGAAAAAATGTGGATTGTAGCTAATTTTAAAGAAACACAACTCGCAAACATGCACCCCGGGCAGCCCGTAGAAATAAAAGTGGATACTTACAGAGGAAAAAAATTCAAAGGCAAAGTTGACAGCATTCAAAGGGCTACAGGCGCCAAAGCAAGCCTGTTTCCGCCCGAAAATGCAGTAGGAAGCTATGTAAAAATCGTCCAGAGGGTTCCTGTAAAAATCATTTTTACAGAAGATATTTCAAAATATAACATTGTTCCCGGAATGTCAGTCGTTCCGGAGGTTAAGGTAAGGTAAATGACCGCAGTCGCAGAAAAAACATTGCCTGAAAAGCCCGTTCCCGGAGATGTTGTGCCTTTGTGGCTGATTGCGTTGACAATTCTTCTGCCAACCTCGTTCGCAATGCTTGCAACTTCGGCAACAAACGTCGCAATCCCTCATATTGCCGGCTTTTTCGGCTCCACACTCGACGAAGCAAACTGGGTAATCACAAGCTACATGATTGCAAACGCAATCCTCATCCCGCTCACGGGCTGGCTTGAAAATTTGATGGGAAGAAAGAATTTTTTAAAGGTTTTTATAACGATTTTTACAATCGGTTCCGTGGTTTGCGCTTTTGCGCACAGTTTGAACCTGCTTGTGCTCGGCAGGGTGATTCAGGGCATTGGCGGAGGGCCGATGATGCCGATTTCGCAGGCGATTTTGATTGCGGCGTTTCCTTTTGAGAAAAGAGGGCAGGCAATGGCGCTTTTTGCGCTTGCGGTAATGGTTTTTTCGATACTGGGCCCGACTTTCGGCGGTTTTATCGTGGATAACTCCGCTTGGCAATGGATTTACCTTGTGAACATTCCAATCGGCATTTTTTCGGTAATTCTCGTTCATTGCAACATTGAGGACACAAAAAACCGGAAAATCCCCGAAAAAGTAGATTTTGTGGGCCTGATAGCTCTCGTAATCTGGCTTTTTTCAATGCAAATCGTGCTCGACAAAGGACAACAGTACGACTGGTTTGATACGACGTGGGTTTGCTGGTTGACAGGGATTTCGGTGTTTTCATTTATATTTTTCGTTGTTTGGGAGCTGGAATGCAAAAATGCAATCGTAAATTTGCGCGTCTTTAAGGATAAAAACTTCTTTATCGGCACGGTTTTAGGCTCTTCCGTAAATATGATTATTTATGTAACAATCGTGCTTCTTCCGCAATTTTTGCAGAGCCTTATGGGTTACACAGCTATGCTCAGCGGCTTTTCACTTGCGCCGAGGGTGCTTTCCTGCGTCGTAATGCTGGCTGTAATCGGGAAAATGGTCGAAAAAATTGACAACAGGATACTTATTTCCGTCGGATTTGTGTTTCTTGCGCTTTCGACGATTATGTATGCAAATTTGAACCTTTCGATTTCCTTTGTTTACGTTGTTTTACCTAATATTTTGATGGGCGTAGGCGTAATTCTTGTGTTTATCCCTGTTTCTGCGCTTGCACTGGGAACTTTGCCCAAAATGGAGCTGTCGAACGGTGCGGGACTTCACAGCCTTTGTAAATGCGTAACAACAGCCTTTGTAATATCTATGTCCTCAACGCTTGTTGCGCGCCTTTCACAGGTTCATCAGACATATCTTGTGCGGAATCTTTCGGATTTTAATCTGGTTTTTCAGCACAAAATGAGCGCAATGACCCACCATTTTATGGCGTCTTATCCCTCAATTTTCGCTGCTCACAAAGCCGGCGGACTATTTTACAAGCAGCTTTTAACCCAATCGAGGCTTATGGCGTATGTTGATGTTTTTGAAATCTTTGCTTTGATTGCGATTTGCCTTGTGCCGTTTGCGTTTCTGCTGGATGTTGATTTTAAAAAGCAAAATAAATCGCGTTCTTAGCGACCCTTTCCCTAATAAAACCCCGCCCTATATAAAATACCTTGAAAAGATGAGCCCGCGGACGGGATTTGCAGCTATAATAACCTTGGAAAAGTCTGTCTTTATGGCAGCTTTAATTGGAGAAACCATGAACTGCCCGAAATGCGGTACAAAACTAAATGAGCACGATTTAAACTGCCCTAATTGCAAAAAAGTAATCAGGCTAAAATGCCACGCCTGCGGACAGATTACCACAAAAAAAATCTGCCCCTCCTGCGGCACGGTTCTCATAAACAAATGCTACAAATGCGGAAGACTTAACCCTGCGCAACTCGAAAATTGCCCCTCCTGCGGCTTGAATATAGAAGCCAGTATCGGGCTTCGAGAGGCAATAATCGAGAATTTCGCAGCTCTGACCATCCAGCTCGGGGGAATGGAAGAGCTGAAAACAATTTTTAAAAATGAAAAAACAGTAAAACAGTTCAGGAAGAACTTTTACGAACTTTTGAAGAAATTTGCCGCAGAAAAGGATTTGCGCGTGCAGATTCTTGATGACACGTATATTATTCGTTTTTGCAAAAGCTACACTTTTGCCGAATCTGCCTCGGAAGCCATTGATTTTGCGCTGCATGTTACCCAGTTCGCCGCCCAAATTAACCAGAAGCTGTATGAAACAAAAGGCGTTTCAGTCCGGGTAAAAATGGCGGTTCAAAAACGCGATGTTTATATGAAATCGAGCGGATATCACTCAGGGCTGAACATAAACCTCATGTACAATGCAGGAAACAAGCCTCATTTGTTCAACAATATTCAGGTTCTTGCGGATTCATATATTTATCAGGCATTGAAAACCCAATATCCGTTCCAGTCCCTGAGCGCGCTATACGTGAAAAAGCACATGGTAATGTTTTTTGAGCTTGTTTTATCAAAACTGATAAATCTCGAAGAAAAAGAGGAAAATTCCGCGCTCGAGCTCCCCAAACGCGTAGATTTTATACCGGAAGAAGAGGAAAACGACGAAAAACTGATTGATTTTTCAAGCCTCACCTGCTCTTTCCTGAAAGTTAAGCACGAAAATATTTTGAACAAAATTACAGAAATTTTCGCCAAGGGGATTAAAAATCCGATAGTTTGCGTCAAAGGCGACGACAGAAGCGGCAGGCTGATGAACATAAACTGCGAAATTACGCCGGAAAACCTGAATTGTGCAAAAACTGTGCGATTCGGGTGCCTCGAAAGCCTGAAATATACGCCGTTCGGGTTTCTGCGGTCGCTGATGTTTGCAAATTCGGGGCTGACTGAGTTTGATGTAATGGCAAACCCGATTCTTGTGAACAATATCACCGCCGATGACGCCCTGCGCAACCTGCTCACAATAAGCAACCCGCAGCACTTACATCCCGAAGACGCGCATTACGGCTATTTTGAAGCGTTTTCGAGATATTTTTCAACAATTAACGAAAAAACGGTGTTTATTGTTGATGATTTTCATAATATTGACGAAAGTTCGCTTGAAATTCTGAAATATTTGATAGAAACAAAACAGCTCGGCGAAACCGGTTTCCTGCTGGGTCACAGCACTGATTTTTCACTCCACAGAAATATTTACAAGCTCATGACCTCGCAGAATTTTTACGAGCTAGAGCTGAAACTTTCTTCAAACAAGGCTCTTGTCACAGACCGCAGAAAAGAGCTGAAAAATATCGAAAAATCTTTTTATTTTGAAAAAATCCTCGAAAATACCAGAGGCTCGGCGTTTTATCTTGCTCAGGCGCTCAATTATCTTGCAGCTGACGGGGTGCTTTCAATCGAAAAAGGGAAATATAAGGTCGAAAATGACCGCATGATAGTTATTCCCGAAGATATTGACGGGTTGATAAAAAGAAAGCTCCTTGTTTTGAAAGATTCTGCTTTTGAAATCTACACTGCGGCGCTGCTTTTGGGCGAGCGGGTTCCGTTTGATATTTTGAAGAACACGGACGACTTGAAAAAATTTGTAAAAGACCTGAAATTCCTTGAATCAAAAGGTTTTATAACTATTGAAAAAGAAAGAATTGTCAGAATCAACAATTACACAATCTGCCGCAAAAACCTGCAAGAAGCCATTCAGCCGGAGGTTCTTGCGCAAATATCGTTAAATCTGAGCAAAAATCTTCTTTCAAAATACCCCGACAATCTGCCTGTTAAAGCCCAAATCGCAGAACTTGCGGGTCAGAAGAAAGAGGCGTTCAACATCTGGCACAATCTTTCGGAATCAGCAGAGCAGCTCGGGGATTTTTCGGCTTATTTGAACACCACAAACAAATATCTGTCGCTTGTTGACAACGTAATCGACCCTGACACGGACAAAACCGTTGAGCAGATTAAACTTGAGGTCTATGAACACGTAAGCTCAATGCTTTATAAGTTTTATCCCGAAAAAATCCTCAATTTTCTTGAACTTTTGCTCGAAAACCTTGAACAGGGCGATGATGAGGCAAAAATCAAGACAGTTGCAAACAAACTCGTGCAAAGCTGCCTGATTAGCGGAAATTACGCAAACGCGCTCGAATACGCAGGAAAAATCATCTCAAGAACCCCGAAAGGCTCATTCAACCCCTCAAATAAAAACTTCAACCTTAACTATTTTCTGATAAACCTTGTCACGCTTGAGATTTATTACAATCTTGGCCGCCTGAATGACTGTATAGAAGCTGGAAAAGAGCTTTTCAGGCACATTGACCTCAAAAACCTGCCCGAAGAAGTTCTCCCTGAAGGTTTTTCAAAAAAACAGTTCAAAGATGCAATCGCCGAAGCGCTGTTTTTCATCAGTTTATCCAAAATTATCCAGCGAAACAGCGATTTTCCCGCCTTTATCGAACATCTCAAATCCGCGCTGCCCGATGTGTTGTGTTTTAAAACGCTTGCCCTGCTGGAAAAATCAATCCGCGGCGAAAATATTGCGGCCGAGCTCGCCTCATTGCAAAATGCGCCTCTTGAGCAGGACAAATACGCAAAAGCTTTATACTGGCTAATTTGCGGGTTTGAGTCAATGAAAAAAGGCGATTTTGAAGAGCTCGGAAATGTTGTTTATCAGGCAAAACTCACAGCCGGCTCCTCCAGCCTTTTCCAGATTGAATATTTCTGCGATTTGCTTATCGGATTTGCTTACCAGAAAATAGGAAGCGTCAAAAAGGCAAAACAAATTTACTACAATGTGCTTGAGCTCGCCTCTGCAAAAGGAATCAAAAATATCACATATTTGTGCTGGTATTTTATTGCCGGAATCGAAAAAGACACAGGAAGTATTGAAATGGCGACCGGAATTTTGAATAATGCGGCAATAAGCATTGAAAAAGACGAAAATATTTCCGAAGTTTTCATTCTTCTGTTCAAATCCCTCTCCGCCCAGATTCTTTTCGGCGCAGGAGAATATGAAAAAGCGGCAATTTGCATAAATCAGGCTTATGAAATTACGCAAAAGTATTCACTGGACTTAAACAAAAAGCTTATCAGCGCGATTCGGGCAAAAACGGCGGAAAAATTGAAATCGATTGAATCTAAATAATCAGGGCGGGTGGAAAAGCTGGGGTTTGAAGCAGGAAAGTTTACTTTTCCGTTCCGATTCCTCCGGGCATACAACGTCGGAAGCCTTATCTCAAAAATTTTTGAGCCCTCCCCCATAGTCACTGCAAAGTAAACTTTCCGGCTTCGGTTTTTTGTTATTTTGGTTAAAAAACGGGGGGATTTTAAGATTATGCGTTCTTTTTGTTGTACAAAACAGAAGAAATCAGCGCACAAACGATAAATACGAGCCCGATTAGCCCTGTTATAACCTCGGGAACCTCTTTGAAAGTCGAAACAAACATCAAAACAGCAAGCGCCCCGATTGCCCAGTGCGCGCCGTGCTCAAGGTAGCGGAACTGCTTTAGCGTACCTTCTTCCACAAGCAAAATCGTCAAAGAACGAACAAAAATTGCGCCGATTGAAAGCCCGATTGCAATAATCACAACATCCTTGCTCAACGCAAACGCGCCCAGCACCCCGTCAAGAGAAAACGAAGCGTCAATGAGCTCCAAATACATAAAAGAAACAAATCCGCCCGTTCTCGCAACAGTTCCGACCATTTTAGCCGCTCGCTTTGCCTCTTTTTCTTCAAGAAATTTGCTGACGCCCTCAATAACGAGGTAAAGAATAACACCGCTCATCCCCGCAAGAACAACGCCCAGCCTGTGTTCCTCAGAAACATAAGACTGCGTGACAAAAATCGCAATAAGGGTCAAAACGGTTTCTATTCCGTAAACATTCCCCGAATGGCACAACGGTTCTTCAATACAGCGAATCCAGTGAACATCTTTTTTCTCGTTGAAAAAATAATGCAAAAACAACATCATCAAAAATGCCCCGCCAAAAGCCACAATTGGCGCATGGGTTTCGTGGAGGTAATGAGAATAAAGGTCAGCATTATAAACAGCCATTTTTGCAACGGCAATCATCGAAACCTTTGCAAAAAGCGCCACAATCAGCACCGGAAACAGCAGCCTCATCCCGAAAACAGCAATAAGAATACCCCATGTGAGGAATCTGTGGCGCCATTCATCGGTCATATGCTCCAGTTTCATTGCGTTTACAACAGCATTATCAAACGAAAGGCTGATTTCCAGCACGCTCAGAACGATTACGATAAAAAGACTTGCCAATCCCGAGCCCGGATGCATGTGTTCAGCCCAAAAATAAGCTCCGACAAGCCCCAGCACCGTCAACACGATTGATTCACCAAAATGTTTCCACATAAGCGTTCCTTAGCTTCCGTATCATTATAATAATAGCCTATCCCCCCGAAAAAGGAATAGGCAATATATATGAAATAAACAATTTTGCAGATAAATACCGGATTAAATTTTGATAAGCAGCATTTTTGCCTTAGAAAGCGCAGAAAGCGAATGCGGCGTGTTTTTCTTCATCATGAGCATTTCACCGGTTGAAAGATTGAACTTTTCATTATCCACAACAAACTCCATATCCCCCTCAAGAACAAAAACGACCGCATCAACAGGCGAAATGTGCGTTTTAATCTCCGTACCACTATCCAGCGCTTTCAAAGTGATTGAATATTCCCCGTCTGCGTAAAGAACCTCGCTTACGATGGTATCTTGAACATAATCTATTTTTGCTTTTACATCAAATGGCTGCATTTTTTCCTCCTTTTTTCTGATAAAACCATTTTTAACCCGTAATTTGGCCGCAACATCCCCTTTTCAGCCATGTATTTGCAGGCAATGCAAAAAATTTACTTATAAATAAGAATATATGAACGCAGGAGGCGGGAATTTGGTTTTTCAAGGCATTTTTCGCCAGAAAATCCTGAAACATGCGGAAAGCGGGTGTTTTGATTTTCGGTTCCGATTCCTCCGGGCACTCAACGCCAAAAACCTTATCTCAAAAATTTTTGAGCCCTCCCCCATAGTCACTCCAAATCAAAACACCCGCTTTCCTCCCGCACAACAACAAAAAAGGAGAAAAAATGAAAAAAAGAGAAGATGTTTACCCCGACAGAGGGCTGCACGAATACGGAAATGTCGAATTTGCCGACCCTGTAAACAAAAAATACCCGATTGACACCCCCGAACACATAAGAGCCGCATGGTCGTACATCCACATGCCACGTGACTTTGAAAAATACTCCGCAAAAGACTTAAAAACAATCGAAAACAGAATAATCAAGGCATGGAAAGAAAAAATCGCCCCCTCAGGCCCGCCCGAGGCACGAAAATAAACTTTGCCACTTAACAAATCGCCACAATTGCGCCACTCTTAACGGATTTGTAATATAATTGGAGAATCAACCGTTTGAAAGGTAATCAAGAATGGAAAATACTTTATCACAGTCGAAAATCTGGCAGGGATGGCATATATCAGATGACCTTATGGAGGTTTTTAACAGCTGCAAAGGCGTAATTGTTCCGGAATCACGTACGGAATTAATGGAAATGGCCGTCGGAGGCAAAGACAACGTTGTTTTTGACGTAGCATACGATACAGGCGCAAAAGGCACTATACTTGAAGCCACCGTAACAAAATGCAAAAACGGAATCGCCGTAAATTACCCCGATCCCTATATGCGCCGCCGCGACCCCAACTGTATGGTCGTAAACAACATCGCTATGACCGACAAAATCCTTTTTGAGGACAGATTTAACAAAAAATTCTCTTCAATCAGGACAGAAACCCTTAACTGGCTTGCCTCAAACGAACTTATCCTTGTACCTTTTATGGCGGGCGGCGCAAAATACGGTTATCCTGCGCTCATGGTTGCCCCGAAAAACGCAGCATTCTTCGCTGCAAGCATTTATGACCTGCAAGGGATGATTCCGGTTGACAAAATCGAACGTCATTTTGAACCAAAGGCAATAATTTACGTTGCCCCGCCTTTCAGACACACTCATTTCGGCGGAAAACAGGTTGTTGTGCATAATAACCAGAATTCTATCCACGAAGTTTTTTCCTACAACCTCTACCCCGGCCCGAGCGCGAAAAAAGGCGTTTACGGCATTTTGCTGGCTCTGGGGATAAAAGAAGATTTTGTGACAGTTCATGCTTCGACCGTAAACATCACAACCCCGTATGACAACGACGTAAGCATACTCCACGAGGGCGCTTCCGGCAGCGGAAAGAGCGAAATGCTTGAATATGCGCACCGTGAAGAAGACGGACGACTTCTCCTCGGGCGAAATGTCGTAACCGGCGAAGAAAAGCACCTCGCACTGTCGCAGGGTTGTAAATTGCAGCCCGTAACCGATGACATGGCGCTTTGCCATCCCGGTTTTAGAAAAGACAACGGACGCCTTTGTGTTGTTGACGCGGAAAAATCGTGGTTTGTACGTATTGACCACATAAAAAAATACGGAACCGACCCGCATCTTGAAGAAGTAACAACCCATCCGGAAGAACCGTTGATATTCTTCAATCTTGAGGCGCACCCCGACGCAACCTGCCTTATCTGGGAGCACACGGAAGACGCACCGAACGTAAAATGCCCGAATCCGCGTATTATCATCCCCAGAACGCAGATGAAAAACATTCAGGATGGGCCGATTGAGATTGATTACCGCAGTTTTGGCCTGAGAACTCCTCCTTGTACGGCAGAAAACCCGTCTTACGGCATTTTCGGAATGCTTCATATTCTTCCGCCCGCACTTGCGTGGCTCTGGAGGCTTGTTGCGCCCAGAGGATTCGCAAATCCGAGCATTTCCGACGGTTCAAAAACTACCAACATAAATGAGCTGAAAAGCGAGGGTGTAGGCTCGTTCTGGCCTTTTGCAACCGGCAAAAGGGTTGATTTGGCTAATATTTTGCTCGACCAGTTCATGAAAACCACAAAAACCAGAAACATTCTCATCCCGAATCAGCACATCGGCTCGTGGGAAGTCGGATTTATGGCGCAGTGGGTAATCCGTGAATATCTCGCAAGACGTGGAATGGCTTCGTTCAAAAAACTGAACCTGAAACCTGCACGGCATCCGCTTGCCGGCTACATTCCGGGAGGAATCCATGTTGAGGGTACGGCTATTTCCCAAAAATTCCTCGATGTAAGCAACCAGCCTCAAGTCGGCGCAGCAGCCTACGACGCAGGCGCAAAAATGCTTGAAGATTTCTTCAAATCAGAGCTGAAACTCTACCTGAAATCCGACCTGCATCCGCTTGGCAAGGCAATTATCCTCTGCTGCATGGACAATGGTACGGTTGATGACTACGAAAAGCTCATCCCGGGAATTTATTAACGCATTTTGTTAAATTTTGTAAAACATTTTAATATTTCCTAAAGAAAAAAAAAAAATGTCGATAGTACAATAGTACCTGTCACAAAAAAGGAGTGTTAAAATGATTAAAAATTTATTAAGTTTAATGAGCAGCAGGCTTTTTGAGGCAGAACCGCTGAATGCCGGCCAAAGCAGCGGCAAAAAAGCCAAAGTAAGGGAAGATGAAACTCTTGGCTTAAAATTCATGGCAAATGACGAAAATTACAATGAACTCGACCGGTTGAGCAGCATTGACTTCAAAATAGCAGAAGAATCAATTAATGCCGCCTCGACACCCAAAAATCCGGAAAAAATTGAAGCTAAAAGCATTTCAGAAATTACAACCGGGCCCGAAACAGATGAAACAGAACCCGAAACAAACGCAAATGAGCCCGAAAAAGATACATCAGAGCAATCTTTAAAAGAAATTTTAACGCAGCTCGGAAAAGATCTTGATCAATCGGGCTTTTCAACATATTATAAGGAACAAAACCAGAAAACCTTTACTGATTCAGAAATACTAAGGAATATCGACAAGCTGAAAAACGATTCAAACCCTGAAATTGCGGCACTGGGAAGCGCAATCGCCGGTGTTTTTGAACAAACGGGCGTCGGTTACCCGAAACCGGCAGAAAATGATAAAAACAGAATAGCCAACCGCATAACCACATATCAGAATATCGTTCTTGAAACAATTTTTGCCGCAATAAAAGGTGAAGACCTTGATCCCGACGAAAAAAATCTTGTATCAATGTCCGTAGGCGAACAGTCCGGCATAACTGTTGATGATTTGCTGGCTCTGGACAAAAACGGGGACGGAAGCATCGCTGAAGAACTAAATGCGCTTTTTAGCGACAAAAGATTCGTTGATACCCTCAACCTCAAAATCCAAAGGCAGAAAAACAAAGAAGAAAACATAAAAACAATCGACAAGCTGGATGCAGCGAAGAAAGAAGACGGAATAATTACCGTTGAAGAGATTGCAGCGCAGTTCGGCAATAATGAAATCGCAGACCTGTTCAAAAATTCAGATGGCAGCGTGGACAGAGCCCTTTTAATCGCACTCGGCGGCACCATGTCAAAAGACGGCAACTATACAATCACTACAGGAGCGCTTACTAACAGAATTTATGAAATGGACGCTGACAGAGATGGAAAAATCACGCAGGAAGAAGTATCAAAATATAAAGAATCCGTCTGGTACAAACACATCAGCTACACAACAATGATGGAAGAAATGGAGCGCAGCAACGATAAAAAAGGCAATTTTGACAACAAATTTACCCTCGACGACATGGAAAAATTTACCATAAACAACCCAACTGCAACAAAAGAACAAAAAGAGTTTTTTAGAATCATAACTGATATCGCAGACAAAAATCTCAAAGAATACATAATGAAACAAATCGGCGGCGGGTCGTCAACAGTAACTATTGAACAATTCACAAAAGCCGCTGACTCAGATGGCGACGGCGTTGTAACAAAAGAAGAATTGCAAGCCTATGTCGATAAAATCTCAACAAAATACCATCAGGTAACGCAATTAAAACACCAATAACTGCCACCTACACTAAAAAAGCGGGAAATATTCCCGCTTTTTTTACTTATTTCCTCTAATAAACCCGAGCACGCCGTTAATAAACGTCAATGGATGCACCGGGCAGCCCGGAATGTATAAATCAACGGGGTGTTTTTCAAAAAATTCACGGTCAATTTCGCTGCTGTTCTGATAAATACCGCCCGAAATTGCACAGGCGCCGCAAACTATCACGATTCTGGGCGCGGGGACTGATTTGTAGCAGTCTTCAAGCGCGTAAGCCATATTTTTTGTAACAGGGCCGGTGATTACGATTCCGTCTGCGTGGCGGGGCGATGCAACAAAGTCAATTCCGAATCTGCCCATATCAAAATTGCAGTTTGAGCACGCATTGAGCTCCATTTCGCATCCGTTGCAGCCGCCAGCGGAAACCTGCCTTAATTTCAGGGATTTTGAGAACATTGAGGTGATTTCTTTTTTAACTTCGATTGCTGTTTTCTCAAATTCCTCTTTTGTCATATTTTCTGTGATAATCAGCTTATCCGCGCTTGTTGAGGATAGTTTGTAAGAGTTTGAAAAGCTTATTGCGTCGGAATTGCAAACGTTTTTACATACATTTTCACAAGCACCGCAAAATGTGCATTTTCCCATGTCGATTGAGAGCGGATTGAGCCTCAAAGCGCCTGTCGGGCAAGCTTGAGCACATTTTGTCAGATCCTGACCGCACGCATTCTTCAAAACCGGCAATCCTCTGAACTGCTCTCTCATCGGAGCGTTTTCAATGTCTTTTATGAACTGTTTTCCCTGATATATTCTTGATTTTAAAGTATCAAACATATTATTTTCCTTATTTTTTTAAATTGTCATGCTGAACTTGTTTCAGCATCTTACCGACGTTTAATGTCAGCTTTTCCCGTTAATCAGACCCTGAAACAAGTTCAGGGTGACAGTACTTACAAATCATTCCCGCAATAAGAAAGGTTAAAACTCTTGTTGCAAAGCGGAAAGTCAGACACGCCGTTGTTTCTGACCGCCAGAGCAAGCCCGAACCAGTTGTTGAAAGACGGGTCTTTTATTTTGTATCTTGTGAGCGCGCCGTTGGCGTCCGTCATTGCGATATGAACGATTTCGCCCCTCCAGCCCTCAACAATTGAAATGACAAAAGCGTCTTTTGCGTTTTCTTTGTCAAAAACGCCGTAACCGCAGTTAATCGGCTCATTTTTGAACTCTTTCAGCTTTTCAAAAATCTTTCTGCAAATCGAAAGCGACTGCATAACCTCTTTGTAGCGCAGTTTGAACCTCGAATTAACATCGCCGGCGCCATTGAACGGACCTTTTTCAATATTGAGTTCTTTCATCCATTTATCAGGAAAATCAAAGCGCGAATCCAAATCTACGCCGGACGCTCTCGCAGCCATACCCACAAGTCCCGCCTCAAGCGCGCGTTCTGTGCTGACAGTTCCGGTTTTTTCAAGCCTTGACATAACCGTGGAGTTTTTGAGCATTGTTTTTGCCATTCTGTCCACGTCTTTTTCAACTTTTTCAAAAGTTTTCAGCACACGCTCAATTTTTTCATCCTCAAGGTCAAAATTAACCCCGCCTGTCGTGATTAAGCCTCTGCCAAAGCGGCTGCCCGAAAATTCAAGCATTGTGTTGATGACGAGCGTTCTGGTTACGCCAAAAACCGACGCACCCATAAGATAGGCGATATCACCGGCAATCGCGCCCAAATCGCCGATATGAATTGCGGCTCTTTCCATTTCGAGCGCAAGTTTTCTGATTAATTGCGCCCTGTCAGAAACCTTTATCTCTTTTAAAAGTTCCATAACCTGAGAAAACGCGGTATTGTAAGCAATTACGCTGTCCCCGCAAACGGATTCTGCGAGCTGGTTTGAGGGATGTTTAACCATCATATCTTCAACGCCCCTGTTTTGATAACCGAGCATAATTTCAAGGTGATAAACGGTTTCCCCGTTGCACATGAAGCGAAAATGTCCGGGTTCTATGACGCCTGCGTGGATTGGCCCGACAGCAACCTGATGAACTTCATCGCCTTTCATCTCAAAAAACGGGTATTTGTCCTGATTTTTGCGCACAGGCTTGAGCCATGGGTGGTGGAGCGGTTCTATGCCGAAATCTTCATAAAATTCCCGCTCAAAAATATGAAATGACGGAATTTCATTTGTAATGCACTCATAAGCCTTTTCCTCAGCCCCGAAAATTGCCGAAGCAACATAAAGCTCGCCCGCTTTATCGTCAGCAAGCACAACAAAAAGCTTTACGCGCCCCTCGCCCCAGTCTTTGCCGAAAAATCCGACAGGACGTTTGTTCAGTTCAATAATTTGCGCCCTCAAATCCGACATGCACATTTCCGGAATGTCTTTGAGGTTTATTTTTGTATTATTCGTTGTTTTTAGCCAGTTCATTGTTTTTTCCTTTTCGCTGTCATGCTGAACTTGTTTCAGCATCTAACTAACGTCTTAACCCTGCTCTGCGCGCCGGACAGGCAGGTGTTTTTCATTAAAATCCAGCAGCCGTGCAATTAATTACGCCCTGCAAAAACTGCGGAATGTAAATTCCGAGCACAAATACGATTATGAGCATTACAAACTGCGGAATGTACATCGAAATTGTGATTTTCTTTTTGTTTTCCTCAAGCATTTGCGCCTTGTCCTCGCTGATTTCGCCAAAAGTCATCTTGACAACCGCTCTGCCGATTCCGTAAAGCACAACCGTCAGCAGGAATACAAACAAAACGCACAAAATATAATGATGGTCGAGAATCATCTTCTTAATCATTATAAATTCACTGATAAAAAGCACCGAGGTCGGAAATGCGCAAATCGCAAGAAACGAAAGCACCCACAACCAACCCGTTTTTCCGTCGGCTTTCATCAGTCCGCTGATTGATTTTATCCTTTTTGTTTCAAAAAGCTCCAGAATATTGCCCGAAGTCAAAAAGAACGAAGCCTTTGCCAGAGAATGCCCTATCAAATGCAATACAACCGCAAAATAAGCCGCTCCGCCCAACGCTGTGCCGATTGCGAGAATCCCCATATTTTCAATTGAAGAATAAGCGAGCATTCTTTTGTAGTTTTTGATGTGATAAACAAAAACCGCAGTAACAAACAGCGACAAAAAGCCCATTACGAGCAAAATCAGCCTTGCATAAGAATCACAGTGCGCAAGAGTCATTATTTTGAACACTCTGCCAATCACAAGAAAAGCAGAATTGAGCAAAGTTGCGGACAAAAGCGCTGAAATCGGCGATGGTGACTCGGAGTGAGCGTCCGGAAGCCAGAAATGAACCGGAGCAAGCCCCATTTTTGCACCAAAACCAAAAACCATAAACACAAACGCCAATTTTAGCCAGAACGGGTCAAAAGACTGCGCATATTGATAAAGCCCCGAATAGGACATTGTGTTTATTGCGCCGGTTGAAATGTTCAAAAAGATTATTCCGACAAAAGCCAGCGCAATCCCGATTGAACAGATAAAAACATATTTCCATGCGGCTTCGATAGCGCTTTTTGTTCGGTTGAAATAAATCAAATAAGCGCTTGTGAGGGTCGTTGCTTCGACAAGAACCCACGCAAGCCCCAAATTCGTGCTCAAAATCGTTCCCGTCATAGAAAGCACAAAAGCCATCGTCATAATCCAGTAAAGACAGATTTTTTTGTCTTTTATTTTTATATTATTGAACGAGGGCAGGTGTTTTGAATAGCCGTTGTTGTAAATCGTCACCATCAGAAAAACAAACGACAAAACGAGCAGAAAAATCTTGTTCGTGCCGTCGATTGCAAAGTATGGGATGGTGATTTGCGCGCCTTTGTCAAAAACAAGAAAAAGCGTCACAACAAAATGCAAAATCGCATACAAATTGAGCATGAGGTTGTCGAAAAATCTTTTTCTGACAATCAACATCAAAATCCCTGCAATTATCGGAAATATTAAAATTGAATTAATCATTGTATTCATAGTCCTTTAACTCTGATAAATGTGAAACTTCCAAATCCTTGAACTCCTTGTTGATTTCGTTCACAAAAAGCCCGAGAATATAAACCGCGATGAAAACATCGAGCAAAACCCCTAGATTCACCAACATAGGCATTTCTTTTGCAACAGAAAGCGAAAGTAAGAAGATTCCGTTTTCCATCGTGATGAATTCGATTACGTTTGAGATGATTTTGTGCTTAATCGTGATAAGCCAGAGGCTGATTATGATTGTTGCTGCCGAAACGCCGAAGTAAAGCGGCGAAATCATCTTCATTGAAGAAATAAAGTAGTTTGAAACAAGAAATCCGCCCAATAAAATCACACTCGCAATCACCAGACAGTAAAAATGCGGAATATTCGCCGCAACATCCCTGTTTGCGCGGGTTTTCTTCAAAATTCTGTACAAAAACCACGGAATAATTATTGATTTCACAACAAGCGTTTCAATCGTTAAAAACGCAAGGTTCAACAATGGCGTGTGTTTGTAGCCGCAAAGACAAATCAGGAAAAGCAAAATTCCCTGCGCAATAAGTATTCTCACGTGAGAAATAATCCTGCTTGTTGCTGCCAGATAGAGCATTGTTAGCCCAAAAAGTATTATAAAACCGTTTTCCATTTAAATTCTAACCTCCAAACATCCTAGCAACGACCAGCGAAAGGACAACAAGCGCGAATGAGCTCATAATGAAAATAAATTCAAAAACATGCGACATTCTTATCCTTGCCATAGCAGATTCCACGGTTCCGATGATTATTGAAATCGCAAAAATTATCAATAAATAAAGCAAAACCGAAATTCCTGCGCCGGCGCTGTTCGGAATCAAAATATTTGCAATCAAAGATGAAATCAAAAGCATTTTCATTGCCGCTCCCCAGCTTATCAGAGCCAAATCGGAAGCCGAATTGTCAAGAATCATAACCTCGTGAATCATCGTCAATTCAAGGTGCGTAGCGGGGTCATCCACAGGAACTCTGCACCCCTCAATCAAAATCATCAAAAACAAAGCCAGAACCGCAAAAATTGTAATCAAAACACCGTAACTTCCGGCGCTCGAAAGGATATGCGTAAGGCTGTCAAAGGTATAATTTCCGCTCATTGCCATTATTGACACAATAATTATGAAAAATGCCGGTTCAACAATCGAAGTAAAGCAGGCTTCCCGTGAAGCGCCCATTCCTTCAAAGCTGCTGCCCGTATCCATTGCGCCGATGAGCGAGAAAAACTTGCCAAGCCCCAGAATATAAGCAAAAACAATCAATCCCGCCGGAATATTTATCAAAGCGCTTCCTGAGGCCATCGGCACAAACAGCGCCGCAAACAAAACCGACGCAATCGCGATAATCGGGGTTATTCTGAAAACAACCGAGGTGGTTTTGCTTATGACAAAGTCCTTTTTCAAGAGTTTTACAAAATCATAAAGCGGCTGAAGCACAGAAGCGCCTTTTCGTCCGCCCCAGAAAGCTTTTGTTTTCTTAATCACGCCCATCATCAAAAAAGGCACGACCAGAAGAATTATTAAATTTAAAATTTTCATCAGCATTTTTGTTTTTCCTATTTTTGTTTTTATCTGTCACCCTGAACTTGGTTCAGGGTCGCATGGTCTTTGCAGTTTGCCGACCTTGACCGGCGTTGCCGGAGCTCCTGAAACAAGTTCAGGATGACGCACATTTTTAGAGAAATAACCCTCCCGCTATTATCAACACAAGAAACAGCAGTCCGTATTTTATGTAAGTTTGCAGATTTCCGTTCTGGATTTTTTCAAACTTTGACAAAAACCATTCGTCAAACTTCAAAAGCGGGTTCAGAACGTAAGCTTCTTCTATATCCTCGATATGCAGGCTGAAATGCGCGCTTTTCGGGAAGAGTTTTTTGGGTTTTTCGATGTCAAAAACCTTTTTGAACAACGGTTTTAACATTGACAAAAACGGGCTTGCATAAGACGACGCGGTGTATTGCATGTGGTTGTTCGCCCTGTTGTATCCGCAGCCCCATGTTTCGTGAAGCTCGATTTTTCTGCCGAAAACCATCTTCAAAATGACAAGCACGCAAACAAATGCCAGAAACGCAAGCGCAACAACGGAAATCGTCTGCATAATTGAAGCAGGTTCGGCAACAGCAAGCTCGGAACCGCTTAAAACAGCAACCGGTTTAACCAGCATTTTGAAAACATACTGCGGAAACAGCCCGATAACCAGCGTAAGCAGCGCTAAAAAGCCCATCGGAAGAATCATAGACATGTCCGTATCGCTTTGCGGTTTTTGAGCGGCTTCGCTTCTGGGCAGACCGAGAAAAATTATGCTAAACGCCTTTGTAAAGCACAAAATCGCCATTGTTCCGACCAGAGCCAGCCCCGCAATCGCAAAAATCAAGGTTGTGAACGCAAAGAAACTGTTTATAGAAAGCCCCTTGAGCATTCCGAAATAAACAAGAAATTCACTGATAAACCCGTTAAAAGGCGGCAATCCGCAGATTGCAACAGAACCAATTAAGAACAAAACCGCCGTATAGGGCATTGATTTTATCAGTCCGCCGAGGATTTCGATATTTCTTGTGTGAGTTTTTGTATAAACGCTTCCTGCCGAGAGGAAAAGAAGTTCTTTGAATATAGAGTGGTTGAGAATATGAAGAATACCGCCAGCAAATCCCAGCAAAGCAACAATAGGATTGTGATAAGCAAGACCGAGCATGCCCGCGCCGATACCGATTCCGATGATTCCGATGTTTTCAATGCTGTGATAAGCCAGAAGCCGTTTCAAATCGTGCTGTGTAATCGCATATAACACGCCGTAAAGCGCAGAAATCACAGATATTATCAAAACTGCGTAGGAGATGAGTTTTGAGGGGGTTCCGATTAAAGAAAGGGTTCTCAAAATCCCGTAAATACCTGTTTTAATCATCACACCGGACATTATTGCACTGACATGGCTCGGTGCTGCGGGGTGCGCGTCAGGGAGCCAGTTGTGAAAGGGAACAAATCCCGCTTTTGTGCCGAATCCGACGAAAGCGAGGAGAAATACCGCGTTTGCGAGGTGCTTATTGCTTTGCAAAACAGCTGCAAACGAAGCAAAATCAAGACTTCCGGATTTGATTGCACAAAGCGCGAACGCAATGATAATAAAAAGAACCGAAATGTGCATAAATACGAGGTATTTTATTCCGGCTCTTAAAACTTCTTTTTTTTCGCTTTCAAAAATCACGAGAAAGAACGAAGAAAGCGACATTATTTCCCAGCAAATCAAAAACATCAAAGCATTCTGGCAGGTTACAACGAGAATCATCGAAATGATTAATCCTGCTAAAAATACCATGTGCGCGCCGATTGTTTTGCCTTTTTCAAGGTACGGTTTCAGGTAGCCTTTTGCGTAAACCACAGAAGCAACGCTCATTACGGCGATTACCACGATGAAAAACGCGCTCAACGGGTCGATTACGAAATTTACGCTACCAAAAAGCGGATTGAAGTCAAAAGTTTTAGAAATTGTTTCCCCTGAAAAAAGGACTTTAAGCGCAGGCACAAGCGCAGAAATTCCGCCCACCAAAATGGCAATTATTCCAATAAAATAACTTATCATAGATTATTCCATCCCAAAGTTGTCTTAATTCTCTCTTTTTTTAAAAAAGTTCAGCTGTGTGTAACGATTCTGTTTTAAATCTAACAAATCGGCATGTCAAGGAAAATTTTTATCCGGGAATTTTTGAAAAAATTGGAGTTATATACTAAATTGTTCTTTCCCGGAACCGTGGAGGGCAGGGATGGGGAGCGGTTTTAAGGTTGTTTGATTGTAGGGCGATAAAAGATGTGCGGTCATTCCGAACTTGATTCGGAATCGCAAGGTTGAAGTCGATAATCACCGCCCTTGCGACCCTGTGGAAAACCAGACATTTTTCACAAAATCAAAGATTTTGGGAAAAGCAGTCAAACAAGTTCAGGGTGACGAAAATCGAGCCGTCATTCCGAAATCGCAAGATTGAGGTTGATACCCCCCGCCCTTGCGACCCTGAAACAAGTTCAGGGTGACGAAAAATTGTAGGGTGGGAAAAGCGGAACGGTTCCCACCGCAAGATTGTGCAAAATTGGAATTTTGAGTTTTCAGGGTGGTATAGAGCCACTCCCCATCCGCATTCGTACGAAATACTGACGTATTTCTACGACTGCTCCTTCCCCGAGCTGGGGAAGGGGAGGAAGTTAATAATAAATTTCAAAAAAATTCGCTTGAATTTAAAAATTGTTAGTTCTAAAATTTTAAACGCACTAGCTCAACATGACAGGTTCATGTTTTTAACAATTTAAGACAGCAAGACGCTTTTAATAACGCCTTTCACGCCGGATTAATAAACCGGTGGATTGTTAGTATGGGTTGGAATTAGAAAAGTAGAAAATTTAGCCAAAAAGGAGACAAAAATGGCTGACCAAACAATCGAAGCAAAAGACTGTATGACGCCTAACAGCGTTGCACATGAACTCGCAGACAACGTAATGCCTGCAAAAGCAAATTTCAGAAAATCAAAAACATTTGTACTCGCAATCGCAGCGGGAGCGCTCATCGCATTCGGCGCACAGGTTTCATTGACCGTAATGACCGGAACTGCGGAAAATCTCAGCTGGGGGATTGCAAAACTCGTCGGAGCAATGACTTTCGCAACCGGCTTGATGATGGTGGTTCTGACCGGTGCAGAACTTTTTACCGGTAACGTTATGATGACTTTCTCCGTAATTGAAAAGAAAACCAGCCTCGCAAAACTTTTAAGAAACTGGTCAATTGTTTACTTCGGCAACTTTGTAGGTTCAATTTTGATTGCGCTTCTCATATATTATTCAGGCTGCTCGCACAATTCTCACGAAGCACTGGGCGTTTTGAGCCTTACAACCGCATATCAGAAAGTAAATCTCACATTTGTTGAAGCATTTACAAGAGGAATTCTTTGCAACTGGCTCGTTTGCCTTGCAATCTGGATGGCATCTTCCTCAAAATTCGTAATCGGTAAAATTTTCGCAATTTTCTTCCCGATTATGACCTTCGTTGCGTCAGGATATGAACACAGTATTGCAAATATGTTCTTTTTGACCAACGGCATTTTCGCAAAACATACTGCAGCGATTGTTGCAGCTTCAGGATTGAGCGCTGACCAGCTTGCGACCTTGAATATGAAAACAATCTTCACCGCAAACCTTATTCCTGTTACTCTCGGAAACATGGTTGGCGCTATTGTTTTCGTGGTTCTTCTTTTCTGGACAGCTTATCTAAGAGATGACCACAAAGCCAAATCATCAGAACCTGAAATGGAAGAAAATAATTAATTATTGAAAAAGGCGGGTTAAATGCCCGCCTCCTGTTTATTTATAACACCGGAACGTATATAATATTAAATAACTGACGTGAAAAAGATTTTATTTTTATTATTAATAGCGATATTTTCCTGCGCACAGGCAAAAGCACTGGACACAGGCGTAATTACGCTGGACACAAGCACAGAAAATCCCCAAAATTCATTTATCAACGCAATTCTTGACGAAGAAACCGCCGATGACAACCCTGTCATGCCGATAGACGAAGCTTCTGTTTATGAAACAGCGCCTTTGCATGACGCAGCGTCAATAAGTGCGGCCTCTGCGCCTGATTATGCACGCGCACGGTTTAATTTGTTCAGTTCAATGGCCGAAACAGCACGTCATGTCTATAATCTGGAAATTGAACGCACGGATGTTCCCTCGCAGCTTTTAAAAGACCAGCTCACATGGCATTTTGAAAAAGGTGCGCTTGAGAGTTTGCACATCTGGTCAGCGTATCAAATGAATTTTAATACAACCATTCCCGAACGCGGCGACACGGACTCAAAATTCGATGTTGGGCTGATAAATGTGCTGATTGACGGAAAATTTAAGGGCGGAAAAGAAAATTTTAGAATAATGCTTGACCCCACTCACCGCAGCAGCCATATACCGTTTATGGAGCCGTTTTTTCAGGATTTATACATAGAATCTCATCGTCTGGCGCATACAAGCATTCTCGTCGGCAACTCCAGGCCGGGTGTGGGTATTGAAGGAGCGCAATCGCCTTATACGCTTGCATTCATAAACCGTTCTCAGATATCAAGAAACCTCGCTAATATGCGAAAATTCGGTCTTCGTGTGCGCGGTGATTATTCGTTGATGGATTATGATGTTGGTATTTACAGTTCTTCGACAAATTTCACCGCATTTTTTCCGGGTCATGAGCTAGATGCCTGGGTAAACATAAAACCGCTCGGAAAAACCGACGGACGCTGGGGAAAACTCGTAACCGGCGCCGGAATCCAGTCCGGAAGCAAGCACAATGTCAGCTACAACATGACCAGTGCTTATGCAGGCTATGATTACAAGAGATTCTGGACAAAATTTGAATATGCCTATGCAAACGGTTCAAACGGCGGTTCGGGTTTGACAAGAAATCGGGCGCAGGGGCTGTTCGTCACCGTAGGTTATCATCTCACCAAAAAGCTCGAAATTCTTGCACGTTACGATCAATTTGACCCGAACAGATACAAAGGCAACAATATGCAGCGAGAATACACGCTCGGCACGAACTATTATCTCAAAGGTCAGGCGCTGAAGTTGATTTTTAACTACATTTACTGTCAGAATGACAACAGGGTGGATTCGCACAGGCTTATGATGGGGACGCAGATAGTGTTATAAAGAAATATTGAACCTATTATCAACTTTTTCCACAAGTTTATTGCGGAATGTAGCATAATTACTATTACCTAGGCGATTTTTTTCAAAATCCCAGTTCAAAACATCATTTTTAATCTCCTGCACAAGCTTTTTGGTCTTTTCGTCACCCATATTAAGGTTAGAATTTGCATATTTTTTGTACAAATCGGCTCTGACCGTTGACATGTGGTGCATAACAACATCTTGTATCGGAAAGAGATAGAATTTATCCTTATTATTCAATGCTCTGCTCGGGTCAACCAGGCAAGGATACCATTTGCAATTATGTTTTTGTGAAAAAAACTTGTTTATTTTCATAATAAACGGAACATAAAAATTATACGGCGATACGGGCTCAAAGGTATATCCGTTTAACAACTTATATTCCGGTTTTTTGAGGTATTCAACAATGGAAACAGCAGAATTTTCTATACGCTTTTTTACAATATAGTTTTTAGCACTTCTGAGTTGATTTTTATCATAAAATTCATCAACATCCATACTCAAAAAATGGGAGCATCCTGCTTTTTTGGCTATTGTGAGTCCGATATCGCGTTTTTGGCGTTCGTAATCATGTTTTGGTGATTTAGAAAAATCAACGTCATACAAATAAATTTCGTCAATCAATCCCTGTCGTTTTAATCCGCTAAGAAGGCTCAAAAGCTTAGGGTTTGCGTCATTTCCGTAATAGGATTTTGTCTGGTAAACAACGCTGACATGAAAAGCCTCCTCTCTAACTGAGTTAATTGAAGCTTCAAGAAGTTCTTCGCCGTCGAATAAATTGTAGGATATGCCGAGTTTCATATTTTTCAAATTTCCTTATTGATAATTTCTTGTATTTTACGATTATCACCATAAATGCAAGGTGAATCATAAGGCCTGGCAGGAAATTTGCCAAAATCGGGTTTTATTTTCAAGTTATTTTCAATAAGAAATTTTTCCACCATATCTTTAATAGCAATAGGCTCTCCAGAGCAACAATTTATAATCCCATTTACATCCTTTTGCTCTGCAACCATACGAATTTGTTTAGCAAGCTCATTTATATGTATGTAATCAAACTTATTTTTTCCATCTGTGAAAGGAAATGATGTCTGGCCATCTTTTTCCATTTGCAATATCTTTGAAAAAATTGAACCCGAGCTTTGTTCATCATCACCGTATGTATAATAAAATCTCAAATGCTGATAAATTACATTTTTGTCTTTTGTATAAATTTCCATTAACCTGCGCAAGGAATCTTTTGAAACACCGTAAAAAGTCTGTGGATTTGGAACGGTATTTTCATCAATTGCACCAACATGATAACCTATATCATGCATTGAGCCGACAGTAATTACCTGCTTTAACCCGCTATCTATTAAGTTTTTTAAAAATCTGAAATTTTTATGAATATTGTCAACATGCCACATTGAGTTGTGCACAGGAACATCTTTACAAGCCAGATGAATCACAACATCCGGTTTTTCCCATTCTTCATATAAGTTTTTTGTATCATCAAAAATATCTTCGCTATATATTATAGCTCTTGGGTCAATTCTGCTATCATTTAAATCTACAGCAATCACTTTGTGTTTGCTATTTAATAGCTCCTTTACAACATGACTGCCAATATAACCGCTTGCTCCGGTGACTACAATAAGCATTTTACAGCCTCTCAATCTTATGCCAAGCAGCACATATAATTTCGTTACTTACATCTTGCATCCAAGGGTACGGAGCAACAATATTTTTATCGTCCATATCTGATAAATATGCTGCCCACCAGGAATAAGAGCTATTTGCAAGTATTCCGTACTTACATGCCATCATCAATCTAAGATTTTCGTAATAATTACTCTCATTTTTGTTTTTTTCACCTATCAATTCATAGTTAACGCCAATATCGAAGTTTTCATGAATATAATTTGTATCTTCTGCACAAAAAACAAAAAATGTAGGATTCTTTACAATCTGGGTGATATATTTAACCCCCTCCTTGTAATATTCATTATCTAAAGCAGCCCCGAAATTTAAATAATCATCTCTCCTCACATGTACAAAAACAGGATTTGTGCTTGTTTTGATTCTATTTAAAAGATTTTCATTATATTTATCGCAAGTTTTCAGCACTGGAAGCTTGAATTCTTTTTTTAAGTCTTCTTTTATACAGTCCAAATATTTAGGATTTTGAAAATACCCATCGAAATAAGTTCCACTCGGTTGATTATATATATTTGAATCAAATTTATTCGGAATACTTTCTTTATAAATATTTTTTATTTTCTTTTTTACAGAAAATAAATTTAATATTTTTGATTCGTATGACGGAACATTAATATCAAATATGTTGAGTTCATAATTTCGATATTTTATTCCATTTGGACTACTATCTACTCCCTTTTCTTTATTTTTGAACCAAGAATAATCAAAATAAATTTTTTTACCAGTATGCTTTTGTAAACTTTTTCCTAAAGCATACTGAAACATTTGATTCCCAAAACCGCCTTGTAATTTGACAATATAGTAGGAATCTTTTGTATATAATTTAAAATCTTTCCCGAAGATTGTTAAAACTTTACAATCCAGATTATCAACTCTCATATTATGAATAGAAAATATTTTCCTGAAAAGTTTTTTATTATTCATAATATTACTTATCAGTATTCTTTTATATTTTTTTATGAAACAGTTAAATTTATAATTTTTCGGAACTTTAACTATCTTATCGGCAGGATAAAAACTTTCGAGCTTGTTGATATCAAAATTAGAAATATCTTTTATTGACTCCCTAACCGATTTGGCCAATATATTGAAAATATAACAACCATCAAATACATATAAACAACCGGGGTTAATGACTAAGTTCTTAAAATAAGCTTTTGCAGCCTTTGCTTTATCAATATTGTCTGATACAATTATCCAATCCTCAGGTTTTTGACTCTCAAAATTTTCTTTGAATTTTGATTTATTAGTCAAAATGAATTCTTTTGGATAATAAGCTCTATTATCTTTTGATGCCCTTTTATTTCCGCCTGCATCCATATAATCATTTGCTCTTTCAAACGATTTATAATTATGTGTTCCCTTTTGGTATTCAATCGGATTCAATATTACATACTTGCCTTTTTTAACTTTAGGACTATCAACAGCCAAGAGCTTTTCAAGCATATATGGAGTAATATCATCTCTTTCATCATTTGAAACACGTTTAGGCACATTCAAACACAGTCCGCAAGTTTCACACCACTGTAATTGTTCCCCAAACTCCTCCGGCGTCCTGTTATACCAACCTTTTTCAATTGCCCAACCACCGGGGCCGTTAAACAACATGTCTAAATGAGCGGCAACTTCACAGAAAAAAGCACCTTTAGGTGTTATTGTTGCTGACCAATTATTTTGAGCAAAACAATTAGTTCTTCTTCTGATAAATTCCTCATCTGTTATCCCTAATTCTTTTCTGCTCACAAGTATTGCCTGATGAAGACATTTATTCTCATGATCATTCAAAAATTGCATATCAAAAGAATCATTAATAACTTCAAAATGTTTATAGTATCCCAAATTCAAAGAAGACCAAAGCCCCATCCTATAATTAGGATTGCACAATAGATGTTCATATATATATTCTTGCATATCATATATTGGATTTCTTGCCAGACTCAATTGTTTACCGATTCGTTTTTCCCTAAGATAATCCACAAATTTTTCAAATTCCGGATGTAATGTCGGCTCACCTCCAATTATTCCAACACATCCATCCCAACCATCAAAAGAATCAACAGCCTTTTTGAATGTGTCAAAATCCATAAAATAATTTTTTTTATGATGCCCGCAAAAACGTGTACAATTAGAACATTGATGAATACATGCGTTGGTTATATCAATTTGAAGATTTACCATTTTAGAAGGACTTTTCACTTTTTCTCCTTTTTATTTTTACCTTGAAACCCAAAATAGTAACAACTTTTCTGTTGTCAACATTCTTTACAGAAAATATTTTTTCCGGTAATCTATATTCTCTCTTGGCAGAAATGTCGAACAGCAAAGAAGCAATGCCAGCTTGCAGCTCCGAATTTTCAGTCAAAAAATCAAGCATATTTTGTTTAATAATATTATCTTCTTCTTGTGCTTTCTCTGTCTTGCAATGAGTAATACTATCGCTACTAACTCGATACTTAAGCAAAACGCTGTCTAAATTCGCAATTTTCAAGTATCTTATTGCTCGTGCCCACAATTCGTAATCCTGAGAGCATATATAACTTTCTTTGTATTTCAATTTGTATTCTCTTAAACGCTCTGTACGAAACATTACTGCCGGATGAGCAACAACACATCCTTTGTATAAATCCAAATATCTAACCGATTTAGGATGAACAATAATATGCTTCTCAGGAAAAGTTTCATATGCGGTGCTTAATATAGAAATATCAGGATTATTATCCAAAAAATCAACTTGTTTTTTTAACCGTTCCGGGTGAGATATATCATCATTATCCATCAATGCACTATATTCGCCTCTCGCTAAATCCATTAGTTTGTTTCTTGATTTGGCAATACCTAAATTTTCTGAATTACGATAAAATCGTATCCTATCATCTCCATAAGATTTTACAATTTCCTCCACATTATTAGACGAACAATCATCTAATATAATAAATTCAAAATCAGTAAATGTTTGATTAAGAATGCTTTCTATAGACTCTCTCAAATATTCTTCTTTCACATTATAAACAGGCATCAACACAGAAACTCTAGGCATTTTTCCCTCCCAATTCATACCATCGTCCCAAAATAAAAATTCTATGTTCTTTTAAATGCACCCTTATAACCTGCTTTCGCACAAATCTAAACTTAAAGTCAAAAATACTTCTCACCCTCTTAAAATGCCCTAAAATAACCTCTGCCGGATACCCGGAATGTTCAGAAAGTTTACAAAACCAATTTGAAAGAAATTTTCTAAAAAATACTATCTTCAAAAGCGAAATCTTCATCAAAATAAAAGGAGGTTTTTCATCTGAAAATATGTCATTACTATTACAGCACCCGATATCATCCGGCACGCTTGTTTCATAACCAAACCCCGCCTCACAAAGCAGCCTGCTCAAGCCAATTTCGTAATTTTCAATAATTTTAAACTTGTCTTCTTCTTTTTTAATGCTTTTCATGAATTCCACAAAAACCCCGGACTCAAAAACCTGTTTTTTGAAAACAAGAAAATACGATTGAACATGCCTGTCATTTGCAGCAGGACAGGGATAGAATTTGCCCTCAAGAAAATTCCTGTTGCTGGTAATCCCCCAAAAATCGCATGCTTTTTCAGCCATTTCACAATAAATCGGTTCAAGCGGATAAAATGGCCCGTAACAACTGTCATTAACAAACGTTAAACTCTCAGCCTCATTTAAAAGCCCATTTTCAACCGCAATCTCCCACCCCCGTTTATAAGAACCAAAATCATATTCACCATGCTTTTTTGCAAGACAATAATCAGCTATCCCCTCAAGCTTTTGCAATTCATCAGTGCTTAAATCACAATCAGAAACAAAAATTACCTTCTGAGAAACAGCCTTTAATGCCCGTAAATAGTAAATTATATAATCGTCGATTATATTATCTTTATCAAAATGTGCAAAAACTGATATATTCTTCATTCTTCCTCTAAAAAAAAGACCGAACCTTTGACTGGATTGAAACAAAGAAAAAAAGCAAGTAGTTATCCGGCTCGGTCAGCTTTTCTTTGTTTATTTTTACATACAACTGCGTGTATGACATGTAGTTTACACAAAAACTATGTGTTTTACAAATAATTATATATTTTATTTACATAATTTCATACAAAACTAAGCGTATATAACCATTAAAATCCGTGAAGAAATCATTTAGCATATAAAATAAAGGATTTTTTAATGGACAAAAAGAAATTATTGGGCAAGCGGATTAAAGAAATCCGCAAGGCTAGAGGTTTGACGCAAGAAAAACTTGCTGAACTTATAGATATCGAAACCTGCTCTTTGAGCGCAATTGAAATCGGCAGGCATTATCCGTCTATGCCGACAATTGAAAAAATCGCAGAAAATCTTGATGTTGAGCTAAAAGCCTTTTTTGAATTTGGTAATATAAAAACAAGAAATGAAAAAATAACCATCATATCAGAGGCTCTCGAAACTCTTTCGGACGAAAAAATAGATTTTATCTACAAATTTATTGAATTCTAGCCTTTCTTTTCAAATTATTACGCTTATAGCAAAAATTATTGACAAAATCGAAAGTTAATTTCATAATTATAAAAAAATTTGCACGTTACTTAGGAAAGAGAAAGGGTTTTATTATGTTGAACGGTGTTAATCTCGCAGCCATTAAAGGTGCAATGCAAACTAATTTTTCTGCAAAATCTAACGCTGAAAAATTCAACCTTCCCGCAGCAAAAAATCTTTCAGCTCCTTTGGCTGATACTTTTACAAAAAGCGCGGTAAAAGGGCCGACTTGCGGCATTGACCAGTGCGCAATCTAGTTGAAAAACTATGAATCTCTCCGGCGAAAATATTTTCAGGCTCTGTAATTCGGTATTGACACGGTTTGAGCCCAATCTAGAGGACGGCACGCTGTTTTTATACAACTACCGGACAAAAGACCTGTGGTCTTTAAACTATTTGAGCAGTATTCTAATCAGCATGGCAGATGGAAATATTTCTCTGGAAAAAATCAAACTAAACGCACAAAAATTATTTGAAACAAAGGATATTGACGCTTTGAACAGAAGCATTGATATCCTTTTTTCTGACTTGTTGGAAAAAAAGATGATTGAAAAGGTCTAAACTTGTGACGGAGGAAGCGTTTAAAAAGGATTTTGAAAATGTGCTTTCCTATCATTTTCAAAATAAAAAATTCAAAACCGTAAACCGCAGCTTTTTTGAAGCAGTGGCGGAAAACCTTGATGAAAATTACAAATTTTCCACCCCGTGGACAGTTTCCTGGCAAATCAACTCAAACTGTAACCTGCGCTGCAAACACTGCTTTTTTGAGGGCGATGACAGCCTTTATAACACGGACGGCGACCTTTGCGCAGAAGAATTATCCAAAATCGCACAAAATCTTCATGAAAAATTCAATACAATCGCCGTAAGCCTCACCGGAGGCGAAACTCTCCTTTGTAAAAGCATTTTTGACCTTTTAAAACAGCTCAAAAACAGCGGAATAATCGTTTCATTGCAAACCAACGGCACCCTTTTAACCCGTGAAAAAGCCCAAAAACTCGCCTCAATCCTCAACAAAGAAACCGACTTTGTACAAATCAGCCTCGACGGCTCCTGTGCTGAGATTTACGACGCGGTGAGAGGAAAAGGCAATTACGAAAAAGCAATCAACGCCATCAAATACCTTACAGAACATGGTATCAGGGTAAATGTAAACTGCACACCCACATCATACAACGATTTTGACCTTTTTGAGCTTTATAAATTATGCGATGAATGCAATGTTTCCAAATTCTCAATCTCTGCGTTCGTTCCATGCTTTGAAGAGCAAACAAAAATGCTTCCCGATTTTGAAACGATTATCTGTGAGGCTTCAAAAATCATAAACAGCGCAAAAAGCACATTTTTTGAGTTCAATTACAGATTCTACGATTTTGTGCAAAACAGCAGGCTGCGCGCACTTGCCGATGATTACATTAAAGAGAAAAAACCGCCCGCCGGCGTGGTTTGGGACTTAATCTGCCACAAACACAACACACTTTTTATAAATTCAAAAGGAAAAGTTTATCTGTGTTTTGGATGTGAGGCTTGCAGCGAGCCAATCGGGGATTGCAAAAAAGATTCGCTCGAAGAAATATGGAACAACAGGTTCAAAAACATATTTTTCAACAAAAGACTTGCAAAAGAGATGAAATGCAAAGCCTGCAAATATTTTTTGTACTGCAAAGGAGGCTGCATGGCTTCGGCATACAAAAAATACAAAGATATTAACGCTCCTGACGGATTGTGCAGGTATGCGAAAGAAATTTTCCAAAACTAACAAAAAAATCTATCTTGATGTTTTATATGATTAGGGTATAACTCGGTTCAGGTATGGAAGCAGTAAAAAATTTAACACATATCAAAAACAACTGGTCAATTTACCACAAATGGGAAACTGACCAGCTAAAAGGCGATGCAAAAAAAGAACAGCTGCTTCAAAAAAATCCTCCCACGCAGGATGAGCTCAAAAATGCAAAAAAATACGGACAAACGCTCATAAACGCCGTAAATATAATGGATCAGCTGAGCATTAACAAATCCGAAAACGCAATGGTCGCAATAAACAGCGGTTTCGGGATTTTTGCATGGCTTGCAGCCGGCGCCGGAACAGGACTCGGGTACCTCGCGTCAAAACTTTTTAAAGGCAAATCCCCAAAAATCGCCGCCTACATAGGATATTGTTCTTCTGCAATCCTCGGAGCAGGCGTTTTGGAGTTCATCAGCGCTCATTATGAAAAAATGGCGACGCGTGTTGCAAGATTTCAAACAAGAAATCAAGACCTCAAAGACCCGAGAAATTTCGTAATTTACACTGATGAACAAATTGAAAAAGCAAAAGAAATCGCCCGAAACATGGACACACCCGAGGACATTACCGCAGATAATACCTTTAAAGAAAGTTTCAACCCGGTTAAAACCTACAAAAAGTCTCTGCAAACCATAAATGAGCTCAAAAACAGCTACGAAGAATACAAAATCTGGCACAAAGAATACACAAAATCAGAAGAAAAAAAGCACGAAACGTTTGAAAAAACCAACTATACCCCTGAAGAACTGACAAAAGCCCAAAAAGACAAGGACAAAATCCTCTCTGCAATCAAAAAACTGGAAATTTCAGCGAATAATTACGAAATTAACGCTGATTTGGCCATACATCTGGTGGCGCTTGCCTCGAGCTGCGTCGGATTGATAGGCGGATTTCTCCTCAGCCGCTCACTCGGGCGGCTGGCTGACAAAAAAGCCCTCACAGGAGCATTGAAAAAGGGGAATTTCATAGATTATCTTTCAAAAGCAGCAATCCCCGCCGGCATTATCGGCTCAATCCTCGCCGCGGGCCCGCTTGTGCGCCTTTCAAAAGAATCCTCAAGGCTCGGACGCCACAGAGCAAAAGAAGAATTGCTCAATGACGAACGAAATTTCATCGCTCATAGCGACGAAGAAAAGAAAAAACTCCAGTTCAGCGGAAAAATTGAGTCAAAACCTGAAAAAATGCATAAACAGGTTTTAAAAGATTTTAAAGATATTTTCAATTTGAAACAGGAATTCAAAGAATATCAGGAATTCAAGAAAAACAGGCTGGAAGAAGAATTAAAACTCCCAAAAGCCCTGAAAGAAGTTGAAATTTCCCCGCAGCAGCTTGAAGACGCAAAAGTATTCCAAAAACAAGTATTCACGGCATTTGAAAAAATTGATGACAAGGCGGAAAGTTTTGTCGATGATACAAACGCGGCTCTGAACAGCACAAAACAGATTGTTGCAGGGATTGTCTGCGCTGCTGCAAATATCGTCACACTCTGCCTTTTCGGTAAAAAACTTGCAAAATATACCCCGAATAAAGAAATTCCGGGATTTTTCGAGGGGCTGAAACTCTCTAAAAACCTCACAATGAAAGAATTAACAGGTATATTTATCGCTCCGTTCGTTGCAACAAGACTTTTCCTCCTTACAATGGACTCCATAAGCACGGAAATCAAGAAAAAAGCTTGCAAAATCGGCATCATGAGCGCAATGAAAGATTTGGACGACCCGAGGAATTTTGTCGTAAAAACCGCCCCAAAATCCCCATTACCCGAAGAAAAACCGGCATTTTCGGGATTTCAGTCCTTTTTGCGGTAAAATCCATCCATTTTGTAAGGAATCCGCTCAAGCAGCTTATACAAAATAGCATCTTCGGGCAGATACATAACAACAGGGAGCTCAGGGTCAATTCTTAAGCCCTTTCGGGTTTGAATTTTGCTGTTTTCCAGACTCTGCATATCAATCGACAGGGGCTTAAACCCGAAATAAAGGTACAAATTCACCGGAGAATAGCTATCCTCGCCAAAGGCAATCGCTTTTTGGACAATATTTTTCTCTCCGTTTTCATGAAGTGCCCTCATAAGCGGCGCAGCAACGATTTTAAACGCATCTTTGTAATTCTTCTGATTGACAATAAAATTTTGAATACAAATTATATCAGCACCGGCATTGATTTTCCGATAACCCAGCTCCCTGAGGCGATTTAGCTCCTCCGGTTTGTTCAGGGTTGTGTAAACAATCTGTGCAATGCCCGTTTCTTTGATGATTTCAGCCGCAGCAGGGCTGGTTCTGCTGATATTTCGCATAGTTTCATCGGAAATTGTGAAACTTGAGCCGGCAATTTCCTGTCTGATTCGGGGATTTCGGGCATAAAACATGCTTAATTTTTTGAGTTTCTCCGGTTCGTTCTTCACAAGCCTTAGAGAACCGTCTTTTTCGTCATTCTGGTACAAAAGCAGGCATTTTTCATAAGATTTGGTTTTTATATTAAAAACCAGAGGTTCTGCTGCAACTTTCCCGACAAAAGGGATTTCATCGCCGGTTTTTAGCGCGCAATTACTAAAAGAATCCCCATTTTTTACGGATTCTGCGCCGAAAGAACGGTATATTTGTGCTGAAAATAACGGATGAATCTTCATAATTGGTAAAAACGCGGACAGAAAATTTTTTGCACCTAAACAAACTCATAAACTGCGCATTCGCCAATATAAATATTCTGCACAAAGGCTTTTCCATCAGCAAACTCAAGGATTTCAGGGATTTCTTCATAACGGGAATTTGTGTAAACCAGCCGTGCAGTCCGATTTTTGGCTGCGGCAAATTTTATCGGGAAATTCGTAATTTCATTATCCATATTGGCAATACAAAGGATTTCGGGCTCATTTTTTGCTTCATATCCCCAGATTAGCACCCTGTCGGTGGGACGCTCCAGCAATTTCAGGCAATAAGAATCAATCACCGGGCTATATTTCAAATACAAATCCCTTATATCGCAAACAGCCTCAAAAAGCTCTTCATTTTCGCCCCAGAGGAACGGATTTTGTTGATATTTTACAAATTCGTGCGAAAATTCCTCATATTTTGTAGGTTTAAGGGCCTTTGTTTCGAAGCCCATGCCCGTATATGACGGCAGATTGAAAAACATCGAGATGAAAAAGCGAAGCTCGTTCGCCTCTTCTGACTGAAAATATTTTGCATGTTCGGGCAAATCCCCATCAGTAGAAAATGTGCACAGGCAAGGAGAAAACGGGAAATTTTCGCGAAACGGATTCACGAAATCATCAAGCAAATTAACAAAATCTTCATTTAAGAACATAAAATTCATATTTCCGAGCACGATATCTGCCTTTTTGTTAATCATGTCCTTTATTCCGTCGATATAATAAGTGTTGTAAAAAGCTTCGGCAAGAACAGCAAAATAGGGCTTTGTTTTTTGTATTTCGGATTTCAAAACCGCCCACATTTCTTCACTTTCGTCAGTATTTTTAACGGGATTTGCATGAGAATGAGAAATCTGGTTGTGAGCCATGTCCGCCCTTAGAAAATCAAAATTATATTCCTGCTGAAAGCGGTTAATTTTCTCAATAAAATAGCGCCAGACCTCACGTTCTTTACAATTAGCCAGAGGAAAGCCGTTTTCATCGATTTTGTACCATTTATAAGGAGTTATGCACCCGAAAACCTTTGCCGAACCTATTCTGTTTTTAACGTCAAAAACCGCCCAGCTTTTTTCGCCGTCAGATTCCATTTTTTTAAAAACAACCGGACGGCAAGGTGCATGCTCTGTTACCGGAAGCGGTTCAAAGCCTGATTTTCGGATTTCTTCCATCAGCCGGATACGTTTTTGCGTTCTATCGGAGTTTTTTGGAAAAAGAAAGTCCTCACGCGCTTTTTCTTCCAGCTCGAAGAAATTTTCCGGCGCATTTGCCGCTTTTATAATCACTTTTTCGACCTTTTTGCTTATAGTATTAAAATCCACTTCTGGCGGGAAAAGCTGGGTTGTTTTATCCGGATTAAGCTCTGCCCACTCAAAAAATGACGGGTTCAAAAGCGAAATTTGGGAAAAATTATCCACATGCGGCAGCGCGTCAAAACATACAACTTTCCCTAGCGCATGAAGAACATTAATAACCAGTTTCAACTGTTCCTCTGAGGTCGAAAATCCAAGCTTTTCGAGGTCTTTATCAAAAAATTCATCGTTCAAATTCCACGAATTCTGGACATAAAGGCTCCCCCTGTCGCCCGTTTCCCACAGAGGCATAATATGCACGCCTTTTTCGGGAAAAGTAAGCGCATATTTTACAAGCCCCCAGAAAGTTTTTGCCAATCTCGGATTTATGCTGATAATTTTAAGCGTTTTGCACCAGTTTGTATTATTTTCGCAGGAAACCGGCGATGGGAAAGGGTTTTCAACATTCATTGCTGTTTCGAGCACTTCTTTGCTCAGGAGATTTTCCAGCATTTCAAAAGATTGCCCGAAATCCAGCTTCAAGCAATCTTTTGGCTTTATTTTATAATATTTAGCTTCTAATACTGCCATTCTTCAATGTTGTTGCGGTAAAACTCTTCCATTTTCGGCCAGTATGACCAGATTTCGCTGCATTTTTTGTCAAATTCTCTTTGCAGAATCGGCTGTTGGGCAGTCGCTTTCTCTATATACTCACGGCAGGAGCGGATGTTATCTTCAGACGCTTTTATTGACGCTTCCAATTTGATTAATCTGTCAGCAAGGCGCAAGATTTTATCATTGAATTTGTTGATATCATTATTCAGCTCTTCAATTTCTTTTTTTGTATTACTTATTTCACTATTATACCAACTGTACCGGTTCTCTAAAGACGCGAGCTTTTCTGCTTCCTTTTTGAGATTTTTCATCTGAAGATTTTTCCATTCTTTAGCAATTTTGAGTTTTTCTCTGGTTTCTTCTGCTTTTTCTTTCATCTCAGCAAGATTTTTTTCTGTATTCTCGATATGTTTTTCGGTTTGGGAGATATTTGACGCCGTGTAATTTAGGGTATTGCGCATTTTATCCCTGTCAAACATCATCAACCCCACTTCATCAAAGATTTTATAAGCTTCTACAGCCTTTTTCTGCTGTGCTCTGGAATCTTCAATTCTGAGCTCGTAATATCCTATTTTTTGATTGAGATTTTCGTATTTTTTTGAGTTTAGCGAATAAAAATAATCTGATTTTTCTCTATCTCTTTTGACTGCGTCAACTTTCCATGGGAACATTTCTTCTTTTTCATCAAGCATTTGTTTGTAGCCCAATGATTCTTCATACTCGGGAATAAATGATTTCAGCTCCTCTTTCAACTTATGCAGCTCTTTTCTATCAGCTTTTTCTCTTCTTATATAGTATTCTGCAATGGTTTTGAAGTCCTGTCCGTAATTTATTGCATTTTGCCCGACTTTCTCGTAGTTTTCTTTCACTTTTTCGAGTCGGGGGTAGTGAGGACGGTTGTCGTAAACGATATAATCATGGTCGCGTTTGGTTTGTTCATTTACAACCTCCTCAGGATCGGCAAAATATATTCTATCCGTGATATATCCGTTTTTTCGGCCCGTTTCTTCTATGCTGGAGTTAGCAAAGCTGCCCGGGCGTTTTCCTATTAACTCTTTAGTTGAATAGTAGGTCGTTAAATTTGCGGAATCCGCATCTTTAGGGTCGGAAACAATAGCGATAGCTCCGGCTGTACCAATTTTTCCGTGTACAATTGTTTCAGTATAACCTTTAAAAGAGACGCCTGAAAGGAATTTGCTTTTGATAGCAGCTGCTGCCTTTGTAGAATGTACAGGCGCGGTGGCTTTGTTTTCTGAGGCACCGAAGCTTGTTAAATCCTGATTTGCTCTGGAATTTTCTCTTGTTTTCTTTTGGGTAAATGAATTAATTTTGTTAATTTTCATTTTACATCTCCTAAATTATTAAATATCTTTAAATTCAGCGATTATTGTTTCATTTTGATTTATGATATCAAACATTTCCCTGCTAAAAATTTCAACCGGAACAACAGGGATAGTTCCGTCGGTAGTTTTTACATTTTTATCAAGCACAAAAGCACCGTTTTTGGAGGATTTTACATAATTTATTTCATTCGGCAGGCGAAGCAGCTTATCTTTAATACGCAAAACCCCGTCTTTAGCGCAAATAAAATTGCTCTTATAAAAGTTGCAGCATTTTGAGCAGATTGTGAATTTTCCATGCTCCATAAGCGACGCCCTGAGGGAGTTTGCTGTTTCATTGTTCCACAAGTCCCAAAAACACTGTTCTTTTATGTTGCCGATGATGTTGCCAATACAGTTAGAAACATTTCCATCCGGATGGATAGTAGGGTTCATCCAGGGAGTGGTGCAGATTCTGCCCGGTCTGATTTTATCAAGGTCTTTATCCAGATAATAATTTTTGAGTTCTTCCTCTTCAAGCGCAGGGAACATAAAAGCATTCTTAGCCCCGCTGTATTTCATTTTTTCAAAAGAGGTTTTAATTTTTTCGACATAATTTTCATCAATCAAATATTCTTCGCGCGGAATAAGTCCGCCGCCGTAGCTTTTCCCCAGACGCTCCGTCCATTCTTTCTTAGTAAGCTCATTCAGTGCCTCACTGGAGAATTGCAAATGCTGCAAAGTAACGACATTTATTCGATTTTCCATCATAAATTCAAGAAATTCCGGAAGTTCATCAACATTATCCGGCAAGATTACGCTGTTTATGTTGATTTTTGCATAGGGGCAGAATTTTTGGATACATTTCATATTATTTATAACTTTATCAAAAAGCCCGTGCATATTTCTTATGCGATTATGGGTTTCTCCAAGCCCGTCAATACTCAGCGTTATTGTCAACTTCTCCTCAAAATCAGAAAAAGCTCTAATATACTTGTCCAGAAGCAATCCGTTAGTAACAATTTGCACACTAAAGCCATACCCCTGGGCTGAGCGCAAAAGCACGTCAAAATCAGGATACAATAGAGGCTCTCCGCCCATAAAGAGCAATTTAGGTTTTGGTTCAACATCAGCTATTGATTCAAAAATGCAAATCCACTCCTCAACACTCATTTCATCAGGTGCGCAATCTTTAAACCCTTCGCCGTACTGCGTACACATTGAGCAGCACAAATTGCACCTGTATGTAAGACAGAGTATAAATTCCATCTCAAAAGGCAGCTTTACGACCATAAAACACCACCCTCCAGCAGGGCATTAAAAATTTCATTGCCCATGCCAAAAGAATATTCGTCGTTTTCCTGAGAATAGTTGTACATCGCTTTCTGGATTTTGCTCAAAAACTCTGCCCTGTTGTTTTTTGCGCAATAAATCTTGTGAATTCCTTTTCCGTCAAGAATTTCCCCCATTTTTCTTAAATGTTCAAGTGAGGGGCTGTTTGAGGTTATAATTGCAGCAAACGGGAGTTTTTTCAATGCAGAAAGAACCTCCGGGTTGCTTAATACATCCTCCATCCGTGAATTTTTGTCAATTTTCACATTATAAAGTTCCAGATAGTTCAACGGATTGAGCATTTCTTCGTCATTTATTTCGTCACCCGCCGCAATAACAAGGTCATTTGTGTCATTTTTGATGATATTTTTTATTTCTTCTCTTGTGTCGAAGAGTTTTGAAAGCTTTTTGCCGTTCACAACCGCTGTTAATATAAGTTTTGTTGACGGAGCGATTTCATAGCTGCCATCTTGCTTGTATTGGGGCAGCCAGGTGTGTTTATCGTTTTCATAATACTCAACTTCTGCGCCAACACCTGCATTTTTAATCATTTCAACTGTTTCATCTTTGATTTTCGCTGTGTTCAGGTATTTTGAAAAAGCAACTTCTATCATGCCCGCATAATCCCCCTCAAATGAGGCATAATTGCGTTTTTGGGGATTATTATCTCTGTTTAGTACAGTTTCAAGAGAATCCTGCTCATAACAGTAATAATCAGCATTCACCGGAGCCTCAACCAGATATGCAGACGGATTTGTACGTTTTATTATGGAGGCCAGAGAACTTTTTAATTTTTGAGAATCCCAGTTTGTTGCATATTTTTGGATTTTTGCGGCTTTAGAATCGTCTTTTACCCATCTGCCGTCTTTTTTGTAGAATTTGTCCCCCCCGTTATTGGTAATTAATACATCAGGCGAGTGGTAAGTAAGATTTTTGTCTTTTATTTTTCTTTCGACAAAATAATATTCAGATGGATTTCGTCCGGTCGTCAAAAGCAGCGTAATTTTGTCTTTACGGGTGTTTAAAAAGTTAGAAATTTTTGAAAAATATTCACTAAATTCGTTTCTGCGTTCAGGTGAATGGGAAAGAGGGCTCTCTTTACAGATTTCGTCGTGAGAAAATGGCATGTATGTATTGTCAAAATCCGTATAAATAAATGTATGACCCGATTTGAACTGTACAGGCGTCCGATAGCGAATTCCGCCCGTTAGCGATATCTTCATTAAAGAGAACCTCGTTGTTTATTTATGACAATAACGTGAACATAAAAATTTTTGCTAGTTTTTTAACAAAAAGTTACACTTGTAATAGCAAAAAATTTTTGTGGTAGGATTTATAATAATGGTTTCTAACTAAGGGGAAAATTTATGAGAGTTGCATCTGTTCAAAGAAGTTTAGGCTATGAAAGTGTTTCACAAAATCGCAAAAGCGTTTCGTATTTACAAAAAAACATGCCGGCAAATGACGTTTTTGTTCGCACACAAAATATTTCATTTAAAGGCGGTTACGAGCGTGCAGCAGCAGAAGAATTTATCGAAAAGATAGAAAAAGGAGAACTAAAACCCTCCGGTCAGGGTTATCAGGGTGCATATTATAAAATCAATGATGAAATAGGAATAAAAGCGCCAAATCCGATGTTTGCCGACAAGCCGGACGCAGATGTTAAGGGGTTAAAAAACATAAAAGAGTATTTTGCCCTGCAAAAAATTAATGAAATAGACCCGGAAATTGCACCAAAGGCATACGACCTGATAGAAAAAAACGGAAAAAATTATCTTGTCATGGAAAACATTAAGGGGGCTCACCCGTTGGATTCCCAATTGAACAAAGAAATTCTTACCGATTTAATGAAAAAATTCTTTACGCTGGACACAAACGGAATCTTCCACAGCGACCTGCAAAGCGGAAATATAATCATCACCCCAGAAAATAAAACAAAATTGATTGATTTTGGGTCATATCTGGTTTATACAAACGATGGCAGACATATTGAAGCCGATACAGCAGAAGTTGATATATTCAAAAACGGCTGGTTGAAAAAGGAAATGAACTCAACACGCGAGGGAAGATTCATCGCAAGATACTACCACATCCCTCCATTTAATAATAATCATAGTCAGGTATTGTTTTTTGAACCAAAAAACTCCGTGGACAACCGCTTTCTGTGGGGAAACAGCAACGCAGCTAACTTTGAGTTCAGAACACTATACGATTACCTTAAAAGCGGAAAAGAAGAAAAACCGATGGAGTTCATGAAGCAATACCTGAAGCTGAAAAGTGAAAATTATTCAAATGAATATATCAAATTTCTCAAAACGCTGAAAATAGACCCAAAATCAAAAGCAGGGGCGTTCATCCCTTATGATGAGGTGGAAAAAGCAATAGACGAAGAAAAAACTATTGCTAAATTACTCTCCAATCCTACTGAAGAAATAACACGAATGGAGCTTGAAAAAATACAGCTCAGATGGCTCATAAACGACCATCAGGGCGCAAAAAATAAAGCTTATTCTTATTCGAGTGCACTTCGCAAAAATATTGACATTAGACTGGAGAAAGCACAAAAAGGCGGAAACAAGTCAGAAATAGAATACTATGAAATATTAAGAAACAATACTTGTATGCAGCAGACTTACATGGAAAATAACCGACTGGAACAATTCCAGTCAGGAACTCTTAAAAAAGAAGAAGATATTTTCAATATCATCAAAGAGAAAGCAACACAAACTCCGGAAACTCCCCCAAAAACAGAAACAATAAAAGAAAATGCAGCAGAAATCACACAAAAAGCAGAAACTCTAGCAACCGAAGTCAAGCAAAAAGCAGAAGCAGCTACAGCAGAAGTCAAACAGAAAACTGAAACTGCAGCAACAGAAATCAAGGAAGAAGCACAAAACCAGATTAAAAAAGCTTCCAGAAACTTCAAAAAAGGGTATTGGATTGCCGCAGCGATTGCAGCAGCAGCCGGAGGCGGAATTTACTGGTATCAAAAAACAAAAGTTGCAAAAGCCAGAGAAGCAAACTAGCAAAAAAATTTTTTCAGGGATTTTATCATGATTGAAGACAGAACTTTTGAACAATTATGATAAACAAAATAAACATCTCTGCGCAGCCCGCTTCTGTTAACTTTAAAGCGGTGAAAATAGCGAAAACGCAGAGCTTTGTTGACGGAATAAAGACAGAAATCGACATATACCGGCTTTCGCATAAAGATTGCCCGTTTTTGCACAATCTGGCTCAAACCGTTGAGCCTGCACGGCTAATGCCCAAAGACGCACAAAAGCATGGATTTGAGCGCTGGAAAGAAATTTTCTTCTACGCCGTAGAAAACGCTATGCGCCCTGAATACAGGTCTTATCTGGCCGTAACAAAAAACAAACCCTGCGGCTTGATTAACTTTAAAACAATGAACAAAGATACCCATGTCGAGTGCATTTGCACATGGCCCGTGAAAATCAATGAAAAAGTCAAATTTGCCGGAAAAAGCCTTTTTAATCAGGTTCTTGAATACCATAAAAAAGCCGGCTCCGACAAAATCACTATAGAAGCAATCGTAAACGGGCATTCGCACCCTTTGGAAAGATATATTGATTTGGGATTTGTGCCTGTTCGCAATCTCGACCATACCGTAGCAATGGAAATGTCAAAGAAAACCGCAGAAAAGCTCCAGAAAAGATTTGCAGGCTATTTCACCAGCACTCCGTCCGAAACAGGAAAGGAAATTAACCTCAATAAATCGCTAAACCTTGATTTTTAAACCGCAGCAGCCTGTTTTTTGCACGCATTATAAATATAATCCGGAATTCTGCGATACATTTTCCCTGTGTGCGTATTCACTGCAACGCAGGTCACTCTGGCTTCAATATTCACTTCGCCTGTTTCTTTGTTGCTTATAATTTGCTTAAAAACGATTTTTACCGGTGAACATTCTTCAATTTCTGTTTCGATTTTCACAATATCATCAAGTTTTGCGCTGCTTTTGTATTTTACACTCAAATCTCGCACGGGGAGGATGTCGCCGGTTTCCTGAAGCTGTTTTAAATCCAGTCCGAGCAGATTTGTCAACTCAACACGCGCCGCCTCCATCCAGCGCAGATAAGCACCATGCCAGACAACCTGATATGCATCCGTATCAGCATAATAGACGCGCACTTCATTTGTATATTTCATAAAAATTCTCCCTCAAAAAATTATTCGAACAAATCCTGAATTTTTTCCTTAATTTCCTGAGGATCAAGTTCGTTCGTAACGTTATTCAAATCCATTGCAACCTGATAAAGCTTTGCAGCCTCGATTTTGTCGCCTTTTATTGCAACAGAACGCGCAAGATTGTAATAAGCGAGCGCATAATTCGGATTGTACTCAACAGCTTTTTCAAAAAGGTCGATTGCGTGCTGAATTCTGCCCAAATCGTCCAGATAAATCACGCCGAGGTTGTTATAAGCGATATCATAGCTGTTGTCGTATTTTATGGCGAGTTCGTATTCCTTAATCGCCTCAGGAATGTCGCCTTTTCCCCAATGGAGAAAACCGAGGTTACAGTGGATTTTTGCATTGGCCGGATCGAGCTCCAGAGCACGCCTGTAAATCGTCAGAGCGTTGTTATATTCCTGTTTGTCATAAAAAGCGCTTCCGAGGTTCACAAAAATATCAATATCGGTAGGCGTGAGCAAATATGCACACTGATAGGCGCTGATTGCCGCGTCAGTGTTCTTTTCGCCCTCCTGAAATACATATCCGAGCGTCTGCGCAATTACGCTTGTCCATTTCGGGTTCGGATTCAGCGAAATTGCGTTCTGATAATAGCCGATTGCCTCTTTTGCTTCACCTTTCAGGTACAAAATGTTTGCCAGATTGCTCTGATATTCGGCAGCATTGGGCTGAATTTCAATCAGCCGTTTGTAAGCGTCAATTGCGCTGTCAAAATCGCCGATTTCTTCGTAAACAAGGCACAATGAACGATATGCCGTAATATTCAGGCTATCCATCATGATTGCCATCTTATATTCAAGAATTGCATCCTCAAAACGCCCGAGAGCCCTGTAAATATCGCCCAGAAGGCAATAAAGAAGCACAAAACCGGGTGCTTTTTCAAGCGCAGCACGATAAACCTCAAGCGCAGAATCAACACCCTTTGTTGCCGCCATATACCAGCCTTTCAGGAGCATTGGCAAAAACGAAAGGTAAGAAAGCGTTTTAAAAACGTTTTTCAGCGCCTCTTTATCAAACGGAAGCGTCAAAACCGACAGCAAAAGCTCGGAATTGCGCCGCATTGAGACCTTAAAGCCCTTGACTGACATTACCCGAAGCAGGTTAAAAATCAGAAAATGCGCTCTTGAAGAGGCAAAAGGCGCGAGTTTTATTGATTTTTCAGCAAACTCGAGCGCGTCTTGAAAATGAGCCTTTTTTGTATGGCAGGACGCAATCATATAGTACGCAATCGCCATTTTTTCATTTTTTTCAATTGCAAGGTTAAAATAATTTATCGCCCTGTCGATTTCGTTTTTATAAAAGAACGCCATCCCGATTTTGAAGTAGATTTCGCCCGAATCCATGTAAGTTTCAAGCGCCCGCTGATATTCGGTAATCGCTTCATCAAGGTACTGACGTGCCTGATGGATATCAAAATGCCATTCCATGTACAAATCACCGAGCCTGACATGCAAATCAGCATTTGTCGGGTCATTAGAAAGCGCAAACTGGCAGCATTCTATCGCTTTTTGAAGATTGCCGTTTTTGTAGAACCTGTCTATATCCCTTTTATAAGATTGTATGTCTTCGGTGGTGTTCATTACTTTTTCATGCCCATTGTTTCTTTATTCATCTTAATTTAATTACCTGAATTTTGCAAACCCGTAATCAATATTTGCGAATCCTTTCACGTTCAATCAGGACGCACTTTTTGATGATTCTTTCGCGTTGTTTTTCTTCTATCTGGGTATATTCAAAAACGTATTCGTTTTTTTTGTCGGGATTTTTCTTAAAAACCCTGCCCGAAAGCTTTATCGGGTCGTCAATTGAAGAAATTCGCAGTTCTCCTGCATAAATTTCTTCAGGTTTAATTTCTTCTTTGCAAAAAAACCTTACCCCGCCGCCGGAAACGTCAATTGTGCGTGCAGAAAGCTTTTTGCCGTCAACAATTATATAAAAATCGGTTTCATAACTAATTCTGAAGTACTGACGGCGCTGGATAACCTGCTGTTCTTCCTTAAATTCAATGGTGATAAGGTTTTCTTCGTTCGGGGGCTCAATAATCATAGGATTAAGAATCAAAATCCCGGAATACGAATAAATATAAGCCTTAACAACCTCGCCCTCACCGAGATAGCCCAAATAACGGCGCGATTCGGGCGGAAAGCTCAAAATCAGCCTGTCTGCCTCCGTATCAACCACGTAGCAGTCAATATTGCAGACTTTTTTGCCTGAATCCTCAAATTCTATTCTGACTTTTGTATCTTTTGAAATTCTTCTCATTCTATATCTCCGAGATATTTTGAGGGCGCCAGCACCACGAGAACATGCGGGTCTTTAATATACTTATCGGCACAATTTTGAATTTCTTTAACGGAAACTTTTTTAATTTTTTCCACAAGTTTTTCCTCAAAATCGCATCCAAGCCCCTTATCCTCATAAAAACCTATCTGCGAAGCCTGCTGGAGGTTGGTTTCGAGGATAAATTCGCGTTTTCCGAGCAGATTATTCTTGGCGTTTTCAAGCTCCTGCTCTGAAACCGGAATATTTTTGATTTTTTCCAGCTCAACATTGAACATCTCAAGAGAAGTCTTGATATTTTTAGGTTCTGTCGCGATATAAACCGAGAAATTCGCAGATTTTTCAAAAGTTTCATACCCGCTTCTCACAACGTAAGCAAGCCCTTTTTTATCCCGTAATTCCACAAAAAGCCGCGAAGAAAGCCCGCTTGCGCCCAGAATCGTATTCAAAAGCAAAATTGCCGGATAATCCCCGCTAAAAATAGGCGGAAAATGCCAGCCCATAAGAATTTGCGCCTGAGAAGCGTCCTCTTTTGCGATTTTTACGAGTTTGTTCTCACCCAGAACCGGAGCCGGAATTTTAGAATCCCTTTCTGTGCCGTTTTTCACGTTATTAAAATATTTGTTGAACAAATCAAGGATTTTTTCTTCCTCAAAATCGCCTGCAACGCTGACAACCTTTGCAGAATCGCTGAGAAGCCCGTCATAAAGCGTTTTCAGCTGTTCATATCCGATGGAATCAATATCTTCAAGGATTTTTGTAAAAGTATTTCCATAAACGTGATTTTCGTAGATATTTCGGTAATAAGCGTCAACAGCCCTTGATTTCGGGGAATCCAGCTCCGCCTGAATTTCGCCTTTTAGCTTAAATTTCTCCTTTTCTGTGTCCGCAAGCGTCGAATTTTGCACCATATCGGCCATAAGTTCTATACATTTTTCAATATCTTCGTTTAAACAAATCGCCTTAATCCTGATATAGTCCTGTTTCATCTCGCTAAAGCATTCAATCGCATTTTCGTCCATTTCGGCCGCCAGCTCTTCTGCGCTGCGATTTTTCGTTCCCTGCGAAAGAAGCCTTGAAATCAGCGAATATTCGCCGGCTTTTTCTTCGGGTTTTGTAATTTTTAAATAGAAACAGAGCGCGATTCTCGGAGTTTCTTTGTTTTTTTTCAAAATTACGGGAATATTGTTCTTCAAATATAATTTTTTCATTTTTTTATCCTTATAAATAGTTGTTTATTCAGGCATTAAGACCGAAATTACGGCATTTTTGACCGGAAGATATTTTTTCACAATTTCTTTAAAATCATCTATACTGAACTTTTCGAGTTCTTCAAGATATTCTTCAACAAGCTCAAGATTATTGCACACGGTCATATAATAGCCGATTGTTTCGCCAATATCCGAAACGGTTTCGGCTTCTTCTGCAAAATTAACTTTCAAGCGTTTTTTCGCCTTTTCAAACTCTTTTTCGTCAATGCCGTTTTCAACAACTTTCCTGATTTCTTCTTTCAAAAGCTCAATCGCCTCATCTTTTTTAGAAGCATCAAAATTTGCCTGCACAAAAAGGTTTGAGCCGTCACGGAAATTGTAAAAATCAGCAGAAACAAGATTGAAAACCGGCTCCTGCGCTCTTTCAATAAGGTTTTTGAAAAGCCTTGAGCTCTGCCCCTCACCGAGGATTATCGAAGCCATTTCAAGCCCGATATTTTCCCTGATTGCGCATGCTGCCTCGCCCAGATAGCCGATTATCACGAATCCCGTGTTAATTTGGGCCTTTGTTTCAATGTATTTTGTTTCGCCGGCAGGTCTGTCGATTTCAAATTCAGGGTTTTCAAAATTTTCACGCCCCCTGAAGTCAAATTCACTGATAACCCGCTCGAGAACCTCATTATGGTCAAAATCCCCGACAATTATCGTGGTCATGTTGTTGGGAGTGTAATGTTTTTTGTAATATTCCATTATTGTATCGCGCGGAACCGACGCAATCGTGTGCGCATGCCCGATTACATCGCGTTTGTAAGGGTGTTTTGTGTACATTGCGTTGTTTGCCGCGTTGTAAACCTTTGTCCAGGGCTGGTCTTCGCGCATTCTGATTTCTTCGATAACAACATGGCGCTCGCGCTTTTCTTTTACGGTTGTATCATTAATATCAAACTCGGGCCCCAGCTCATTTTCCGGAAGAATCGGATCTAGCATCATATCCGCATGCAGCTCAAGCGCAAGGTTCAAATTTTCGCAATTTTCGCCCTTTGGCAGCGTTACATAATAAAAAGTATAATCTTTCCACGTCGCAGCGTTCACGATTGCGCCTTTTGCCTCAAGCGTTTTGTCAAAATAGCCTGCAGGATGTTTGCTCGTGCCTTTGAACATCAAATGTTCAAGAAAATGCGAAATTCCGTTGATTTTGTCATCTTCGTTGATTGAACCTGTTTTTACCCAGGTCGAAACATTCACAAGCCCGCCCTCTTTATGCGCAAGCACGATTTTATGCCCGTTTTCCCGTTCATAGACCTCGACCGGACGGGTCAAAAACGGATATTTTATTTCTTTTTTTACAAGATTTTGCACAATTTTTCCTCTATTTTAACTATTTATTTTGATATTTTATCAAATCCTAAGATTAACAACACGTACAGACGATGGAGTTTGGAAAAATTTTGAAAATGCACCAAAAGTTTAAGCATCAACGGGCAAAATTGCCCTAAAATATTATCACGCCCCCTTCCCCAGCCCGGGGAGGGAGCAGTCGTTGCAATACGCTAGTATTGCTTACGAATGCGGATGGGGAACAACCCCAAAACAACCTTGAAAACCTAAAAAAATTCCCCTTTTGCACAATCTTGCGGTGGGAACCGTTTCACTTTTCCCACCCTACTATTTTTCGTCACCCTGAACTTGATTCAGGGTCGCAAGGGCGGTGATTACCGACTTCAACCTTGCGATTCCGAAATAAATTCGGAATGACAGCACGATTTTCGTCACCCGGTATTTAAACAACCTAAAAAACCGCTCCCCACCCCGGCCCTCCCCGAGATGGGGAGGTAGCCGCCCAAAAACGCCTTAAAAATCCCCAAAATTCCCATTTCAAAACCCCATGTTAATTCCTCCTTTATAAAAACATCAAATTGCGCTATACTTAATCTATGAGAATTTTAGGAATTGACCCCGGACTTGCTATAGTAGGTTACAGCGTATTGGAGATTGAGGAGGACTCTTATGAACTTGTTTCATCAGGGTCGATTCGGACGCAAAAAGGTGCTCCTGATTCTCAAAGGCTGCTTGAAATCTGCGAGGATATGGAATACATTATCAAAAAGTTCCAGCCCGACCATGCCAGCATAGAAAAACTCTTCTTTTTCCGCAATACAACAACAATAATCCCGGTTGCGGAAGCAAGAGGCATAATTGTAATGCTGCTGGAAAAATACGGAATAAAAATCCACGAATACACACCGCTTCAGGCAAAACAAACCCTAACAGGCTACGGCCGCGCAACAAAAGAAGAGGTCGCTCTCGCCGTCGGGCAGATAATTAACGGAAAACTGCCCAAACTCGACGACACAATCGACTCAATAGCGCTCGCAATCTGCCACGCAAGAAATGCCGAATGCGAACTCGCCGCAGCCAACGCATAAAATAAGGAGAAAAAATGAATATTCTGCTTTTAAAACAAATTTCTATACTTTCGCTCATTGCAGGAGCGGCTCTCGGGGTTGTGACAATAATCCCTTTCATTGGAGGAATCGCATTTCTCTTTTTAATGATGTGTATCGGGGCCGCATTGATAATTTACCTGAAAAAAATGACGCTCGTTGGTTTTCTGGAGCTCAAAGACGGAGCTCTTTACGGCGGAATTGCAGGTTTTGTTTCATTTTTGGGGTTTGCGGCAGTTTATTTTCCGCTCGCCTCGATTATCGGCTTAATTTTTAAAAATTCCCAGTACAGTCTTGTTACTTTTTCTGTGGGCTCGGGATTTTTTGTGGTGCTTTTGCTCTCAATTTTTGTGGCAATCCTTTCCGCAGTAATAAATTCATTTTCAGCCCTCGCTGCGACATACATCTATGCCCAGCTTGAACCAAGACCAGAAGAAAATACAACTAATTTTGAAATCGAAGAATAGAGGTAAAAATGTCAGAATTTAAATCAAAAATAAAAACAATTGAATGGGTGAACAACGTATCCAGAATGGTTGACCAGACGCTAATCCCTTATGAATACAAAATGGTCGATATAAAAACCGCAAACGAAATGTTCGACGCAATCCGCACGATGATTGTGCGCGGAGCACCGGCTATCGGGATTGCGGGCGCGCATGGCGTTGCTCTCGCGGCAATGGAAATCGCAGCAAAAACAAATGACAAAGAAGAATTTATCGAAAAACTCAAACAATACGCAGAATATCTGAAAAGTTCCCGCCCCACGGCAGTAAACCTCATGTGGGCGGTTGACCAGCAGTTTGAGCTCGCAAAAAACTCCGAAAAAACCGTTGACGAAACAGTAAAAATGCTTATCGAAAACGGAATCAGGCTCGAAAATGAAGATATTGAAATAAACAAAAAAATCGGCGACAACGGAGCAAAATTGGTCAAAAAAGGCGCAACAATCCTAACCCACTGCAACGCCGGCGCGCTCGCAACGGTCGGATACGGCACTGCGCTCGGGGTTGTGCGCTCAGCGTTCGCAAAAGACAACACAATTCAGGTTTTTGCCGACGAAACCCGCCCCAGACAACAGGGCGCAAGAATTACAACCTTTGAACTAAAAATGGACGGAATCCCCGTAACCCTTATCACAGACGGAATGTGCAGTTATTTCATGAGCAAGGGAATGATTGACATGGTTGTTGTCGGCGCAGACAGAATTGCGGCAAACGGCGATACTGCAAACAAAATCGGCACTTATACAGTCGCTATTGCAGCAAAATATCACAATGTTCCGTTCTATGTTGCAGCACCGCTATCGACAATTGACACCTCAATCGAATCCGGCGCCCGAATCCCGATTGAAGAACGCTCAAAAGAAGAAGTTACGCATATAAACGGAAAAACCATCTGCGCGGAAGGCGTAAATGTAATAAATCCGGGATTTGACGTAACTCCGCATGAGCTTATCACCGGAATTATTACAGAAAAAGGCGTGCTTTATCCGGATTTCACAGAATCAATCAAAAAAGCTTTCGAGGCATAAAATGCTGAAAAAACTATTAATAACAATTTCAATTCTCTTTATATCAACCCTGCAAACCATTGCAGCCGATATTTCAACAGAAAAATGCACACTTTGCCTTTACAAAGATGGCGAAACCGTAAAAATTGAAAAGGATTACGGCGAAATCCAGCCTATTCTTGAAAAAATCATCCACGACACCTACGATATTAACCTGAATGTCCTGATGAGCGACCGTTCTGTCAACGACATGAAGAATGTGGGGGAACATCTTGAGATTACCCTGAAAACTCCCCGCCTGTACAAGTCAAAAAACAGCCACATGACCTATTTAGGATACAAAACCTATGTGGTAAAAGAGAACAATGAAGTCCACAGGCTTCCGGCGACAAAGATTTTTATGACGCTCCAGCAAAAACCACTGGCAGGAGGAATCGGCTCGACAGAGTTTAATCCTAAAATCATAAACATCGACCAGCGCCGCATAAGGGTAATATTCGGCGACAGAAACGGATATTGCTCCGTACCGGAATTCGCTTTCGGTGTGGATGGTGATTTTCAAAAACTGCTAGACATGTTTAATACAGAAACCAGAGAGAAAGCGGTTTTAGAAGATTAACACATTTTGCCTGACGGATTTTTGGTGTTAAAATATTATAAAAAGGAAATCAGAAGAAAATGCGACAATTTACAAAAAGAGAAGCCTCCGAATTCAACAGGTTTAGAAAATTTTTTCAATGGCTTGTTTGCAAAGTATGTTTCGGCAGCTATATAAAATTATTCTACAACTACAAAGTTGAGGGGCTTGAGAATATTCCTGAAAAATCACGCTTCATTGTCGCTGCGAACCATATTTCGGGCAAAGATCCGTTCATTGTTGCGGGTGCATTGAAGAAAAAAACCGTAGCATTTATGGCAAAAGAGGAACTTTTTGAAAGCTTTTTCTCCCGCACATTAATGGACTGGTGCGGCGCTTTTGCAGTAAAAAGAGGCAAAGTCGCAGTTTCTACAATAAAAACAGCACTTTCAATAAAAAACACCGATTGGGCGCTCGGCCTTTTCCCTCAGGGGACAAGAGATTCCGGCGATAAAATCGAAAAAATCAACAAAGGATTTGCAACCTTTGCAAAAGTAACAGAATCGGACATTTTGCCGGTAGCGCTTATTGGTTCGGACAAGAAAATCCGCTTTCCGTTCAGTGAAAAACTAACTGTCAAAGTAGGCAAAATCATTCCATACAGCGACAATGTCGATGAAATGATGAGGCAATGGTGCAGTTCTATTTCAGAACTAACAGGAAAGCAATACAAGCTGGCTGAGGTTTAATTTTTTAACAAATCTGGGATAAGGAAAGAAGATGAAAAGAAATTATGCTAAAAGAACCGCGGACGAGTTCAATTTTATAAGAAGCTGTTTCCAAAAATTTTGGATGTATTTTGTTGCAGTGCCTATTTTCTGGCTGTTTTACAGATATGAGATAATTGGCAGAGAAAATATACCAAAGGGGAAACGATTTATCTGTGCGGCAAATCATATTTCTTATTTTGACCCGTTTCTGGTTTCAGTTGCGGTAAAAAAACCTGTTGCATATATGGCAAAAAAAGAGCTTTTTGAGGGCAATCCGTTTTTTGTATTTTGCATGGATTATCTGGGCGCTTTTGCCGTAAACAGAGAAAAACTGGAAGTTGCAACCATAAAAACCGTCAAAGAAGTATTCAAAAGCGACTGGATGCTCGGGATTTTCCCTCAGGGTGGAATCAGGAGAAATATGACAATTGAAAAGGTCAATAAAGGCTTTGCTGTAATTGCAAAAGCAGCAAAATGGGATATTCTTCCGGTTTCAATTGTCGGAGTTGAAAAGTACAACTGGATTCCTTTCAAAGCAAAGATAAAAGTCCGGATAGGCACCCCTATTTCACATGAACTATCGCAGGACGAAATCATTGAAACATGGGGCAAACAGGTAGCTTCAATGTGCCATTACCATTTCATTGACACAGAATCAGAAAACAGCGAAGCACAGGACCAGAAAGACTTTGCAAACGCTTAAAAATTCGGCTATACTAAAAAATCATAAATATTAAAAAAGGAGCAAAAAAATGCGTTACGATGCGGGTGAAATTATTACGGCGATGATTACGCCAATGACAGAAAACAGAAAAATCGACTTTCAATCGCTTGAAAAGCTTATAAACCACCTCATCGACTCGGGCACCGACGCAATCCTCGCAGCAGGCACCACAGGAGAATCGCCGACACTAACGCATGACGAAGAAGTCGAACTTTTTAAATTTGTAAAAGAAAAAACAGCCGGACGCTGCAAGCTAATTTTCGGCGCAGGCTCAAACTGCACGCAAACCGCAGTTATGGCGACAAAAAACGCCAAAGATGCAGGCGCTGACGCCATTTTGTCGGTTGTGCCCTACTACAACAAACCCTCACAAAAAGGATTGCTTGAGCATTTCGGCACAATTGCAAACTCCACTGACCTGCCGGTAATTTTATACAATATCCCCGGCAGAACCGGCATAACAATGAAACCGGAAACAATCGGAGAGCTCGCAAAAAGGCACAAAAACATCGTAGCAGTAAAACAGAGCCTTGCGGACATGGATGTCATCACAGAAACCCGCAGAGCCTGCCCTGACGACTTTTTGATTTACTCCGGAGATGACAGCCTGACGCTTCCGATGATGTCTGTGGGCGCTTACGGCGTAATCAGCGTTGCGTCGCACGTTATTGGCCGTGAGATGAAAGCTATGATTAATCTTTACAAATCCGGCCGCGTTGCAGAAGCGACAGAAGCGCATTTGAAGCTATATCCGTTATTCAAGAAGATTTTTATGGCGCCAAACCCGATTCCCGTTAAGCAGTGCCTTGAAAAAATGGGAATTTGTAAAAATTACGTAAGAAGACCGCTGGTTGAGCTTGATGAAGCGGAAAAAAGCGAGCTTTATTCGGTTTTGAATAACTATATTTAAAACAAAAGCGATTTAACCCGGGAATTTTACCTGAATTCAACAACAAAAGGATTTTCCCGGATAATTTTTAAACTTATAAACAAAAAAACGGGCTTTGCGCCCGTTTTTTGTAAAAATTGAACCAATTCGGCAATTCGATTAACGTTTTGAGAACTGGAATCTTTTTCTGGCTCTTTTTCTACCGTATTTTTTACGTTCTTTGACTCTTGCATCTCTTGTCAAAAGTCCTTCAGCTTTTAATACGGGTCTGAAATCAGGATTGATTTGAAGAAGAGCTCTTGAAATGCCGTGTCTGATAGCACCGGCCTGAGAAGAGATTCCGCCGCCGACTGCTTTAACGCGAACATCATAGTTTTCCATATTTTCAGTCAACGCGAGCGGTTTGAAGATTTGCATTTCAAGCGCCGGACGGTTGCCGATGTATGCAGCGAGAGTTTTTCCGTTTACGAACACTCTGCCTTTGCCTTTAACCAATTTTACAACTGCGATAGAGGTTTTTCTTCTGCCTGTTGCCATGATTGTATCTTTAGCCATTATTTAACCTCCATTTCATAAACTTCAGGTTTTTGAGCTGCGTGAGGATGTTCAGCACCTGCGTAAACTTTGAGCTTTGTGAATTGTTCTGCGCCCAGAGTGTTGTGCGGAAGCATGCCTTTTACTGCTTTTTCAATAGCCTTGGTCGGGTCTTTTTCCATCAAATCTTTGAAAGAAATAGATTTCAACCCGCCCGGGAAGCCGGTGTGGTGGTAGTAAATTTTGTCAGTTTCTTTTTTACCGGAAACCTGAATTTTGTCCGCATTGATAACAATTACAAAATCGCCTGTATCAACGTTAGGAGTATAATTCGGTTTGGTTTTTCCTCTTAAAAGGTTTGCGCAAACAGTAGCCAATCTTCCGAGAGTTTTGCCCTCAGCGTCGATTACATACCATTTTCTTTCAACTTCAAGAGGTTTTGCTGAATAAGTTTTCATTTTTCAGTTATCTCCATAGTGTTTAGTTATTTTTTATGTTTGTGAGCATTGCGCTCACTGCCTGCCGCCTTGAATTTGTGTCAAAGGCGCCATTGTCCTTGCGATTCTGAAACAATTTCAGAATGACGACGGGTTTTCTGACTGATATGGGGCATATCCCACTTCAACCAGAGTCAGCCCGTCAGGACTGATTGTCGGGCCTGCTTTTGTCCGGTCTTTTGCTTCAAGAATCTCGCCCATCAACCCGGGTTTCAGGTTTTTGTGTTCAATCATCAGCAAAGTTCCGACTATCGTCCGTACCATGTTGTACAAAAAGCGATTTGCGACGATTTCGATTGTGATAAAATCACCCGATTTCAGCGCCTGCGCTTTATATACGGTACAAACGAGGGCAGGATTTGAGGATTGAGAGGATTTGAACGAGGAAAAATCATGTTCCCCGAGCAAAAAGCTCAACGCCTCATTCATTCTCGCCACATTGAGGGGTTTTCTCACGAGCAGAGAATGTGAATCCCAGACGCTGCGCTGTGAACGATTGGCGATTCTGTACTGATATCGCCGGTATCGCCCGCTTTTCTGTGCATGAAAGTCATCAGGAACTTCTTTTATTGAAGAAACGCTGATATCTTCGGGCAAAAGTCCGTTCAATGAGTTCAAAAACCTTGAAGCAACAATGGGTTTTTCGCTCACAAAATGAACAACCTGCCCTTTCGCATGCACGCCTGCGTCAGTGCGGCCTGAGAAAATTGTTTTTATTCTTCCGGAGGGATTTTCCTCCGATTTTATCAATGTGCCAAGTGCCCGCTCCAGTTCCGATTGAATCGTAATTTTATCAGGCTGGATTTGCGAACCCGCATAATTGGTGCCGATATATTCAACAACTACAATATATTTGGGCATTTTTCCTCCGGATTTAGTGCCGTTTCAGCCGTTTCGCCTGCGCGAGCCGCCAAAAGCCCACCTTTCCAAGAGCCCCTTTCTATTTTCGTTGTATGATTTACAACAAAAATCACGCCGGGGGTCATTATACAAGCTGAATCAACGCCATTTCAGAAGCGTCGCCGCGTCTGGGGGGCATTCTGTAGATTCTTGTGTAACCGCCGTTACGGTTTGTATATTTTTTTCCGATTTCGTTGAACAGTTTTCTCAAAACCGTTTCGGGCATAGTTTTTTGACCTTCAGCCGGTGTTTCAATGATAGCGCCTGTTTTAGGATCCATAAATTCACCTGTCAAACGGTCAAAAATGAATTTTGCAGCCAATCTTCTTGAATGAAGATCGCCTTTTTTTGCATAGCCGATAACGCTTTCAACATAAGGTTTAAGAGCTTTTGCTCTGGCCATTGTTGTATTGATTTCGCCGTGCAAAATAAGCTCGGTAGCCAAAGAACGAAGCAAAGCGTTTCTCTGGTCCTGCGCTTTTCCTAATGTATGTTTTTTACACTGGTGTCTCATTTTTATTTCCTTTGTTTTACTTAATTGTCTTATTCAAAGGGGCTTTCGCCCCGATTTTATACCATATCTTCGTATTCAACACCTTCAGGGTTCGGCATCAAGTCCAAACCAAACTGGTGGAGTTTTTCGATAACTTCGTCAGAAGATTTTTTACCGAAGTTTTTGATGTTGAGCAAATCGTGTTCTGATTTTTTCAACAATTCTGCCATTGAGTTTATGCTTGCTCTTTTCAAGCAGTTGTAGGCTCTGACAGAAAGTTCCAAATCCTCGATTGAAATGCTCGGTGAGCCTGCTTCGACAACTTCTTCTTCCTCAGTTACAATAACGGGCGCAACAGGAATAACCGGCTGGCCTGTGATTGCTGCGATTTGCATAAAGTGCTCGATTAAGATGTTAGCAGCCTGAGAAAGCGCGTTTGTAACATCTACGCTGCCGTTTGACCAGATTTCAAGGGTAAGTTTGTCAAAGTCAGTAACGTCGCCGACACGTGTATGGTCAACAGTGTAGCTTACGCGTTTAATCGGCATAAATGTAGCGTCAATCGGGAGCATGTCGATAGGCAATGAGCCCTGATTTCCTTTGAGAACGTCGGTTGTGATGTAGCCTTTGCCGGTTTCAACAGTGATATCAGCGTGAATGCTTCCGCCTTCAGCTACTGTACAAATCAACCAGTCAGGGTTTACAACTTTTACGCCCGCAGGAAGCTGCAAGTCAGCGCCGAGAACAGGGCCCGGTTTGTCGATATCAAGTCTGAGGTGCTGTTCTTCTTTGTTGTCAGTTTTTACGACCAATCCCTTGAGATTGAGCATAATATCAATTACATCTTCAACGATGCCCGGAATTGCTGTGTATTCGTGGGTAATACCCTCAATTCTGACAGAAGTAACAGCTGCGCCTTCCAAAGAAGAAAGCAATACGCGTCTAAGAGCGTTGCCGATTGTTGTACCGAAGCCTCTTTCCAGCGGATCGATTACGAACTGACCGTACTGTGAACCGTCAGAACTTGTAGTTGTATTTACACATTTAATTTTTAATTCCATAATCAAATTCTCCTGATTAATTATTTTGAATAGTACTCGATTACAAGCTGTTCCTTGAATTCAGGATCAAGCTCTTCTCTTTCGGGTATTCTGTCGAATGTAATTTTTTGTGCATCTCTGTCAATAGTCATCCATGCAGGAGCTATTGCAGAATCAATCGGTTCAAGAACTGCTTTGATGAAATCATTGCTTCTTGATTTGATTGTGATTACATCACCGGCTTTAACCAGGAATGACGGAATATCTACTTTTTTGCCGTTTACAAGAACGTGTCCGTGATTTACGATTTGTCTGGACTGTTTTCTTGTTGCAGAGAAACCTGCTCTGAAAAGTACGTTGTCCAGTCTGCTTTCAAGCATTTGAAGCAGGATTGTACCTGTAACGCCTTTTCTTCTTGCAGCTTCGCTGTAGTATTTTGCAAATTGTTTTTCGCTTACGAGGTATGTAAGTCTGATTTTTTGCTTTTCATTCAAGTGAATTGCATAGTCAGAAAGCTTTTTGCGAACTGCGCCGTGCTGACCTGAAGCACTTTGTCTCATTGAAGAAACAAGCTTTCTGTTAGATAAATCCGAAACACCGAAGTTACGGAATAATTTATTTCTAGGTCCTGTATATCTAGCCAATTTTGACTCCTTTTTCTTTCTTTTTCTATAATTTTCTTTTGAAATTGTTCCGGGTTTTGGATTATTTCCGCTCTCAGGGCCTCTGTTCCATTTCGTTTTGCCTGGCAAAACTCCATTTCACCGTCCCTGTTCGCACAGGCAGCTTCGTGCCCGAAAAAATCCGCTACACTCTTCTTTTCTTAGGAGGACGGCATCCGTTGTGAGGAATCGGAGTAACATCCTTAATCAAAGTGATTTCGAGTCCGGCTGCCTGAATTGCTCTGATAGCCGTTTCTCTGCCTGATCCGGGACCTTTGATATATACTTCTACTTTTTTCATACCCTGATCTGCTGATTTTTTTGCAACCAATGCTGCTGCTGATTGAGCTGCAAACGGTGTGCCTTTTCTTGCGCCTTTGAAACCGCAAGCACCTGCTGATGCCCATGCAACAGCATTACCCTGCGTATCGCAAGAAGTTACGATTGTATTATTAAAGGTGGACTGAATGTGTACGACACCTTGCAATACATTCTTTTTTTCTTTCTTTTTAGTTTTTACTGGTCTTGCCATTTTTATTTCCTTTTATCTATTTGTTATTGTTTTTAACAGGCTGGGTTGTCTTGGATTATTAACGCTCCGGCGGTCTTGCATTCCGCTTCATAAATCCCTTTGGGCTTTATTTCGCTCCATCGCCCGCCTTCGCATGGATGCTCGCTCACTTTCGTTCGACTCCGCATCCGCTAAAATCCGCTACGCTGTTTTCTTCTTAGCGATTGGGCCTGTTTTTTTACCGCGTCTGGTTCTTGCATTTGTTTTTGTTCTTTGTCCTCTTGCAGGAAGTTTGCGTCTGTGGCGCATTCCTCTGTATGAGTTGATTTCTGAAAGTCTTTTAATGTTCAGAGTTTCTTCTCTTCTGAGGTCACCTTCGATGTGGTAGTTAGAAAGCTCATTTCTGAGTTTTTTAATATCATCGTCGGTAAGGTCGTCTGTTCTCAAATCCTGTGAAATTCCGCAGGCTTCGAGGATTTTAGCAGAGCGTGTGGGGCCTATTCCGTAGATATAGGTCAGCGCTACTATCATTCTTTTGTTACGGGGCAAATCTACCCCTGCTAATCTTGCCATTTTTTCTCCTTGTTTATTTTAATTGATTGTTTTTCCTTTGAAATTCTTTCCGGCGATAGGGTTAATACTTTTTTAGCCGGCCCCCCTTGAAACAAGCCCGGGAGGACAGAAGAATTAACCCTGTCTTTGTTTATGTTTGGGGTTTTTGCAGATTACTGTAATTCTGCCTCTTCTTCTGATGACTTTGCAGTCTTTACACATTTTTTTAACTGATGCTCTTACTTTCATTTTATTTTCCTTTTTTCTTTCTTTTTATTTCAATCTGTATGTGATTCTGCCGCGGGTTAAATCGTACGGGGTCATTTCGACCTTTACTTTGTCGCCCGGAAGAATTTTAATAAAGTTTTTTCTAATTTTTCCGGAGATATGTGCCAGAATCTCGTGTCCGTTCTCAAGCTCTACGCGAAACATCGCATTCGGCAGTGATTCCAGTATTTTTCCTTCAAATTCTATTACGTCTTTAGCCATTAAACCTTCTTTTTCGTTGTATTATAATCGCATGTTATACCATCGTACATGCTGAAAAATCTTTGACAAGCTTTTTGCATTGATTTTATTAAACTTTCGCCGATTTTTACAATTTTCCATAATGATTGTTTATTAAAACTATGGAAATATTTAATATTTTCCAGCCTATTTCAGACGCAGTGTTTATGAGAATTTTCGTGTTTTTTGTAAAGTTTTATTAAATTTCTAATTATTTAATTATAATAAAAACAATTACATATAATAAGAAACCAGCTGGGTGAGTCCGAAGATTTTATCAGCAAAAATGCAGCATAAAACCGTCGCAAATGCGCAAGCATAAAGGAGAAATTTCGAGGAAATTACATTTGTGTCTATTTCCACGGAATTTTCGACCCGCCGGAACATTGCTCTGATTATTTTCCAGTAAGCGAAAATCATTATGACAGAAGCCAGCATCGCAACCGCAAGGAACGGCAAAAACACAAAACCCGAGCGCGCAACAGCCGAAAAAACGAACAATTTTGCAACAAAGCCGCAGGTCGGAGCAATTCCCGCGAGTGAAAGCAGAATCACGGTAAAAGCAATTACATAATACGGGCGGTGATAAATTAATCCCTTAAAATCATTGATTTCATCGAGTTTGCAGGAATTATAAAACAGGATAATTGCAGACCAGGCGCCAATGTTGGCAAAAAGGTAGAAAAAGAGATAAAAAAGGACGCTTGAAAGGCTGTAAACGGAAAAAACGCAGAGCCCGAGCAGCATTATGCCCGATTGAACGCTCATACTGTACGCCATAAGCCGTTTTACATTGGACTGGCGGATTGCGCAGAGCGAGCCGCAGATGATTGTTAAAACAGCAATTGAGGCAAAAACGAGCCTTAAGCTATTCGTGAACGGCATCATTATCAAAAGCAGCCTTGCAAGAATCCCGAAGCACGCAATCGGCGGAATCATTGAAATATAAGCTGCAATAGGGTATCCGGCGCCTTGAAATGTGTCGGGAAGCCAGCTTGAAAAAGGCACAATTCCGAGTTTGAAGAGAATTGTCACCGTCATCAAAATCAGCGCAAACGTCAAAAGCACGTGAGGGGGATTTTGTGAAAAATAATTGCTTATATCAACAAATCCAAACTGCCCGCAAAGCCCGTAAAGATAGGACAAGCCCAGCAAAAACAGCGAAGACGCAACCCCGCCGATTACCAGATAGCCAAAACTCAATTGTCTTGCATTGGAGCTTTTTGTATAGGTCAAAAGCAGATAACAGCTAAGCCCGAGCGCGCTCAGGCAGACAAAAAGCCCCACAAAATCCATAACGCTGACACAGCACATTGCAAAAAGCACGCCGGACAGAAAAACCGTAAAATATTCAAACGCGAGCTCCCTTGTTGAGCGCACCATGTTGCGTGACAAAAGCGTAAGGAAAAATGCGCTTATCAAAATCAGAATTTTGAAAAATAACGTATAAACATTAGACAAAAACGCTCCGCCGAAGGCAAACGAATCTTCAGGGGAAATTGGGAGGTAAAAAGTTGCGGCAATTGCGCACACAATCCCCACAATCGTAAGTCCTTTTGAGATTCTGTACATGTTTTTGTGCAAAAAAACCGAAGCTGCCATATTAATCATTATGAAAATTATCAAAACCAGCTCGGGTAAATAAGTATTCGCAATATCTTTTATCAAAACTTCCATACAACCTGAATCCTTGTCAAACCTGCAATATATCCTGAAGAATTCCCGCGACCGACTGATAAATCCGGACAATACTCATCGGATAAACGCCAAAATAAATAATAACAGCAGTCAACGCCGACAAAACACTGACCTCCTGAGGCCCCAAATCCTTTAATTTTTTCCACTGTTCCAGCAAAACCGAACAAAATACGCGGTAAAAGAAATAAAGCACATACCCTGCAGACATTGCAATAGCAGCCATTCCGGCAATTGCGCATAATTTCACCAGCAGGTCATTTTCCAGCTCTGAAATCATTGCTCCGGTGAGAATCATGAGTTTTGGCGCAAACATCATCAAAAACGGCACCCCGATTGCGCAAAAAGAGATTATCAGCGCAAAATACATACATTTCGGCATAACCTCACCCAGCCCGCCCAAAGCAGTGATATAAGTCGTTTTTGTTCTGAACTGGATAGACGAAATAAGCACAAAAAACGCAGCAAAAACTATTCCCGCAGAAATTGTCATAAAAACAGCCCCGTTAAAACCAATCTGGGTCAAAGACCCCAGCCCCAGCATAACGAATCCGGAGCTTGCAATGTTTGCATAAGAAACGATTTTTTTAATTTCCGACTGCGCAATGGCCAGAGCACCGGCATAAAAAAGGTTTACAACGCCCCAGACCATAAGCACAGGAGCAAAAATCCTGAAAATAGACGGAAAAATAAGCATATTGAACCTGATTAGCCCGTAAACACCCGTTCCGATGAGGATTCCCGAGATTAGAATGTTGACGGGAGCCGCTGCTTTGCTTTGTATATCCGGAAACCAGCTATGCAGGAACGCAAAAGGAACCCTTATCGCAAAAGCAGCCAAAAATCCGGAAAATACCATTATCTGGAACCACAAAGGGTAGATTTTTTCGTCCATACTCAAGGATTCAATATTTGCGGTCATCACATTGCTCACCGCAAAGTTATAATAATAAAGTATGAGCATTGCAAAAAACATCAGCATGTTTGCAGCAAAGGAGCCAAGCGTAAACCTCATCGCAGCAGCCCTCGCCTCCGAATTTCCCCACTGGGAAACCAGAAAATACAGAGGAATCAACGAAAGCTCCCAGAAAACAAAGAACAAAAACATATCTTTTGCGCAAAATATCCCCAGAAGCGCTGCCTCAAAGAGAAAAACCATTGAATAATACAGCTTATGTTTTGACCTTATGTGGATTTTGCTTACAACAAGCGTTATCAGGACAACAAATGAGGTTAAAATAACCATAAGCAGCGCAACGCCGTCAACAGCGAACTTCGCGCTGATTCCGAGGCTTTTTAACCAGGTCATCCCGAAAAATGTAAGCTCTTTTTCAAAAGACATCCCGTACATGCCCGTATCAAAGAAAAGCAAAAACAAAAGCGAATAAATAAAATGCAAAGCGGCAAAGGATTTTGCAAATCTTCTTACTTTTACCTGATGATTCGGGAATTTAGGGAAAAGTATAATGCCGGCGGCAATAAGCGGTGCAAATATGAGCCATATTAACGATAACATTCTTCCCCTCCCTTATATTTTCACCATTAAAAGGTAAAATCCTAATACAAAAACAAAAATCGTTATCAAACCAATGAGAGAATAAATCAAATACGTCTGAAAAGTCCCTGCCTGAAACCGGCAGCACAAAAACGACGCGCCTCTCATGAACAATTCAACAAATCCGATTACAGAATCGACAATATATCTCTCAAACCATGCAGCTGCTTTGCACAGCGGAACAAAAACCCTGTTTGCAAAGCCTATGAGCACAAAGATAAAGGCAATTATAAATACCGCCCAAACCCAGTTATGGCTAAGATTGAAAAAGAAAACATCAAATCTCAAAAATAAGTAAATTCCGATTAATGAAATTAACGCGTTTTGCGTAAAAATCACCCGGGAAAGCGGTGTCCGCTCAGTTTGTTCAAACGTAATATAAATAAACGCCTGCATAAACTTCATAATTATAACAAATATCAAAATCGAGCAAAAAGCTGTATAAATCGGGTCGCTCATCAGCGAATTTACATTTGCCGCAATCGAATCCATATTCGTAAACGCCAGACTTCTTGCGTCAAAAAGCTGGTTGTATGTGACTGAAAAATAAAGTATGGTCAAAACACAAAAAAGAAGCGTCAAATCGCCTATTCTGTTGAAAATAAAGGATTTTATTGCTGCGCGTGATTCATTTCTGTTGGAAAAATCGAAATTTATCAACAAATACGAAGCCGCGCCCGTAACCTCGCACATAATATACGCCTGAAGAATATTCGGCGCGAGAAAAACCCCGAAAAGCCCGAAAGCAAAAAGATTGAGGTAAAAAACGAGCCTGTTGTAATTTACGTTCGTGCACATTTTCATATAAGCAAAAATCTGTATCAAAAGCGCCGCAGCCGCGCTCAAAAGCAGAAAAATAACCGATGTCCGGTCAACAAGCGTGCCCAGATAAAAATTTGCGCTCTCACTCGAAAGCCAGAGCAGGTTTGACTCGATAGAAACCGGGTTTCCTATTGAATCAACAAACCCCGCAGCCGCAAAAACAAGGCAGATTGCAGAAACAAACAGGCTCAACGAAGAAACAAGCTTTTTATCAAACCTGTTCGCGGTCAAAGCGTTTGCCGAAGTAATAAAGCATACAAAAACAGGCAAAAACAGCATTAAATTTATATTATCAATAAAAAACCGCACCTAATTCTCCTTAATCTTTTCAATATCAAGGTACTCGTTTGACTGGTAGATTCTGAAAAATATTGCCAGAGCAACAGCAATCTGCACAGCCGAAATCAAAACAAAGAAAAAACAAATTAAATTTGCGTTCAAAAACGACCCGTCGCAAAAAGCCCCAAAAGCCGCAAAATTCATAACTATAGACATTGATACGAGAAGCATTGACATTATTATCCTCAAAAGATTTCTCGAAATAATTATGCCCGCAATCCCCAGCAAAAACATCAGCCCTGCGACCGCCAGAAAGTGCAAAAGTCCGATTTGCAGCAAAGAATCAATCATTCCCATCCTCCCCATCCGCAGAAACCGTCAAAATTCCGCGAATAACGATAATTGCAGCAATTGTCAGAATCATCACAATATGAAAAGGAAAAACATGACCTGAAAACGTCATTATATCTTGAGATTTTTCATTTACAAAATTAAAAATGTTAAAAAGTGAATTGCTGAATTCTTCTTTAACAAACAAACACGCAATTACCCCGAAAACCGCCAGCAAAACAGCGCTCACAACGATTTTGAACACGCCTGAAAGTTTCAGAGGGAGGTTCCAGCGGTTGATTTTCTTCATCAGCAGAAAAATCACCGGACAAAGCACCAGAGCGCCCAGCACAAACACAAAACCCGCAATAAATTTTGCGCCGAGCATAAAACACATCACGCCCGTAAAGAAAAAAGCAAAAAACAGGCTTATCAACGCAAGAAACATTCTCGGAGCAAAAATCACTCCCGCTGTGCTGCCCAGCAGCAGCATTGCCGAAACGTAAAAACTGACCGGCTCAAATTCCAACTTTTTACTCCTGTTTTCGTCAATTTTTTGCTCTAATCACATATATATTTATAACATAATTCAGCAGTGTTATAATATGTATTGTTGTGATTTATTAAGATGAATTTTCAAAGAAAAACGGGGCAAAAATTTATGCCCCGTTTAAAATATTCTTGATTTAGCTAAAATTAGCCGATTTTTCCGTTTACAAAATCGAATCTGTTTTCCTCAGCGGCTTTTAACGCGTCTTTTGCGTCAATTATCGCTACTTTTGCCGCTTCTTCTTTATTGAAAACGCCGGAAAGTTTCATTTTTGTACTATTTATAAGTGATTTCAGCGCTTCGTTTGATTTTTTTGCAGCTTTATCAAAAACAGCCCCGATATCATCCGCCTGCACTCTGTTGAAATTGCTATATGGCTTTTGTTCGATTCTATGCTTGAGCAAGGGCATTACAGAATCGTTGGTTACAAACAAACGCGCAACTTCGTCCTTTTTCGTTTTCACATCAGTCACGAATGTGTCGTTCAAAAGGTAAAAATTCTTGCTGTCATTCAGTTTTGTAACAGGCATTGAATACGATTTGCCATTAATCATGACAGGTTTTTCTACAGTAGTTTGAAATGCCCCCAAAAGTTTATTTTCAAACTTTTTGATATCACCATAAGAGCCTTTTAATACATAACCGGCTTTGAAATTTGGTGAAAATTGAGTTTTTTTCATGTCCATGACACTCTCCTTCTTCCTATATTATAATTAAAATCCCAACAAAATTTTTTTTGCCATATCATCGGAAAAATAATGATATAATAAAAATATGAAATACGCACAAAACATATCAACTTTTGTTATTTTAATACTGCTCCTTTTGTTTAATTCAACCCGGGTTTTCGCAGATGCGTACAAAGCATCCATTATTCAAGACGCTCCGCCTGAAAATGCCGAACATTTTGCACGGCTGGGGGACAAAATTCTTAATTATTACGAAAAACTCCCCGACAAAACCGATCAGGACAGATTTTTGAACGCAGCAAAATATTTTTATTACCAGTCAAACAAAATCGATATCTCAAACGCTGACGCGCTTATTGGCAGGGCCAGAATTGCGCTGATTCAAAACGACATCAGAAAAGCTAAAAACAATCTGTTTATTGCCCTGAATTTTAACGAATCCAACCCGAAAGTGCTTTATTATCTGGGAAAAACGTTCTTTCAGGACGGAGATTTTGACGATGCAATAAAATACTACGGCGATGCCTACTCCAACGGGTACAGGCTTGATTACAATACAAATCTTATGCTCGGAATCTGTTATGAAAAAATGGACGACGTAAAAAGAGCAAAATATCACTACAAAAACGCCATAAAAATCCAGCCGTCCGAAACAGAAGCAAAAATGAGGCTTCAGGGTCTGGACATCATCAACACAAACTACACCACAACCGAAGTTTTCACCCATCCTCAGGAAGAAGAAGAACCCCTCAAAGATATCGAACTCAGAAGCCTCCCCCAAAATTAGTTTTTTATATAGGGCAAGGACTCCGTGCGAAACGATTAAGTATCGTTTCGGATGGAGGCAGGCTAAGTGAGATACGAAGTATCTCCGTGCCGTATATAAATTTGTTTTTCACATTGAGCATGGTTGTTTAGGGGCACAGCCCCGTCACACGGCGGGTGCAGTTTGCCTTGGGGCGAGAGATTTATGCGGTTTTTTCACATTGAGCGTGGTTGTTTAGGGGCACAGCCCCGTTTCTTGCTTTGCGCAGGCTCGGCACGAAGAGCGGGGCGGGAAATTCTTGGTGTGGAGTGGTTTTCCCTCCCCGGCTGGGGGAGGGTTAGGGTGGGGAGGGGCCCGGAGGGGGATTTTGGGGTTAGTGTTTTTTGGGGGAGGTGGTTTGGATAGGAGGGAAAGGGTAAGAAAAGGCCCCATTATGGTTTATGGGGCTTGAGGTTTATGGATTTTTGTTTGTTATTTGTTTTTTTTGTTTTGTTTTTTGTTTTGTTTTTATTTATTTATTTTTGCCTATTTTCCATCTTAGACCGGCGGAGAGGGATATGCCGTT
>OJMH01000126.1_pt1 | contig 118610 bp, 93 predicted proteins | sample 1597111 | NCBI WGS metagenome assembly OJMH01 (sample SAMEA2452115, study PRJEB22498) | human gut metagenome | reverse complement strand
AATTTTCAATGTTCTTCAATTTAGCCTTGACTTTTTATTTGCAGGCTTCTGTTTGGATTTATGTGACTTTTATCACTTAAATTCAACTACAGTTACACCATATCCGCCTTCCCCGTATTCTCCCATGCGGTAACTTTTGACGTACTTGCTTTTTTTGCAGTGGTTTTGGACAGCGTTTCGCAGGGCACCGGTGCCGACTCCGTGGATGATGGTTACCTGATGGAGTTTGGCAAGGTAGGCGTCATCTAAATATTTGTCAAGCAGTCCAAGGGCTTCGTCCACCGTTTTTCCGATTAAATTGATTTCCGGTGAAATAGTCATAGCCTTTGCCATTTTCATATTTCTTGCATGGGTAATGGATGCTTCTTTTTTTGCGGCTTTGGTTTCCTGCTCCAAAAGTTCTAAGTCGCTTACGGAAACTTCCGAGCGCAGAATACCCATTTGGACAAAACATTTTCCCTTACTGTTTGGAAGCGTGCTCACGGTTCCCTTAATACCCATCGAATGAACCATAACAATGTCGCCAATCTGCAATTTGTCCGGTGCTTTCTTTGGTGCGTTTTTTGCTCCCTCAATCGTCAGCTCACTCTCGGTTTCGTTGAGCGCTTTACGCAGGTTTGCACGCTCTTTTTCCATTTCTTTTGTCATGCCGGAACCTTTCATCCACTTGTTGTACTTACGGATGGATTCGTCGGCGGTGTCCTTCGCCTTCTGGATAATCTCGTGGGCTTCTTCGTTTGCGCGGCGTAAAATTTTATCCTTAGCGGCATCAATCCGCTCGTTTTTAGCTTTCATTTTATCGCGGAAATGCTCTGCTTCTTCGCGGATTTTTTTCGCTTTCTCGCGCTCTTTTTCAGCGGCGGTTCTGGCATCCTCAAGTCCTGTGACAACGTCTTCAAAACTGCGGCTGTCGGAGTCGACAAGTTTGCCGGCTTCATCAATAATTTCTTTTGGAAGTCCTAATTTTCCGGATATTGCGAACGCATTACTTTTTCCCGGAACGCCGACTAACAGCCGGTAAGTCGGCTGCAAAGATTCTACGTCAAATTCACATGAGGCGTTTTCAACACCATCGGTAGACAGGGCATAAATTTTTAATTCGCTGTAGTGCGTCGTAGCCATAGCGGTTACATTTCGGTTATGCAGATTATCTAAAATTGCAATTGCGAGCGCAGCACCTTCCGTTGGGTCGGTTCCGGCGCCAAGCTCATCAAAGAGTGCCAGTGTCTTTTTGTTCGCACGTTTCAAAATATAAACGGTGTTTACCATGTGGGAGGAGAATGTACTCAGACTCTGCTCAATACTCTGCTCATCGCCGATATCGGCGTAAACTTCTTCGTATACGCGCAGGTGCGAGTGGTCATATGCCGGAATATGCAGACCGGCCTGTCCCATCAGAGTAAATAATCCAACCGTTTTTAACGATACTGTTTTACCACCGGTATTTGGTCCGGTGATAATCAGTAAATCATAAGTTTTTCCGAGTGTGACATCAATCGGTACGACTTTATCTTTTGGAATCAGCGGGTGGCGTCCCTTTTTAATATGGATGTAATCCTGGTCAAAAAGTGGTTCGCTTCCCTGCATTTTTTTTGAAAGTTTTGCCTTTGCAAAGATAAAGTCAAGTTCCGCAAGCAGCAACACATTTCGCTGTAAATCTTCGGCGTAAGGCGCTGCAAGAGCGCTTAACGACGCCAGTATTTTTTCAATTTCTTCCTGCTCTTTCATACCCAGTTCCGCAAGCTCATTGTTTAACTGCACAATTGCCATCGGCTCAATGAAAAAGGTCGAGCCGGTCGAACTCTGGTCATGAATCATACCCGGAAAAGTGGATTTATATTCCTGCTTAACAGGCAGACAATATCTGCCGTTTCGCATGGTGACGATGTTGTCACGCAGCATGGAACCGGATAGATTCATAGTTGCCGTCAATTGCTCGCGTACTTTATCGTTCGTAGTCTTCATGGCACGGCGAATTCGTTTCAATTCGGAACTCGCATCATCTGCCATTTCTTCCGGACTCAAAATGCAGCGGTTGATTTCCAGACGCAAATCCGGCAAATCCATAAGTGCACCAAAGCGTCCTGAAAGTGCATCTTTCAAATCTTCAAACTTGGCATCATAAGCGATGGCTTCTTTGGCAATCTCCAAACACCGGGCGATGTCAAGAAGTTCACCCATGCCGAGCACGCCGCCCTTTTCCAGTGGCACTAAACTTGGACGAATATCTGTTAGCCCATGAAATGGCAGCCTTCCCTGTTTCAAAAGGCGCATGAGTGCGTGCGAAGTTTCGGTCTGCCAGCTAATGATTTCCTCCCGCTTTGACGAAGGCAGGAGGTGACGTATGCTTTCCTTGGCGAGCGGTGTGTCTGCCTCCTCAAGAAGCATGTCAATAATTTTATAATATTCAAGTGTTTGTAATACTTTTTTGTTCACAATGGAAACTCCCTTCATGTAGTGACGCATGGAGGGCGGCGCAGCCGCCCTCCTGCACTGCTATTGTACAATATTTGGTTTCTGTTTGTAAAGGGAGCGTTGCGTTTTTAATTCCGTAAATTACTAGGAAAAGTGGTGGCTCTAGTGGGCGTTTTCACTCGTTGAGTGCGTAGCGGTATGGATGCCTATGCTAACGCATGTACAGGCATCTCATACCGACGCACTCAAAACCCACTAGAGCCACCACTTTTTCTGGTAATTTACTGGAATCCTAAAAACTTGGCAACGATTCTGATTGGTGAAGGGAAGTTTGTTTTTGGGATTGGTTTGCGGTGTGTGTGGGCGAGGTGACGTGGCTTTATGGGGGCTAGGCAACTCTTTTTCTGTGATTTGCGTTATAGGGTTGCATTTGGAAGCATTTTTGCCCTGAAATTCGACCTTATCAGGGAAAATTACGAGGCAAATGCAACGTTTTCCGCAAATTTTGATGTGACCCCCAAATGTTAGACTTTTTAGGCGTAGCAGTTTGATGGCTGCTACGCTGTTTTTATGCAACCAAGAGGCTAAGCCTGTATTGCACAGGACTCATCCATCCAAGTCTTTCTTTTATTCGTTGCTCATTATAATACTTTATATATCGCTCTATTGCTGATTTCAATTCCTCATAGCTATAATAAACTACACCATAGTACATTTCTTGCTTTAGCAAACCGAAAAAATTTTCCATTACGGAATTGTCGTGGCAGTTACCTTTTCTAGACATACTTTGAAATATTCGTTCTTCCTTAAGACGATGGGAGTATACTTTCATCTGATAAGCCCAGCCTTGGTCTGAATGAAAGGTTCTGCGATAAGGGCAGTCAGCAGTTATCTCAATCGCTTGTTCCAGAGCATTCATTACATTCTTGGCAGAAGGGCACTTATCCATGCTATAGCTGAGTATTTCTCCATTGCACATATCCATAAAAGGATCGAGATAAAGTTTGTGCATTGTCATATGTCCATTAGAAGCAATCTCATAGTATTTAAACTCGGTTGTATCAGTTGTTACCTTTTGATGCGGTATATGTGTATGGAAACGTCTGTTAATTCTATTAGGAGCAACAGTTCCCACTTTTCCTTTATAAGAACTGTATTTTCTACTCTTACGTGTGAACGAAGTTACCTGTAATTCAAGTTTTTGCATGATTCGTTGAACTTTCTTTTTATTCACAAGATATCCTTGATTACGAAGTTCTCCAACCATTCGACGATATCCATAATCCTTGTTAGCCTTTCGAATTTCCACTATTTTTTCTTCAAGTTCCTTATCTGGATTTTCTCTGTCAAGTCTCTTTTGCCAATACATAAACGTAGCCTTTGGCATACCGGTATACGAGAGAAGGTCTTTTAGTTTGAACTGTCTTCGGAGACTGTTGATGACTTGCGCCGTTCTCTCATTTTTGCCTCGTCCTCTAAACGCAGTCTCCTCAGTTCTTTTAAAAAAGCATTCTCTATTTTTAGTTTAAGAAGTTCATCTTCTAATTCTTTTACGTGTTCGACACTTGTGTCAGTGACACCTTTCTTTATATTGTCCAATGTTTTCTTACGCCCCTTCATTCGTGGTCTCAAAGCATCAGGACCTGCGATTTGAAACGCATTCACCCACTTTCCAATAAGTGCCGGACTATTAATACCTTCCTTAAGTGCTAATTCCTGATATGAGAGATCACTTGATAAATATAATTCTACTACAGAAATCTTATATTTGAAAGAGTAATTATTTATACTTCGTGCTCTACGCAGTCCATCATCACCTAATTTTTGATATGCTTTTACCCATCTGTAAATTTGTGCTTTATTCGGAATACCATAATCCTTTGCCAAAGAACCAAATCCTCCTTTACCAGATAGATATGCAACGACTATTTCCTTTTTAAATTCAAAACTATATTTAGCCATAAAAATATCGACCTCCAATCGTTAGATTTTTGGTCTAACATTTGGGGGTCGGTACATTTTTGCTTTTATGGTTGTTTTTGCTGAAAAAGCATGCAACTCTTTTTGTACTTTTTGAGGAAAACGGTTGTTTATGGGGGGAGGGGCAGTGGCTCGGGTTAAGTGCTTGCCGCGGATTTTATTTGGATTGCAGTAATTCTTTAAGAGAAGTTTGTGAAAAGTGAGTACAAACACGTGGGTATCTGGCAATGCGTATTTTGCATGCCGATACCCCTACGCGTTTGTTTAGCGGGAGCGCTCACTTTTCGCAAACTTCTCTTAAAAAATTATGGGAACCCAAATAAACCACCAAACTCCATCTTGAATAATTCCACCAGTTGTTTTACAATAGAGCCATGAATACACAAACACGAAGAAAAATGATTGCAAGTTTCATATTTGTCATTCTCGTATGCGGCGTCCTTTTTGACCATGTGCCTGACCGCACAGTCATTTCGCAGGGCTTTTCGAATACGATTTCTTTGGGTACGCGGATTGATGGCTCCGGGATTAAATATGCCATCCGCGGCGAGCGGTTTTCAGAGCAGATGCCAATTGTCTGTCTGCTTCGCAGTACCGCAAGAAATACCGGATATTTATCAAGAACACCGCTTGTTTTAGCCGGTTTTGGTTCTCTTATATTTCTCGCTGTATTAACAGCACTCTTATTACATCTCTATGCGAAAGGGCACGACACAGGCAGCCGCCTGCGCATTTTACGATGGCTCTTTCGGACGGACGGAAAAAAACGCACCTTCCATATTGGATAATTGAATAAAGATGGTTTGTTCTTTTGCTGTAAATCTGCTATTTTTTTATGTCATGTCTTTGATTTTTGGCAAAAGGACGGGCTTGTTATGTCGAAAATTAAATATGGAGGAAAATGATTATGTTGGGAACAATTTTTTTGAATGTAGTTATTTTTATCGGAGGCGCATGTGGTGTACTTAGTTGTTTATACATGGTACTGTCGCTGATTGCTGTCCTGTTTTACAAGGTTTTCAGACGAATTCGCTTTGGGATTTCATTGTTTGATTAACTGAACTTGGTGAAAAACACCTTGCTTGTTCCCTCCTTTTCTATTATTATGGTATCAGGGTCGAAAAGTTAGCAATCCAGATAACATAAGTTATAAGTTCTCAAAGTCAAAAGAGCTGAAGTTAAGGAGGGAACATTTTTGAAAAAATGGATGCAATTCGTGGGGGTGCCTTTTTTAGTGGCAGGAATTTTTGGAATGATGATAGGACCAAATGTAAATGTGTCTGCCGACGAGCCAACGGTGGCTTCTGGGGCCGGCGTGACAATTGAAACACCGGCAGAAACTCCGCTTGGTGCGGCGATCATCATGGCGACGAAAAAAGCGTCTTCGTTAAAACAGGTTACAATTACATGGACGCAGAGCGGAGAGGCACAGGGTGCCGTCATTTTTAGAAAAAGCGAGAAAAGTGATTTTGCAGAAATTGCGCGGATTTCGGATGGTACACCGGGAAATAAAACGTATGTGGACAAGTCGGTGAAAGCAGGAAAAACTTATATTTATCAGGTCTGCGTGTTCCGTACACGTGCGGATGGTACGACACAGGTGCAGACAGGAGCAAAAACGGCATCGGTAAAATTGGTGCCGGGGAAAATTAAAGGGCTTAAGGCGAAAAAAAGAGGAAGAAAAATTGTGGTAACATGGAAGAAGACCAAAAGTGTTTCCGGTTATCAGATTTATACAAAAGTGTTTGTAAAAGGCATTAAGACAAAGTACAGCAGAGCCAAAACGCAAAAAGGGCGCAGCTACAAGCGCGGCATGCTTGTTCATGGCATGAAATACGGCTTTATGGTGCGTGCTTATAAAAAGGTAAATGGCAAAAAAATCTACGGACCATTTACGGCTGTGAAAAAAAGATACTAATATGAAATGGAGATAAAAAAATGAATTATTTAAAGGATTACCGCGAAGGCGAAAAGTTTGTTGGCACGTATTTGTGTAAACAGAAACAGATTTTGAAAACAAAGGCAGGAAAAACGTATTATTCCCTGACCTTACAGGATAAAACGGGAACCGCAGACGGAAAAATCTGGGAGCTGAACAACGGCATTGCCAATTTTGAGCCGATGGATTATATTCACTGCGAAGGAATGGTGACAAGTTTTCAGGGAAATTTGCAGATGAACATTTCCCGCGTCCGCATCAGTGACGAGGGCGAATATGACCCGGCGGATTATGTGCCTTGCACGAACAAAGATGTTGGAGAAATGTTTAGCCGCATTTTGAAATATGTGGCAAGTGTGCAGAATAAATATCTGCGAAAAATTTTGGAAATGTATTTTGTGGAAAATAAAGAGTTTGTCGACGCATTTAAGAAACATTCGGCAGCGAAGAGTGTTCATCATGGATTCATGGGCGGACTTTTGGAGCATACGCTCAGCGTCACGGACATGTGCCAGTATTTTGCGGAGCATTATCCAATGATTCACAGAGATTTGCTCATCACAGCGGCGTTGTTCCACGACATGGGAAAAATTCAGGAAATTTCGGATTTTCCAATGAATGACTACACGGATGACGGCCAGCTTCTCGGGCACATTTACATTGGCGCACGCTGTATGGAAAATGCGGCAGCACAGATTCCTAATTTCCCGCCAAAATTGAAAAATGAACTCGTTCATTGTATTCTTGCGCATCACGGCAAGATGGAATTTGGTTCACCGAAAGTACCGGCGATTATGGAGGCAATGGCGTTACATATGGCGGATAACGCTGACGCGAAATTGCAGACTTTGACGGAAGTATTTACTCAGGCAGGCGACAACATGGGATGGCTTGGTTTCAACCGCATGTTTGAGAGCAATTTGAGAAAAACTTCAGAGGAGTAATGGACTTGGAAAAGAAGAAATTGCAGTTTAAGAAAAATGATGAAATTGTCATTACGATTGAAGATTTAGGAAAAGACGGAGAGGGTATCGGTCATGTAGATGGCTATGCCCTTTTTGTAAAGGGTGCGCTTCCGGGCGAAAAGGTTTTGGTGCACCTGATGAAATTAAATAAAAATTATGGCTTTGCGCGCTTGGTTGAAATTTTGGAGCCGTCAAAGGAGCGCATGACGCCGTCGTGTCCTTCTGCATCTTTGTGTGGCGGCTGTACGCTGCAGCATTTTTCCTACGAAGGCCAGCTTGCCTTCAAGCAAAAGAAAGTAAAAGATTGTCTGGAAAGACTCGGTGGTGTGGATTTATCTTCTGTCACATGGCTTCCGATTTTAGGAATGACAGGCGAAAATGAATCTCCGTGGCATTACCGCAACAAAGCACAGTTTCCGGTTCGTGAAGATGAAAATGGAATCCCGCAGACCGGCTTTTTTGCCGGACGGAGCCATCGCTTAATCCCTGCTTCGTCATGTGCCATTCAGCACCCGGTAATCAATGAAGTAGTCGAAACCGTAATGGATTTTCTGCGTATGTATGGCATTTCCGCTTACCGTGAGGAAAGCCACAAGGGGCTTGTGCGCCATATTTACGTGCGCCGCGGCTACCACACCGGACAGATTATGGTGTGTCTTGTTATAAATGGAAATGAGTTGCCACACGCCGCAGAACTCATTGCACGTCTTCGCACGATTGAGGGAATGACAAGCATCTGCCTCAACATGAACACAAAGAAAACAAATGTAATTCTCGGTTCTTGCACAAAACTTTTGTGGGGTAGCCCTGCCATTGAGGACAAAATCGGCGGCATTCGTTACCAGATTTCACCACAGTCCTTTTATCAGGTCAATCCGGTTCAAACCGAAAAATTGTATCAGACAGCACTCAATTTCGCTGATTTGCAGGGAAATGAGCGTGTCTGGGACCTCTACTGCGGCATCGGAACCATTTCTCTATTTCTTGCAAAAGCAGTACCAAACGGTCAGGTAACCGGCGTCGAAATCGTTCCGGAAGCCATCGGAAATGCCAAGAAAAACGCAGCATTAAACGGCATCTCCAATACGTCATTTTACTGTGGCGCAGCAGAAGACGTTGTAACGGATATGGTCGCTAAGCGCCGCACGCCGTCAAAAGAAGACGCAAATGGTGCGCTTGCCGACGTCGTTGTTGTCGACCCACCGCGTAAAGGGTGTGATGCGAAACTTTTGGACACCATTGTCACAATGAATCCCGAAAAGATTGTTTATGTCAGCTGTGACCCGGCGACACTCGCCCGTGATGTGAAGGTACTGGGGGAGAAAGGGTATGAGGTGAAAAAGGTTCGGGCGTGTGATATGTTTCCGCAGGGGGGGCATGTGGAGAGTGTGCTGTTGATGTTTAGAAAAGATAAATGAGTGCTAGAAAATGGCATGTTTTAGGACTGTTTCGGAAGTTTGGATTAGATAACGAAAATTGAGTGAGTGGATAAGATGTTGAGGGAAGGTGATATAAATGGACAAGCTACTATGTCTTCTTGAAAAGTATAGATGTCATTTGAATCGTGGGAATAAATCAAGTGTAGATTTTCTTCGAGATAATTATTCAGAGTATATTTCAGATGTAAAAGCGGCTTTGTCACCAGAGGATAATCAGCTGGTAGGAGCGGAAATGTGCAAAATGGTTTCTGAGAAGATAGATACTATAGAGAAAAATGCAAGTCTGCTAATTGAAGTATTGGAATTATATAATAAGGGGAGGATTGTTCCGGCTTCACAAAAAGCCTTTGAAGTATTTGAAAATATGAAGCCGCAACTTATGCAGAGGTATTCTGGTGCTTATCGTCAAGAAGCCTATTTTAGAATACGTTCAGTAAATGACAGTAATCCTTTTACATTGAACAGAAAAGAGTTGTTCCATATTCCATTCAATAAAAACTATTTAGTGGGTACTGAGCGATATAGTATGCCGGGGCATCCGTGTTTATATCTTGCTTCTCAAGCGGAATTATGTTGGTATGAATGTGGAAAGCCTGAAAAATTTGCTTTATCAAGATTTGACATTCCTCAGAGCGAGAATAATTACATGAAGTTTATTGACTTTTCAGAAAAGTTAATGCCACTTATGCACAGTTTCTTCTGCTGGTTTCATAATGGAGAAGACGTAGAACAAGTAAGGAAATATCTACTTAAGTATATATGTACATATCCATTAAGAGCTGCTTGTTCAATAGTAGTTGAGCATCCGGAGGGCAGATTTATTGAAGAATATATAATCCCACAACTATTGTTACAATGGGTGTTGAATGACCGTGATTTCGATGGAATAAGATATGAATCCTGCAATTCATCAGATGAGGTCAAATGCTTGGGAGGACATAATTTAGTATTGGTTACTAATAACTTTGATAAAGATGGTTACGATATAAATCTTAGAGCAAATATCAAAGTAGGCGAACCGGCTATTTTCGATATAAATACCATAATTATAAATCCGAATTTGAACGATTGTTTAATGGGACGAGACATTAAGAAAGACCCTTTTTTGTGGGGATTAGAAAATGCTCCTAACAATTTTGAAAAAATAAAAACTGGAGGATGAACTATGATTTCAGAAGAATTAAAAGCAATAGTAGATAAGTTTAAAGGGCAAGGAAAGATGAATTTTCTTGATGAAACAACTGAAGAAAAGATACTGGAATTTGAAAAAGAAAAAGAAATTACACTTCCATCAAAGTACAAAGAATGGATGTTGTTTTCTGACGGAGGAGAGCTGTTTCTTCCGGCAGGTATTCAACTATATGGAATTGAGCATAAGCCCCTTATAGATGTAAATGAAAATTCAAGACCAAGTGATGACTATATTGTTATAGGTGCATTCGCTTCGGGAGATTCAATTTTATGCAAAAAGGCAGAAGAAACAATTTTTATATACAATCAGGAAGTTGGAGAAATTGATGAAGAATTGGTATATCCGGACTTTGTAGTTTTTCTAAATGATTTATACGAATTACTTGGTACAGGAGAGTGATTCTATGGCAAAGAGTAGTTTTGTAGAACGAAACAAAGCAGTTCGTGAAGCGTGGAACAAGGAACTTGAACTTGTACAAGAAGGTAAAGGCACAAGAGAGTGGACGCTGGAGCAGCAAAAGGAGATTCTTGAAAAAGGGCGAGCTTATGATGAAAATGGCAAGGCTTTTGAAGGGCAGCATATGAAGAGTGCTGAGATGTATCCTGAGTATCAGGGCGAACCCGGAAATATACAATTCCTTACAAGAGCAGAGCATTTAGAGGCTCATGAGGGTAATTGGCAAAATCCAACGAATTGGTATTTTAACCCGGTAACAAAAGAAAAGTTTGACTTTGGTGTCGGGCCATTCATTCCATGTGAGATAATTCTACTATCAGAAGCTATTATTTCTTTAACGGATAATTCGACTAAACAGGAAATAGGTAATGAAGAAAAAGAGAATTTTAGTAAGACTGAGAATGCCTTGAAACACTCTGTAGAAATAAGTAGAAAAACGTACAGTAAACTTGAATTACCAAAGGCTCATAAAGTACAGATTGAAACTCATAAAAAAGCAAATAATGCTTTTGTTAAGGGACTAAAATTGGTTGGAAGATTTATTGTTGAGCATCCGATCGAGGCGCTTGAAATAGCTGGATTAACAATCGACGGCGTAGCGAAAGCAGTAACATCCATCAAAGGTAGATGCTTTGGAAGTACGCATAACACTGTGTCTACTTCTTCGAATTCATCGGTTCCAGAGAAGGTAGCAGATATAGTAGAAAAAGCAAGCAGGTCTTCACCAGGCGAGAATGATGTAACTGGTCATAAACAACGTTATCATACGAAAAAAGGTGATGTATGGAAAGATAAAGCACCATATCACAGAGGAGGCAAATAACAAAGTAACCCTCCCGGCTACAGCTGTCGAGTGGGTTTCGTGCCTTAAACTTTCCGCTGGAGATGGGCAGTAATTTTGAGCGGATAAATTTTGAAAAAATATAAAAATCCCTCTAACATCTTTTTGAACGTGATGTTAGAGGGATGGATTGCTACTTATCTTATATAGGATTAGTAGCCGCGTACTTTGCGAAGTTCAGTTCTGATTTTCTTCATCTGGTCAGCGAAGGTTTCCTGTTTACGACCAAGCTGTTCTGCAATTGCATGGTCTGAGATTTCGTAATCGTTAAGCCAGCACTGAATGATGATATCGGCGTCTGGGTCGAGTTCACGAAGTCTTGCGAAGAGCTGCTCGATGAGAATACGGTCTGCGATAACATCCTCCATAGTCGGAGCAGTATCGGGGATAGCGTCGTACATATCTGCGTTACCGTCTTTCGTAGGTATGTCTAATGAAAGTGTTTCACCTGTAATGTGGTATTCACATAAGTCACAGTTGCCATCGCATTTCCAGATGTATTTCTCAGGACACATACAACGGTGATAATACTGTTCACGTTTTTGGGTAGACCAGATTTCGGGATAAAGAGCTCTGTACTGAGCTTCGGTGATTTCAACGAGTGAGACCTTATAAGGATTCTCAGCATCGCGAAGTGGGTAGTAACGTTTTTTAATTTGGTTTTTATTTTTTGTCATGCTTTTCACCTCCGTTTGGTGTAATTCCCAAGCGGAGGTGAAAAGCATGGCTGACAGTATTTTTATACATAGTTAGTCACCTCATGCGGATTCCTCCGCTTCTAAACTGGTGACCAGCCCGTTTGCTAAGCTGGCACTGTATTTACATGTGAGACCTCTCTATCAATTGCAAACACACCATGTGGCCACGAAGATGGTGAATTGATAGTTGGGCCAGACGGTTTAATGTCATGTCCGGGACGGATATAATTAACTGTATTAAGTATGCCAGATATCAAAACTAAAACTTCGGACATACCTATGTCTTTTTTTGGGGATAAAGAGTTGATTTTCGGAACTTATAATGCCTGTAAAGTATAGAGTTACAAAAGAAAATGACCGGACATGAGCGTGTCTGGACAAAAAAAATAAATGTGAGAAAATTGTAAATTAAAAAAACATAACAACTATAAATAACATGAAACCACTTGTTTTTGAATGCGAAAATGAGTACAATATTATTGGTGTATTATATCTACATACAACTTCGAGAGGTGGATACGTAATGATAAGGGAATACCGGCACACAAGATTGGAAAACAGTGGAAGTTTAAATGCTCTGAACTTGATGTGTGGGTAAAAAAGTGGAAAAAGCGCTATCGAGCAATCGATACAACAAATAAACGACAAGGAGATTCAGGTTATGGCAGTAAAGAAAACGGAATTATATAGTTCCCTTTGGGCGAGCTGCGATGCATTGCGTGGAGGTATGGATGCATCACAATATAAAGATTACATACTTACACTTTTGTTTATGAAGTATGTAACTGATAAGTATAAAGGGCAGAAATACGGAGATTTGACCGTTTTTGATAAAGCGAATGACCCGAATCCTGACCCTGAGAAAAGAACCGGATGTTCTTTTGATGACTTCATTGCACTTAAAAGTAAGAAGAACATAGGTGAAGGTATAGATAAAATAATCGCTCGTCTTGCTGAAGTAAACGAAAGCTTGAAGGGTGTTATTGATATTGCTCATTTTAATGATGAAGTAAAAATTGGTAAGGACAAAGAAATGGTTGATAAGCTTACTAAGCTTATTGCGATTTTTCAGCGCCCAGAACTTGATTTTTCGAAAAACAAAGCAGAAGGCGATGATATCATTGGTGATGCTTACGAATATTTGATGCGTAACTTTGCATCCGAAAGTGGAAAGAGTAAGGGTCAGTTCTACACTCCGGCGGAAGTATCTCGAATTCTTGCAAAAATTATTGGCATTGATAAGTGTACTGACCATGATGCGACAGTATGTGACCCAGCCTGCGGAAGTGGTTCTTTGTTAATCAGAGCATTAGCAGAGGCTCCTTTTGAGATTTCAGGTTATGGTCAGGAAAAAGATGGTTCTACAGCTGGTTTGGCAAAAATGAATGCTGTTCTTCACAATAAAGCAACCATAAAGATTATGGCCGGTAACACTTTTTCAGACCCACAGTTTAAGAAAGCCGATGATGCGTCTGAGTTAGAGAGATTTGATTACATCGTAGCAAATCCTCCATTTTCTCTTAAGAATTGGTCAGATGGATTAAAGGAGTTTGGTAGATTCTCTGGATATGGAGATAGACCACCTGAAAAGAACGGTGACTATGCTTGGTTAATGCACATTTTGAAAACCCTGAAGTCTACTGGTAAAGCAGCAGTAATTTTTCCTCATGGAGTATTGTCCCGAGGAAATGCGGAAGCAACTATCAGACAGAAAATTGTTGATAAAGGATGGATAAAAGGCATCATTAGTCTCCCTCCAAACCTATTTTACGGAACGGGTATTCCTGCTTGCATTCTCGTAATTGATAAAGAAGGTGCGGAAAACCGCGCTGGTATATTTATGATTGATGCAGGCAAGGGTTATGTAAAAGACGGAAGCAAGAACAGACTCCGTGAACAGGATATTTATCGTATTGTAACTACTTTTAATGAGCAGATTACAACAGATCCTAAATATGCCCGTTTTGTACTCAATAAAGAGATTAAGGAGAAGAATGGATATAACTTAAATATTTCTCGTTACATTGATTCTTCTGACACGGAAGATATCCAGGATATCTATGCGCATATTCACGGTGGTATACCGGCAGCGGATATTGATGCATTAGAACGCTTCTGGACTGCATTCCCGACTCTGAAGAATGAACTTTTTGGTGTGTTTAGCGAAGGATACTATAAGTTGAATGTAGAAGAAGATGTGATTCGTCAGATAACATACTCTAACGCAGAATTTACTGCTTATGGAGAAATGATTGATGAAGCATTCTTAAATTGGAAGTCTTATGCAGATTCTAAACTTAAGAATTTGAAGGTTGGTGTGTCTGCAAAAGAACTGATTGCTGAATTAGCGCAAGCTATATTGAAAGAGTTTGAAGGCCTTTCACTTATTAATAAATATGACGTATATCAGGTGCTACTTGCCTACTGGAATGAAGTGCTTAGTGATGATGTTTCTATGATTATCTCCGACGAAGCTGGTTATGGAGTTGCAAGAGAAACAGAAAACATTATGAAAGAAACAAAAAAGATAGATGAAGATGGAAATCCGGAACTTAAAGTCGCAGGATGGGAAGGAAAACTTATATCAAAAGCACTTATTATTTCAGAACTTTTCCCTGAAGAGAAAAAGGCAATGGACGACCTTGTAGAGTTTGTCGCAGAAACAGATTCTCGTCTTATGTCTTTAATTGAAGAATCTGCAGAGGATTCCACTTTGTCTGAAGTGGCTGAAGGTGGAAAAGTAAAGAGCAAAGATATCCAAGAAAAGATGGATGAAATTATGAGTCATGTTCATACTCCTCTGATTGATGGACTTGTTAAATTGCAGGGCATGCTTCCTATGAAGAAAAAGGAGTATGTTGCATATATCGATGACAACATTATCTTGGAAGTGGCTTATACAGAAAAAGGCACTGTGACAAAGGCATCCGTTGCATATGCACTGGCATTGGCACGTGCAGAAGCACCAGCTCCGGAAGCATATGCAGATGATTATGCAGAGTTCAAAGCTGCGTATGAACTTGCTAAGAAATCGGAAGATTCAACGAAGCTTATCAAGGAGATGGATAAAGAACTTGATGAGAAGGCTCGTGAGAGATATGCAACTTTAACAGATGATGAAATCATGGATTTACTGGTAAATAAAAAATGGTATTACACCATCGGTACAGGTATTAATGATTTGTATGCAGCAATTTCTTATCAGCTTGCAAACCGTATTATTGAACTGTCTAAACGTTATGAAAATACTCTTCCTGACCTTATGGAGCAGACTGCTGATTATGAGGCAAAAGTAAAGAGTCATCTGGAAAGGATGGGCTTCAAATGGTAAGAGAATTAAAACATACAGAGATTGGTGATATTCCAGTAGACTGGGAACTCCAAACATTTGACGAAACGTTTAGGGTGATATCCAATAATACTCTGTCGCGTGAAAATTTAAATAATCGCGGTGGTGCTGTAAGAAATATTCATTATGGTGATATTCTAACAAAGTTTCCGGAAGTATTAGATTGTAATGAAGATGAGATTCCATTTATAAATGATTTATCGTTGTTGTCTTCATCGACTCAATTACTTCAGGATGGAGACGTTGTTATTGCTGATACTGCAGAGGATGAAACTGTTGGAAAAGTTACTGAGGTACAGAATCTCGGTAATGGTAAACTTGTAGCAGGGCTCCATACTATTCCATGTAGAGTGAAAAAAGGTGATTTTGCTCCGGGATGGCTAGGATATTATATGAATTCCAACTTGTTTCACAATCAAGTAATGCCATTTATTACGGGTATAAAGGTATCTTCTATTTCAAAGGGTGCTATAGCTGAAACATTAATACTGATACCACCTAAAGAAAAACAAATATTGATAGTGGAGGCTTTAAAGGAGATTGACAGACTAATACATTGCAAGAAAAAGATTATTTCAAAGAAAAAAGGTATAAAAAAAGGAGTTTGTCAGCAGCTACTCACAGGAAAATATAAGTTGGATGAGTTTTGTGATTGTGCATGGACAAAGTCAAAAATAGGTGCATTGGGGCAGTTGATAAAAAACAGTTTTGACCCCCAGCAGTTTCAAAATGAATTATTTTGGGAGTATAGTATGCCGGCGTACGACGATGGAAGAAAACCTTATAGGATGATTGGAAAATCGATGAGTAGCATGAGATTTTCAATATCAGCTCCAATTCTTCTATTTAATAAGCTTAATGTTCGGCAAAAGAGAGTTTGGTATGTTGAACAAAGTGAAGAAAATTCATTGTGTTCTACGGAGTTTTTACCATTCATTTCAAACAAAGTTGATTTATATTTTTTGAAAGAATTACTTTTATCTGACGCAATAACTTTTGATTTTGAAAATATGTCTACAGGGACATCAAATAGCCAGAAAAGAATATCTCCTGAATCATTCTTGGAATATGAAGTTTTTATCCCAGAAGATAAAAAGGAACAAGAGGCTATCGCAATGATACTAAAGGATATTAATTGCGAAATAGAATCAGAAGAAAATGAATTAAGAAAAATAGAAAAAGTTAAACAAGGAATGATAAGTAAATTCTTTGAAAGTTAATGAAGGAGGAATGTACGCATGAGTATTGGCGATACTGAAAGAGCTACCCAAGACCGTGTGGTTAGTTTTTTTAAGGATAGAGATATCCTTGACTATGAATACTTAGGCAATTTAAAAGATGCCGCAAACAAGAACATCCGTGAAGACCGTCTTCGTGCGTACTTGCGCCTTAGCGGTTACAGTCAAAAGGTGATTGATGGTGCTGTTACTGAATTGGTAAAAGCAGCAGATGATATGACACATGGTTTGTACGATGCAAATCATAAAGTCTATTCTCTTTTGAAGTATGGTGCCAAGGTAAAAGAAACAGCCGACGGAGCACCAAAGACTGTTTATTTCATGGATGTAGAAACACCTACCAATAACGACTTTGCAATTGCTGAGGAAGTTACAGTAGTTGACCGTCAGGAAAAGAGACCAGACCTTGTAATCTATGTGAATGGTATTGCGATGGCGGTCATTGAATTGAAGAAAAGTAGTGTATCTGTTTCTAATGGTATTCGTCAGAATTTGACAAACCAGAAAGACGGATTTATTGCGCCATTCTTTACGACGATGCAGTTCTGTATGGCAGGTAATGAAACAGAAGGTTTGCGCTATGGAACAATTCTGACTGGCGAAAAATATTATATGGAATGGAAACCAGATGGATTCCATGAAAATGAGGATGAGCGTGACCCAGAGGATGCACGCATCATGGCTTATTTTGAAAAACTGGACAACCTGCTTTTACAGCAGATTTACCAGATGTTCGATAAAAAGCGTTTTATTGACCTTATTGAAAACTTCGTTGTGTATGACAAGGGAATCAAGAAGATATGCCGATACAACCAGTTCTATGGTATCAAGCGTACACAGAACCGATTAGCAAAACAACGCGGTGGTATTATTTGGCATACTCAAGGTAGTGGCAAAACACTTACTATGGTTTGGCTTTCAAAATGGATTCTTGCAAATTGTGAAGAAGAGAATCCTCGTGTGCTCATCGTAACAGACAGAGATGAGCTGGATGAGCAGATTGAAAAGACCTATATTGGTGTTGATGAAAAGATTACCAGAACAAAGAGTTGCGATGACTTGCTTCAGAAATTGAATTCTTATGATGATTCACTGTTGTGTTCATTGGTACACAAGTTTGGTCGTCGTGGTGGTGAAGCTACGGAATCCGATTATGACAAGTACATTGATGAGTTAAAAAAGGCACTTCCTGCTGATTTTAAGGCGAAGGGTAAAATCTTTGTATTTGTAGATGAGTGTCACAGAACTCAGTCTGGTAAATTGCATGCAGCAATGCAGGCAATTATGCCGGAAGCTATCTTTATTGGTTTCACTGGTACGCCATTATTAAAGAAAGATAAGAAGACAAGTATCGAAGTTTTTGGAACATACATCCATAGCTATAAGTACAATGAAGCGGTTAGAGATGGTGTTGTACTGGATTTGAGATATGAATATAGAGATATTCCACAGGATATTACAGCCCACGATAGGATTGACCAGTGGTTTGATGTAAAGACTCGTACTCTTTCAAGCAGAGCAAAGGCAAAACTGAAAGAGAAATGGGCAAGTATGCAGAAAATTTATAGCTCACGTTCAAGACTTGAGCGTGTTGCTTGGGACATCATTCAGGATTTCGATTTGAAGCCTCGTCTGATGGATGGTAATGGAAATGCTATTCTTGTTGCTGATTCAATTTATACAGCTTGCAAGTATTACGAAATTTTCCAGCAGCGTGGTTTTAAGAAATGTGCAATCATTTCATCCTACACACCACAAGCAGGAGACCTCAGAACAGACACTGTAAGTGCTGATGACGAAACAGAGACTTTTGAAAAACACGAGATTTATCTTCGCATGTTAGGCTTTGACCCTGACAACCTTCCGGAGAAAGTTTCAATTCAGAAGAAAGTGGAAGATTTCGAGAAAGAGGTAAAGGAAAAGTTTGTCAATGAGCCTGCAAATATGAAGTTGCTTATTGTAGTTGATAAGCTTCTCACAGGATTTGATGCACCTCCTTGTACATATCTTTACATTGATAAGAGTATGCAAGACCATGGTTTATTCCAAGCTATTTGTCGTGTAAATAGATTAGATGGTGATACAAAGGAATTTGGTTATATTGTGGATTACAAGCAGCTTTTCGGTGATTTGAAAAATGCTATGGATAAGTACACCTCTGGAGCATTTGAGAACTATGACCCTGAAGATGTAGATGGACTTATTAAAGATAGAGCTGGTGAGGCCATTAAACACTTCAGAGAAATTTACGAAGAACTGGAAGAACTTTGCGAAGGTATTGAAGCACCAAAAGAAGATTTACAGTATTTGCATTACTTCTGTGGAGTTTCCGGTATGAGCGAAGACATGGATGAAATCTATGCTCGCCTTAGAGAAAAATTATATAAGCTTGTCAGCAGTTTGGTTCGTGCTTTTGCAGAAGCTAAGCAGTATATGGTTGACGAATGCACTGCAGCAGAAATGAATGATTATGAGAATAAAGTTCATTTCTATATCGAACTTAAACAGACTATTGGAAACAAGAGTGGTGACTTCTTAGACTTTAAAGCCTATGAACCAGATATGCGTAAGCTTATTGATAACTATATCATGGCTTCTGACAGTATTAAAATTGGTGAGTTTGATGACCTTACACTTCTCGATTTTGTAACTGACCAAGGTGAAACAATGACAGGAGAAGATATACCTTCTGGTCAGAAAGAAGGCGCTGCAGAAGCAATTGAAAACAATATCCGTCGTAAGATGGTAGAAAAGGTAACTGTAAATCCAAAATACTATGAAAAGATGTCAGCAATTTTGGATAAACTGATTCAAGATAGACAGCATGGTGTTTTGTCCTATAAAGAACTTCTTGATGAGTATATTAAACTTGCAAAGAATGTTGAACATCCAGAACAAAATGAAGACTATCCTGAAAGTGTGAGACACAGCAAGGCTATGCAAGCACTATATGATAATGTTGGTGGAGACGAAGCATTAGCCAATAAACTTCACCAAGCTGTTATGGATAGTAAGATGAGTGGTTTCCGTGGAGATTCAATTAAGGAAAGAAGAATCAAGAGAGCGTTGTTTGCAATTCTCAATGATGATGCAGAAGTTGAACGTCTGTATAAGATTATTGAGAAACAGGAGGAATATTAATAGATGAGAATTGTGATTTCGGGCATACCGATTGATATTCAAAAAAAGAATATTAAGAACATGCACCTTCAGGTAAAACCGCCTGATGGACATGTTGTTATTTCAGCGCCATCATCAATGGATGATAAGGCAATCGAGGTGTATGCCCGAACCAATCTCAGCTGGATAAAAAAACAGATTGAGAAGTTCCAGCAGCAACCAAGAAGTGCTAAGCGACAGTATGTTAGCGGTGAAACTATGTACATCTGGGGCAAGCAGTATTACTTATCCTTTGTACCAGATTCTCAAAAGAACAGTTTTGAAATTCAGGGTGATAAAGTAATTCTATCGATGAGAGAAGATAGTACGGTTAAGCAACGTGAAAACTATGTTCGTGAACAGTATCGTCAATTTCTAAAAGTTGAGATAGAAAGACTTCTTCCTAAATGGGAGAAAATTACTGAGCTTCACTGTGAATCGTGGCAAACAAAGTATATGGTTACACGTTGGGGAACCTGTAACACAGAAAAAAAGAAACTATGGTTTAATCTTCAGTTGGTCCAGAAACCTATTGAATGTTTAGAATACGTTATTTTACATGAATTGATTCATTTGAGAGAGCGTACCCATAATTCAACTTTCATTGCATATATGGATATGTATATGAAAAACTGGAGAGCAGTACGTAAAGAGTTGAATGATTCAAAATTAGATTATTATGAGGCTCAGGATGAAAGTCCTTTGCAAAAGCTAATCGATAAAAAGAGATACGATGAGATAAAAGATGTAGTTCTTGATTATATGTCGGCAAAAGTGAAAGAGAAAAAGGCAACACTGTCGGATATTGAAATCCAAAATGTAGTCCATATTGAACAAGTGGACGATGGTGCGATTGGCTTTTCTGTAATCGTTAGTTGTGATATCGAACATTCGGTATCTTCAACAGGCAAAGTATCATTTACTGAGAAATGGATTGACGTAAAGTGTAAAGTTCTTTTGGGTGTGGAATTAACAGATTTTGAAATTATGCACATCAAGGAATGTGAGCAACAGGAAGATTCAGATAGTGACAAGTATTCTGGAGAGTTGGTACCGATTATTTCCAGAGATGCTTTTGAAAACGAAGCTACAGAATTTTTGGAGAAATATTATCCTTTAGCTTTACAGGAACCAGTATCTGTTCCAATTAGAAGGATTGCCGAGGATATGGGCTTATCAATTATGGAAGAGTCATTGCTTTCATCAGAACTTGATGTTTTTGGCTTGGTTGTTTTTGAAGACGGAAATATAAAGGATAAAAACAAGAATATTGTTATCAGAAACGCAAAGCGTGGAACAGTTTTGATAGACCCTCGTGTTTATTATGAACGAACTTTAGGTACTGTAAATTTTACCATTGCGCATGAGTGCTTTCATTGGCATAGACATCAACCATATCATGCTTTGATGAAGATGCTTGGAGCAAATGACGAATTAGGAAAAATAATACAGTGTTCTATAGGTAGCAACTCAAAAGATTCAGAAAAGTGGAAAGCCATAGATTGGATGGAGTGGCAGGCAAATGGCGTTGCTCCACATATCCTTATGCCGACTAGTACAGCAAAAATAAAAGTTACAGAGCTCATAGAAAAGTATCAAATTTATTTCGATGGCGCGGATGGTTATCGAATCGAGGAGATGATTTCAGAGCTTGCCGATTTCTACGGATTGTCAAAACAGGCAGTTAAGATGCGTATACGAGAAATGGGTTATGCAAAGATTGATGGTGCATTTACATATGTTAATGGACAGTATGTTACGCCATTTTCATTTGATGCCTCAGCTTTATCGGATAATCAATCATTTACGATATCATCAGCTGATTTATTTAAGGCGTATTGCTTAAATAAAGAATTTAGAAAAGCCATTGATACCGGAAAGTTTGTTTATATCGAAGGTCATGTTTGCCTTGATAATGAGAAATATATCGTACGTTCTGACGGGCAAATCAAACTTACGCAGTATGCTCTATCCCACATAGATGAATGCTGTTTTGTGTTTGATAAAGGATATAGCTACGAATCTAAGTATCAAGGACAGAAATATTACACTCAAATGATGTATAAAACTCCGGAGCAGCCTAATGCTCAGGAATATTCTTTTGAGCTGAATACGCATAATAAAATACTGCTTTCTCAGATTCAAGGAGCAAGTAAGAGCGCTAATGCTATGAGGTTATATCCAGGTGCGTTCTCTGAAACATTGGTACAGCTTATGAAAGAGCGAAAGCTTTCAAATAAGAAATTGGCTGATGCATCATTAGTTGGAGAACGTACAATACAGAGATTAAGAAATGATGAAGAGTATCCGACTACCGTTCAAACAGTATTAGGACTATGCTATGGGTTAAAACTCTCAGTAGCAGAAGCAGAAATGTTGGTTGGAAAGACAGATTTTAATATTAAACCTACCAATCCGCAAAACTATGCTTATAGATGTGCTTTGAGCGCATGTGCTGAAAATAGTATATACGAAATAAATGAGATGTTGGAATCTTGCGGTTATATACCTTTCGGTAGTTCGAATCTTAAATAATAGTGATAAAGGAGAGAAAACAATGTCAACGATAGATGATAGAATTCTTAATATTGGCCAAGTAATATGTCGACATATTGGAACCGCGGATTTTTCTCCTCGTGGTGCGGTTTCGCAAGACGTCTTAGCACAGTCGACAAATTTCCTTGAGCATATAATGTTGAAAATTAATGCTAACGGAGGAGACATTGATAATACGTATGAAAATACATGTAAAGCGATAGAGTTTGTACAAACGCGTGGAGACTGAAAGCTGTTATATAAATTCCATGACTACCTTCAGATTGTAGCATTTCATTATACTTTGGACGAAGAGAACTCAGAGCGTCTTATGTTGAAATACTATAAGTATCTTCTTGAAACAAGAATACTTTTAAGAGAAAAATGCAGACTAGAAGTACTAAGTAATCTTGAAAAGTTTCCTTTAAATTAAATGTAGACAAAAATCTTCAGGAGTATTACGAAAGAATTTCAAATAAATTTGATGGGTATGATACGCGATTGGCCGGCAGTGGTGAGAAGTATTATATTCAAAAAATCAAGCCATTTTTTGTCGGTGGGCAAATTTACTATGAAGTGACATTTACGCCTGCGAATGATTATTCTAGTAAATCCAACAGAGTGATTGCGTTTGCGAGAATAAATGTCACAGATAACTATGAATCATTACCCCAAAGGTGACAGTTTTGCTAGTATAAATGTTGATGGTATAAATTGGTGGACATGATAATGATATTATATTAAAATGGTATTCAAAAGAAAGCATATAAAAGTAACCCATTAACTGTTTAAAAGAGCCAACAAAATTAGGGTTTTTTAACGAAGATGTGAAAAAAAGAATAGAGGGAATCCTATTTGAAAAGGAAAAAAGATGAAATTACCATCCGCTCCAGCGCGGCGGAATATTTAACCTATGTTGCCTCTGTTGGTAACGAACAGGACAGCATTGAGATGCGCTATGAAGATGAGAATATATGGTTGACACAGAAGATGATGGCGATACTATATGATGTTGGATTACCGACCATAAATGAACATATTAAAAAGATTTATGCGGATAGTGAATTAGAAGAGACTGCAACTATTCGGAATTTCCGAATAGTTCAAAAGGAAGGTTCTCGTCAAGTGACTCGTAATACAAAGCACTACAATCTTCAAATGATTATCGCAGTCGGCTTTAAAGTGAATAATGAGCGTGCAGTGCAGTTTCGCAAGTGGGCTAATGGTATCGTGAAGGACTACACCATCAAAGGATGGGTCATGGATGATGAGCGTCTGAAAAATGGTGGCTCTGTGCTTACAGTAGAATACTTCGACCGTTTGCTTGAGCAGATTCGAGAAATTCGTCTGTCCGAACGTAGGTTTTACCAGAAGATAACAGATATTTATGCGACGGCACTTGATTATGAGCGAACCGCGAAAACAACTAAGCAGTTCTTTGCCAAGGTACAAAATAAAATGCATTATGCAGTTCACGGACATACAGCAGCGGAGTTGATTTACGAGCGAGCCGATGCAGATAAGCCACACATGGGATTAACTACATGGGCTGCAGCTCCGGAGGGCAAGATTGTAAAAAGTGATGTCAGCATTGCGAAGAATTATCTAACAGATAAGGAAATGTGTTCATTGGAGCGTATTGTATCTGCTTATTTGGATTTGGCAATGGAACGCTGCAGACATCAACCCTGACGGGTGCAAAGATCAAAGAAATGGCAAAAGAAGGCTGTGATCTCAATGGAAACGGATATCCTTATCCATATGTGCTTCTGACCAAAGATGGAACCGATCTGGAGGACGAAAAAGAGTACACCGTTGTGATCTGTGGTTTCTTAAAAGGAATGGAAGACGAGCTGAATCAGCAGGATACCGGAATCGTCGGTCTTGATGCAGCAAAAGAATATCTGAAGAACGTAAAAGAAGTTTCATCCGGTACGCCGGATGACAGTCTGGTCAAAGAACAGAAAAAAAGACCATTATGTGTACGGATGTTGGGATCGAAGAAAATACGTATTACATGGTTTTAAAGAAGCTGGACGGATACGACTGGTCGATGCTGATGCTGGTGCCGACATCGGATCATTATGCGCAGATGTGCCTGCGGGTAGCGGATAATGGAATCGGTATGAGCAAAGAATTCCGGAACAGCAGCCACCCGCTGGCAAAGAAAATCCCGATTCTTGCGATGACAGCCAACGCATTTTCAGAAGATGTGCAGAATGCCTTCAATGCGTGCATGAACGCACACATAGTAAAACCGGTGGATATGAAGGTACTGATAAAAACAGTGCGGAATCTTCAGACGGGCGCCGGAGCGGCAGGAACTTTAAATTGAAAAAATCCGGCAGAGTGTTTATAATGGATGGGAAAAACAAAACAGAAAGGCAATGCCGTTATGCGTAAAATTACAGAATTAAAAGAAAAACAGGAGATTGCGCTTGGAATATTACTGTATCTGGATGAAGTCTGCCGGAAACATCACCTGATCTATTTTGCAGCAGATGGAACGCTGCTCGGGCTGATCCGGCATCAGGGGTTCATTCCGTGGGATGATGATGTGGATGTCTGGATGCCGAGAGCGGATTATGAAAAACTGGAACAGATTGTAAACAGCGAAACGGATACACCGTACCGCGTCATGAATTTTCATAATACAAAGGGTTTCACACTGGCATACGGAAAGCTGGTACACACCGGAACGAGTCTTGTTGAGCACGTGGCAGGAGCTGTGGATACCGGTCTTTTCGTCGACATTTTCCCGTTTGACGGACTGCCGGAAAAAGATACACCGGAGTACGACCGTCACTGGAAAAAGCTGCTGTTTCTGGAAAGCCAGCGGATGAATGCATTCCGCACCTACCGCCAGACCTTAAAAGGAAACAAAGGAAGCTTCGCAAAATGGTGCAAATGGGCGATCCGGAAATGTTATGGAAAAGAGCGGATTCTGCGCGAGATGGAAAAAGAGTGCAGAAAGTACCGCGCGGAGGACTCAAAGTGGGTGGCCTGCCAGTGCGGCGGTTACCACAAGTCGGACGCGATTCCCAAAACAGCGATCGAAGAGATCGTGCGCCTTCCGTTTGAAGGCCATCTGATCAATGCCCCGGCGGGATACGAGACGTATCTTCACACCCTGTACGGCGATTACCATCAGCTTCCGCCGGAGGATCAGCGTCATCCTGCGCATGTGGGAGATGCCTACTGGCGTTAGAACAGAGAAAAAAGCAGATGAGAGGTAAGCAATGAGTAAAATACTGGTGCTGGGACGTACCATGGACATGGGCGGAACGGAAGTGGCCATGGCAGCGCTGCTGCAGAAACTGGTGGAGAAAAAAGAAGATGTAACGCTTCTTCTGGTCGAAAAAAGAGGCGTTCTGCTGGAGCGGATTCCGAAGGAAGTGGAAGTGCGCCAGATGATCTGGGACAAAAAGCCGCATCCGGCTTTGGAACGGATTGTGGGAAAACGGGAGACACCGGCAGAACGGTCTTTCTATGCCAGAGGAATGGGCGTATTTCTGATGCGCGTCGTGTATGGAAAGAAACGGTATGGAAAACTGTATGAACGGATTTTGGAGTGTGTGGAGCCGGAAACAAAACAATACGATCTTGTTTTCGACTTTTTCGGATTCGGTGCGTTCACAACCGCATTCGGAGCCAGAAAGACGAATGCGCGGAAAAAAGCGGTCTGGTTCCACGGAGAAAATCTCTGGTGGCTGTTCCGGACCAGGGACTTTATTCCGGAGTATGATAAAATTTACTGCGTTTCCGAGCCTGTCCGGAAACAGGTCATTGCCCGTTTTCCAGAACTCGCGGACCGGACAGAGGTTCTGCTGAATTTCATTGACATCAAACAGGTGCAGAGACGGAGTGAGGAGCCGCTTAGCGATCCGCAGTACACAGGAGAGCTGAAATTTCTGACGGTGGGAAGAGCTTCGGAAGAAAAAGGATATGATATTGCGGTGCAGATTACGGCGGAGCTGAAAAAACGGGGACTTTGCTTCAAATGGTTCATCATCGGTGATGGAAGAGATCTGAACAAGCTGCGGACCATGGCAAAGGAATATCAGGTGGAGCAGGAAATTATTTTTCTCGGAATGCGCGAAAATCCTGCGCCGTACGTAAAATCCTGCGACCTGTATCTCCAGCCGTCCCGTCACGAAGGCTATCCGATTACGATTGTAGAGGCGAGAAGCCTGCAGAAGGTCATCATCGCTTCCGATATTCCGTCCATGCGCGAGCAGATCCGGGATGGGGAAAACGGATATCTCTGTCCGCTGGATGTGATGCAGTTTGCCGATAAAATCCAGAAAGTGCTGGCAGATCAGGAAGGACGCGATGCGGTCAGAAAGAAGCTGCGGGAGGAACCCATTGATTTTTCAGCGGGATATGCGCAGATAGAAGCGTTTGCAAAAAAATAAAAGAGAAACAGCAAGAAAAAACGCCAGAACCGGCGATAAGATATTTCCGGTTCCGGCGTTTCTTTAGTTCTGGCGTCCCTGCTTGCTCTGCTGCTTGTTTTCATACATATATTTATCTGCTTTGTCAAACAGCGTGCGGAGCGTACATTCGTTGTAATCGGTGGAAAGTGCCAAGCCGTGGGAATAGCTGATGCGGAACTGGGTTCCGTAGCCGTTGAACTGTTCGACTTCGTTCTGAAACTCTGTGAGGATTTCTGTGATGCTTTCGCGGGTTGCATCATAGATGACCGCCATAAATTCATCGCCGCCGTATCTTCCTACGAAATGCTTCGCGGGAATCGAGTTTCGCAGCAGCCGGGCAAAGTTCAGAATCAGCTGGTCGCCGATGGAGTGGCCGAGGCTGTCGTTGACGCGTTTCAGGTTGTTCATGTCAAAGACGATACAGGCGGTAGGAGTTTTGATGAATTCCACATTGTGGAACAGCTCTTCGCACTTGCTCTTGTTCGGCAGTCCCGTGTGAAGGTCGATGTAGGCTTTCTGTTCCAGCTGGCGGTTGGCATGGGAAACTTTGACTGCGGCAACCGTTTCATCTGCCATCTGGAAATACGTCTCGCTCATGTCTACCAGATCCGCCGTTCCGTTTTCTCCGGATCTGACCTTCTGAATTTCATTTTTCAGTTTATCCCAGTAGGCAATCTGGAAATCCAGTTTTTTCTGATAATCCTTGTCGGAAAGACTCACGAGATCGTAGTGGCCGTCCTCGTATTTCAGTCCGCTTAAGATATCGTCCAGGTAAGGTCTATCTCAAATCCGGAAAGATCCCAGACTTCAATACTCTTTTTTCCCTTCCTGAAGCTCCTTTTTCTCCCCTTGTCCCGCTGAAACATGCTTTCCGCATCCTGAAACAGAAGCCTTCTTTCATCTTTCAGACGGATTACCGTTTCTAAACCGCATTCCTTCAAAGTATTGATAAACGGGGCATTCAGGTACAGTGCATCCGCCATAATCACATCTGCGAAATGACCATGCCTTTTCTTTAAATGCCGGATGAGCCTTTTCGCTCCTGTCAGTTCCCCTTCATCTTTTTCTGAACCATCTCTGGGTTTCAGCATTTTCTGCCCAAAGATCACATGCGGCGATTTTCCTACCGTCATACATACCACACTTCGATGAAAGTATTCTGTCTTCCTCGTCCCGTTCTTTCGGCTCAGGCAGTCTGGACAGGACTTTTTTGTACTGCTGAATAATTCCACCCCATCAATACCTGCCGCAACATATCCGCCTATGGTTCCTTCCCGAAATACGCGGTTGCGTTTCAGAACATCAATCGTCTGCGCGTGAATTTCCTCGATTTCTTTTGGATCAATCCGGGAAAGAAGATCCCTGACTGCATCAACTTTTGGGATTTTTCCACGGATACAGTTTTTCGGTCGTTTCTCCATGCTTTCCGGCGCTGAAAAAATGGTGTGAAAACTTTCATACTGAAGCATCAGGAAAATCAGCACTGGCATAACGATATTAAACAACGGGATGGGTTTTCTTTTTCTTTCATCGGATAAACCCTTGATTTTTTGTGGAATTTTGTATACACTTTTCATATAAGTTAGCAGTTTCTTCAATGCTAATTTTTCATTAAGGACACCTTCTTTCGTATGTTTGTGGGGTAACATAATTATACAATAAAAGGTGTCCTTTTTGATTGTTTATCCGGACTGCGGCACAGATGGCCCGGGCATTTGGTGCTAATTTTACAGCACTGTATGTGCAGACCGCGGAACCGGCAGAGAAAACGCCGGAGGATCAGGCAAGGCTGCAGAAGCATATCCGCCTGGCAGAACAGAGCGGGGCGGAGATTGTAACGACGCACAGCGAGGACATTGCCCTGCAGATTGCAGAATATGCGAGAATTTCCGAAGTAACGCGGATTGTCATTGGAAAAAGCATGATGGATCAGGGATTTTTTCGAAAGAGAAGGGGATGGACCGAACGGCTGACCGATCTGGTGCCGGATTTGGAAATCCATATCATTCCGGATTCCAATATCATTACCATATATCTGGTCGGCGTTATGACGACGTCCATTCTGACCAGCGGTTATACCTGCAGCGTAATCAGTTCTGTGATCAGTGTAGTGCTGTTTAACTACTTCCTGACAGAACCGCGTCTGACACTGTACGCGTACGGTTCCGGTTATCCGGTGACCTTTGCCATCATGCTGGGCATTTCCATTCTGACAGGTACGCTTGCATCAAAATTAAAAGAGAATGCAAAGCTGTCTGCGCGGGATGCGTTCCGGACGAAAATTCTTTTCAATACCAGCCAGCTTCTGCAGAAGGCAGAGGATGCGTCGGAGATTTTTGATATTACAGCGACAAAGCTTGTAAAACTGCTGGGAAGGGATCTGACGGCCGCACCGGCAGGGGCACAGGAGAGCAGAATTGTCCGCGGAACACTTTACAGCGCGCAGACAGGAGGAAAGACGGAAAAAATCTTTGACCCAAGGGAACAGGAAATCATTCAGTGGGTTCTCGACAGCCGGAAAAGAGGAGAAAAATGTCTGGATCGCGGTGGAGGACAACGGCCCCGGGATTCCAAAAGAGTCCAGAGAGCATGTGTTTGAGATGTTCTATTCCGGGAAAAATAAAGTAAGCGACAGCCGCAGAAGCCTTGGCCTTGGACTGGCACTCTGCCGTTCGATTGTAAATGCGCACGGCGGGGAGATAGCACTTTATGACTGCGATCCACAGGGCTGCTGCTTTCGGTTTAACCTGCCGCTCAGTGAGGTGAATTTGAATGAATAAGACATTAATTCTGGTTGTGGAAGATGATACGCCGGTTCACAACCTGATTACTACGACGTTAAAAACACACGATTATAAGTATATTTCTGCAAAGAACGGTGCGGGTGCCATTATGGAGGCATCCACACATAATCCCGACATTGTTCTGCTCGACCTTGGCCTGCCGGATATTGATGGCGTAGAGGTGATTGAAAAGATTCGAAGCTGGTCGAATATGCCGATTATCGTAATCAGTGCAAGAAGTGAGGACAGCGATAAAATCGAGGCATTGGACGCAGGAGCGGATGATTATCTGACGAAACCGTTTTCTGTGGAGGAACTGCTGGCCCGCCTTCGAGTCACACAGCGCCGTCTGTCCCAGATGCAGGCAGAAAATGGAGTCCAGTCGGCTGTCTTTGAAAACGGCGCACTGCGGATCGAGTACGCAGCGGGGTGCGCATATCTTGACGGAGAGGAACTTCATCTGACACCAATCGAATACAAGCTGCTCTGCCTGCTGTCGCAGAATGTAGGGAAGGTGCTGACGCATACGTTTATCACACAGAAAATCTGGGGAAGCAGCTGGGAGAACGATATCGCTTCCCTCCGTGTTTTCATGGCGACGCTTCGGAAAAAGCTGGAAAAGAACGGAGAGCAGACGCAGTATATCCAGACGCATATCGGGGTTGGCTACCGGATGCTGAAGGTAGAGTAAAAGAAGAAAAAATTTGACTTTACAGGCCTAAAATGATAGCATAAAGGACAGAGAACGCAGTTTTGGGAGGACGAAAAAACGGATGATGAAAAACCTCGAAGTACTGGAGGAAATTAGAAAACAGGGAAAAAATCTGATCGAGACAAAACGGGATGAGTTTGTAAAGCAGAATCTTTTATCGGACGAGTTTATTCAGATGATGCAGAAGAACAAAAAGCCGTTCGAGCTTCTGATGTCGTATTATCAGTGCGCCATTATGGAAATCGAGACAAAGTTCCGAGTGCTGAATCAGGAATACTCGCTTTCCTATGACCAGAACCCGATCGAAGGAATCAAAACAAGGGTCAAATCGTATGAGAGCATTATGCGGAAAATCCGCGTGAAAGACATCCCGGTCACACTGGAGTCTATCGAGGAAAATATCCGCGATATCGCCGGTGTGCGCGTGATCTGTTCTTTTCCAAGCGATATTTATAAGCTGGCAGACAGTTTTCTGAAACAGGATGACATTACGCTGATTGAGAGGAAGGACTATATTCAGCATCCGAAGGAGAGCGGCTACCGCAGTCTTCATCTGATCGTTCAGGTGCCGATCTTTTTACAGGATACAAAGAAACTGGTCTACGTGGAAGTACAGTTCCGTACGATCGCGATGGATTTCTGGGCGAGTCTGGAGCACAAGATGCGCTACAAGAAAAATATTCCCGAAAATCATGTCAAATATCTGCAGGATGAACTCTACGACTGCGCAAGACAGAGCGCGGAGCTGGACAACCGTATGCAGAATATCCGGAATCTGATTGCAGAGGAAGCAGAAGAGGAAGACCACTGCACCTTTGTAACGCTGCCGATGCGATGACGGATTTGAAACAAGGAGGATGCAAAATGAAACAGTGTATGGATGCAGATAATCTTCACCGTCGCCTGAAAAAGATCATCGGTTAGGTGCAGGCGATCGACCGTATGGTGGATGAGGACGTGCCGTGCGAGGATATCCTGGCGCAGATCAATGCGGTAAAATCGGCACTTCATAAAGTAGGACAAGTTGTCCTCGAGGGCCATATCCAGCACTGCGTGCGCGACGGCATCGAGCACGGAGATGCGGATCAGACGATTGCACAGTTTACGAAGGCTGTGGAGCGGTTTGCAAATATGAAATAAAAATAAGAAGATAAGATGAAAAGAGAACTTCCGGCAGGAGCAGAAAAAAGATGCTTCGTCGGAAGTTCTTTTTGTTTTTCTGATTTTGAAAAACTCCTCTTGACAACCAATACCCCTATAGGTATACAAGGAGGAAATAGTGTGAAAAAGTTAGAGGAGTTTCTCGAGTGGGGAGGAACGAAGAAGGACATCACGCTGGCATGCGCCGACAAGAGCAAAAAGCTTTTCGTCTTCCTTGTGTAAATCGATCATGGTAAAAATCCTCCCAAAAACAAAATAGAAATAAGTCGTTGTATTCTGTTTCTATCGTACCGGATTTTGCAGAAAAGACAAGTGCGTACCTGAAAGTGACATGGTTTCCAAAAGATACTAATGGACTTCGAAATTAAAGAATCAGCTCCTGTTCCCGGAACAGTGCGTCGACCGCCTCTTCATACTCGGCAAGCCGGTTCGCCTTTTTGATCTTTTTCAGATATTTCTGTGGATTGGTAAACGACATTCCAAGATAAATCCAAAGTGCTTTTAATTTGAACAGCACATTTTTATCCCCGGAAATCACACGCGCATAACCGGCGCAGAGATCCTCACAGAACGCGTGCAGCAGCTCTTTATCGGGAGCAGAGGCTTCGCCGCCTGCCGGATCTGCACTGCGCAGCATCCCAATCAGCCACGGATTCTGCAGTACCCCGCGTCCGAGCATCACCTTCTCCGTGTCCGGAAACTCACGGCAGAGATTCTGAAAATCATCGGGTGAGAAAATGTCACCGTTGTAGCAGAGCGAGCAGCGGCTCGTCTCATACGCTGTCCGGTAGCACTCCATGCGCGGTGTGTATTTGTAAAAATCCTTCTGAATCCGCGGATGAATGATCAGTTCCTCGAGCGGATATTTGTCGTAAACCGTAAGCAGATCCTCCCACTCGTCGGTATCCGTTGTGCCAAGCCGCGTTTTGATCGAGATGCGGCAGTCGCACGACGAAAAAATCTCATCGAGAAACGCGTCGAGCGTATTCGGCCACGCGAGCAGCCCGGAGCCGCGCCGCTTGGCGACAACCGTGCCGGACGGGCATCCGAGGTTCAGATTGACGGTATCGTAACCGTACTCCCTCAGTTCCTTTGTCAGGGACAGAAAATCCTCCGCCTGATTAGTGAGAATCTGCGGAATCACCGTCATTCCTTCGTTGTGCTCCGGGAGAATATCGTTCCGTTCGCGGGAACTCATTTTTTTATTTGTAATAAACGGCGTGAAATAACGGTCCGCCGCCGGAAAATATTTGTGGTAAGCATTCCGGTACACATATCCGGTCAGCCCTTCCATCGGGGCGAGATAAAACTGCATGATGATAAAATCCTTTCGAAAAATAGTCAGGGAACTGCAGAAAATGACTGCATTTCCCAATATCCAAAAGTGTACCACAAAACCATGGAAAACGACAGAAAAAGTTCCTACAGAAAGTGCAGTCAGACACCGAGAAGCACGGAAATACAAAATATACTAAAATAGTGGGAAAAATAGAGAAAAAATGCAGAAAAGGTCTTGACTTTAAAGTGTACTTGAATGATACACTGATTCCAGAAGGAAACATAAGGGAGGACTTTCAAGATGGAAAAAGTAAAAAAAGTAGCCCTTTCCGGCATGATCTTTGCGATCGGCCTGATCCTGCCGTTCTTCATCGACCAGATCCCGGCAGTTGGAAAAATGCTCCTGCCATGAACGGCTGGAAGCATACTACGATAGGAAGGTCTTCCTCACGATCGATCCGATTGAGCAGATCCAGAGAATTGAAAAGCGGAACGGGAGTGAAAAGGCGGTGGAATTTCAGAAGAAATGGATTCCGCTCGAGGAGCTGTATTTTGAAAAATGCCGCACCAGAAGCCGGTGCGGCGTCTGTTTTACAATGTGTGATGAGATGTAGAAAAAATCCGATACAGAATCTTTTTTGAGGGGTCCTCAAAGATTTCTGTACCGGATTTTTCTAATTCTGCATATGAATCTGCTCGCCCGTCACCGGCGCAAAGCAGCGAAGCGTTTCGCCATCAAGATTCTCGCGGTGCATATCAACCGCAGAAATCTGATGATTGTCATACGTCGTATAATAGTAAATTCCCTGCGTCGCATTGCAGCAGGAAGTATAGAGCGTGATCTCATACTTTCCGTCCGCCACCTCGCAGCATCCTCTCTGCTGGTCAACAGAATTTAAAATATGGAAAAACTGGCTGACACTCTCCGTTTCGCTGTTTCCCGAGATCGAGTTCTGCTTTACAAACGCCACGCGTGCAAAGCGGGAAGCAGACGAGAGGTCGCCCGGCAGTCCAAGACCGCCCATGCCACGGCTGTACGTAGAAAGATCGAGCTGGTTGGAAAACGTGTTGGCCGGCTGTTTCGGTGACAGATGCAGGTAATTGTTCAGTGAGAACATCTGCATTGGAAACGGCGGATTGTTTGTCAGAACGCCGACTGGATTGTCGTAGACATGCAGACCGTCCGCCGTGGATTCCACGGTGATGGCACCCGATGCATCTGCGATGATCCAGTGAAGCTGTGCGAGCGGAAGATTCTTTTTAAAAGGTGTGCTGATGAGATTGATACGGGAGAGGGATTCTTTTGCTTCCGCAAGCGAAGCACATGTACCGAGAATCCACGGGATCAGCTCGAACTGCACGATATTGTCTTTCTCCGGTTTCGGATCGAAATAAACGGCATTTCCTACAAAATTAAGGCCGGCGATACCAAGCCCCTTTTCATTGAACGCCTCATAATAGAGCGGGTAATCATCCATCACACACGCCATGCCGATCATTGCATAGTGATGGGAAAGGGACGGCATATGAAGAAAGGAAAACGGATAATTGCGAGGTGTAACGGTGATCTGGTCGCCATAGGAAAATTCATAATCGAGTGTGCGGCCCATATAAAAGTCGCGTGTTTGATAGGTTGCTGCTGTACACATAGAAAAACTCCTTTCGATGGACGGGTTGTCATTGCTGTAAGGTATCATAGCACAGAAGCGGAGGAACGAACAGGAGAAAAATATGAAAAAAGTATAAAAAAGTATAAAAAAGGATCCTGTCAGGCAGGATCCTTCAGAGTGGAGACAAAACCCTGCTTTTGCAGGGTTTGCTATGGGTGTTTTTTGAGGGATGATTGCTCAGATACGCTCCGGGTCACTGACCGGTACCTGTTTCGAAGCAGCAGATCAGCCATAGACGCTGTGATTTGAAAGGATGCTGCAGGAAGAGGTGGAATTACGCAAGATGCTTCCGGAAGCGTTCTATGACAGCAACGGATTCTGCACTGACAGGTTTCGGAACAGCGGACGGTTTTGCAAGAAAATAGCCCTGCAGGAGATCAACATCCAGCTCCAGTACCTTCAAAAGTTCAGCTGGAGTTTCCAGACCCTCGGCAATGATTTTCATGCCTCTTTGATGTGCATAGGAAACAATATTTTCTACGATCTGCTGCTTGTCCGGATCGGAGTCGATATCGCGGATGATGGAAAGATCCAACTTGATATACGCCGGTGCAAGCTCCAGAAGCATTTTTTCATTGCTGTAGCCGCTGCCGTAGTCATCCAGGGCAAATACACCGGAAAATCCCGGCATCTTACGTTTTTTCAACAGAGCTGTAAGATCTGGTGAATCCTCCTCTGTGATCTCGATGACAATCCGATCCTGAAGAAAGCTGTATTGTTCGACGTAAGCCACCGCCTCATCGTGATTCATGTATTGGCTTGCAATCGAATTGACAAAGAGAAGCTCATCACCGCGTATCTGATGGGTGGAGAGGAATGTGGCATAGGATTTTGCAGAGAGAAACATAGTCAGACGTTCTATTTCATGCAGGCACTCTTCCTCGTGAGCCAGCTGCAGGATCTGATCCGGACGAGTAAGTGCCGGGAGATTTCCGCGCATCAGCGCCTCGTAGGCGTAGATACTGCCGTCCGCAGCGGAAACAATTGGCTGGAAGTAATACGTAAACAGCTCTTCATTCAACATTTTATGGAACAGGCGGCGCATCTCGGTTTCCTTTGCACTTTTTGTAAAAAGCTCCAGATCGAATTCGGTAATGTGCCCTTTTTCTGCTTTCTTTACCTGGTACATTGCGAAATCCGCATATTTTTTCAGCGTAGACAGATCTGTACTGTTTTCCGGATACCAGGAAACTCCGCCGGAAAAAAAGGTGGTATTTCCGGTGGAGCTCTGTGAAAAAAGTGATCAGAATTTTACTGATGATAATAAGAGAGGAAGTCGGTGATCTTTCCAACTGCATCCTTTAAAACTTCAATTCTCGGCAGGTAAACAACGCGGAAGTGATCCGGCTGTCCCCAGTTGAAGCCGCCGCCGTGGACGATCAGAAGTTTTTTGTCGCGCAGCAGATCGAGAGCAAATTTTTCGTCGTTTGTGATATTGAACTTTTTCGTGTCAATTTTCGGGAACATGTAGAACGCAGCTTTTGGTTTGACTGCGGTGATACCCGGAATATCGCAGAATGCCTTGTAAACGTATTCACGCTGCTCGTAAATCCGTCCGCCCGGAACGATGTAGTCGTTGACGCTCTGATGGCCGCCAAGAGCGGTCTGGACAACGGACTGGGCCGGAACATTGGAGCAGAGACGCATGTTAGAAAGCATTTTGAGTCCTTCAATATAGTCCTTTGCGATAGCTTTATTTCCGCTTAAGATCATCCAGCCGATACGGAAGCCTGCGATCATGTGCGATTTGGAAAGACCACTGAAGGTGATACAGAACAGATCCGGTGCGAGGGATGCAATGGAAACATGCTCAAGACCGTCCATGACGAGCCGGTCATAAATTTCATCGGAAAAGATGATCAGCTGATGCTCTCTGGCGAGATCGACAATCTGCTGCAGTACCTCTTTCGGATAGAGTGCACCGGTCGGGTTATTCGGATTGATGATAACGATCGCTTTTGTGCGGTCGGTGATTTTTTTTCGCATATCATCGATGTCCGGATACCATTCGGACTGTTCATCGCAGATGTAGTGGACGGCTTTTCCACCGGCCAGCGTTGCGCAGGCGGTCCAGAGCGGGTAATCCGGGGATGGGATGAGGATTTCATCACCGTCATCCAGAAGAGCGGACATGCAGAGGTTGATCAGCTCACTGACGCCGTTTCCGGTGTAGATATCATCGATAGAAACATTTGGCAGTTTCTTTAACTGCGCATACTGCATGATCGCTTTTCGTGCAGAGAAGAGACCCTGGGAAGGAGAGTAACCCTCGCAGTCGGTAAGCTGATGGCTCATGTCATAGATGACCTCATCAGGAGTACGGAAGCCAAATGGAGCCGGATTTCCAATGTTCAGTTTCAGAACCTGTGTGCCGCACGCTTCCATGCGGTTTGCTTCTTCTACGACAGGTCCGCGGACATCATATAAGACATTGTCGAGTTTCGATGATTTTTTAAATTCTCGCATAGGGGAACCTCCTGTTTTTGTCTGGGAAAGGGAAGCGGCAGATGGATCAGAAAAGGATTCTGCCGGATCGGAAACCGTATCTGCCGTATAGTTTACTGTGGAATCTTTTGCAAGCAGCCAGTCGGGATCGACCTGGAGCACATCGGCCAGAAAGTGAAGAATATCGGAACGCGGAACCGTTTTTCCGCTGACATACTGGCTGACATGGCTTTTTCCAAGTTTCACACCGCGCCGCTGGGCCGCTCGGATCAAATCGACCTGCTTGAACTGTTTCGCCTGCATGGCCAGTTTCAGACGGTCGGAAAAGGTTTCATTTGTCATAGAAAATCTCCTTAAAATAGAATGCAAAATAAAGAAAGTTCAAAACTGTGCTTATTGTAGCATGAGTGGGAAGAAAGTTCAATAGAAAAGCTGAAATTTGTAAAAAATATTGAAAAGTTCAAAATAGAAGAAAAATAAGTTCAATTATAATATTTGTCTATTCTGTACAGGTAAAGCGTTAAACCTTGCGCATTTTGCAAATTGACAAACGATGAGATTTCGGTAGAATAAAAAAATAGGATGTTATGCGTTTCTGTTGGGATCCGCCAACAGAAACGAGAGTACATTGGGAGAAAAAGGGAGGAAAATGTATGGGGGAAGGTCATAAAAAACTGAATTTTTCCGATTGTATGGGCCTTGCGATCGGACAGATCATCGGTTCGGGCATCATGGTATTGACGGGAATCGTCATCGGTCTGACAGGACACGGCATTGCCGCAGCGTTTATTTTAGGTGCCGTGCTTGCCATTATCACCTGTGTACCGTTCATCATCCTGACGTCCGCAATCCCGTCATCAGGCGCCGGCTTTACTTACATCCGACGATTGATGGGTGAAAAAGCCGGCTTTATGTACATTGCGATGTTTGTCTTAAGCCAGGTTCTGATCGCAACGTACGCGAAAGGCTTTGCAAGCTATTTCTGCTCGATTTTTCCGCAGTTTGGCGAGTCGGCTGTCGCAATGGCAGCACTTGTTATCTGCACCGCCGTCAATCTTATCGGACTGAAATCGAGCGCACTGGTGCAAAAGGGCATGGTTGTGCTGCTGCTTTTGAGCCTGTTCTTATTTATTGTATTCGGGTTGCCCAAAGTAAGCTGGGATGCCCTGACACCGACGGTATCCAACCTGATGCCGAACGGTCCGAAGAACTTTTTCACAGGCGTGGCACTTTTGAGTTTTGCGTGCGGAGGCGCAAAATTCGTTGCGGAGAACGGAGACGATATTGTGGAGCCGTCCCGCACAATTCCAAAGGTTATCGTGCTTTCCACGAGTATCGTTGCCGTATTCTATGTGCTGATCGGTATCGTGGCAGGCGGCGTGCTTCCGGTCGAAACGGTTGCATTTCAGAATCTGACGCTTGTCGCACAGGAGATTTTTCCAACCTGGCTGTACCTGTTTTTCGTGTTCGGTGGTGCCGTATTTGCGCTGCTTACCACCCTGAACGGAACCTTGAGCTGGGTGACAAGAGGACTGCAGGCTGCCGCAAAACAGGGCTGGCTGCCGGAAAAAACCGCGGAGGAGAATAGAAACGGTGTTCCGGCGATCCTTCTGATGGTCTTTTTCCTGATGGGCGCCATTCCGATCCTTACGGGAATGGATCTGACATTGATTTCCAACATGGGTGTCGGAACCGATATGGTGACGGAATTTATGGTACTCCTGGCCTGCTGGCGTCTGCCGGATATTTTCCCGGAAGAGTATCAGAAATCTGCGTTTTGTATGAAAAAGCGGACACTTCACATTCTGCTGTTTTTCATCGGCATTCTGATGATCGGAACCTCGTATGTCAATCTGTCGGATCTTACGGTTCCCGCGGCGATCGCATGCGGCATCTATATTCTGGTGATGTTTGTTTACACGCAGGTCCGATATCCGTATGTGAAGGCAAAACAGGAAAAGAAAGAAGACAAATAAAGAAGAGAAATGGAGAAGAAACATGAGGGCAACAACAAAAGAGCAGGGCTTTTACAGCCAGATTTTTAAGCTGGTTCTGCCGATTGTGATTCAGAATCTTTTAAGCGCGGCAGTCAACTCTGCCGATGTCGTGATGCTGAACTACGTGGGACAGTCCGCTATTTCCGCGGTATCCCTGGCATCCAACTATGCAAATGTATTATTTATGGTTTATTACGGACTGGGAACAGGAGCAACACTTCTGTGTGCCCAGTACTTTGGAAAAGGCAATATGCGAGCAATTCAGACTGTCGAGGGAATCGCACTTCGATTCTCCGTCATCATCTCCGTCGTTGTGGCAGGAATTGCTTTTACCATGCCACAGATGATGATGCGTCTGTTTACAGATAATGCGGAACTGATCCGGATCGGTGCTTCGTATCTGCGCGTCATGGGTGTGACCTACCTGTGCTGGGGCATTACGGAGATCTATCTTGCGGTGCTTCGAAGCCTCGGCCGTGTGACAATCAGCATGGCGATGAATATGATGGCATTCGCACTGAATGTATTTTTCAACGCATGCTTCATTTTTGGTCTCTTCGGATTTCCGAAGCTTGGAGCAACCGGTGTTGCAATCGCAACGGCGATGTCGCGTGTCATTGAACTGATCGGCTGCGTGATTGTGTCGATTATGAGTAAGGATATCAAGCTCGATCTGCGGTACATGTTCATCCGCAACAAGCTGCTGTTTTCCGATTTTGTGAAGCTGTCACTTCCGGCGCTTGGAAATGATCTTTCCTGGGGCGTTGCATTTTCGATGTATTCTGTGATCCTGGGCCATCTGGGAAGCGATGCGGTAGCGGCAAACTCGCTCGTTGTCGTTGTAAGAAATATCGGAACCGTGCTGTGCTTTGGTGTGGCAAGTGCGGGCGGTATTCTGCTTGGAAATGTTATGGGAGAAGGAAATCTGGAAAAGGCGAAGGAATATGCGTCTAAACTGCTGAAGCTGACGGTTGTTACCGGAGCTGTGGGCGGACTGGTTGTACTGGGTATCACGCCGTTTGTACTGAAGTTTGCTTCTTTAAATGAGACCGCGATGCAGTATCTGAAATATATGCTGCTGATCAATACCTATTATATTATGGGGGCGGCCGTCAATACGACGCTGATTGCCGGAGTATTCCGTGCCGGAGGTGACACAAAGTTCGGACTGGTCTGCGATACGATTGATATGTGGTGCTACGCGGTGCCGCTTGGATTTATTGCAGCGTTTGTCTTCAAGCTTCCTGTCCTTGTGGTTTATTTCCTGCTGTGTACAGATGAGTTTGTAAAATGGCCGTGGGTTCTGAAACGGTATAAGAGCGGACTGTGGGCAAAAAACATTACGCGGGATCATCTGTTTGAGGATGAAGAAAAAGAATAGATGATATAGAAAAAGACATCTGCAGAGGTGAAAAATCACTTCGCCAGATGTCTTTTTTCGTGTTTTTCAAACATGCTCTAGAGAACGGTATATCCCTTGCTCTTTAAGCTTGCTTCTGTCTCGTATACATCCGGTACATGAAACACCATGATCGGGCAGCCGGACTCGCGGTTGAAAGAGAGATAGATATAGTCGATGTCGATATTTGTCTCAAGCAGTGTTTTCAGAAGGGAATTTAAGTTACCCGGCTGATCAACTACCTCGACACCGAGTACATCCGTCTGGCGTGTCATGTAACCGGCAGCCTGAAGCGCCTGCTCTGCTTTATCCGGATCGGAAACGACCATGCGGACAATGCCGTACTCTGCGCTGTCGTTGTTGACGGAACCTAAAATATTGACGTCGTTTTCAAACAGAATCTGTGTAATCTGCTGCATCGTGCCTTTTTTATTTTCTGCGAAAATAGAAAGTTGTTTTAACATAATTGGGGCCTCCTAAAATTGATCTCTGATTCCATTATACTGCCAAAATCAAGCGCGTCAACGAATTTTGTGAAAGAAGACGAAAAAAGGTGAAAAAAGCGTATCGTTTACAGAAAAATCAATAGAATAAAAGCATCAATATAAAAAATAAAAAAAGAAATCAATGAGAGAAAAAAAGACAGAAAAGTCGGATAATAAGAGAAAATGCACAAAATACAAATAAAATATGAGAAAACGGGTGAAAAAACTTTTGCATAATGACGAAAAATGCGTTACAATAAAAGCGCTATATGTGAATTTATTATTGGGAGGTATTAGAATTATGGCAACATTTTATGCATCAAAAACAGGAGAAGTATCTGCTAGAGAAAAAGAACATTCCGCGCTGGTACGTGAACTGGCCGGTGAGTGCATGACACTTCTTGAAAACGACGGAACCCTGCCGCTTGCCGGTGCAGGAAAAGTCGCAGTTTATGGTAACGGCGTCCGCCACACGGTAAAAGGGGGTACCGGTTCCGGAGACGTTAACACAAGAACGGTTGTTACGATTGAACAGGGCTTAAAAGAGGCCGGCTTTGAAATTCTGACCGGTAAATGGCTTGACGAATATGACAAAGTGCTTGCAGATGCGCAGGCTGCATATCAGGCAGAGCTGGCAAAAAAAGCAGAGGAACTTCACATTCCAATTTTTGCTGTCATGTTCTCGGAAGCATTTGCGCAGCCTGACGTACCTGCGATTACCGAAAAAGAGGACACCGATACCGCTATCTATGTTCTGTCAAGAAACTCCGGTGAAGGTGCAGACCGCTATAACAGAGCATGCGATTATCTGCTCGGCGAAAACGAGCTCGCTGACATTGCCTATCTGGCAGAGCATTATGAGAAAACAGTTTTAATTTTGAATATTGCGAACCTTGTAGACACCACAGAGTTAAAGAAAATCAAAGGACTGAATGCAATTCTTCTTGCAGGACAGGCCGGAAATGCAACCGGAAACATCGTTGCAGACGTTGTTCTCGGAAAGAGCATCCCATCAGGAAAGCTGACCGATACATGGGCTGCTTCCTATGAAGACTATCCGTCCTCAAAAAATTTCAGCCACAACAACGGTGACACCAACGATGAGTATTACAGCGACGGCATTTATGTCGGCTACCGTTATTTTGATACCTTCAACGTAACCCCGAACTACTGCTTCGGCTATGGCAAAGGCTATACTGATTTTGAGACGGAAGTAAGGGACGTGGAGGCAGATGATAAGAACGTTACCGTTACCGCATCCGTAAAAAATATTGGTGATACATTCGCCGGAAAAGAAGTCGTACAGGTTTACTATTCCGCACCGGATGGAACGATTGAGAAACCGTATCAGGAGCTTGGCGGCTTCGGAAAATCCGATCTGCTCTCGCCGGGTGAGTCCCAGACGATTACCATTTCCTTCCCGACGAGATCTATGGCTTCCTACGATGAGAAAAAAGCAGCATGGGTACTCGAAGCAGGAACGTATTACATCCGTGTCGGTAACAGCTCCAGAACAACGAAAGTGGCAGCAGCCCTGAATCTCAAAGAGACCGTTGTTACGGTTCAGGGAAAGAATCTCTTTCCGGCAGATGACGCTCCGCAGGAACTCTCCAAAGCAGGCGTAACACCGTACAGCTATGAAGGTGAGGCAGAAGAAAAAGCAGCTGCAAAACAGATTGAGATTTGCAGTAAATGCATCAAGACAGAGACCGTTATTTACAGTGGAACACCGGAAGCATTCCCAGTTTATGAGGGAGAGAAGCTGACTGCGGCAGATGTAAAGAGCGGAAAAGCGACGTTAAAAGATCTCGTATCGCAGCTGACCGTAGAAGAGATGGCTACCGTTTGCAATGGTACGGCAGACGGCCTCGGACAGGAAGGCTTTATCGGATCTTCTTCCGATATGGCGCCTGGAGCAGCGGGAGATACGACTTCCATTCTTCTTGCGGACAGAGGTATTTACAATACGATTCTTGCAGACGGTCCGGCCGGTCTTCGTCTGATTCCGCACTTTGTCGTTGATGCAGACGGAAAGATGGTATCCTCCGGAAATCCTCTGGAAGATGCGTTTAACAAAAATGAAATCGAAGTTCCGGAAGGCGGCACGGAGTATTTCCAGTACTGCACCGCAATCCCGGTAGCAGCGCTTCTTGCACAATCGTGGAACATGGATCTGATTCAGAAATGCGGTGATATCGTCGGAAAAGAGATGGAAGAATTCCACATTTCCGTATGGCTGGCACCTGGCATGAACATTCACAGAAATCCGCTGTGCGGAAGAAACTTCGAGTACTATTCAGAGGATCCGCTTGTGGCAGGTCTGTGTGCAGCAGCCGATACCAGAGGAATCCAGTCCCATGCCGGAATCGGAACCAGTATCAAGCACTTTGCAGCCAACAACCAGGAAGACAACCGTATGTACGTCAATGAGCATATCAGCGAGCGTGCAATGCGTGAAATCTATCTGAAGGGCTTTGAAATCGCAGTCAAGACAGCACAGCCGATGACGATTATGTCTTCCTACAACCTGGTAAACGGTGTGCATACTGCCAACAGCCACGACCTTCTGACGGCAGCAGCAAGAGATGAGTGGGGCTTCGCAGGCTATGTCATGACCGACTGGGGAACCTCAGAGGACATGAGCGGATTGTTCGCTTACAAATATAACCTGAAATACGGACATTCCACTTCAAGAGAATGTGTTCTTGCAGGAAACGATCTGCAGATGCCTGGCCAGCAAGGAAACCGTCAGGAAATTATAGCATCTGTTGCAGACGGAACTCTGCCGCTTGGACAGCTTCAGACCTGTGCGTACCGTATTCTGAATGTTGTTCTGCAGTCCCTCGCCTATGATGACTGTAAACCGTACGGTGACCAGTTCGATCTCGCGGAGGCGGTTACCGTTACAAAAGCATAAAGAATCAAAGAGTATAGAAGCAGCCCCGCAGACCTTTACCCTAAGGTTTTGCGGGGCTGCTTTTTGTATCGTCAAATGAGGACCTTTTTTGATCGGATTGAGTTTCCATGTCAGGTGCTGGCAGAAAATGTAAAAAGCTCACGAAAGAACTGTAAAACTGGAGAAAAACACAGAATAAAATCGGTAAAAAAATAAAAAATAGTGAAAAATGCACAAAAAGATTGTCCCTAGAGCACATAGTGTGCTATAATGAATGCATCTATTAAAACAGGGGGATAGATTATGGCAAAAGAAATGATAGCAATGCTTCTTGCCGGAGGTCAGGGATCTCGCCTTTATGCGCTGACCGAGAAGCTTGCAAAACCGGCAGTTCCATTTGGTGGAAAATATAGAATCATCGATTTCCCGCTTTCTAACTGCGTAAATTCCGGAATTGATACCGTAGGTATTTTGACACAGTATCAGCCAATGGTGTTAAATGAGTACATAGGAAACGGCCAGCCGTGGGATCTGGACCGCCTCCATGGAGGTGTTCACGTGCTGCCTCCTTATCAGAAAGCCTCAGGTTCTGACTGGTATAAAGGAACTGCGAATGCCATCTACCAGAACATTCCATTCATCGAGAGCTACGATCCGGAGTACGTCATCATCCTTTCCGGAGACCAGATCTGCAAACAGGACTACAGTGATTTCCTACGCTTCCATAAGGAAAAGGGCGCAGAATTCAGCGTTGCGGTTATGGAAGTGCCGTGGGAGGAGGCATCCCGTTTCGGACTTATGGTGGCAGATGAAAATGACAAAATCACCGAGTTCCAGGAAAAACCAAAACAGCCGAAATCCAATCTGGCATCCATGGGTATCTACATTTTCAACTGGGATATCCTGAAAAAATATCTGATTGAGGACGAGGCAGACCCGAATTCTTCGAACGATTTCGGAAACAACATCATCCCGAATCTTTTAAAAGACGGACGCAATATGTACGCTTATCACTTCAGCGGATACTGGAAAGATGTAGGAACCATCTCCTCTTTGTGGGAGGCAAATATGGAAATCCTCGATCCGGAACACAGCGGAATCAACCTGTTTGACAATGACTGGAAGATTTACAGCCGAAACAGCGGAAAAACAGGCCATAAGATCACCGAAACCGCCGTTGTGGAAAACTGTATGATCACCGATGGCTGCCGTATTGCAGGTCATGTCAAACGTTCGATTCTGTTCTCCGGTGTAAAGGTTGCAGAGGGCGCAGAAGTAGAAGATGCCGTTATCATGGGAGGAACCGTGATCGAATCCGGAGCAGTCGTGAAACACTGTATCGTTGCGGAAAACGTTGTGATTGGCCAGAACGCCGTGGTAGGAGAAATGCCGCATGACGGTGAAAAAGGTGTTGCCACCATCGGATCCGGAATCCATATCGGTGAGCGTGCCAAAGTAGGACCAAATGCAATGGTAAATGCAAATGTAAAGGATGGTGAAGAAGAATGGTAAACGCAAATGCAGATGCACTGGGCATCATTTTCCCAAACAGCTATGATGATCAGGTACCGGATCTGGTAAACGAGCGTCTGATGGCCTCCATTCCTTTTGCCAGCCGTTACCGCATGGTGGACTTTATTTTATCCAGCATGGTAAACTGCGGAATCGGAAATGTATCCATTATCGTCCGCAAAAATTACCATTCGCTGATGGATCATCTCGGCTCCGGACGTGAGTGGGATCTTGCCAGAAAAAAAGGCGGTTTAAATATTGTTCCGCCTTATTCTGAGAAGAAGATTCAGGTGTATTCCGGAAGAGTGGAAGCACTGGCAAATGTTCTCGATTTCCTGAAATGGCAGAAAGAAAAATACGTTGTTATGGCGGACACCAACATTGCCTGCAATTTTGATTTCAAAGAGATGCTGAATCAGCATATCGAAAGCGGCGCAGATGTTACTGCAGCTTATACCAAGCAGCCGATTCCGGAAGGCGTCAGAAGCTCTTACGAGAAAACCAATTATCTGCACTACACCTTCTCCATGGCAGGACAGAAGATCAGCAAGATTTTTGTAAACTCAGAGGAAAACGGAGTACAGAATGTATCGATGAATATCTACGTGATGGAGCGTCAGCTTCTGATCGACGAAATCAAAAAAGGCTTTGTCCTTGGAAATAAATTCTTCGAGCGTGATGTTCTGGCACCGCAAACGGAGAAACTGAACATTCAGGGATATGAGTTTACCGGTTATCAGGCAAGAATCGACGATATGAAGAGTTATTTCGATGAGAACATGAAACTCTTAAAAGATGAAAATCTGGATAGCCTCTTCTTGGGAAACCCGATCTATACCAAAGTCCGCGACGACAATCCGACCCGTTATATCAACGGATCAAAAGCGAAAAACGTGATGGTAGCAGACGGCTGTGTGATCGAAGGCGAAATCGAAAACAGCATTTTGTTCCGTGGTGTCAAGGTAGCCAAGGGAGCAAAAGTAAAGAACTGCATTCTGATGCAGGATACCGTGATTGAAGCAGGCGCTGAGATTGAGTACGTTGTTTCTGATAAATACGTTACGGTATCTGAGGGAAAACAGCTCAAAGGAACCGATTCCTTCCCGGTATTTATTGCGAAGGATCAGGTGGTATAAAGAAAAGAATAGAATGAAATAGAAATACCGACTGCCAATGTAGAATATATCAATATTGATGGGCAGTCGGTATTTTTTGGAAAAATTCAGAGAAAAATAGTAGATTGAGTAATGCATCTGTGATATGGTAATAAAACAAAACAGTGACAGCCTAAGGAAGGGAAGATTCTTACCATAAAAATTCCCGGTTGTACAGCTTATGGTTACAGTACAGTCTGTTTTTAGGCTTTCAGCGTTGGCAGCTGATACTGTTTTTTCAGTTCTTTGTACTCTGACTCAAACTCTTCTTCTTTCTTCAGCGCATGCAGATATTCGTGCGTATCAAACGATCCGCTGTGGATCTGGCTGACGCAGACGGCAATGTTGGAGCAGTGGTCGGAAATCCGTTCGAAGTCGGTCATCACATCGGAAAGGATAAAACCAAGCTCGATCGTGCATTTTCCACTCTGGAGCCGTTCGATGTGGTGGTTCTTCAGGCTGGAATTCAGGCTGTCAATCACCTGCTCGAGCGGTTCCACTTCATTTGCTTTTTTCACATCTTCATTATTGAAAACGGAGAAGGTCAGGCTGACGATATCTTTGACTGCTTTTCCATAAACAGCAAGCTCTGCGGCTCCGTCAGCGGAGAACTGCAGGTTCTTGTCATGCATTTCTCTTGCAGCTTTCATGATGTTGACGGTGTGATCGGAAATTCGTTCGAAATCGCCGATGCAGTGCAGGATCATGGAAAGTGTCTGGCTGTCCTTCGGGGAAAGCTTTTCACTGGAAAGCTTCACCAGATATGTGCCGAGGGCATCTTCAAAATGATCCACCTTTTTCTCAAGAATATCTACATTTTCCGCATCCGCCTCGTTGTAGGAGGCCATCAGGTCAACAGAAGTAACAAGACCGGTTTCGGTCAGTTCTGCCATTTTTGCGGCTGCAACTTTACACTGCTGCAGAGCAAAAGCCGGGCTGTCGAGGAAACGGGTATCGAGCATCTGAACAGCTTCGTCTGCTTTTTCTTCCGGTCCGTCCGGAATGGTCAGTTTCGCAAGTTTGACCAGTCCGTCTGCAAACGGGAACAGGATCAGTGTTGCAAAAATATTGAAACCGGAGTGAACGATTGCGATGCCGGCTGCATTTGCGGAGGTTTCAAGGAATGGAAAATGCACAAAGGCATTGATTCCATAGAAGAGAACCAGGAAAAGAACAGTACCGATGATATTAAAATAAAGGTGAACCATTGCGGTACGGCGTGCATTGCGGCTTGTACCGATGGAGGAGAGCAATGCGGTGATACATGTACCGATATTCTGTCCCATGATGATCGGGATCGCTACGGCGTAGCTGACGGAACCGGTTGCGCAGAGTGCCTGAAGAATACCGACAGAAGCAGAGGAACTCTGGATCACGGCGGTCAGAATGGTTCCGGCAAGAACACCGAGCACCGGAATTGAGAATTTTACGAGAAGTCCCGTGAATTCCGGTACATCTGCAAGCGGTGATACAGCGCTGCTCATGGTGTGCATACCAAACATCAGAATGGAAAAACCGGTTAACAGGGTACCGACATTTTTCTTTTTATCGCTCTTTGCCAGCATCAGCATAAAAACGCCGATGATTGCAAGAATAGGGGAAAAGGACGACGGGTTCAGCATTTTAATGAATACATTGTCGCCCTGAATGCCGGTAAGACTTAAGATCCAGGAAGTGATGGTGGTACCGATGTTGGCGCCCATGATAATACCGACTGCCTGGTTCAGCTTCATGATGCCGGAGTTTACGAATCCGACAACCATAACAGTAGTTGCAGAAGAGGACTGGATAACTGCGGTAACACCGGCACCTAAAAGAACTGCCATAATCCGCTTTGAGGTCAGCTTTTCCAGCAGGTATTCCAGTTTACCGCCGGAAAGTTTGGTCAGGCCATCGCCCATGGCACTCATGCCGTATAAGAACATGGCAAGGCCACCGACAAAGGATAACACTCCAAAAATGTCCATAATTTCTCCCTTTACGTAATTTTCTTTTTCTTTTCGTGGTTTTAACAATAGATACACGTTTTGCAGGTCTTACTCGAGAAAAAACCTACATTTAGAAGATAACACATCTAAAAACAGTTTTGTGTTAAATGTATGTAAAGTTTGTAAAACGGTCAAAACAACTCAAAATCCGGTGCGGCACTGTTTTGTGCCGGTACCGGATCGTTTCTCGATTCCTTTGCATCCAAAAGAAGCTGCTACTAGAGCGTGTCTGCAGATGCGGGTAGTTTGGCTGAATATGATTTTCATAAGAAATCTTTTAATTTTTCCATGTTGTGTTCTTCAAATTTTCGCAGCTTATCCATCAGATCCCGGATTTTGGGATCCGCGTCCTCATACTGGCGGTACTTCTGGATTGCCTCGACGATGCCCATGCTGCTTCCGGTAATCAGCATGCTGGCAATGTGTGAGGCGGACGGATCCGTCATAGTCTGCAGGTTTATCATAAAATACGTGCGTGCTTTTTCCACTATACCAAGGCCTTTTTCATCGTAGCCGTGCTCATTCAGCAGCTCCTTTGCCGCCTGATGAAATTCTTCATAGCCCTGAAACTGGGTTTTCAGATGTTCTTTTAAGTCTTTGTCCTCAACGACTCCAATGAGCTGCCGGATCGTGTCGACACCCATCTGGGAGTTCTGGTAAATAAAGTTTAAAAGCTCTGCATCTCCACTCATCGTGCATCTTCCTTTCTTGCTTTCTTTGGTGGTTTCATGAAAAAGTATTGCCGGAAATCGGGGCAAATATACCTGATTTGAATTGTAATTTTACCTGAAATCCATATTTCGTCAGCGACAGGAAAGGCGGCTGGCATTTGCTGACCACAAAAGATATGGTGCATTACGGGCCGGAGTCGGCGATTGGGATTCTGGGAGAAACGGGATCTGTCATCTGGGCAGATGGTCTCTTTTGAGAGAGTTATTCATTTGTGAACTTTTGCTTGCAGTTTTGCCGGAGTGTGGTAAAGTAGTAGAGGAGTTATATGAATTTCAGCGGGGGACAGAAAATCGGATCTGTCATTCCGCGTTCAGAAAGAGGATAGAACATTATGCTGAAAAAAATTGGAAGAAATGATCCCTGCTGGTGCGGCAGCGGGAAGAAGTACAAAGACTGCCATCTGGCGCTGGATGAGAAAATCAATTCTTATAAATTAAAGGGATGGAAAATTCCGCCGAAGAAAATTATCAAAAGACCGGATCAGATCGATGGAATTCGTGAAAGCGGTCTTGTCAATATTGCAGTTCTGGATTATGTGGCCGAAAACATTCATGCAGGCATGAGTACGGAAGACATCGACCGTCTGGTCGCAGAAAAGACAAAAGAACTTGGCGGAATTGCAGCACCGCTGAATTATGAAGGATTTCCGAAGAGCGTGTGTACCTCCATCAACGATGCGGTATGCCATGGAATTCCGAATGAGGAGGAAATTCTGCAGGACGGAGACATCATCAACGTCGATGTTTCTACTATTTATAAGGGATATTTTTCTGATTCTTCCCGTATGTTCTGCATCGGTGAGGTAGACGATGTTTCAAAGAAGCTGGTGGAAGATACGTTAAAAGCCGTACAGCTTGGACTCTCCGAAGTACGTCCGTTTAACCGGCTTGGCAATGTCGGCGCGGTGATCAATGAATTTGCCCAGAGCCAGGGCTATAAAGTTGTCCGTGACATCGGTGGTCATGGCGTCGGTCTGGAGTTCCATGAGGATCCGTTCGTCAGCTATGTCACAAGACGAGATACCGGAATGCTGCTCGTACCGGGCATGGTATTCACCATTGAGCCTATGATCAATCTCGGAACCGATGAAATCTTCATCGACTCCGACAACGACTGGACCGTCTACACCGAAGACGGCGCACCGTCAGCCCAGTGGGAGGTTACGGTTGCGGTAACAGAAGATGGATATGAAATTCTGGCATATTAATTGACGCATAGAAATACAAAAGCTGTGTCTGTGGAAGAAACTATTCTCCGGAGACACGGCTTTTTTCTAAAGAGAAAAGGGAGAAATATTATGCTGGATTTGGAACAGGAGATGAGCCGGTGCCGGGTCTGTCCGCGGAAGTGCGGAGCGGACCGGGAGCATGGAAAGACGGGATATTGTAAGGCGCCCTCCGGGGTTGCGGCGGCGCGGGCTGCACTGCATTTCTGGGAGGAGCCGTGTATTTCCGGGACGACGGGGTCGGGGACGGTTTTCTTTTCCGGATGTAATCTGCGGTGTGTTTACTGTCAGAACCATCATATTGCGGAGATGGAGAGCGGAAAAGTGATTTCGATCGGGCGGCTTTCGGATATTTTTCTGGAGCTGCAGGCACAGAATGCGAATAACATCAATCTCGTGACGCCGAGCCACTACGTGCTGCAGATCCGGGAAGCACTTCTTCTGGCGAAAGAAAAGGGACTTACCGTACCGATTGTCTATAACTGCGGTGGGTATGAGAGCGTGGAAGCCCTGCAGGCTCTGGATGGGCTGATCGATATTTACCTGACGGATTTTAAATATATGGTTCCCTCCCTTGCAAAAGCGTACTCGCGGGCAGAAGATTACCCGGAAACAGCAAAACGGGCGCTGGCGGAAATGGTGCGTCAGACGGGCAGGGCTGTATTCGATGAGAATGGTCTGATGAAAAAAGGTGTGATTGTGCGCCATTTATTGCTGCCCGGTGCTGTAAAAAATGCAAAAGCTGTGGTAAAATACGTCTATGAGACGTACGGCGATACTGTCTGGCTGAGCCTCATGAGCCAGTACACGCCGCTTCTGCAGGTGGAAAACATAAGTCCGCTGAACCGGAAAACGACAAAGCGGGAGTATGAGCGTCTGCTGGACTATACGTTTTCCCTCGGCGTCACCAACGCCTTTTTACAGGAAGGCCCGGTGGCCGAGGAGAGCTTCATTCCGGAGTTTGACGGAAGAGGAATCTGACGTTATAGTTCACTCGTGTGTTCTGTTGGACAGCTTTCATACTTGCATGAAAATCTGTCCACCAGAACACACGGAGGGAGCGTCGAAAGATGGGCAAAAAGCGCTGGAAGTGCGGTTTTGAGAATGCAAGCAAAACATATTTGTCTATGATTAGAAATGGCTAACTATATTGTTTTAAGGAGGAAAAACTTTTGAGCAACGCAGTTGTAACACTGAAAAAAGGAGAGGGCCGCGCCTTAAAGCAGGGCGGAGCCTGGATTTTTGATAATGAGATCGCTTCGATTTTAGGAGCATATGAAAACGGAGATATCGTGCTGGTGCGCGACTTCGACGGATACCCGATGGGACGAGGTTTCATCAACGAGCATTCCAAAATCCGCATCCGTATGATGACAAGAAATATCGACCAGGAAATCGATGAAGCATTTTTGAGAAAAAGAGTGCAGGATGCCTGGGAATACCGCAAAAAAGTGACGGACACATCGAGCTGCCGCCTGATCTTTGGCGAGGCAGACTTCCTGCCGGGACTCGTAGTGGATAAATTCTCCGATGTGCTGGTTGTCCAGTCGCTGGCACTCGGCATCGACAAAATGAAAATGACGATCATCCGCCTGTTGGAGGAGGTTCTGGCAGAAGACGGTGTTAAGATCCGCGGTGTGTTTGAGCGAAGCGATGCAAAAGTGCGTGAGCAGGAAGGCATGGAGCGTGTGAAAGGATTTCTCTCCGAGCCGTTTGACACCAGCGTGGAAATCGTCGAGAATGGTGTCCACTATCTCGTCGATGTCAAGGACGGCCAGAAAACAGGATTTTTCCTCGACCAGAAGTACAACAGACTGGCTGTGCAGAAGCTCTGCAAAGACGCGAGAGTGCTCGACTGCTTTACCCATACCGGGTCGTTTGCACTGAATGCGGCATATGCAGGAGCAAAGGAAGTTATCGGCGTTGATGCATCAGAGCTCGGTGTAGAGCAGGCACGGAAAAACGCATCCTTAAATGGTCTGGAAAACGTAGCATCTTTCGTGTGCGAGGATGTCTTTGAACTGTTGCCGCGTCTTGAAAAAGAGGGAGAAAAATTCGACGTCGTTATCCTTGACCCGCCGGCCTTCACAAAATCAAGAAACTCCATCAAAAACGCAATCAAGGGATATCGTGAAATCAATTTGCGCGGCATGAAACTGGTCAAAGACGGCGGCTATCTGTGCACCTGTTCGTGTTCCCACTTTATGGACTACGAACTCTTCACGAAAACCATCAACCAGGCGGCTCACAACGTCCACAAACGCCTTCGTCAGGTAGAATACCGCACTCAGGCCCCGGATCACCCAATTCTGTGGGCGGCGGATGAGTCCTATTACCTGAAGTTCTACACTTTCCAGGTTGTGGATGAAAAATAGAAATTCTTCCTCTGCCGGAAGCGTCGAAACGGAGAATCAAAGTGTAAGAAATGGGAGGAATTGCCATATGACAGAACCAATACCCCATGCACAAAAGAAAAAGCACTCCCGCCAGATGGCCACAAGCTGTGAGTCGTGCGGCAATTTTGTGTATGATGAGGATTATGAGTGCTACACCTGCGAGGTGGATCTCGATGAGGATGAGATGGCACGTTTTCTGCAGGATAAATTTTACAACTGTCCGTACTACCAGCTCGGCGACGAGTATCGGATTGTGCGGAAACAGATGTAGGCAGGCAATGCGTCCGGTATACAAAGCTGCGGCGTTTGCGATAAAGTACATATATAAAAGAACAGGAGGATTTTTACCATGAACAACGAAGTATTAAATGCAATCAAAACAAGAAGAAGCATCCGCAAATACAAAGCGGAGCAGATTACGGATGAGCAGCTTGATGCGATTCTGGAGGCCGGAACGTATGCGGCAACCGGCATGGGAAAACAGTCGCCGGTGATTGTTGTGGTACAGAAACCGGAGCTGATTGCAAAGCTTTCGAAAATGAATGCGGCTGTTATGGGTACAACATCCGATCCGTTCTACGGCGCACCGACCGTTCTGATCGTGCTTGCTGACCCGGAGCGCGGAACTTATGTGGAGGACGGCTCTCTTGTCATGGGAAATCTGATGCTGGCAGCACATGCCGTTGGTGTGGATTCCTGCTGGATCCATCGTGCAAAAGAAGAGTTCGCGAGCCCGGAGGGAAAAGCCCTCTTAAAAGAGTGGGGACTTTCCGAAAATTATGTTGGCATCGGCCACTGCATCCTCGGCTATCGCGACTGTGAGTACCCGGAGGCAAAAGAAAGAAAAGCAGATTATATTGTAAGAGTATAATCATCTGCGAAAACGGCTCCGGGAGCGGCTGTGCGTTGAAAACACCCGCCCGGAGTCCATATTTTTAACCGAATCAAGCAAGTAGCGAAGCGGATTGTGAATATCCGCTTTGCCAGAGACAACAGAGGAACAGCCATGTATCGAATTATGATTGTAGAAGATGATGAAGTCATTGCCCGCGCCGTGCAGCAGAGCCTGGTTTCCTGGGGCATGGATGCGTTCTGCGTACAGGATTTTTCCTGTGTTCTCGCCGAATTTGCCGTGAAAAATCCGCAATTAGTGCTGATGGACATTCATCTTCCCTTTTTTAACGGATTTCACTGGTGCCAGGAGATTCGAAAAGTCTCTAAAGTGCCGGTAATTTTTCTTTCTTCTGCATCGGACAACATGAACATCATTATGGCCGTTAATATGGGCGGCGATGACTTTATCGCGAAGCCGTTTGATTTAAGTGTCCTGACCGCCAAAGTCCAGGCGATGCTCCGCCGCACCTACGAATTTGCCGGAGAAACGAATTTCCTCGAGCACCGCGGTGCCATGCTCGATACGGGAAGTGGTGTGCTGAATTACCGGGGAAAGCGGATTGAGCTGACAAAAAATGAGTGGCGCATTCTGCAGTCCCTTCTCGAAAATAAAGGAAAAGCCGTCAGCCGAGATATGCTGATGATGCATCTGTGGGAGTCGGACAGCTTTATAGATGACAACACGCTGACCGTCAACGTCACGCGCCTGCGGAAAAAACTGGAGGAGGCAGGACTTACAGACTTTATCCAGACGAAAAAGGGTGTCGGCTACCTGATCGCATGACGGAAGCAGAACAGGAGAAAAAGGATGGAACAACAGAAAGAGGGAATCCGGCAGGAGTTTATGCTTCTTAACTGGTATTTGAAAGAGCATCTTGCATCGGCCGTGCGGATTGCCGCTTTTATAGGAGTATTTTCACTCCTCTGTTTTCTGCGCAATGTGCCGCAGGATGTCACCGTTTATATGATCGTGCTGATGGCTGCTGTCGGAGCCGCAGGTTTTTGCTTTCATTATGGGAAGTACCGGAAACATCATCTGGTCTTAGCACTCCTTGCCGCCGAACCGTAGGGCAAAACAGAAGCGCTTCCGGAGGCGGACGGGCTTCTGGCGCGGGATTACCAGCAGATCATCGCATCCTACGAGCGGCAGTTTCAGGAAGAACAGATTAAGATGGAGCAGAAATACCGCGATATGATGGAGTATTACACGATGTGGACCCATCAGATCAAAACGCCGATTGCGGCGATGCGGCTGCTTCTGCAGGAGGAGGATACGCCGCTTTCGCGTGAAATGCAGAGCGAACTTTTCCAGACGGAGCAGTATGTGCAGATGGCGCTGCAGTACCTGCGCATGGAAAAAATGACATCGGATCTTGTCTTTGCAAGGTACGATTTGGATGCGCTGATCCGCCAGGCTGTGCGGAAATATGCCCCGCTTTTTATCCGCCGGAAAATTATCCTTTCCTACGAGCCGGTGCACTGCGAGGTGCTGACAGATGAAAAATGGCTCGTCTTTGTGCTGGAGCAGATTCTGTCAAATGCGCTGAAATACACGAAAAGTGGCAGCATTCACATCTATCTGTCACCGGATGCACCAAAAACGCTGGTGATTGAGGATACCGGCATCGGCATTGCGCCGGAGGATCTGCCGCGGATTTTCGAAAAAGGCTACACGGGCTGCAACGGCCGCGCAGACAAGCGGTCAACGGGCATCGGACTGTATCTGTGCCGCCAGATCATGGAGAAACTTTCGCATACCATCCGCATCGAGTCGGAGATGGGAGCGGGAACGAAGGTGTATCTTGGGCTGGATACCGTATCCCTGTAGTACATAGAGAGCTTCGCCGGGAATCTTACAGAAATGTAAGGTTGCCGGTCTTTTTGTAAGATGATCCTAAGGCAGAAGAGGGCGCGGACGGGTATAATAAGCCTTGTCAATTAAGAAAACAGTTCAGACAGAAAGGAAAATGTGACATGGCAATTCTGGAAGTAGAACATCTGAAAAAAACATATACCACGCGCCTTGGCAGCAACCGGGTGGAAGCGTTGAAAGACGTTAATTTTACAGTGGAACGGGGCGAATTTGTTGCAATCATGGGCGAATCGGGAAGCGGAAAAACGACGCTTCTGAACCTGCTCGCAGCACTAGACAAGCCAACCGGCGGACAGGTGCGGTTAAATGGAAAGAATCTCGGCGAATTAAAAGAGAAGGAGATTGCCGGATTCCGCCGCGAAAACTTAGGTTTCGTGTTCCAGGACTTCAACCTGCTCGATACCTTTTCCCTGCGTGACAACATTTATCTGCCGCTCGTGCTGGAAGGAAAAAAATACGAGGAGATGAGTCTTCGGGCAGAGCCGATTGCGAAAAAACTCGGCATCACCCAGATCCTCAATAAATACCCATATGAGGTGTCCGGCGGACAGAAGCAGCGTGCAGCCGTTGCGCGTGCGCTGATTACCAATCCGGAGCTGGTTCTTGCGGATGAGCCTTCCGGCGCGCTCGATTCCCATGCAGCGGATGGCCTCATGAAACTGTTCGGGGAGATCAACGAGGAGGGCCAGACGATTGTTATGGTAACGCACAGTGTGAAGGCGGCCTGCTCGGCGAAGCGTGTGCTGTTCATCAAGGACGGCGAGGTCTTCCACCAGCTGTATCGCGGTTCTTTAGGGCGCGATGAGATGTATCAGAAGATCTCCGATACGCTGACAATTCTTGCGACGGGTGGTGAACGGGATGAATAATCTGCTGTATGCCAGACTGGCAAAAACAAATTTGAGCAAAAACCGTCAGAATATTCTTCCGTATCTGCTGTCATGCATCGGCTCGGTGGTGATGTTTTTTATCATGGATACACTGGCGCAGGGAAGTGGCTTTGATTCCATGATCGGAAAAGATACGATCCTGGCAGTGATGGGGATGGGAACCTATATCATTGGCCTGTTCGCGGTGATTTTTCTGATCTACAGCAACAGTTTTCTGGCAAAAAGAAGAAAAAAAGAGTTCGGTCTGTTCCAGATTCTCGGCATGGAGAAAAAGCATCTGGCGAAGATCCTCTTTTTTGAGAGTCTGTATCTGTGGGCGGCATCGCTTGGAATCGGTATTCTGCTCGGTGTGTTGCTGTACCGCCTGCTGTTTCTGGTGCTGATGAAGCTGACCGGACTGAACGGAACAATTGGTTTTGCGTTCAGTGCAAAAGCCGTGGGAAGTACGATGCTGCTGTTCGGCCTGACTTTTGTGATCAATTTTCTCTTAAGCCTTCGCCAGATCCACGTCTCACAGCCGGTCGAACTGCTGCACGGCGGCGCGCAGGGTGAGCGGGAACCGAAAACGAAGCTTTTGACGGCGGTTCTTGGATTCATGCTTCTTGGTGTTGGCTATTATCTGGCTCTGACCAGCCAATCCTCGATGGACGCACTTGATAAGTTTTTTAATGCAATCGCCTTGGTTATGGTGGGAACGTACTGCCTGTTTTCTGCTGGAAGTATTGCATTTTTGAAAATTCTGAAGAAAAACAAGAATTACTATTACCAGACACGCCATTTTACAAGCATTTCGGGCATGCTGTACCGCATGAAGCAAAATGCGGTCGGTCTTGCGAATATCTGTATTCTGTCAACGGGTGTGCTTCTGGTTATCTCCATCAGCACATGTCTGTGGACGGGGATTGAGGAGGTTACCTATACGCGGTTTCCACATCAGATTTCGATCGAAGCAAATACTGGCGTGAGCGGCATTATGAAGACGGTGGAGCCGGTCAGTCAGAAGATGATAGAGGAAGTGAAAACTGGGATTGATCAGCATCTGGAAGAAAAGCAGCTCAGAAAAAAGTATGAAAGTGATCAGAGATACTATGTTATGCTTGCTGATGTAGATAGAAACAAAGTAGAAAAAACACAGTCAGATGATGCTGCGGCGAGTACACTGATAAAGATTATGGAAGAGTCGGAGTACAAACAGGTAACCGGCGAACAGGTGGAGCTGGAACCAGGGCAGGCTCTGGTTTTTCAGGCAAAACAGAAAAATTATGGATATGACACGATTGAACTGGGAAATCAGACGTATGAAGTAAAAAAATGGAATACCGATAAGAAATCGTACATTCTGGATGAGAAGACGCAGGTGTATGAGACAATGACGGTGGTGACGCGGAACCATGAAGCAAAGGAAGCGTATGCAGCTGTGCAGGGAAAGGAGCCAGAAGGATACAGTTGGGAATATGCTCTGGATCTTATCGGGGATGCCGGCGAACAGATCACAGTTGGAGATGAGATTGAGACGATACTGACGGAGTCATCTTTTAACGGATGGGTGGAAGTGCGCGAAAAAGAGCGCAATACGGTTTACAGTCTGTATGGTTCACTTCTGTTTTTAGGTGTTTTCGTCGGTACGCTGTTTTTGATGGGTGCCGTTATGATTATCTATTACAAGCAGGTTTCAGAAGGCTTCGATGACCGAAAACGATTCCAGATTATGCAGAAGGTCGGCATGAGCCGCAAAGAAATCCGTCAGACGATTCAGTCACAGGTGGTAACGGTCTTTTTCCTGCCGCTCGCGGTGGCCGTGGTGCATACAATGGTAGCGTTTCCATTGACCAGGCGTATCATGGCAATGCTGAATTTCCCGGACAGCAATCTGTTCCTGGCTGCAACAGCGATTACGATTGCGGCGTTTGCCGTGGTTTACCTGATCGTCTATGTGCTGACGGCGCGGGCGTATTACAAAATTGTGGAATAAGAAGATGTACTTTTTTTAATACATCGAAGCGCCTTTGAAAAAAACTTAACAAAAAAATAATAAGAAAAAGACATCCGGCGCAGACGGAAAATCTGCTGGGGATGTCTTTTTGGTTGTTCTATTTATAAATGCCGTTGATGGTAACTTTGAAAAGAGCTTCCTTTCCATTGAGTTCGTCTTTTCCATAGTCTTCCGGGAAAGTGACGGTTACATCTACGCTGTCGCCCGGGTGATGGCCGATGAGCTGTTCTTCAAAGTCATCGATGTAAGTGTGGGAGCCGATCACAAGATCAGCGCCGTTTCCTTTTGTGTTTCCACCTTCAAATTCCACGCCGTCAATGGAGCCGACATAGTCGATATTGACGGTATCACCGTCCTCAATGGTGAGGGAAGTGTCGGTCTGCAAAGAGGCAGAAGCCGAAGTGGAGGCTGATGAGGCGGATGCGGCCGATGAGGCTGTGGAGGTATCCTCCGAGGCACTTTTGGCAGAGAGTCGTTTGGAATCGAGTACGCTGGCGATGATAAGGCCGACGATCACAACGACAATCAGAGCTGGTCCGGCCCAGCTCCAGATCTTTTTGTAATGCGCTACTTTCGCTTCGTGCTCCCGCTCTTTGGCACGCCGTTCCCTGGCAGCTTTTCTGTTTTCTTTGTTCATAAAAAGGATCTCCTTTGCGCTTTTACGACTGCAATCGTATTTTATAATATCAAGTATATCATAAAAATATGGTAAAAGTGTGAAAAAAATAACACGATCCAACATTGTCAATGCTCAAAAATGACGATATAATGAGTGCAAGTGAGTCAAATGAAAATTTATTTTCAGTTGACGAACGACGAATGTTGCTTACGCGATAGCGTAAGATTGAGTGCAAGTGAGCCAAATGAAAATTTATTTTCAGTTGGCGAACGACGAATGTCGCTTACGCGATAGCGTAAGATTGAGTGCAAGTGAGTCAAACGAAAATTTATTTTCAGTTGGCGAACGACGAATGTCGCTTACGCGGCAGCGTAAGATTGAGTGCAAGTGAGCCAACGCGGCGAGTAAGGGAGTGAATAAAATGGATGACTGGAGTAGTTTCAGAACGACGACATCCGAACAGCAGCGCCTCCGGGCTGCACTTTCCAGCTTTTGTGAATCGCAGGATCTTCCGGAAGAACAGCGAGCCGCATATACCGCATACCTGCGGAAACGCATCCGTCCCGCTGTCGAAATGCTGATTCGTGAGGATGATTTTTCAAAGCTGGAACGTATTCTGCAGACCGGATGGCTGTCCGATGCAGACCGAAAACGTTTTCTCAACCTTGCTGCCGACCAGCAGAAATGGCAGGCTTTCCGTATTCTCCTGAACCGGAGCTCACAGGATCCGATGCAGGAGAATACGGAAAGCAGAAAAACAGAAGCTGCGTTTCAAAAAGAAAAGCCCACAAAAGAAAAAGAAGCGCTGGCGCTCCGGCTTTTCGAAGAAGCCCGCAAAAACCTCTGCTGGTTGTACCCGGAACTTGGTGAAGCGATTCTTTTCTTTCAGCATCAGCCATCCGACAGGACAAAAGCCATCACATCCGACGGTCATACGATATATTTTAACTCCGATTTTGTACTCCGCATGTGTGCCGAAAATTCATCGTTCCTCAAGGAAGGCTATCAGCACCTGCTGCTGGAATGCATCCGCCGGTTTGGGAAAGAAACACCGGAGCCGGAAAAAAGAGAACAGCCCCCGGTTTCATGGCTGATGCCGGAAAAAGAAAAAAAGTCTCCGGTTTCATGGCTGGTGCCGGGAAAAGAGCCGGAACTTATCGAGTCTTTTCAATCAGTCTGGGAACGTGCTTCCCGCAAGTTGGCGGAAAACTACGGCACCGGCGGCCTGCGGCGAGGTCAGAACTGCGGTGGAAAAAAAGAAACTCTGTCCGGGATCGAAAAAAGAGCGTACAATTACCGCAGCTTTTTAAAACAATTCACCGTCACCCGTGAGGAGATGGAACTGGATCTCGACAGTTTTGACCCAGTCGCCTACCATTACGGCCTGGAGCACTACGGCAGTCTCCCTTTCATCGAGCCGCCGGAGACGCGGGAAGGAAACCGCCTCGAAGAGCTGGTCATCGCAATCGACACATCCGGCTCGTGCAAAAGAGAAATTGTAGCAAAGTTCCTTGGTGAGACACGCAGCATTCTTGAAGAAAAAGAAAACTTCTTTTCCCGATGGAACGTCTGCCTGATCCAGTGCGACAGCTTCGTGCAGGATGTCACGATGATCCATTCTCCGAAAGAATGGGAAGCTTACCGTGAAACAATTACCATCAAGGGCCGGGGCGGAACCGATTTCCGTCCTGTCTTTCAGAAAGTGGAAGAGTTGCGGAAACAGCATGTATTCCGAAACTTAAAAGCGTTGATCTATTTTACCGACGGAGACGGAATTTATCCCGAACAAAAGCCCGATTACGAGACGGCATTTGTCTTTGTCAGACAGACCGAAAAAATGAATCTTGTCCCAAAATGGGCAAAAAAACTGCTGACAGAAGAATGTACTCTTTGAACAAAACTGACAAAAAAGCATCTCGCAAAATCAAACACAGAAAGATTTCGAGAGTACATAAAGAGTGCACAAGATAAGAGAGAACATATGAACATACAAGAAGCAAAAGAGACAATTGAAAAAGCCCTGCGCGCATACTTTGCAAGAGACGAAGCCGGTAATCTGCTGGTTCCCCTCCGGCAGCAGCGTCCCATTCTCCTGATCGGCCCGCCGGGCATCGGAAAAACGGCAATTATGGAGCAGATCGCAGAAGAGTGCGGTGTGGGGCTTGTCGCCTACACGATGACACACCATACGCGTCAGAGTGCCATGGGCCTTCCGGAGATCTGCACACGTGGAATCGAAGGGAAAATGGTACATACAACGGAATACACGATGAGCGAGATCATCGCCTCGATCTATGACTGCATGGAGCAGACCGGAAAGAAGCGGGGTATCCTCTTTCTCGATGAAATTAACTGCGTCTCCGAGACCCTCGCTCCGGTAATGCTGCAGCTTTTGCAGGAGAAAAAATTCGGCAATCAGCACATCCCGGATGACTGGCTGATCGTGGCCGCCGGAAATCCGCCGGAATACAATAAATCTGTGCGGGAATTTGATGTGGCAACGCTTGACCGTGTGCGGAAGATCGAGGTGCTTCCCGAGCTTTCCGTCTGGCTCTCCTACGCAGAGAAAAATCAGATCCACAGCGCCGTGACAACGTACCTTATAGCACACAGTGACCATTTTTATTCTGTTTCGCAGGAAGTGGATGAGAAGCGTTTTGTGACAGCACGCGGCTGGGAGGATTTGTCGGCCGTGCTGAAAAGTTATGAAATCCTGCATTTTCCGGTCGACGAAGCACTGATCGGACAATATTTGCAGGAAGAAAAGACGGCGGAGGAATTCAGCTCGTACTACAGGATTTACGAAAAATATGGACAGGATTACGGTGTGGAGGAGATTCTGACCGGTGCATTTTCCGGAAAAATCATGGCACAAAAACAGCAGATGGCGGCAAATGGTTCCGCAGAAGAGCGATCTGTACTGCTGTCTCTGTTTCATGCGGCACTTCAGAAAGAGGCATCCGCCTGCCAGAAGCAGGAGCACACGGCAAAGGAGCTTTCCGAGTGCTTGCGCCAGTTTACCGGGCTTTGCAGGCAGAAAAAAGATGAGACATACGCATCCTGGCTGCGGCAGAAAGAGCAGGGATTTGCACTGTGCAAAAAGCAGGGACTGCTGAAAAAGGACGAGGAAGAAACGAATGAGCGGGTCTTGAAAAAGTTAAAAAAACTCGAGGAGACCGCTAAAAAATGTCGCAAAACCGATCCGGATCAGATGAAAGAGCTTTTTGAAACGGTATGTGAACTGGAACAGGAAAAAGTGGAGAAGGAAGTAAAAGATGTGAAACTGCAGATCCGCCGTGCCGCTGAATTTTTACAGAACAGCTTTCCGGGCGGAGCAGAAGTGGTGCTGTTTGAAGCAAATTTGGCACGAAGTCCAGCGTTACGGGGCTTTTTGATTGAAAAAAGCATGGATGCCGAATAATAAGCGGCCACTTTGGAAAGGAGAAAAAGATGAATTATAAAATGATCCTGCAGTACGACGGCACGCGCTATAACGGCTGGCAGAAGCAGGGAAATACGGACAACACGATTCAGGGCAAGCTCGAAACGCTGTTGTCCAGGATCGCAGGAGAGCCGGTGGAGATTCACGGCGCGGGCAGAACCGATGCCGGCGTCCATGCGGCAGGACAGGTCGCAAATGCAAAGTTCCATACCGATCTATCCGATGAAGAACTTCTGCAGACAATCAACCATTATCTGCCGGAAGACATCGAAGTCACCAGCCTCGCGCGGATGCCGGAGCGCTTCCACAGCCGTCTGAATGCGGTGGACAAAACATACGAATACCGTATCGTGATTGATGGCAGAAAGCATGTTTTCGAGCGGAAATACGTGTATTTTCCGGAAGCACCGCTCGATGTGGAAAAAATGAAAGAAGCATCGAAAGCGTTTATCGGAACGTATGATTTCAGGAGCTTCTGTGCCAACAAACGTATGAAAAAATCGACAGTACGGACGATTACCGGAATTGATTTCTGCGAGAAAGACGGGATTCTTATCATTTCCTATACCGGAACCGGTTTTCTGTACCACATGGTGCGGATCCTGACCGGAACGCTTGTGGAGGCCGGGATGGGAAAACGGGATATCGCATTAATGACGGAGCTTCTCAAAGCAAAAAATCGCGAAAGTGCGGGTTTTCTTGCACCGGCATGCGGACTTCTGTTAAAAGAAGTCCGATATGAATAACCGAAATAATCAGGGCAATGCACCAGCCTTTTTTGCATAAAAAACCGAAAAAAGGCTGTGAATTGATAAATGCAGCATAGAAAAGAGAAAGGATGAGGTGAAAAGCATGTTTCAGAAGAAAAGAAATACTTTTCATGGCGGCGTTCACCCGTACGAGGGAAAAGAGCTCTCCAAGGACAAACCGATTGTCAAAGCGCAGCCGGGCAACTTATTGTATTACGCAGTGTCACAGCACATCGGAGCGCCTGCTGTGCCGATCGTACAAAAAGGCGACCATGTAAAAGCTGGACAGAAAATCGCAGAAGCGGGAGGATTTGTTTCGGCTCCTGTTTACGCATCGGTTTCCGGCACGGTAAAAGGAATTGAGAAAAAAGTTTCCGCAGCCGGTTCTCCGGTGGACTGCATCGTTGTGGAGAACGATGGGATGTATGAAAAAGAAGCATTTGAGGAGTGCCCTCATTGGGAAAAACTCGACGCAGATACGATCCGGAAGAAGATCAAAGAAGCCGGAATCGTCGGAATGGGAGGTGCGGGTTTCCCGACACACGTCAAGGTATCACCGAAAGATCCGTCAGCGATTGACCACATTCTTGTCAACGGTGCCGAGTGCGAACCATATCTGACAAGCGACTACCGCAGAATGATCGAGGAGCCGGAAAAGGTGATCGGAGGTTTAAAAATTATGCTGCATATGTTCCCGAGGGCAAAGGGAGTCATCTGCATTGAAGACAACAAACCGGACTGTATCGTGAAGTTCCGTGAGCTGCTGCTTCCGGAGGATAACATTGAGGTTCTGGAACTTAAAACGAAATACCCGCAGGGTGCCGAGCGTATGCTGATCTATGCAGCAACGGGGCGAAAGGTAAATTCTTCCATGCTGCCGGCGGACGCGGGCTGTATCGTGGATAACATTGATACCGTGACCGCTATTTACCAGGCAGTCCGCTTCGGCGAACCGCTGATGAGCCGTATCGTTACCGTGACGGGAGATGCCGTACAGAATCCATGTAACTTTGAAGTGCCGGTCGGCATGCTCTTGTCCGAACTTTTAGAGCAGGCAGGTGGCCTGAAAAACGAGGCATCCAAGATCATCTGCGGCGGTCCGATGATGGGAAAAGCCCTGTTTACAATGGAGGTTCCTGTTACCAAGACAACATCTGCACTGACCTGCCTTACGGAGGATGAAGTATCTGCGCTGGCACCATCTGCCTGCATCAACTGCGGACGCTGCGTTTCCGTCTGTCCGGGTCAGATTCTTCCGGCCCGCCTTTCCGTTTTTGCGGAGCACGGAGAGGAAGAGAAGTTCCTGAAATACGGCGGAATGGAGTGCTGTGAATGTGGCTGTTGTTCCTTTATCTGCCCGGCAAGACGTCCGCTGACGCAGGAAATCAGCTCGATGCGTAAAGTGCTTCTGGCAAAGAGAAAGAAGAAATAGGGGGATCTTACATATGAATGGATTATTACACGTATCATCTTCCCCACACGCGCGGTCCAAGGTGACGACAGACAAAATCATGTTTGCCGTCCTGCTTGCCCTTGCCCCGGCAGCCTGCGTGGGAGTCTGGAATTTCGGCCTTCGGGCACTGCTTTTGATTGCGATTTCGATGGCAGTCTGTCCCCTGACGGAATATCTGTATGAAAAAGGAATGAAGAAACCGGTGACGATTGCCGACGGCAGTGCACTGGTAACCGGCCTTCTGCTGGCCATGAACATGCCGGTGCAGGCGCCTCTTTGGATGCCGGTGATCGGCGGTGTGTTTGCAATTCTCGTCGTAAAACAGCTTTTCGGCGGTCTTGGCCAGAACATTATGAACCCGGCGCTTGCAGGAAGATGCTTCCTTTTGATTTCCTTCCCGGGTCATATGACCAACTTCGCTGCCCCGGCAGCCGCACATCTTGTGGATACCGTATCCGGTGCGACACCGCTTGCCGCAGCAAAAGCAGGAGAGCAGGCGAATCTGCTGTCCATGTTCCTTGGGAATACGGCCGGAACGATCGGTGAGACTTCCGCACTGGCCCTTCTGATTGGCGGAATTTTCCTTGTCTGCATCCATGTGATTGACCTCAACATTCCGCTCATTTACATCGGAACCGAGCTTTTATTCGCTCTGATTTTCGGCGGCCACGGCTTTGACATCAATTTTCTTGGTGCGCATCTCTTCGGCGGCGGTCTGATGCTCGGCGCATGGTTCATGGCAACCGATTACGTTACCCGCCCGATCACAAAGAAGGGACAGTATATCTATGCGGTCATTTTAGGTCTTCTGACCGGCGTATTCCGTATCTTTGGAAATTCGGCAGAGGGCGTTTCCTATGCCATCATCTTTACCAACCTTCTGGTTCCGCTCATTGAGCGTGTGACCGTGCCGGTTGGATTCGGAAGAGGAGGCAAGAAAAAAGCATGAACAAAATTATAAAAAATGCACTGATTCTTGCGGCGATCACGCTGATTGCCGGACTGCTTCTCGGGGCGGCACATCAGGTAACCTTAGAGCCGATCCAGAAACAGCAGGAAAAAGAAAAACAGGAATCCTGCCAGAACGTATTCCCTGAGGCAGCTTCCTTTGAAGAAGTAACGATGAGCGATGCAGAACAGGCAGAACTTACGGCAGCACTGATCGGCCACGGTTTTGAAGCACAGACGATTGACGAACTGCTGCTTGCAAAAGACGCATCCGGCGCAACGATCGGCCTGGTTGAGATCATCTCCACAACCGAAGGCTATGGCGGCGGCATGCAGTTCTCGATGGGAATTGCATCGGACGGAACGACAAAAGGAATCTCTTTCCTGTCACTTTCCGAGACGGCCGGCCTTGGTATGCGTGCCGACACAGACGATTTCAAGAATCAGTTCAAGGATAAAAACGTAGAAGCATTCTCCTACACAAAATCCGGCGCATCCGCGGATGATGAAATCGATGCGCTGAGCGGAGCAACTCTGACAACGAACGCTGTAACAAACGGTGTCAATGCAGGAATCTGCTGTTTTAACTACTGCAACGAATCCGGTCTGCTTTCCGGAGAGGGAGGGAACTCATGAGAAAAGATACGCCGCTGGAACGGCTTTATAATGGTATCATAAAAGAAAACCCGACCTTCGTCATGATGCTGGGTATGTGTCCGACGCTTGCGGTTACCACTTCTGCAAAGAACGGTATCGGCATGGGCCTTGCGACGATGGTTATCCTGACCGCCTCCAACCTGATGATTTCCCTGCTTCGGAAAATCATCCCGGACGGCGTGCGTATGCCAGCATACATCGTTGTTGTGGCATCGTTTGTAACCATCGTGGAATTTTTGATGGAAGGTTTTATTCCGGCACTCTATTCCGCCCTTGGCATCTACATCCCGCTGATCGTTGTAAACTGTATCATCCTGGGACGCGCCGAGGCATATGCTGGAAAACATGGTCCGATCCCGTCTTTATTTGATGGTATCGGCATGGGCCTTGGATTTACCGTCGGCCTGACCCTGATCGGTATGTTCCGTGAGCTGATCGGAGCCGGAACCCTGTTCGGTATCCAGGTAATGCCGAGTGCTTACGAGCCGGTCAACATCTTCATCATGGCGCCGGGTGCATTCCTTGTGCTGGCAATGCTCGTTGCGGTGCAGAACCGCATCAAACGCCAGAAGTCAGAGAAAACCGGAAAACCGGCAGTCCCGGCAGAAGAGACCGGCTGTATGGCGTGCGCCAATAAGGCATACTGCCAGGCTGTGAAAGGAAAGGAGGAAGCGAAATGAAAGAACTGATTTTAATTGCGATCGGTGCGGCGCTGGTGAACAACGTTGTCTTAAGCCAGTTCCTCGGCATCTGTGCTTTCCTCGGTGTTTCCAAAAAGATGGATACGGCGGCCGGCATGGGCGGAGCGGTTATTTTTGTCCTCACGATTTCTTCATTTGTGACAAGTCTGATTTACAAATTTATCCTGGCACCGGCAGAACTTGATTATCTGAAAACGATCGTTTTTATTCTTGTCATCGCGGCGCTGGTACAGCTCGTTGAGATGTTCCTGAAAAAGACGATTCCATCTCTGTACCGAGCGCTCGGCGTTTACCTTCCGCTGATTACAACAAACTGCGCGGTACTCGGTGTGGCACTCATCAACGTACAGAAGGATTACACGATTCTGCAGGGTACGGTTTACGGTCTGGCAACCGCAATTGGCTTTACGATTGCCATGGTGCTGATGGCTGGCCTGCGGGAAAAGATGGAGTACAACGATATCCCGGAGTCATTCAAAGGAATGCCGATCGTTCTTCTTACGGCTATGCTGATGTCAATGGCATTTATGGGATTTTCCGGAATGATCTAGGAGGGATGAAGAGATGAATGGTATTTTAGCAGCCACCCTGATGGTGGGTGGAACCGGCCTTTTGATTGGTATTCTCCTTGGAATTGCCGGAAAGAAGTTTTATGTGGAAGTGGACGAGCGCGAGACGAAGGTCCGTGAAGCGCTGCCGGGCAACAACTGCGGCGGCTGTGGTTACCCGGGCTGTGACGGAGCGGCGGCTGCAGTGGTAAAGGGTGAAGCCCCGATTTCGGTCTGTCCGGTCGGCGGTTCTCCGGTTGCGGCAGCGATCGGTGCCATTATGGGACAGGAAGCCGGAGCACAGGAGCGCAGAAAAGCAGTGGTACGGTGCGCCGGTACGTGTGACGTGGCAAAGAACAAGTATGAATACACGGGTGCAAGGGACTGCTCCTACGCCGGTTTTGTACCGGGCGGCGGTCCGAAGAGCTGCGGAAACGGATGTCTTGGTTTTGGAAACTGCGTGAAGGCATGTAAGTTTGATGCGATCCATATTGAAAACGGCATTGCCGTTGTGGACGGCGAAGCGTGCAAGGCATGCGGTGCCTGCGTGAAGGCCTGTCCGAGAAATCTGATCGACCTGATTCCGTATGAGCAGAAGATCACGGTGAAATGCCGCTCAACCGAGAAGGGCAAGGCGGTGATGGCAGCGTGTGAGATCGGCTGTATCGGATGTAAGAAGTGCGAGAAGAACTGCCCGTCGGATGCAATTCACGTTGTGGACCAGCGCGCGGAGATCGACCCGGCAAAATGTACAGGCTGCGGCCTCTGCGCGGAGAACTGCCCGCGGAAGTGTATTATGGTAGAAAAATAAAAATGAGAAATTCCATGCTGTGGGAGGGAACTTCTGCGGCGTGGAATTTTTGCTTTTCGGTGATATCGTGTTAGCCAATGCCGGGGGTGGCTGGCTTGACTTGAATTTGGGAAAATGATAAACTGAAAGTCAGAAAATGAGGGGCGAAAAGCTAAAAAAATATAAAATGGCAGAAAGGACGGGGCAAAAGTATGACAATGACAATGGATGAACTGATGAAAGTGCTCGATATGCAGGAGGATATTCTGCAGTTTACGCATTTTACAAATGCAGACGCATGGGAACTGGGAACGATGATCCTGATGGAGGCAAGACGGCGCGGAGCACAGGTTGGCATCATGATCCGCAGAAGCAACGGGGAAGTTGTATTCCAGTATTGCGATAACGGCATTACACCGCACAATGTGGAGCTGATGAGACGGAAGAGCAATTCGGTGCTTCTGACGGAGCGGAGTTCGCTGCAGCTTTACATGGCAGCGACGAATGCGCCGGAGAGCGTAAAACAGATGGTACTGGACCCGAAGGAATACGCAATGCTGGGCGGAGGTTTTCCGATCTGCGTGGAAGAAGTCGGCGTTGTGGCAACCGTAGCAGTGTCCGGCATGGGACAGGTTTCGGATCATGATGTGATTGTGAAATGCATCAGCAAATATTTGCATATCGATGAAGTACCAAGAATCAGAACTGTATGAAAATGATGATTGAAACTAAATTTTGTGTATGATATAATGTCACCGGCAAAAAGACATGACAGTTCCATCAGGGACAACAAAACCCCCGTGAGCGGCAACTCACGGGGGTTGGTTTATGTCAGCAGGTTTTGCATATCTTCCGGCAGTGGTGCGTGGAAGTTTAAGGGTTCTCCGGTGATCGGATGGACGAAGGAGAGCGATGCAGAGTGAAGTGCCTGGCGGGGGAAAGTGCCGGGAGTTTTGTTATAGAGGGTATCGCCGAGCAGCGGATGGCCGATGTAAGCCATGTGGACGCGGATCTGGTGGGTGCGGCCGGTTTCGAGGTTGAGTTCGAGGTGGGAGAAAACGGAGCAGTGCGCGAGGGTGCGGTAATGGGTTACGGAGCGCTCGCCGGAGGCAAAGTCGACGGTGCGCTGGATGAGGGAGCCGTTGAGGCGGGCGATTGGGGCGTCGATGGTGCCGGATGCAGCGGTTTCGCCGAGGGCGAAGGCCTGATACGTGCGGTGGATTTCGCGGGAGCGCATGGCCTGGGAGAGAACGGCGGCGCTTAAGGCGTGCTTGGCGAGCACGATAAGGCCGGTGGTGTCGCGGTCGAGGCGGTTGATACAGCGGTAGACGAAGGGTTCACCTTTCTGTTCAAAATACCATGCAATGCCGTTTGCCAGCGTATTTTCATAATTTCCAATCGACGGATGAATCGGCGTATCAGCGGGTTTATCCACAACGAGGATGTCGTCATCCTCATACACAACCGAAAACGGAACCGGCCGCGGCAGAATTCCGTCGGAGGGTTCTGTTTCGACAAGGTGCGTTTCGATCACATCCCCGGCGTGCACGGCCTGGCTCGTCCAGGCGCGGACGCCGTTTCGGAAAATGCCGTCCTCTGTGCGTTTTAAGCCCGTAATAATATGGCGCGAATATCCATGCCGGCGGAGAAACCATTCCACAGTCAGATTTTCCCGTTCCTCCTCCGGCGAAACCACATATGTAAACCTGTGTCCCATACACAAAACCTCCGTTTCTATAGCTTTTTTATCGAATGAACCCCGTCATTTCGGGGCAAAATTTCGAAAAGAGACTTTCCCAGTCTTTCGCAAGTATAGCCGAAAACAGATGAAAAAGCAAGAAACTTACTTTTCTATAGCGAAAATATAAAAAAGTATAAAAGTTTCATGAAATGTCAGAATTTGATTGATTTTAGCGAAAGAAAAGTTTATGCTACTAAAAAAGAAAGAAAATCAAGAAACAGGAGGGGATACAGATGAAGCAGGTGCAGAAACCGAAAAAACCCATAATTTTTTATTATGTGATTGCGCTGATCGTCATTCTGCTGTTAAATCTTCTGCTTTTCCCGAGACTTCTCGAGCCCAAAGTAACAGAAGTTGATTACGGAAAATTTTTGCAGATGGTAGATAACAACGAAATCAGCGAAGTCCAGATCCAGTCAAATGAGATTATTTTCAGCGACAAATCAAGCCCGGCGAATTATTATAAGACGGGTGTGATGAATGATTACAAGCTGGTAGACCGTTTATATGAGGCAGGTATTACCGAATTCGGAACGCCGATCATAGAGCAGATGTCGCCACTCATGGAATTTCTTTTAACATGGGTAATACCGATCGTTGTGATGGTTGCGCTCGGACAGTGGCTGATGAAACGCATGACGAGCAAGATGATGGGCGGCATGGGAAATGCGATGAGCTTTGGAAAGAGCAACGCCAAGGTTTATGTACAGTCCGAAACCGGCATTAAATTTGCAGATGTTGCCGGAGAGGATGAGGCAAAAGAAATTTTACAGGAGATTGTTGACTTCCTGCATAATCCCAAAAAATATGAAGAAATTGGTGCAAAAATGCCGAAAGGAGCACTGCTTGTCGGCCCTCCAGGAACCGGTAAAACGCTGCTTGCAAAGGCAGTAGCCGGAGAGGCAAATGTTCCGTTCTTCTCCATTTCCGGTTCTGAGTTTGTCGAGATGTTCGTCGGCATGGGAGCTGCGAAGGTGCGTGACCTGTTCCAGCAGGCAAATGAGAAAGCACCGTGTATCGTCTTTATCGATGAGATCGATACCGTCGGCAAAAAACGTGACGGCGGCGGATTCTCCGGAAACGACGAGCGTGAGCAGACCCTGAACCAGCTGCTTGCCGAGATGGATGGATTCGATGGAAAGAAAGGCGTTGTCATTCTGGCAGCGACGAACCGTCCGGATTCCCTGGACCCGGCACTTCTTCGTCCGGGCCGTTTCGACCGCCGTGTGCCGGTTGAACTGCCTGACTTAAAAGGCCGTGAGGAAATCCTGAAAGTCCATGCGAAAAACATCCGCGTGGGCGACAATGTCGATTACAATGCGATCGCACGTATGGCATCCGGTGCTTCTGGTGCAGAACTTGCCAATATGATCAACGAGGCAGCACTCCGTGCCGTCCGTGATGGAAGAAAATTCGTCACCCAGGCGGATCTGGAGGAGAGCGTTGAGGTTGTCATCGCCGGATACCAGAAGAAGAATAAGATCATGACCGACAAAGAGAAACTGATCGTTTCCTACCACGAGGTCGGCCATGCACTCGTCGCAGCACTGCAGAGCCATTCCGCTCCGGTTACGAAGATCACCATTATCCCGCGTACGTCCGGCGCCCTCGGCTATACGATGCAGGTGGATGAAGATGAGCACAACCTGATGAGCCGCGAAGAGCTGGAAAACAAGATTGCAACGCTGACCGGCGGCCGTGTGGCAGAGGATCTGGTGTTCCATTCCATCACGACAGGTGCTTCGAACGATATCGAGCAGGCAACGAAGGTGGCAAGATCCATGATCACCCGCTTCGGTATGAACGAGGAATTTGGTATGGTTGCATTTGAGACGGTAACGAACCAGTACCTCGGCGGCGACACTTCCCTGGCATGCTCCGAATCGACAGCAGCACAGATTGATGAGAAGGTTGTTGCAGCAGTCAGAAAACAGTACGACAAAGCAGAGCAGCTCTTAAAAGATAACATGCCGAAACTCCACGAGCTGGCAAAATATCTGTATGAGAAAGAGACGATCACAGGTGATGAGTTTATGGAAATCCTGAATTTATCCCCGGATCAGCTCACGACAACGAGAATGGAAACAAACTAAAAAGCGATAAAAGCAGATGAGAATCCCGCGTTACTGTTCACCCAGCAGTGAAACACTTGCTGTTTCACTGCGTAAGAAAGTGATTCACGAATCCCGCGTTTCAAGGCGACTTCAGCCTTGCGCGGGATTCTTTCTTGTGCTATAATGCTGTAATGCGAAATTATGACACAAAAAGACAGATTTTTTTAGGATAGACCAAGAGAACATAAGGAGAAACGCAATGAAGAAAAAACAGGCATGGAAAGTGATGGGTGCTGTCCTTGCGGGCACACTGGTATTTTCCGATGCAGTTCCGCTCCATGCCAGCGCATCGGCAGGAACGGAAAAAAGCGCAGTACAGAACGAAACTGTCTCCGGAACGGAGAACGGTACAGAGACAAAGACAAAACGGGCAGCCGTTTATGTGAATCTGAAAACCGGCGATGATACGGCAGACGGTACAACGGCAGAGACAGCAGTAAAAACCGTGGAAAAAGCACAGGAGCTTCTTGCAGTTGCAGCGTCAGAACTGCAGGCGGACGGGAAAACAACCGAAAAAAACACTGCTGCAGATACCAGCAAAACGGCAGCGGAGGAAGCAGCAGAAAAATATCTGGTATTCGTCGGCATGGATGAAAAAGAGCTGGAAACGTATCGAAAGAAACAGCAGAAAACAGACTTCTGGGGAAGAGTAACAGATACCGTTTTTGCGGCAGATGAAATCGTGGTGACAGAAGCCGGATATGAGGCTGTTCTGGCAGCAGAAAAAGCAAAAGAAACGGTTTCGGAAACACCAACGCTTGCGCCAGGCGAGTCTCCGGCACCGGATGCGGCAGAAGATACCGTAACACCGACTCCGGGTCCGACGGAAACGCCGGATGCAGAGCCGACCACAGAACCAACGGTGACCCCGGACGCAGAGCCAACGGTAGAACCGACGGAAACGCCAGACGCAGAGCCGACCGTAACGCCGGCGGAGGAACCAACGGCAACACCGACACCGGATGCGGACAACGGAGAAAATACAGAGGATACACCAACGGCAGCGCCGACACCGGATGCGGAACCGACCGTAACGCCGGAAGTAACTCCGACGACAGCACCGGGCGAGAATACCGATGACAGTGAAAATCCGGAGAATCCGGAAACTCCTGCAGAAGATCCAACCGTGACACCTGCCCCGGATGATACAGCAAAAGACGATCCTGCAGCAGATGATACAAACCAGGACGATACAAACCAGGATAACCAGAACGGAACGGGAAATGATGCATCATCGGACCAGTGGAAACAGGATGAAAATCTGGATGACCTTGTAAAAGATGAAATTCAGAAAGAAAACGAAACCGTAAAAAATTTCGATGAAATTTCCAATCCATCCGGTACGGACAGCACAGAAGACGGCTATCTGATCTCCGATGTCTCTCTTTTAATCCAGCCGATGGCAGTAAGTCTGTCCGGAAGCGTTGTATCAGAGGAGCAGACGGAAACAGCAGAAGCTGAGACGGCGGACGAAGGCGAGCATGAACTGCTTGCAGCAGCAGAGCAGAAATCCAACCTGAGTGCCGGTGAAATGACAGCAAGTGCAGCCGATGACGTAAGTACGCTGCGTGCCGCAGGAACGATCCTTGTAGGACCGGACAACTACGGAACGAATAAGACATCCACTCCGACTCCGACAGCCACACCGTCGAAGAGCAGCAGTAACAACAGCTCTTCCAATTCCAATACCGGAAGCACAAAGATTCCGCAGAAGAAGACACAGACCACTGCAAGCATCCGCAGCATCCCGGTCAACACCGGCGATGAGACGATGGTGCTTCCGCTGGCGATCAGCTCCGCACTTTCTGCAGCCGTTATGTTCTGCATGGCATTCCTTCAGATGCAGGCAAAACGCGCAAAGAGCATGGCCGCATGGCTGGAATTCAAAAAGAATCATCCGTTTGACGAAGAATAAAGAAACAGGCATATCCGGAAAAGCCATTCCATACATTTACAGTATGGGAGGGCTTTTTCTTATGGAAGAAAAGAAAACATGGGCGGTGGGTGCGGGCAGCGGGATCGGTTGGCTGAAGGCTCTTCTCGTTTCCTATCTGATCTCGGTGCTTCTTCTTTTGCTGTTGTCTTTCCTGCTCTGGAAATTTTCCTGGAAGGAAAGCTGGGTGCAGGCGGGCATTGTGGTGATCTATCTGGCATCAAGCTTTTCCGGCGGAAGAATGGCAGGAAACATGGCGGGAAAACGGCGGTTTCTCTGGGGCATCTGCTTTGGAATCGTGTATTTTGCCATTCTGATCATCGTCTCCGCAGTCTTCCTGCCGGGCGGATTTGCCGGAGCCGGAAGACTTCTGTGGGCGGCAGCAGTCTGTGCCGTCGGCGGAATGGCAGGCGGAATGACGGCACACGGCAGATAAAAGCGGACAAAACAGAACATTTTTTCAAAAAACAGACTTTTAAATTTGAAAAACCTATGCTATAATGGGAAGAGTTAATGGCCGAAGACTATAAAAAAGTCGCGCGTCAACTACAATGAAGGAGGAATGTGCCATGAAACACATCAAAACTTTAAATACAAAAAGCTTACAGAACACTGTAAAAAAAGGTGGATGCGGTGAGTGCCAGACATCCTGCCAGTCCGCATGTAAGACTTCTTGCACCGTAGGCAACCAGAGCTGCGAGCATAAGTAAAAGTAATCCATAAGGACGAGTAAAAGGTGTTCCCAGAACCGGTTTCGCCGGATTTGGGAACATTCTTTTTGCCAGGCACATCAAAAAAAGAGAGAGTTATAGAAAGGAATACCACAGTGATACATTTATATAAAAGCAATGGCTTCAACATGGTGCTGGACGTCAACAGCGGCTCCGTCCATGTTGTGGATGACTGCGTATACGATGTCCTTTCCTGCATGAACGAAGGAAAAAATGCAGAAGAGGCAGCAGAGGCGCTTAGCAGTAAATATGCCGAGCAGGACATCACCGAAGCCAGAGAAGAAATTCAGGAACTTACAGACAACGGCATGCTCTTTACAAAAGACATCTACGAAAACGCAATTGATCAGTTTTCCAACCGTCCGACCGTCGTAAAAGCACTCTGCCTCCACATTGCACACGACTGCAACCTTGCCTGTCGTTACTGCTTCGCAGAAGAGGGCGAGTATCACGGAAGACGTGCACTGATGTCCCTGGAAGTCGGCAAAAAAGCGCTTGATTTCCTGATCGCAAACTCCGGCAGCAGAAGAAACCTCGAGGTAGATTTCTTCGGCGGTGAACCGCTGATGAACTGGGATGTTGTAAAACAGCTCGTAGCCTACGGAAGAGAACAGGAGAAGTTACATAACAAGAACTTCCGTTTCACCCTGACCACCAACGGTGTTCTCTTAAACGACGAGGTCATGGAGTTCTGCAATAAAGAGATGGGCAACGTCGTATTAAGTATTGACGGAAGAAAAGAAGTTCACGATCACATGCGTCCGTTCCGCAAAGGTGCCGGAAGCTACGATCTGATCGTGCCGAAATTCCAGAAATTCGCTGAGCTTCGTCGTCAGGACAAATACTATGTGCGCGGAACCTTCACGCATTACAACACAGACTTTGCTGCCGACGTCCTCCATCTGGCAGACCTCGGCTTCAAACAGATCTCGGTGGAGCCTGTTGTAGCACCTCCGACCGAGGATTACGCGATCCGCGAGGAAGACCTTCCGGTGATTTTCGAACAGTACGACATTCTGGCAAGAGAGATGATCAAGAGAGAAAAAGAAGGAAGAGGCTTCAATTTCTTCCATTTCATGATCGATCTGACCGGCGGACCATGTGTTTATAAACGTCTTTCCGGCTGCGGTTCCGGAACCGAGTACCTTGCGGTAACACCGTGGGGCGATTTCTATCCGTGCCACCAGTTCGTAGGACAGGAAGATTTCTGCCTTGGAAATGTTTACGAAGGCGTGAAAAAGACAGAAACTGTCAACGAATTCAAAAAATGCAACGTTTATTCCAAAAAGGAGTGCAGCCAGTGCTTTGCACGGTTCTACTGCAGCGGCGGATGCGCGGCAAACTCCTACAATTTCACAGGTAAGATCAACGATGTTTACGAGATCGGATGCAAGATGCAGCAGAAACGGATCGAGTGTGCATTGATGATAAAGGCAGCTCTGGCCGAAGATTAAAGAAAAGAGGAAAATCGCGACATGATGAAGAAGAAACAGAGTATCATCGCACTCGTCCTGGCAGCCATTGTAACAGTGCTTCTTGGATGGACGATGATCAAAGGATGGGGTCCTACCGGAACCGGTTCGATGAAGAATATCAACCTGGGTCTGGATCTGTCCGGCGGTGTCAGCATTACCTATCAGGCCGTAAAGGACAACCCGACAGACGAAGAAATGTCAGATACCCGCTACAAGCTGGAACAGCGTGCGCAGCAGTACAGCGAAGAGGCACAGGTATATCTGCAGGGCGACAACCGTATCACCATTGAAATCCCGGGTGCAACCGATGCAACCACCATTCTGGAAGAGATGGGTAAACCGGGAAGCCTGTATTTCATCAAACAGACCAACGATGACGGAACAGAAAACTACACCTACGACAGCTCGACCGGCGAGTACGTTCTGAACGGAAAAACTATCGAAGAGCTCGAGGAGGACGGCTCCGTCGTTCTGACCGGTAAAGATGTGGAGAGCGCAGAAGCCATGCATCAGCAGAACTCCACCACAAAAGCAACCGAGAGCGTCGTTCAGCTGAAAATGACCGACGAAGGAAAACAGAAATTTGCAGACGCAACCCAGGAAGCCTACAGCGCAGGAAAGAGCATCGGTATCTACTATGATGAAAAATTCGTCAGTGTACCGAGTGTAAACGCTGTGATTTCCGATGGTACTGCAGTCATCTCCGGCGGAAACATGGACTGGGATGAAGCAACCAGCCTGGCATCCACCCTCCGTATCGGTTCCCTTTCCCTGAAACTTGAGGAGATCAACTCCAGCGTCGTTGGAGCACAGCTTGGATCTGCAGCTGTTTCCACCAGCGTGAAAGCGGGAGCGATCGGCATTGTACTGATTATCCTTTTCCTTGCAATCGTATATCGCCTGCCTGGTATTGCTGCCGGATGGGCACTGCTCATCTATGTTGAGCTGAATCTGATTGCTTTAAATGCATTTGACCTGACATTGACTCTGCCTGGTATCGCAGGTGTTATCCTGTCGATCGGTATGGCGGTCGATGCGAACGTTATCATTTATGCCCGTATCGAGGAGGAGATCGGTGCCGGAAAGACGGTTCATGCGGCAATCCGCGACGGATTCAAGAAGGCAGCTTCTGCCATCCTGGACGGAAACGTGACGACCCTGATTGCAGCAGCTGTTCTGTATGCGCTTGCGAGCGGAAGTGTCCGCGGATTCGCCATGACACTTGCTCTTGGTATTGTTCTTTCCATGTTCAGCGCCATGGTTGTTTCCAGACTGCTGGTCAACAGCCTGTACGGTATGGGACTGAAGGATGCGAAATACTACGGAACCAAGAAAGAGCGCAAGGGATTTCCATTTGTGGAAAAGAGAAAGATCTTCTTCACGATCTCCTGCATTCTGCTGCTTGCCGTTCCGGCCAGCATGATTTTCATGCATCAGACAAAGGGAAGCGCACTGAACTTCGGCCTTGACTTCAAGGGCGGTACTTCCATCAACGTTCCGTTCAACGAGGATTACTCCATCGAAGAGCTGGACAAAGAGGTAGAGCCGGTTGTGGAAGGCGTGACAAAAGATTCCAATATTCAGATGACAAAGGTTGTCGGAGGCAACAATGTCATCATCAAAACACGTTCTCTGACTCTGGAAGAGCGTGAGCAGGTTTACCAGGCAATGGCAGACAATTTCGGTGTCGATACTTCTGAAATCACTTTCGACAACATTTCTTCTACTGTAAGTAAAGAAATGAGCCAGAATGCGATGAAAGCAGTTATCATCGCTGTAGTCTGCATGCTGCTGTACATCTGGATCCGTTTCCGCGACATCCGTTTCGCATCGAGTGCCATCCTTGCACTGATGCACGATATCGCCATTGTATTCGGATTCTATGTGGTATCCCGTATTTCGGTCGGCAGCACCTTTATCGCGTGTATGCTGACGATCCTCGGCTATTCCATCAACAGTACGATCGTCATCTTCGACCGTATCCGTGAGAATCTGCCGGAGTTAAAGAGAGAGCCGATCGAGTCCCTGGTTGACCGCTGCATCACGGACACCCTGACCCGAAGCATTTACAGTTCCCTCACCACCTTTATCACCATCTTTGTTCTGTTCGTGATGGGAGTTTCTTCCATCCGCGACTTTGCAGCACCTCTGATGGTTGGTATCGTATGCGGAGCTTACACTTCTGTCTGCATCACAGGTGCCCTGTGGTATGTGATGAAGCACGTTGGAAAAAACAAATATGTGCCGTCCAAAGCAGTACAGAATAAGACAAAAAATAAATAAAAGCAGCAAAAACCATAAAAAGAGAAACGCCGGACCGGAAAAGTCCGGCGTTTCCTGCTAACAGGAAAGAGGAGAACATATGAAGAAAGAACGCTGGGTAGTTTCGGCAAAACGCGCCGATTTCCAGGCAATTGCGGACCGGTTCGGCATCGATCCCGTCATCGCCCGCCTGATCCGGAACCGGGATGTGACCGGGGAGAAAGAGATCGAAGAGTATCTCTTCGGTGATCTGGAGCAGCTCCACGATCCGCTGCTGATGAAGGATATGGAGCGCGCGGCAGATCTGATCGCAGAAAAAATCCGGGAGAAAAAGCCGATCCGCATCATCGGGGACTACGACATCGACGGTGTTACGGCAACGTATATTCTGCTGACCGGATTAAAAGATCTCGGTGCCGATGCGGATGTGCGTATCCCGGACCGGATTGCAGACGGATACGGCTTAAATGAGCATCTTGTGCAGTTTGCCGCGGATGAGGGGCGGGACACGATCGTCACCTGTGACAACGGCATCGCGGCGGGCAGTCAGATCCGTCTGGCAAAAGAGCTTGGCATGACGGTTGTTGTGACGGACCACCACGAGGTTCCGTTTGAGGAGGATGAAAACGGAGAACGCCGCTACATCCTGCCGCCGGCGGACGCGGTTGTCAATCCGAAACAGAAAGACTGTTCCTATCCGTTTCCGGGCCTCTGCGGTGCGGCCGTCGCATGGAAACTGATCCAGACGATGGAGGCAAAAGCAGGTATTCCAAAGGAGCACAGCTTCCGCTTTCTGGAATTTGTCGCCATTGCGACGATCGGTGATGTGATGGATCTGCAGGGAGAAAACCGGATTTTTGTAAAAGCCGGCCTTCGGGCGCTCCATAAAACGCAGAACCTCGGCCTGCAGGAGCTGATCCGTGTGCAGGGCATCGAGGCGGAAAACGTGACACCGTATCACATCGGCTTCGTTCTCGGCCCGTGCATCAACGCATCGGGACGGCTTGACACGGCGGAGCATTCGTTAAAACTGCTCTGCGCAAAGACACGTGAGGAGGCCGCAAAGCTTGCCGGGGACTTGAAAGACCTGAATGAAAGCCGCAAAGAGCTGACGCGCCAGGGTGAGGCGAAAGCAATCGAGCTCGTGGAAACCTCCCCGCTGCAGAACGACAAAGTCCTCGTCGTCTATCTGCCGGACTGCCACGAGAGCCTTGCCGGAATCATCGCAGGTCGCCTGCGGGAGCACTTCCACAAACCATCCTTCGTACTCACCAGAAGTGAGGAGGGCGTCAAGGGCTCCGGCCGCTCGATCGAAGCGTATTCGATGTATGAGGAGCTCTGCAAATGCAAAGAACTGATGACGAAATTCGGCGGCCACCCGATGGCTGCGGGCCTTTCCCTCGCAGGAGAGGAGATGATCGAACCGTTCCGCCGGGCACTGAACGATAATTCCACGCTGACGGAAGAGGATTTCGTCGAAAAAGTCGTGATCGATGTGCCGATGCCGATCACCTACATCACCAAAAATCTGATCCGCCAGTTAAGTCTCTTGGAGCCGTTCGGAAAAGGCAACACGAAACCGCTGTTCGCACAGAAAGGACTGACTGTATTAAATTACCGCATTTTTGGAAAGAATAGAAACGTGGTGAAAGTACAGCTTGCCGATGCGGGCGGATACCAGATGGATGGTGTCTATTTCGGCGAGGGAGAAGCGTTCGCCGCATACGTGGATGCACATCCGACCCTCTCGGTAGCGTACTATCCGTCGATCGATACGTGGAACGGACGCGACAAATTACAGATCAATATCCAGAGTTATTTTTAAAGATGCAGAAAAGCCGCAAATACCTGATTTTTCTGCCCTGTTTTCTATCGGAAACGAAATTGACGCAGAAGAATATTGATGCTATACTGTAAGGTGAATTGTCAAACCTTGACGAAACGGAGGAATATTTTATGAAAAAAGTAGAGGATTACGTAAGAAGTATTCCGGATTTCCCGGAACCGGGTATTATTTTCAGAGATGTAACGAGTATCCTGCAGGACGCAGACGGACTGCAGCTTGCCATAGATGAGATGCAGCATTTTGTAGAAGAAGTAGACTGTGATGTAATCTGCGGAACCGAGTCCCGCGGCTTCATTTTCGGTATGCCGATTGCTTACAATCTGCACAAACCGTTCGTGCCGATCCGTAAAAAAGGAAAACTTCCTCTGGAGACCGTCGAGGAGAGCTATGACCTGGAGTACGGCAGCGCAACGATCGAGATGCACAAAGACTCCATCAAACCGGGCCAGAAGGTAGTCATCATCGACGACCTGATTGCAACCGGCGGTACCGTGGAGGCCTGTGCAAAAATGATCGAGCGCCTCGGCGGCGAAGTAACCAGAATCGTGTTCCTGATGGAGCTTGCCGGCTTAAAAGGACGCGAAAAACTGGCAAAATATGATGTAAAATCTGTCATCCGTTACGATGGCAAATAACGTATCCAACGAAACGCAGGGGTTAATCATGAGAGCGGAGGATACATATGGAAGAAGAGAAAAGAATCAGTGAAGAAGAATTAAAGAAGGATGTGGCGGCGGCAGAAGCCAGAATCCGCAAGACGGACGATTTTACAAGTCCGGAGGAATTATACGGGGAATTGATCGCTTCTGTGAAAAAATATCATCCATCGGACGATATTTCCCTGATCGAAAAAGCATACCGCGTGGCAGCGGATGCACATAAGGACCAGAAAAGAAAGAGCGGGGAACCGTACATCATCCATCCGCTCTGTGTGGCAATTATCCTGGCAGATCTGGAGCTCGACAAGGAGTCGATCGCGGCAGGCCTTCTGCACGACGTTGTCGAAGATACCGTCATGACCGAAGAAGAGCTGACCGAGGAGTTCGGCCCGGAGGTGTCCCTGATTGTAAGCGGTGTCACGAAGCTGGCACAGCTGAAATATTCTGCGGATAAGGTCGAGGAGCAGGCAGAAAACCTGAGAAAGATGTTCCTTGCGATGGCAAAGGATATCCGCGTTATTCTGGTAAAACTGGCGGACCGTCTGCACAACATGCGGACCGCACAGTACTGGTCGCCGGAGACGCAGAAGAAAAAAGCGCGTGAGACGATGGATATTTATGCCCCGATCGCACAGCGCCTCGGTATTTCCAAGATCAAGGTCGAACTCGATGACCTTTCTCTGAAATATCTGGAGCCGGATGCGTACTATGAACTGGTGCAGAAGGTCAGCATGAAGCGGGAGCAGCGGCAGGAATTTGTCGATGCGATCGTAAAAGAGGTGACCCGTCATATCCACCAGGCCGGCATTGAGGCAGATGTCAACGGACGAATCAAGCACTTTTTCAGCATCTACAAAAAGATGGTCAACCAGCACAAGACGCTGGATCAGATCTATGACCTCTTTGCGGTCCGCATCATCGTGGAATCCGTCAAAGACTGCTATGCAGCGCTCGGTGTCATCCATGAAATGTACACGCCGATCCCGGGCCGTTTCAAAGATTACATTGCGATGCCGAAGCCAAACCGTTACCAGTCCCTGCATACAACCCTGATCGGACCGAACGGACAGCCGTTTGAGATTCAGATCCGTACTTATGAGATGCACCGGATTGCAGAATACGGTATCGCTGCACACTGGAAATACAAAGAGGCCTCCGACGGCAAGAAACCGGGACCGGAGCAGGAAGAGGAAAAACTGACCTGGCTGCGCCAGATTCTGGAGTGGCAGCAGGACATGGCGGACAACCATGAGTTCATGAACCTCTTAAAGAGCGATCTCGACCTGTTTGCCGACAATGTTTACTGTTTCAGCCCGGCGGGCGATGTCAAAACGCTTCCGGTCGGCTCCTGTGCCATCGACTTTGCTTACTCCGTCCACAGTGCGGTCGGCAACAAGATGGTCGGAGCGAGGGTCAACGGAAAACTCGTGCCGATCGAGACGGAACTTCACAACGGAGACCGCGTCGAGATCATCACCTCGCAGAACTCCAAGGGACCGAGCCGCGACTGGCTGAAAATTGCGAAGAGTTCCCAGGCAAAGAGCCGCATCAACCAGTGGTTCCGCCAGCAGAACAAGACGGACAACATCGTCAAAGGCAAGGAAATGCTCACCAACTATGCAAAGCTGAAGGGCAAAAATCTTGGAATCTATACGAAACCGATGTACGAAGAGGCTGTCATGAGAAAGTACGGCTTCCGCGACTGGGATTCCGTTCTTGCGGCCATCGGCCACGGCGGCTTAAAAGAGGGCCAGGTCCTCAACAAGCTGATTGAGACGTACGAAAAGCAGCATAAAAAAGAGATCACCGACGAGCAGGTGCTCGAGGCGGCATCCGGAGAGAAAGTTCTGCCGGTTGGAAAGAGCAAGGGCGGCATCGTCGTGCGCGGTATCCACGATGTGGCAGTTCGCTTCTCCAAATGCTGCAATCCGATCCCGGGCGATGAGATCGTGGGCTTTGTCACAAGAGGACGCGGCGTGACCATTCACCGCACCGACTGTGACAATGTCCTGAATCTGCCGGAATCTGAGCGGGCGCGCCTCATTGATGCTGAATGGCAGGCAGAGGACAACGGCGGCTCTCTCTATACCGTGGAGATCAGCGTTTACGCAAACAACCGTACCGGTCTTCTGGTGGATATCTCCAAGATCTTTACCGAGCGGAAGATCGACCTTGCGGCGATGAACGTGAGAACGAGCAAGCAGGGAACGGCTTCCATCGATGTGACGTTCGACGTGCACAACAACGAAGAGCTGAACAGCATCATCGAGAAGGTGCGCCAGGTGGAGAGCGTGATCGATATTCAGAGATCGAGAGGATAAAAAGGAGAAAAGCGTATGATAAAGGTAAATTACCGGGCACTTGGAATGCTCTCGACAAACTGCTACGTTGTGGAAAATCCGGACAGCCAGAAGGTGCTGATCGTGGACCCGGGCGATTCGCCGCTGGAGATTGAACGCCAGATCGATGAGATCGACGGCGACCCGGAGGCCATTCTGCTGACCCATGGCCATTTCGACCATATGCTGGCAGCGGATGCGCTGCGGAAAAAATACCATATCCCGGTCTATGTCCATGAAAAAGAGCAGCACCTGCTGGGGGATCCAAAGGAAAATCTTTCCGGGCTCTGGAGCAAACCGTACACAATGCAGGCGGACAAAACCGTAAAAGAGGGCGATGTGCTGCATCTCGCAGATTTTGAAATCCACGTTCTTGCGACACCGGGGCACACGGCAGGCGGTGTCTGCTACTATATTCCGGCAGAGAAAGCACTTTTTTCCGGTGATACGCTGTTCTGCGAGTCCTACGGAAGATACGACTTCCCGACATCCTCCGGCAGAGAGCTGATCGCGTCGGTCAAGCGCCTGTTAAAAGAGCTTCCCGGGGATGTGACCGTGTATCCGGGCCACAACGATGAAACTACGATTGAACATGAAAAGAGGTACAATCCCCTTGCTTAATATCAGCCTTTGTTTTAATAGAAAAGATTTTGAATACGATGTGTATTCCCTGATCAAGGCATTCTATCCGGGCTGTGAGATTACCTCATGGTACGAAGAGGATGGGGCGCCGGACGGGGAATTTGCATATTATGATACGATCACATACGAGGCGGATCAGATCTGTTTTTCGATTGCAGACGAGAAACATGAGACGCTCGCTTCGCAGTGTGAGGCGGTGGAATATGAAAAAGACCGACATGAAACGAAAAATGTCCTGAAACGGATGGTATACCGCACGCTTTCCGAAGTGAGCGGCAAAGAACTTCCATGGGGCGATCTCACCGGCATCCGTCCGACGAAAATTCCGATGAAGATGCTTGAAGAGGGTAAAAAAAATGTAGAGATTGCGAAATACATGCGCGAAACTTACTACACCAGCCCGGAAAAGACGGCACTTGCGATCACGATTGCCAACCGGGAAAAGGACATTTTAAAGACGATCGACTACGAACACGGTTACAGCCTGTACATCGGCATCCCGTTCTGTCCGAGCATCTGCCTGTACTGTTCCTTCGGCTCCCATGTGTTAAGCCGCTGGGAGCATATGGTAGATCCGTATCTCGATGCACTGATCAAAGAACTGATCTTTATCAGTGAGAACATGAAGGATTACACCCTTGATACGATCTACATCGGAGGCGGTACGCCGACCACGCTGAATGCGGCACAGATGGAGCGCCTGCTCACGAAAGTGACAGAGCTCTTCCCGATGGAGCAGGTGCAGGAGTTCACCGTGGAGGCAGGACGGCCGGATACGATCAATGAGGAGGTCTTAAAAGCCATCCGCAAATTCCCGGTCACCCGTATTTCGATCAATCCACAGACCATGAACCAGGAAACGCTGGATCTGATCGGACGCCACCATACCGTGGAGGAGATCGAGGAGAAGTTCCGCATGGCGCGTTCCCTTGGATTTGACAACATCAACATGGATCTGATCGTCGGTCTGCCGGGTGAGGACAAGGAAAAAGTGGCGCATACGTTGGAAAAAGTGGAAGCGCTGAATCCGGATTCCCTGACCGTCCATTCCCTTGCGTTAAAGCGTGCAACGAGACTCAACCTGTTCAAAGACAAATATCAGGAGATCTCGTTTGAAAACTCTGCCGAGATCATGAAAATGACGATGGACAGCGCACACCGCATGGAGATGGGACCGTATTACATGTACCGCCAGAAAAATATGGCGGGTAACTTTGAGAATGTCGGCTACTCCCGTGAAGGAAAAGCAGGCATCTACAACATCCTCATTATGGAGGAAAAACAGTCCATTCTGGCCGCGGGAGCCGGAGCGTCCACGAAATTCGTGTTTGAACACGGAGAGCGCATTGAGCGGGTGGAGAACGTGAAGGATCTGAAAAACTACGTGGAGCGTATCGATGAAATGATCGAGAGAAAGCGTATCGGAATGGAGAAGTATCTGCCAAAATGAAAGAAAATTCCAGTCAGCAGCTTCACATGCTGCGCTATACCCTGACCGAGCAGCTCATCCATGGCATGGAAGTGAGCAATTTAGCTTACGATCTTGCGCGGGAACTGGGGTATGAGAAAGAAATCTGCTATGAGCTTGCAAAAGCAGGCGTTCTCCACGATATCGGAAAGATTGTACTAGAGAATTACGTAGAAGAACAGGATACGCTCGTCGTCGAGGAGATGCGCTTTGTGCGGACCCATTCCACACTGGGCTATGAACTCCTGCAGGGACGCGGCTACTCCGATTTTGTGCTGGAGAGTATTCTGTATCACCATGAAAATTATGACGGAACCGGGTATCCGGCCAATCTGGCGGGAGAAAAGATTCCGTTTGGGGCGCGTATCTTACGCATCTGTGATGTGTACTGCGCGCTGACCTCCGACCGCCCGTACCGGAGTGCGTTTACGCGGGAACAGGCGATGGAGCTTATGACAGAAGAAGTCAAAAATTTCGATCTGAAAATGTTCCTGGCATTTCAGAGAGTGATCCACAGCGGCAGCCGGAGAGCGATCGAGCTTTCTGATGTTGATGAATTGATCCAGGAAATCATAAAGGAGAAAACAGAAAATGGCATTAAAGAAGAAACCGGTTACCGGAATGAAAGATATTTTACCGAAAGAAATGGCAATCCGTGACTACGTGATCCGTCTGATCAAGGAAACTTACGGAACCTTCGGCTTTACCTCCATGGAGACCCCTTGCGTGGAGCACATCGAAAACCTGAACAGCAAACAGGGCGGCGAGAATGAGAAACTGATTTTCAAGATCTTAAAAAGAGGAGAGAAGCTGAAACTCGAGACCGCTGAGAAAGAAAACGATCTCGTAGACAGCGGCCTGCGTTATGACCTGACCGTTCCGCTCTGCCGTTACTATTCCAACAACGCAAACGAGCTTCCGTCCCCGTTCAAAGCACTTCAGATGGGAAATGTATGGCGTGCAGACCGTCCGCAGAGAGGAAGATACCGTCAGTTCATGCAGTGCGATATCGATATCCTCGGCGAGCCGACCAACCTCGCAGAGATTGAGCTGATCCTTGCTACCACCACACTGCTTGGAAAACTGGACTTCAAGAACTTTACGATCCGTATCAATGACCGCCGCATCTTAAAAGCAATGGCAGCCTACAGCGGATTCCCGGAGGAGTCCTATGACACCGTATTTATTATCCTCGATAAAATGGATAAAATCGGTTTTGAGGGCGTTGCCAAAGAGCTCGAGGAAGCCGGCTTTGCAAAAGAGTCCGTAGAGAAATACCTGAAAATGTTCGAGGAGATCACCCCGGATACCGCAGGCGTAGAGTACTGCCGTGAGAAACTCGAGGGATTCCTTGACAAAGAGTACGCAGACGGCCTGAAGACCATCATCGACAGTGTTAATGCCGTGAAGACCGCAGAATTCAAGATCGCTTTCGATCCGACTCTGGTGCGCGGAATGTCCTACTACACCGGACCGATCTTCGAGATCGCTATGGATGAGTACGGCGGATCTGTCGGAGGCGGCGGACGCTACGATGAAATGATCGGAAAATTCACCGGAAACCAGACCTGCGCATGCGGATTCTCCATCGGATTTGAGCGTATCGTTATGCTTCTGCTTGAGAGAGATTACCAGATCCCGGGCGCACAGAAGAAAAAAGCGTACCTGATCGAGAAAAACATGCCGGCAGAGGGAATGCAGAAGATCATTCAGCAGGCGACAAAAGAGAGAAGTGAAGGCACGGCCATCAACATCGCCGTGATGAAGAAGAACAAGAAATTCCAGAAAGAGCAGCTTGCCAGCGAGGGTTACACTGAGATCGAAGAATTTTTTGTTGACAAAATGTAAGGAATATCCAATAATAGTAATCGCATGAAAAAACGATGTGCTGCGGATGCAGATTCTTTGTGTCCGCAGTTCCAAATAGGAGGAACAAGAAAATGGCTGAATCCATGAAAGGCCTAAAGAGAACCTGCCGCTGTGCGGAAGTCACAAAAGCAGATATCGGAAAAAAAGTAACCCTGATGGGCTGGGTACAGAAGAGCCGTAATAAAGGCGGAATTATTTTCGTCGATCTGCGTGACAGAAGCGGTATTATGCAGATTATCTTTGAGAACGGCCCGATCAGTGAGGAAGGTTTTGAGAAAGCAGCAAAACTGCGCAGCGAGTTCGTTATCGCCGTAGAAGGTGAAGTTATGGCCCGCTCCGGCGCGGTCAATGAAAATCTGGCAACAGGAGAGCTCGAAGTAAAGGCTGAGTCCTTACGCATTCTTTCCGAGGCAGAAACGCCGCCGTTCCCGATTGAGGAGGATTCCAAGACGAGAGAAGAGCTCCGTCTGAAATACCGTTACCTGGATCTGCGCCGCCCGGACATCCAGAGAAACCTGATCATGAGAAGCAAAGTGGCAATGCTCACCCGTGAGTTCATGTCCAAAGAAGGCTTCCTTGAGATCGAAACCCCGATGCTGACGAAATCCACACCGGAAGGCGCCAGAGATTACCTGGTACCGAGCCGTGTTCATCCAGGCAGCTTCTACGCACTGCCGCAGTCTCCGCAGCTGTTCAAACAGCTTCTGATGTGCTCCGGCTATGACCGTTATATCCAGATCGTAAAATGTTTCCGTGACGAGGACCTGCGTGCCGACCGTCAGCCGGAGTTCACCCAGATCGATATGGAGCTTGCTTTCGTTGATGTAGATGATGTTATCGATGTCAATGAGAGACTGCTGGCACACCTGTTCAAAGAGGTGCTCGGCGTTGAGGTACAGCTCCCGATCCAGAGAATGACCTGGAAAGAGGCTATGAACCGTTTCGGTTCCGACAAACCGGACCTGCGTTTCGGTATGGAACTGGTTGATGTTTCCGAGACCGTAAAAGATACCGAGTTCGTTGTATTTAAGGGCGCACTTGAAAACGGCGGTTCTGTCCGCGGTATTAACGCAAAGGGACAGGGCGCAATGCCGAGAAAGAAAATCGACAAGCTCGTTGAGTTTGCGAAAGGTTACGGTGCAAAAGGTCTTGCATACATTGCAATCCATGAGGATGGAAGCTGGAAATCTTCCTTCTCCAAATTTATGACAGAGGAGCAGATGGAAGCCCTCATCAAAGCCATGGACGGACAGGCTGGAGACCTTCTTCTCTTCGCAGCAGACCGCAACAAGATTGTTTGGAACGTTCTTGGCGCACTTCGTCTGGAACTGGCAGAGCAGATGGGACTGCTCGACAAGAACGAGTACCGTTTCGTATGGATTACCGAGTTCCCGCTTCTGGAGTGGTCCGATGAGGAGAACCGTTTCACCGCAATGCATCACCCGTTCACCATGCCGATGGACGAGGATCTGCCGCTTCTGGACACCGATCCGGGCGCAGTTCGTGCAAAAGCTTACGATATCGTCCTGAACGGTACCGAGATCGGCGGAGGAAGTGTTCGTATCCACCAGAACGATGTGCAGGAGAAGATGTTTGAGATGCTTGGCTTCACAAAAGCACAGGCACATGAGCGTTTCGGATTCCTTCTGGATGCATTCAAATACGGAGTTCCGCCTCACGCCGGACTGGCTTACGGACTGGACCGTCTCGTTATGCTGATGGCAAAAGAGGACAGCATCCGCGACGTCATCGCATTCCCGAAAGTAAAAGATGCTTCCTGTCTGATGACTGAGGCTCCGTCACCGGTTGACGCAGCACAGCTGGAAGAGCTTGGTCTTGAGGTTGAGCCGCAGGCAGAAGAAGAGACAACAGAAGAGTAAAGAAAATTTTGTAATTTACAGGACAGACAATTTTGCAGAAGTGCAGCGTTGTCTGTCCTTTTTTAGGTTTCACTCGATCGGTGTAAAGAAAAACTTAAGAAATTCTTCCCCGTCTTCCCCGTTGTTTTGCTGGAAAAAAGTGCTACAATATGGTTTGTAAGAAAGATACGGAAACATCCACAGCAAGTGGAACACATAGAGAAAAAGACAAGGAGGAATCACTATGTTAGTTACATTAGTCATGCTGGCAACCTGTTTTGGTCTGCTCTGCGGAATTGGAATTCTATTTGGGATCGTCGGACTTCTGCTGAAATTTGGAGGAAAAGTCCTCGGCGCATGCGCCACTATTCTTCTCCCGATCGGCGTGATCTGGCTTGGATTTAAAATCGTGTTCGCCGTCGTTCCGCTTCTGTTCAAACTGGTCTGTGCAGCGCTGATCTGTTATCTCGTATACCGCATTCTGCGGGAGATGAAACTTGTAGCATAAAAAATAAAATCTAACAGATTCGAAAGAAAACCTGCTTTCCGTCATAAACACGGAGGCAGGTTTTTAATGACAAAAACAAAAATCTATTTTCAGAAAAAGCCAGTATTTGCTAAAAAAAGAGTAAGGAAAAAGTAAGAAAACAAAAAACAAAATGTGATACGATAGAACTAACTTGGGAAAGCAGAAAATTAATTTGTAAAATAGAAAAGTGGGAGGAAGCATATGAAGAAAAAAATAATCGCGATTGTGTGCGCAGTCGCAGTGCTGGCGGCAGCCGGAGGGGGAGTGACATGGCATTTCCTTGGAAACAGTACAAAAGAGGACGATAACGTCGTCTATGTCAATACTGTAAAAGCCCTGACCAATCTGGGAACCGGAAATGGAATGGAAAACCGCTATGCCGGTGTTGTGGAGTCGGAAAATACCTGGAAGGTAGAGAAAAACAGCGAGAAAACGGTAAAGGAAGTTTATGTGGAAGTCGGTCAGGAGGTTCAGGTCGGAACACCGCTGTTCTCCTACGATACCGAGAAATTCCAGAGTGACCTCGAGCAGGCGCAGCTGGATCTGGAACGCATAAACAATGAACTTTCAAGTATGAATACCAATATCGACCAGCTTTACAAAGACAAAAAGCAGGCATCAAAAGACCAGCAGGCAAGCATCACACTGGAAATTCAGGAAGCGGAGCTGGATTTAAAGAAAAAAGAATATGAAGGAAAATCAAAACAGGCGGAGATTGATAAATTAAACAATAACATCACCAATGCGACCGTGATCAGCGAAATCGCAGGTGTTGTAAAATCAATCAACAACGATGACAGCAGCGCCGGCGCTTACTCCGGTGACAACTCCGACAATTCCTTCCTGACCGTTCTTGCAACGGGAGATTTCCGTGTAAAAGGCCAGATCAATGAACAGAATATGAGCGACGGTTCGATTACCGAAGGAAGCCAGGTGATCGTGCATTCTCGTGTAGATGAGAATCAGACCTGGACTGGAACCGTGACAAAGATTGATCGGGAAAATGCACGGACAGGAAGCAATAACGTTTACAGCAGTTCAGGAGACAGTATGACGCAGTCAAGCAACTATCCGTTTTATGTGCAGCTCGACGGAACGAACGGCCTGATGCTCGGCCAGCACGTTTACGTAGAGCCGGATATCGGCCAGCAGGAAGTCAAAACAGGAATCTGGCTGTCCGATTACTTTATCAACGATGTCGACAGCAACCCTTACGTCTGGGCCGATGATGGAAACGGCAAACTGGAAAAACGAAGCGTAACGCTGGGAACACACGATGAAAATATGATGGAATATCAGATCACTGATGGTCTCAAAGAGGAGGATGCCATCACCTTCCCGGAGGATGGACTGGAAGAGGGCATGAAGACCGTTGTTAGTACCGATGGTTCGCTGGGACAGAGCAATCCGGCCGGCGGCGAGGATGACGGAATGGAGGATGACGGTATGCTTGACAACGACGATGGAATGGTCGACGATGGTATGACGCAGGATGAAAACGGCATGGTCGACAATACCATGGACGGCGCAGAGTACAGCGGTGAGGAAGATACAACGAACGTGATCGGCGGCGCCGACAATGGTGAGGCAGAACCGGCAGAAACACAGGAAGCCGGATCAGCAGATGACGGGGAGGTGCAGCCGTGATTCTGGAATTAGAGAATATCTGTAAAGAATATATGCAGGGCAAAATCCCGGTTCCGGTTCTGAAAAACATCAACTTCTCCATGGAAGAAGGCGAGTACGTTGCGATCATGGGTCCTTCCGGTTCCGGAAAAACAACACTGATGAATATTGTCGGCTGTCTCGACCAGGCGACGAGCGGACGGCTGATCCTCGACGGACAGGATATCAGCAAATGCAGTGACAATCAGATGTCGGACATCCGCCTGCAGAAAATCGGCTTTGTATTCCAGAACTTCCAACTCCTTGCAAGACAGAGCGCAATGGAAAATGTATGCCTGCCGTTGACGTACGCGGGCGTGCCGAAAAAAGAGAGAAGAGAGCGGGCAGCGATTGCCCTCGAGCGGGTGGGGCTCGGCGACCGTATGAGTTTCAAACCGACCCAGCTCTCCGGCGGACAGAAACAGCGTGTGGCGATTGCAAGAGCGATTGTCAACCATCCGAAAATTCTGCTGGCTGATGAGCCGACCGGAGCGCTCGACTCCCATTCCGGCGAGCAGGTCATGGAGCTGTTCCAGAGCCTGAACGACGAGGGCGTCAGCATCTTGATGATTACACATGACGCGGAGATCGCATCGATGGCACAGCGCACCGTGGAGATCCGCGACGGAATGATGAAATCGAAGGAGGTGGCCGAAACATGAAAAAAGGAAAAGCAGCAAAGAAAGCCGCGATTGCAGTTGTGACCGCAGTTGCCGTGGGCGGTGTCAGTGTCGGCGGTTATTACGGCATCCGCCAGGCGCAGAAGACGACCGTAAAAGTGTATCCGGTCAGTGACTTTACGAGTGGTTACTGGGGAGACAGCATGAACATGGAAGGCCAGATCACCTCGACGGCTTCCCAGAACATCTATCTTTCCGACAGCCAGACCATTTCCCAGGTTCTCGTCAAAGAGGGCGATGTGGTAAATGCCGGAGACACGCTGATGACATACGATACCAGCATGATCGAGCTGGATTTGGAAACGCAGCAGTTACAGCTTGCACAGACAAAGCTGAAAATCCAGCAGAGTGAAAAAGAACTGGAAAAGCTGAAAAAGACAAAACCGGTATCGGATACGCCGCTGAATCCGGTGGAGCCGGATTTCCCGGATTTTCCAGATGAACCCATCGATCCGGATTTCCCGGACGAACCGATTCCGACCCCGGAACCGGAGCCGACGTATGAGGATGCTGTTCTGTACAGCAGTACGAATAAGCTTGTATTTGGTTCCAAACCATACAAAGGAGAAGGAACGCAGGAAGACCCATACACCTATCTCTGCGCACCGGGAACAGTCCTGACAGGCGGATTCCTGAATCAGATGGCAGGATACGCGGATGAAAAGGGAACGAAAAAAGAAGAGGACAGCGAAGGATACTGGTTCCGCCTGGAGATTCATGAAGAAAACAAAGCCGCAGAGGCGCTGGAAACCGTGTGGGAGCAGGATGGAACGAAGATTGCGAAAGCATACGAGACTTCGTATGAAGCAGTCCTGAGTCTGAAAGAATCCGAAGCGGCGGATGCACCGGAAATAAAAATCACCACGCCGCTTGCCAACACAGAGGTGGCAGAGGGCGGCGAGCTGAAGCTGAAAATCGGAATCAATGAGAAGAAAGATACCGAAGAGAAGCCGGATGAGAAAGCCGACGATAAAACGGATGATAGAACCGAGAGTCCGTCCGAGGACGATGTGACACAGCCGGGTGAAGCCGGAAATGGAAGCGGTGAGGCAGACGATTCCACGGAAAACACCGAAACGGATGTCACTTACACATACGTCTGGAAACACAACGGAAAGACAATCGACGGAGATTTTAAGGATACTTACACAAAAGAAAATATCACAAAAGAGGATGCCGGAATCTATACAGTAGAAGTGACAGCGAAAAATGACAAGGGTACTTCCATGGCAGTCAGCACTGCAAATGTGGCAGTAAAAGAAGGAACGATTACCCCGACACCAAGTGTAACTCCGACCCCGAGCGTTACGCCGGGACCGAGTGTAACTCCAGAGCCGACCGTCAGCCCGGAACCAAGTACAACACCGATTCCGACCACAGAGCCGGTTCCAACAGAAACTCCGGTGCCGAGCGAGACCCCAGTTCCGACGGAAACGCCGACGCCGACCGAAGCCCCGGCAGAACCGGAAGCGGAACCGCAGAGCGAAGATGCGCCGGAAGCAGTGCAGACGACAGCAAAAACCGTATTCTACGGTGAAAAAGCATCGGTACAGTCCCTCTTTACATCATCCACAGGAAGCAGCGCAAATAACAATACTTCTTCCGGTGATGATACCCAGATGACCTACACAAAAGATGAGTTGAAAAAAGCCATCAGCGAAAAAGAAAGCCAGATCCGTAATCTGAAGCTGGATCAGAAGGAAGAGGAACTCAAAGTCAAAAATACGCAGAAATCCCTGGATTCCCAGACCGTAAAAGCGACGATCAGCGGTGTGGTAAAGAAGGTTGGAAATGCAGAAAACCCGTCCAACGACGGAAGCGCCTTTATCCAGGTCAGTGGAAACGAAGGTCTGTACGTGCGCGGCTACTTAAGCGAGACGTATCTCGATCAGGTAAAAGTCGGCGATGAACTCAACGTGACTTCTTGGTCTTCGGGTGCTTTTGCAGCGGCAACCGTAACCGAGATTTCTCCGTACCCGACAACAAGCTACATGTCGTACAGCGAGACACCAGCCTCCTTCTATCCGTTCACAGCCGTTATCCCGGAAGGCGGAGAAGGTTTTGAAAACGGTGACTGGATCGAGATTGCAATCACTGTCGGAAACGATGTAGAAAACGGCAACGGCCTGTACGTCAGCAAAGAATTCATCCGCGAGGAAAACGGACAGAAATTCGTTTATATCCGGGATGAAAATGATAAATTAAAGAAACAGAATGTGGTAACCGGAAAACTTCTGTGGGGCAGTTATTACGAAGTGAAGAGCGGTCTTTCCGAAGAGGATTACATTGCATTTCCGTACGGCAAAACCGTGGTGGAAGGCGCAGACACGAAGGAATCCAGTTCATCGGATTATTACAACAGTTAAGGAGGCGCATTATGTTAGAAAATGTAAGACTTTCCTTTCAGGGAATCTGGTCACACAAAATGCGTTCCTTCCTGACGATGCTGGGTATTATCATCGGAATTGCATCGATCATCTCAATTGTCTCCACGATCAAGGGAACGAATGAGCAGATCAAACAGAACCTGATCGGAGCCGGAAACAACAACGTGACCGTCAGCTTAAAGCAGGGCGACGGCGATTACTGGATGGACAACGGACTGCCAAGCGGCGTGTCGAAACTGTCCGATGATCAGAAAAAGCGGATCCGCGAGCAGGATCAGGTGGAAAATGCATCGTTTTACACCGAAAGAACGTATGTGAGCGGCATCGCAAAAGGAAACACAACACTGGACAGTGCGAAGGCGCTTGGCGTGGATGAAAATTATCTGTCGACGTGCGGATATCAGATTTATCAGGGACGCGGCTTTGTGGAGAGCGATTTCTCGAAGACCCACAAAGTTGTCCTCCTCGACGATACCGCAGTGCTGACACTCTTCCCGGATGAGTCGCCGGTCGGCAAAACGATCGAGATCATGGGAGAGCCGTTCACGGTGATCGGCGTGATCAAAAAAGCCGATTCGTTCCAGCCGGTCATCAATTCCAGAGATGACTACTATACGTACAATCAGGAATCTTATCCGCTGGTGCTGATGCCGGATGTCTGCTGGCCGATCGTATTCCAGTATGATGAACCGGAAAATGCCGTTGTGATGGCAAAAACGACCGAGGATATGAGCACGGTGGGAAAGACAACAGCGGATATCATGAACGAATCCGTGACCAATACAACTGATTCTCTTTCCTATCAGGCAGAGGATCTGCTGGAGAAAGCAAAGAGTCTGCAGGAGTTAGGCCAGAGCACGAACCAGCAGCTGATCTGGATCGCGAGCATTTCGCTTCTGGTCGGCGGTATCGGTGTTATGAATATTATGCTGGTATCTGTAACGGAACGTACAAGCGAGATCGGCCTGAAAAAGGCGATCGGAGCAAGAAAACGCAGAATTCTGTTCCAGTTCCTGACCGAGGCGGCGGTGCTCACCAGCATCGGCGGACTGCTCGGCGTGCTGGGCGGCATTATCATGGCACAGGTGATTTCGAGGGTATCGCAGACGCCTGTGGCGATCAGTATTCCGGCGATCATTTTCTCCGTGGTCTTCTCCATGGTGATCGGTATCGTATTCGGACTGCTGCCGTCGGTAAAAGCAGCGAACCTGAATCCGATCGATGCGCTGCGAAGAGAATAGAACAAAAAAGAGTTGAAAAATCCGTGCGGGTACAGCGTAGGTGCTGGATCCGTGCGGATTTTTTGTGCGGCGTGTGCGGATGAAACTTAAGATCTTTACTTTTTGCGGAAAGTCGGTTATACTGGAAAATAAGCGCAATTTGCGGCGCAGCAAAGAGGCATTCGAGTTTCAGATTCGGTATGTTTATGAAAATATAAGAAAGATTCAAAGACATTTCACATTCGTTTATGGTATAATCAAACAAGAGTATGACCAACGAAAAGGAGTATACGCGAATGAATATTTTGTTTTTTATCACACCGAAAAGTGAAACGGCTTATCTGTATGACGACTGCTCACTTCGGCAGGCCATCGAGAAGATCGAATATCATAAATACACGGCGGTTCCGGTACTGAACAAAAAGGGCTGCTACGTGGGAACACTGACGGAAGGAGATCTGCTCCGCATCATAAAAGAACGGTATCTGCTGAATTACCATGAAGCAGAGGATATCCCGCTCTGGCAGGTTCCGAAACGGTGGAATTATGAGTCCGTCAACATCAACAGCAACATCGAGGACCTGATCGAGATGTCCATGCGGCAGAATTTCGTTCCGGTTGTGGATGACGAGGGAATCTTCATCGGCATCATCCGAAGAAGAGATATCATCCAGTACTGTTATCAGAAAAGCGGCATTAAAGAAGAGGAAGAAGCCCGGCGCAGCGCGCGGAAACAAAACGCAGAACAGATGATTCTGCAGTAAAGAAGAAAATGAGGGAAACATTATGAAAAAACTGATCGATCTTATCCAGGAAGAGCTGGTAAAAGCCTTTACCGCTGCGGAGATGGACCCGTCCTATGCAAGGGTTTCCGTTTCCAACCGCCCGGATCTGTGCGAATACCAGTGCAACGGCGCAATGGCAGCTGCAAAAGCATACCACAAAGCACCGATCCAGCTGGCTGAAGCAGTTGTAGAAAAAGTGACCGATCACAGCGTGATCGGTGAAATTGAAGCCGTAAAACCGGGATTCATCAACCTGAAAATCAACCCGGAATTTCTGGCAGATTATCTTTCCAAAATGCAGAACGATGAAGATCTTTCTGTAGAAAAAGCAAAAAATCCGAAAACCATCATCGTAGATTACGGCGGAGCAAACGTGGCAAAACCGCTTCACGTCGGCCATCTCCGTTCCGCGATCATCGGCGAGAGCATCAAGCGTATGGGACGCTTCATGGGGCACAACATGATCGGTGACGTTCATCTTGGAGACTGGGGTCTGCAGATGGGACTGATCATCACCGAGCTGCAGGAGCGCCATCCGGAGCTTGTTTATTTTGATGAGTCCTTTACGGGAGAGTACCCGGAGGAAGCACCGTTTACGATCAGCGAGCTCGAGGAGATTTATCCTTGCGCAAGCGGCAAATCGAAAGAGGACGAGGACTATAAGAAACGTGCACTCGAGGCAACGAGAGAGCTGCAGCAGGGCAGAAGAGGATATCGTGCGATCTGGAAACACATTATGAACGTTTCTGTTGCCGATCTGAAAAAGAACTATGGAAACCTCGACGTTCATTTCGATCTGTGGATGGGTGAGTCCGATGCACAGGAGTACATTCCGGACATGGTAGATTACCTGAAAGACAATGGTTATGCACATTATGACCAGGGCGCACTCGTTGTTGATGTCAAAGAAGAGACAGACACAAAAGAGATCCCGCCGTGCATGATCTTAAAATCCGATGGAGCAGCTCTGTATGATACGACAGACCTGGCAACCATCATCCAGCGTATGAAACTGTACAAGCCGGACGAGATCTGCTATCTGGCAGACAAACGTCAGGAGCTTCACTTCGTACAGTGTTTCCGCTGTGCAAGAAAAGCAAAACTGGTGAATGATGATACCGTTCTTTCCTTTATCGGCTTTGGTACCATGAACGGAAAAGACGGAAAACCGTTCAAGACCCGTGAGGGCGGCGTTATGCGTCTGGAGCGTCTGATCGGCGAGATCAACGATGAGATGTATCAGAAGATCGTGGAGAACCGCAGCGTAAAAGATACGGATGCAAGAGGAACGGCACAGATTGTCGGACTGTCTGCTATTAAATACGGTGACCTGTCCAACCAGGCATCGAAAGATTATGTATTCGATGTTGAGAGATTTACTTCCTTCGAGGGAAACACCGGTCCGTACATCCTGTACACGATCGTTCGTACAAAATCCATCCTCGGAAAATATAAAGAAGAGGGAAATGAACTGAAGAAAGGCGCACTTCTGGCACCGAAGAGCGACAGCGAGAAAGCTCTGATGCTTTCCGTATCCCGTTTCAACGGCGTTGTGGAGAACGCATTCGAGGAGAAAGCACCGCATAAGATCTGTGCTTATATCTACGAGCTTGCAAACGAGTTCAACCACTTCTATCACGAGACCAAGATCTTAAGTGAGCAGGATGAGGCAAGAAAAGCATCTTACCTGGCACTGCTGGATCTTGTCCGCGAGGTACTTGAGACCTGCATCGACCTGCTGGGATTCTCGGCACCGGAACGGATGTAAGATTCGTCAAGAGGGAAAAAATAGATAAAAAACAGGCGATTTTTTTGGCAGCCGTCGACTTCTGTAGTTCTTGCGGAAACGGCGGCTGTTGTGTTATACTTACATCACGATTTTTCATCCGCTTGGACATTCGTCCTGAAAAATCGATTCTATATTACTCTATCGAAGAGCCATTCGGCTCAATTTATATCCATGTACAAAAACAGAATATCGGACTGACAAACACTTTGACGTAAAAAGAGGAGGCGGGATCATTGGAAAAGTAGAACTTCCGGGAGGGAAGTATCGCCTGCTGTCAGTGCTCGGAAGAGGGGCAACGTCTGTCGTTTATCTTGCAGAGAAAACTGGATCCGGAAAGCGGTATGCAGTCAAGGTAAGTATATGTGACAGGGAAAAACTGCGCCGGGAAGCGTTTCTTTTACAGAAGTTTTCATATCCCGGGATTCCCTGTGCGGTGGAACTTCTGGAAAGTGGGACAAAAAGCTTTCTGGTGATGGAAGCTGTAAACGGAAAATCTATCGGACAGCGTATGCGTAAGGGAGAACGGTTTTCCAGCCGGGAAATTCTGAAAACGGGAATTGCCCTGAGCGGGATTCTCTGTTATCTCCATGCACAGAACCCGCCGGTTTTCTACCGGGATCTGAAGCCGGACAACGTGATGATAACAGAGCGTGGTGAAATATACCTTGTGGATTTCGGTGCAGCCGGAACAGAAGAAACGGGTGTGGAAGTCCGTTATGGAACCCGCGGTTATGCAGCGCCGGAGCAGTATGACGGGAAGTGTGACGCCCGTTCCGATCTTTATGCACTCGGCGCACTGCTTGCGGCAATGGCGAAGCATGCGAAAAAGCGGCAGAAAAGAGGACTCTGGCGGGTGATGGAAAAGTGTATGCAGAAAAAGCCGGAGGAGCGGTATGCGTCTGCCGGAGAAGTCAAAAAGGCACTGCGGCGGCTGGAAAGAAAGCGAAAAGGCAGGAAGACTCTGCGGATCTTTGCAGTTTTTGCTTTTCTGACAGGAGGAGCGGCTGCAGTTGCCAGCAGGATGCCATGGGGGCAGTTTCCGGCGGCAGACGAATGGGAGGAGCAGGGAGATCTCTGGTTCTGCGGAAATCCGGTGGAAGAAGGCAGTCTGCCGAACTACCAGAAAGCGCGGGAAGCGTTCTTAAAGGCAGACCATCTCAGTCAGGCGGGGCGTGTGGAGCAGGAACTTGTGGAATACTGTCTGGCGGATGATGCGGCAAGGGAAAAAATGCAGATGGAGCCATTGCTGGCTGAATTTTATGATGACACGCAGCAGGAGCCGGAAAAAGAAAAACGCTGCCGCAGATATCTTGCTGTTGCAGGAATGTATTTCAGTTTTTCCGAAGAACTGGCGCGTGAAAATGACACAGATGCCATGCGGAAAGGAATCGAAGTGCTGGAAAAGGCCGCAGGCGAGAATATGGAGGGGCAGTGGGAGGCGGTTATCTGGCAGAGACTGGCGGATGCGTGCTATCTTGGCGGAAAATCCGGGGATGGGGAAAGAGAACAGGACTGGTGCCAGGAGAGCTTTCTCTATTACGAACGGCTTCTGTGCAGCAGACAGGATGGAAACCGGCGGAAAAATCTGCTCAGGGCTGCAGAGCTGGCACTTCAGTTCGACATGCAGGAAAAAGCAGAACAGTACCTCAACGAGGCAGCAGAAATTCTGGGAATGGAGGAGGACATTTTTTATCAGCAGATCAGAAAAAGATGGGAGGAAGCAGGATGAGAAAAAAGACCATATGCGCAATGATGACAGGATTCCTGGCAGTCCAGGGAATCGAAGTCCACGCGGAGACACAGCAGACGACAGGCGAGGCCGCAAGTGCGGTGGAAAGCGTGGAATTAAAAGCTGAAATCATCGAGAACAGTGATGTGACAGATGCGGACGGGAAAGCCGGACCGGAGGAACTGCTGCCGGACGAAAAGTCAGAAGAAGAACCGCCTATAGAAGAGAAACCAGAGCAGGAACCAGAACCGCCGGAAGAGAAAACAGATCCGGCAGAGACCGGAAAGAAAGAGACAGAAGGAGAAGAAAAAATGCTTCCCCCGACGGTAATTCCGGATCCGGAGAAAGAACCAGCGGAAAGGTGGGAAGAAGAGGAGGAAGAAATTTCGGAAGATTCAGAATCGGGGAAGCCAGAAGAATTACCGGAGGCAGGAGATATGGGTTCCGGGGAATCGGAATCAGAGGAAGGATGTGAAGAAACAGATACAAAAGAATCAGAGACAGAAGAGTCAGATTCGGAGAGAACGGATTTTGGAGAAATGGACACAGAAAAACCAGATTATGAAGATACAGGTTCAGAAAAATCCGGAACGGAAAATTTGATGCCAGAAGATCCGGAACCGGAAAAGCCTGATATGGAAGAAACGAAGCAGGAATCTCCGTCAACCGAAAAAGAGTCAGAAAATCAAACCTCGGAAACAAAAGCACCAGAAAAAGAGGAGCCTACCGTAATGCCAGATGCCGGAAAGTCAAACACAGAAAAGCAGGAACAAACGGGGCCCGGGCAATCGTCTCCGGAGAAAGAAGAACTCAAAACAGACGAACAGCTGCCCGTTGCTGCAGCCACGCCCGAGGAGGTGACCCAAGATCCAGATGATATTCCGCTACAAACAGAAGAAAGCAGTCCTCCGCCTGCCGAAACTCCATCTAAGAGTGCCGGGGAGGAGCCATCTCAAATACGGCCGCAGATCATCGCCGATTTCGTATTATCACAGATAGCAGACGAAGATTTCGAAGCGCCGAACCCCCTGATTATCCGCCCGGCCGACACCAGCGTCGAAATAGATCCCGGTTATACCCCGGAAATTCTGCTCGAGGGAGCCGCCGACACGGCTGAAATTCTTTCCTGCATGGTAAATGGCTCCGAAGCCGAATATGAATGGAAAGAAAACAAAATCTGTCTGAAAGCCGAGAGCCTTTCCGAAGGCTACAACCGCATCACTGTAAAAGTGCGTGGCGCAGACGGCATTGTACGAACCATGAAACCGTGGGAAGTCAACGTGAAACCAAAAACTTCCACACTTGTCAGCCAAAGAACCAGCCAGAAACCAAAAGGAACCCGCCTCTTGCAGTCCTTAAGGCGCCTCTGGAACCTGATTCGTGCCATTGCCGAAATTCAGAATCAGACCACCCGCTATCTGCGTGCACTCTGCAGAAAATAGCCTGATCCGGTTTTGTTTGTATTTCTAATTTCGATATGCTAGAATAAAAGACATGTCATACGATAAAAAAGTAAAAGAGGAAATAAGAGTATGTCAGATATGATATTATTTGATCTGGACGGAACCCTGACCGATTCCGGTCCTGGAATTACAAGATGCGTACAGTATGCGCTGGCATCCTTTGGCATCGAAGAGCCGGATCTGGAAAAACTGAACTGTTACGTGGGACCGCCGCTTCTGGAATCTTTCATGAATTTTGCAGGCCTTGGCTGCGAAGAAGCACAGCAGGCCATCACAAAATACCGGGAGCGGTACGAGGCAGAGGGCATTTTTGAAAATGAAGTATACGAGGGAATCCCGGAGGTTCTGGCGTATCTGAAAGAGAAGGGAAAAATTCTGGCGGTAGCATCGTCCAAACCGGAAAAATACGTGGAGCAGATCCTGGAGCATTTCGAAATCAGAAAGTATTTTACCGTAGTAACCGGTTCAGAAATGAACGAAACCAGAACCGACAAAGGAGAAGTCATCGCAGAGACGCTGCGCCGACTCGGAGCAGAAGACAGCCGTTCCGACGTGGTGATGGTTGGTGACAGAAGCTATGACGTAATCGGGGCAAGAGAAAACGGACTGCTCTGTGTCGGCGTATCGTATGGGTACGGCGGAAGAGAAGAACTCGAGGCAGCAGGTGCCGCAAAGGTATGTGATACACCGGAAGAACTGAAACTGCTGGCGGAGGATCCGAAAGAAGAGAAGAAAAGACGCGACCGCATCAAAAAAATGAAGCCGGAGCGTATCCCGTGGCTGACAAGAGGAGAAAGTGGAACAGGAATCTTTGCGCAGAAAGAGAAAAAAGCAGAGAATATAAAAGAAAAAAGGACAGCGAAAACAGAGCCAAAAACGGAGGAAATCGTAATTCCTATCCAGCGGAAGCTATGGCGTCTTTTAAAACCGCTTCTGACGTACGAACTGTTTCTGATCGGAGCAACCGTACTTCTGGCGCTGATCCTGATGACGTTTACGACCGGCGGTTATCTGGAAGAGCGTATGCACGCGACATCCGTTCTTGCATCAGCAATCGGCAGTCTGGCGGCGATCCCGGTTCTCTGGAAACAGTACAAAAAAGATGAAGGCATGTTCCCGAAACCGGAAAAACGGTGGAGTGCGGCAGAGGCAGCCGCCTGTATTCTGCTGGTTATGACCTTCGGCCATCTCCTGAATACTGTAATGAACGTGACCGGCTTTACCAGAATCTTTTCCGGCTATCAGGACATGGCATCAAAGATTTATGAAGGACAGAACCCGCTGCTTCTGATCCTGTCCGTCGGTGTGCTGAGCGCGGCCGCAGAGGAAATTGTTTTCCGCGGCATGATTTACCGCAGGGCAAAAGATTTCTGGGGAACCGGCTGGGGCATCGCAGCATCATGTCTGCTGTTCGGTGCATATCACGGCAATGTGACGCAGTTTGTCTATGCAGCCGTGGTAAGTGTGCTTCTGATCCTTATTTATGAGCGGTGCGGAACACTCCTTGCCCCGGTTCTTGCGCACATGGCAGAAAATATCTGGGGACTTTACCGGAGCCAGTTCGTATCCTGGATGACCCAAAAAGCACCGGCAGGTGCATGGATGTTCATCTTTTTGGAAGCGGTAATCTGCGCCGGAACATTCTGGTATCTGTTTTTAAAGGATAAACAGGGAAAAACACAAAAATAACAGAAAAAAACCGCAGAATCCGCGAAAAAAATGCTTGTCATGAAAAAAACTCTGTGATACAATCTTACTGTTGCACAATAAGCACCCATGCGGTACCAAGGATGGTGCCTGTTTTTTGAAAAACAGGTTCCAAGGTGAAAAAACATGGGGAAGAATAAAACCATAAGGAGATAAAACAATGAGCGTAATTTCAATGAAACAGTTACTGGAAGCCGGTGTTCATTTCGGACATCAGACAAGAAGATGGAATCCTAAAATGGCTCCGTACATCTACACAGAGCGTAATGGTATCTACATCATCGACCTGCAGAAATCTGTAGGAATGGTAGATGACGCATACAAAGCTGTTGCAGACATCGCAGCAGACGGCGGCACAATCCTTTTCGTAGGAACCAAAAAACAGGCTCAGGACGCTATCGCTGTTGAGGCAGAGCGCTGCGGAATGTACTATGTAAACGAGAGATGGCTCGGCGGTATGCTGACCAACTTCAAAACCATCCAGAGCCGTATTGCAAGACTGAAAGCAATCGAGACCATGGAGCAGGATGGCACCTTCGAAGTTCTTCCGAAAAAAGAAGTCATTGAGTTAAAGAAAGAGCTTGCAAAACTGCAGAAAAACCTTGGCGGTATCAAAGAAATGAAGAGACTGCCGGACGCTATCTTCGTAGTAGATCCGAAAAAAGAGAGAATCTGCGTACAGGAAGCTCATACACTGGGAATTCCGCTGATCGGTATCTGCGATACCAACTGCGATCCGGAAGAGCTTGACTATGTAATTCCGGGTAATGACGACGCTATCCGTGCCGTAAAACTGATCGTTTCCAAAATGGCAGACGCAGTTATCGAGGCAAAACAGGGCGAGGCTGAGGAAGCTGCATACGAAGAAGCAGCAGAGACAGACGCTGAATAATTTACGCGAAGTAATGAACTGGGGGGAACTTGAAATTCAGGTTCCCTTCGGCGAATCTCACAATAGCAGACCGGCATGAAGATGCAGTCTGCTGAATCACGTATACGGAGGAATAAAACAATGGCTATTACAGCAGCAATGGTAAAAGAGTTAAGAGAAGTAAGCGGTGCTGGTATGATGGACTGCAAGAAAGCTCTTACAGCTACCGAAGGTGATATGGACAAAGCAATGGAGTTCCTGAGAGAAAAAGGACTTGCTACTGCTCAGAAAAAAGCTGGCAGAATCGCAGCTGAGGGTATCGTTATGCTGAACGTATCCGAGGATGGAAAGAAAGCTGTCGCTGTAGAAGTAAACGCTGAGACAGACTTCGTTGCAAAGAACGAGAAATTCCGTGGCTATGTAGCACAGGTTGCAGAGCAGGCTATGGATACAACTGCAGCAGACGTAGAAGGATTCCTGGCAGAGCCTTGGAAATTCGATACCAACGAGACCGTTGGCGAAGAGCTGGCTCATCAGATCGCTACCATCGGCGAGAACATGAACATCCGTCGTTTCCAGCAGGTAAAAGAGGAGAACGGTTTCGTTGCTTCTTATACTCATATGGGCGGTAAAATCGGTGTTCTGGTTGACGTTGAGACAGATGTTGTAAACGATGACCTCAAAGAGATGGCTAAAAACGTTGCAATGCAGATTGCAGCTCTTCGTCCGCAGTACACAAACCGCGACGAAGTAAGCGCTGATTACATCGCACATGAGAAAGAAATCCTCATGGCTCAGATTCAGAACGACCCGAAAGAGTCCCAGAAACCGGAAAAAGTTATCCAGGGAATGATCCAGGGCCGTATCAACAAAGAGCTCAAAGAGATCTGCCTGCTTGATCAGGTATACGTAAAAGCAGAAGACGGAAAACAGTCCGTAGCTCAGTATGTAGCACAGGTTGCAAAAGCAAACAACGCAACCGTAGCAGTAAAAGGCTTCGTTCGTTTCGAGACCGGTGAAGGAATCGAGAAGAAAGAAGAGAACTTTGCTGAGGAAGTTGCTAAACAGATGAACGCATAATTCAACTGTGAATTTGTAAAAATAACGCAAAAATATAAAACCCTCATAAATGTGCAGAAAATACACGATTTATGAGGGTTTTTTACTGTCACAGGCAGTATCCATCGGAAATGCAGTAAGTGCCCTGAAGGATACCGTCCCCGGAGATTTCTCGGCAATGAATCTTTCGGAGATTTGTGAATTAATCCAGGAACATAAATCGAATGGTCCGGTAATGGAGATGAAACGTTAAACATAAGAAAAGAGGAACAAATTTGAAAAAACAAGACAAAAGAAACTGGCCGAAAGCAGTGATTCAGATCCTTTCTTTCCTGCTGATCCCGGGCTTGTTTGAGGCGCAGTTTTCTGCGGTTGGGACGATTATTTCCGCAGTTTATCAGGGGACGGTTTCGTGGGAACGGATCAGGTATTCGGTATGGATGGTGCTGGCGACGGTTCCGGCGGTGATTATTGTGGGACGGTTTTTCTGCGGATATTTCTGCAGCTTCGGGGCTGTGCAGGATTTTCTGTGGTTTGCAGGAAATAAGCTGAAAAAGCGGTTTCGAAAAGCAGGTGCGAAAAACCTGCATTCAAATTCAAAGAAGAGTGGAAGAAATGTTCCAACAGGCTGGATCAAATATGGTGTGCTCCTGTTCTGGGCAGTCTTCGTATGGAGCGGTATGATAAAATGGAACATCGCAGGGCCGTGGCAGGTGTTTGGACAGTACAGTTCCATCGGACACTGGCCGGGTGTGAAGCCGATGTTTTCGATTGGCGGTGCGCTGATTCTGGTGATTTTCGTCGGATCCGTCTTAATCCAGCGCTTTTTCTGCCGGTATCTCTGTCCCATGGGAGCCATCTACAGCCTGATTTCCAGATGTACGCTGTTAAAAATTGTAAAACCGCGGAGCAAATGCGGAAGCTGCCGTCTCTGTACTGCAAAATGTACCATGGGAATTGATCTGACAGAAAAAGAGCAGACGGCAGGCGGCGAGTGTATTGGATGCGGGGTATGTATAAACGGATGTCTGAAGAACAATGCACACTGGAAGTACCGATACAGCGTGTGGATCGGTGTCGGGGTGACCTGCCTTACGATTGCAGCGTCACAGTTCCTGATCCGGAGCGAGAGCGGTTCCGTTGGTAAGACAGCAGGTGATGCGGCCATTGATACGGCAGAACAGAATCTGGACAGCAGATTCCAGGACGGCACTTATTCCGGAAGTGGAGAAGGCTACCGCGGAACCGTGACCGTTTCCGTAAAAGTGGAACAGGGAACGATAACCGGACTGACGATAGAGAACGCCGAGGATGATCAGACATATCTGGACAGAGCAAAGTCAGGAATCTTTTCGGAAATCATGAAAAAACAGAGTGCCGAGGAGATAGATACCGTTTCCGGCGCCACCTACAGCAGTAAAGGGTTGATTGAGGCCACTCAAAATGCGTTAAAAGAAGCCGCCGGAGATGAGAATACTGTACAGGAAAATACAGCATCTGAATCGACGGATACAACGGAAGAAAAACAGGCATTCCTGGACGCCGGCCGTTTCCACGACCTGAAAGACGGCATCTGCACGGGTACCGCCGATGCCTTCCGCGGGGATGTCGAAGTGCAGGTAACGGTAGAAAACCAGAAAGTGACCGACATCTCCATCCTTTCCTACTGCGACACCGAGGAATACTTTTTCCGTGCAGCGCCTTACGTGATAGGGCAGATGAAAGAAGAACAGAGCCTTAACATCGACGCCTTGAGCGGTGCCACCTACAGCAGCAACGGTATCATTCACGCCACCGCCAATGCACTCGAAATCCCGGAAGACGAATATGCACCGCGTCCTGGCCGGGATCTGGCACATAAGCAGAAAGAGCACGGTCATATTGTAAAACATACGATCGAGAGCCAGGAGCAGTATGAAGAAAAAGTAAAAGAATACGAAGACGCACAGAATTAAAAAACAAAAATAATCTCAAAATAAGCACTGTAAATACATTCATCTGTATTTGCAGTGCTTTTCTGCTGTAACAGAACCCCGCCCGACTGCATCAAAAATATAAAAAATTTAACAATCATTTGATATAGACCTTATAGGAACAGGATAGCAGTTAAAATACAAATGTGCTACGATCGTGATTGTAGTAAAAAATATTCTGAAAGAAATGGCAGGAACAGTAAAAATACAGCGGTTAGGCTGGAGTCTGGAATGGATGCAGCGCATATCTGAAAAAGGAAACGAAAACCTGGGACAGCTGGGATATACGGATCATTCGCAGAAACACTGTATGCAGGTTGCCCATCATGCAGAGTACGGTACACTTCTTGCAAATGAACTTTTAAAAGAAACGGATATGACGTTGGAAGACAGAGTAACCATCGTTCCTCGGTTCTGCAGTTATTGCAGCTGTAAAACTGGCAGGCGGAACGATCAACGTGGCGGTTGCATGCCTGGCGATTTTATTTGCACTGGGATTTGTTTTCCTGAAAATTGCAGATCGGCAGCCGATGGCGGGGGAGAGATAAAACAGAACATAGCATAAAAAATCTCAAAGCAGGAGAGAAATCCGCTTTGAGATTTTTTGCGTTTCACTCCGGGGTTCCGCAATGAGAGGTTTTGTGGTACAATAAGCAGTGAGTCGGGCCGCAGGGGATGAGGGGGCCTGAAAAATATGAATCATACAGACAGGATGAAACAAAATGGAAAAAACCAAAAAACTGGCGGTAGGCATTTTAGCGCATGTCGATGCGGGAAAGACGACGCTGGCAGAGGGAATTTTATATAAAACAGGCCAGATCCGGAAAGCCGGAAGAGTGGATCACAAGGACGCCTTTCTGGACACGGAGGAACTGGAAAAAGCAAGGGGTATCACGATCTTTTCCAAACAGGCCGTGCTGAAGCTGAACGAGACGGAGGTCACACTCCTTGACACGCCGGGCCATGTGGATTTCTCGGCGGAGATGGAGCGCACTTTACAGGTCATGGACTATGCGGTTCTTCTGATCAGCGGTGCGAACGGCGTGCAGGGTCATGTGGAAACCCTGTGGCGGCTGCTCGCGCGGTATGAGATCCCGGTCTTTCTCTTTATCAACAAGATGGATCAGCCGGGCACGGATGCGGAAAAACTGCTGGAAGAACTGCAGAGCCGTCTCTCAGAGCACTGCCTGAATTTCTCGCAGGATCTCCAGAACGCAGAATTGCTGGAAGAACTCGCCATGTGTGATGAGGACGTGCTGGAGCAGTATCTGGAAACGGGAAGCGTGGAAGAAGACCAGATCCGCACGATGATCGCAGAGCGGAAGGTTTTTCCGTGCTGCTTTGGCTCTGCACTCAAGATGGAGGGCGTGACGGAATTTCTGAAAATTCTGGACCGGTTTACAAAAACGCCGGAGTACGGCGGGGATTTTGGCGCGCGCGTTTTTAAGATTTCAAGGGACACGGCAGGAAACCGTCTGACGCATCTGAAAATCACGGGCGGCGTGCTGAAGGTGAAGCAGATGCTCGGCGAAGAAAAGGCAGACCAGATCCGTATTTATTCCGGTGCGGGCTATACGATGGTACAGGAAGCACCGGCGGGGACGATCTGTGCCGTAACGGGACTGAACAGCACTTTCTCCGGTCAGGGCATCGGCAACGAAACCGAGGCGGAAAAACCGGTGCTGGAGCCGGTGCTGACGTACCGCATCGAGCTTCCGCCGGACTGCGATGTCCATCAGATGCTTGGAAAACTGCGCCAGTTAGAAGAAGAAATCCCGGAGCTCCACATTGTCTGGAATGAGCGCCTCGCGGAAATCCATGCGCAGGTCATGGGTGAGGTGCAGATCGAGATCTTAAAGAGTCTGATCCACGAGCGTTTCGGCGAATGGGTGGAATTCGGAGCCGGAAATATTGTATACAAAGAGACGATCCGCAGTACCGTGGAGGGTGTCGGCCATTTCGAGCCGCTGCGCCATTATGCGGAAGTTCATTTGCTGCTGGAGCCGGCAGAACCGGGCAGCGGACTGCAGATTGGAACCGTCTGCAGCGAGGACACCCTGGACCGCAACTGGCAGCGTCTGATCCTCACACATCTGCTGGAGCGGAAGCATCCCGGCGTGCTGACCGGGTCGGAGATTACCGATATGAAAATCACGCTGGTCAAGGGCCGTGCGCACATTAAGCACACCGAGGGCGGCGACTTCCGCCAGGCGACGTATCGTGCGGTGCGGCAGGGGCTGAAAAAAGCAGAATCCGTTCTGCTGGAGCCGGTCTATGCGTTCCGTCTGGAAATTCCGTCGGAATCGACGGGACGGGCGCTGAACGATATCCAGCGGATGTACGGCAGCTTTGAACCGCCGGAAATGGAAGGCGATATGACAGTGATCACCGGAACTGCACCGGTTGTGACGATGCGGGATTATCAGAAAGAAGTGACTGCTTACAGCCGGGGACGCGGAAGAGTGTTCTGTACCTTAAAAGGATATGAGCCGTGTCACAACGCGGAGGAAGTGATTGCCTCCATCGGCTACGATTCCGAGGCGGATGTGGAAAATCCGACGGGTTCTGTGTTCTGTGCCCACGGGGCAGGCTTTGTCGTTCCATGGAATGAAGTGGAAGACCATATGCATCTGGAATACACGCTGGAAAATCCGGAAGAAGAAAGCGATTCAGCCGAATTTGCGGCAGACCGGAGCGGCGGAGCATCCTCTGTGCAGAAAGCAAAAAAAGCATCCGACCGCGTGCCGATGGCAGCTTCCCTGCAGGAGGCAAAGGAGCTGGAAGAAATCTTTACGAGGACATACGGCAAAGTGGAGCGGAAGCGCGCCGGTTTCGAGCGGCGGACACGTCCGTTCACCTCGTCATCCGGCATCGGGGATCCCAAATATGCAAAATCAAACCGCCCGAAGGAGCCGCAGGAGGAATATCTGCTGGTGGACGGCTATAACATTATTTTTGCATGGGATGATTTAAATGAGCTGGCGAAGTATAATATTGAGAGCGCCAGAGGAAAACTGATGGACATCCTGTCAAATTATCAGGGATATAAAAAAATGACGCTGATTCTCGTCTTTGATGCCTACAAAGTAAAAGGCAACCAGGGTGAGGTCGGCATGTACCATAATATTCATGTCGTTTATACGAAAGAGGCGGAGACGGCTGACCAGTACATCGAGAAAACGGTTCACAGGATCGGCCACAACGGCAACGTAACGGTGGCTTCCTCGGACGGTCTCGAGCAGATCATCATTATGGGAGCGGGCGCGCATCGTCTCTCCGCACGGGATCTGCGCACCGAGATTGAACATACAAACGGCCAGATCCGGGAAAACTATCTGGAGAAAGAACAGAAAACGAAGTCGTACCTGCTGGAGAACGCCTCCGGAGAACTGGGAGACTTTTTAAAAGAGCTGGAAGAAGAGCGAAAAAAAGAGAGTAAAAAGAGCAAAGGAAAGGCTTAAGATGAATTACGCAATCATACTATCGGGGGGAATCGGAACGAGAATGCAGATGGGGAATTTTCCGAAGCAGTATTTGGAAGTGGAAAAGAAACCGATTCTGCTGTATACGCTGGAGCAGTTTCAGAAAAGCAGTGCCGTTGAGAAAATCGTCATCGTGGCGGCAGATGCCTGGAGAGAGAAGATCCGCGGATGGATGGAAGAAGACGGGATTACGAAATTTCTCGCCTTTGCGGATGCCGGGGATACGCGGCAGGAATCCATTCATAATGGCCTTACCGTCTGCATGGAGGATTCCGTATCGGAGAACGACGGTGTGATCATCCACGACGGCGTGCGGCCTCTGGTGAGCGAACAGCTGATTGGCGACTGCCTTGCGGCGCTTGCCGATCATGAGGGCTGTATGCCGGTGCTGCCGATGAAGGACACGATCTATCAGAGCAGCGACGGAACGAAAATTGACCATCTGCTGGAGCGCAGCACGCTGTTTGCCGGTCAGGCGCCGGAAGCCTTCCGGCTGCATCCGTACGCGAAGATCAACCGGGAAGCATCGAAAGAGGAGCTGTCCCTCACAAGGGGAACGAGTGAAATTGCCTACCGCCATGGAATGGATGTGGCGATGATCCCAGGGGATGAGCGGAACTTTAAGATTACAACAAGGAGCGACCTGGAGCGTTTCTGTACGATTGTGGAAGGAGAAACGAAATGAGAGCATACGAGCTGCATGGAGTCAATGATTTAAGAAGGGAAGACATCGAAAAACCGGAAATCCCATCCGGCTGGGTTCTGGTGCAGGTAAAGGCATCAGGAATCTGCAGCTCCGATATTCCGCGGATTTTCACAAACGGAACATACCATTTTCCAACGATTCCGGGTCACGAGTTTTCAGGCGTGGTTGCCGCATACGGCGAGGGTGTGCCGGAAGAGCGAGTTGGAAAACGGGTCGGCATTTTCCCGCTGATCCCATGCCGCACCTGCCCGCAGTGCCGGCAGAAAAAATATGAGATGTGCGAACACTACGATTACCTCGGCTCGCGCCGGGACGGCGGCTTTGCGGAATACGTGGCCGTGCCGGACTGGAACCTGCTGGAGCTGCCGGAAAACGTCAGCTTCCGCGAGGCAGCAATGCTGGAGCCGCTCTCTGTGGCGCTTCATGCGGTGAAACGAAGCGGTGTGAAGCCGGGCGATACCGCAGCAGTGATCGGAACGGGCATGATCGGTTTTGCAGCGGCAGCGTGGGCGAAAGCGCTCGGCGCCGAAACCGTTTTTGTGATTGGACGGGGCGAAGCAAAACGTGCGATCGCAGAACAGATCCCGGGCATCTCATATGTGACGGAAGAGGAGAGTAAAGCGATTCAGGCGGATGTTGTAGTAGAAGCGGTCGGAACGCCGCAGGCCGTTTCCAGTGCAGTTCTTCTTGCAAGACCGGGCGGAAGCATCGTGCTGATGGGAAATCCATCGGGCGATCTTGCGATGGAAAAGAACGTGTACTGGCGCATCCTGCGCAAACAGCTGAACCTGATGGGAACGTGGAATTCTTCTTATGAAAAAGATGAAGCCTGCGACTGGACGGAGGCACTCGATGCGCTTTCGAAGAAGAAAATCCCGGCACAGGCGCTGATCACGCACTGTTTCCCGTCCGAAAAGCTGATGGACGGACTGGAACTGATGAAAAATCATAAAGAGCCATACTGCAAAGTAATGGTTTCATGGGAGTAGAAAAATATGAGAAAAAGTCAGATATCGGCATCCATGATGTGCTCAAACCTTGTGGATCTGCAGGCGACGATCGATGTATTTGAAAAAGAAAAAGTCGAATATCTCCATATCGATGTGATGGACGGCGAGTTCGTTCCGAACTTCGGCCTTGGCGTCGACTACATCCGCGGACTGCGGGAACTGACGAGTATTCCGCTTGATCTTCATCTGATGATTAAAGACCCGGAGTACAAGCTGCCGTGGATCGGCATTCACAAAGAGGACATCGTGACGATTCATTATGAGAGCACTTTCCAGGTGCAGCGCGCGCTCGATTACCTCGTGCCGTACGGCTGCAAGCGGTTCCTCGCGATCAACCCGGCGACACCGATCGGGCAGATCGAGGAAGTGCTTGATTATATCGACGGCGTCAATCTTCTGATGGTGAATCCGGGCTTTGCCGGACAGAAAATTGTGCCGAGTACGCTGCGCAAGGCGGAAAAGCTGCAGAAATTTCTGCAGGAGATGCACCGGGAGGACATCATTTTAGAAGTGGACGGAAATATTACGAAGGAGCACGGCGCGACGCTGCGTTCCTGTGGAGCCAGCATTTTTGTGGCGGGAACTTCGAGCATTTTCTGCACCGATGTATCGCACTTCGGAGAAAAAATCCGGGAATTCCGGAAAGCAGTGGAATAAGAAAAAGAACTGCCTTCCCGGGATGCACGGTTTGAAAAACAGACGAATACTGTAAAGTGAGAAATGACGGAGCGTGTCATATGGTAGAATTGCTTCTGCTTGCTGCGGCGCTCTCAGCCGATAACTTTGCAGTAAGCATCGGATATGGAAGCAGCAATACGAGAATTTCACCCGGCATGACGGCGCTGCTGAATCTGTTTTGCAGTGCTGCCCTGGTTGCTTCCGCGCAGTTTGGAAAAAGATTTCTGCAGTCCGCAGGACCGGAATGGGGAACCAGAGTGGGTGCGGGCTGCTTTTTTCTTATGGGAACGCTGAAAATTTTTGAAGAACTGAGAAAACGCAGAAGAAAAAAGCAGGGAAAACCAGAAACAAGACTGGAACATCTGGAAAAACAGCTCCACCCACTGGAATTTGGCCTGCTGGCGGTTTCGATGTCGGTGGATGGAATTGTCTCCGGCGTCTTTGCCGCGGATCTTCCGGTGACAGGAGGACAGATCTTTTTTGCCTCCTTCGCGGTCGGAATGGCGGCGATGTATGCCGGAACTGCCATCGGAAAAAAGACGGGGCAGAAAAACGGCGGAAACGGAGCACTGTTCGGAGGAATTCTGTTCTATTTACTGGCGTTTTTAAAGCTCACATAGAATTACATGTAAGAAAGAAAAACCAGCAGATCCCGGCGTAAAATTGACAAGCCCGTGCAGATATGCTATAAAAGTAGGAGGTTTGCTGCTGGAAAATTAAAAAAACAGATGCAGCAGACAAAGTAAGAGAGGAAAATACATGATTTCAGTAGTAATCCCTTCGTACAACGGTGCAGAAACACTGTTTCAGGCAATCGACTCAGTCCTTTGCCAGACAACAAAAACCCCGCTGGAAATCCTGGTGATCGACGACAATTCCACGGACGATACGATGGAAAAGATGGGGCGTTACGGAGAAAATGACCGGGTACGGTATATCCGGAATGAGACAAACAAAGGAGCGTCCGCATCCAGAAACCGCGGTGTACAGCTCGCAAAGGGCGATTACATTGCCTTTCTGGACGCGGATGATTACTGGGATCCCGAAAAACTGGAAAAGCAGGAAAAAGCCCTTGCAAAGACCGGTGATGTGCTCTGCTGTACGGGTCGGGAGCTGATTTACGATCAGGAACCGGAAAAGCAGAAGATCTTTTCTGTCCCGGAGCGGATCACCTACAAAATGCTGCTGCGCGGCAACGTGATCGGCTGCTCGTCGGTACTGGCCAAAAGAAGCGTTCTGCTGGAATTCCCGATGGAAAAGGACGAGTGCCACGAGGATTATCTGGACTGGCTGCGGATCCTGAAAAAATACGGGACAGCCTGCGGTGTGGATGAGCCTTTGCTGAAATACCGGCTGTCCAGCACAGGAAAATCGGGGAATAAACTGCATTCTGCAGGAATGACTTACCGTGTTTACCGCGAGCTGGGAATGGGAACGTTCCGCTCCCTGTACTGTTTTGCGTGCTATGCCGTAAACGGTGTGCGGAAGTATTACGGTAAGGGCAAAAAGAGAGGAAGAGATTGATGAACTATAAAAACAGGGAACAGTACAAACATCTGATGCGTGTCCTGGCGGTCGCGGCGATTGTGCTTCTGGAATGCGCTGTTTTTTCTGTGTTCTGGGACAGATACTATGCGAGCCACCTGTGGCTGGAGCCGTTCTGGGATAAGGGAAATCAGATTATCGTCGTGATCTACGGTATTTTTCTTCTGGTTTTCATGTACATTTACGGCGGCATGAAGATCGGCTACATGAAGGGAAGCAGCATCATCTATTCCCAGATGATGACGGCATTCTGTGCCAATGCGCTGATGTATCTGCAGATTATCCTGCTGTGGCGCCACCTGCCGTACATTCTGCCGATGGTCGGCATGACACTCGTGGACTTTGCGCTGGCAGGCATTGTATCCTGGCTTTTTGAGAAGACGTTTGCGCGTCTCTTTCCGCCAAGAGAGGTGCTTCTGATTTACGGTGAATACCCGATGGAAAGCCTGGAGCTGAAGATGAACCAGCGGCCGGACAAGTATATTGTAGCACATAAGGTGAGCGTGGAAGTGGGAGAGAAAGAGCTCTGCCGCCAGATTGACGCATACGGTCAGGAGGGCGTGATTCTGGGCGATCTTCATTCGGAGCTGCGCAACCGTCTGCTGAAATATTGCTATGCGAAAGAAATCCGTGTCTATCTGACGCCGAAGCTGTCGGATATTATGGTACGGAAAGCGGAAGCGCTCCATATTTTCGATACACCGCTTCTGCTCGCGCGAAACAGTGGTCTTTCGTTTGATCAGAGATTCTGCAAGCGCCTGCTGGATCTGCTCGTATCGACGATTCTTCTTGTGATCACGTCGCCGATTATGCTGATCGCAGCGCTCTGCATCAAGCTGTATGACCATGGCCCGGTGTTCTTTAAACAGAAACGTCTCACGATCGGCGGAAAAGAATTCTATGTCTACAAATTCCGAAGCATGATCGTGGATGCCGAAAAAGACGGCGTAGCCCGTCTGGCAACGAAGAACGACAGCCGCATTACGCCGGTCGGAAAGGTGATCCGCGCGACGAGAATTGATGAGTTGCCGCAGCTTCTGAACATTTTCAAGGGCGATATGAGCGTCGTCGGACCGCGCCCGGAGCGGCCGGAGATTGCAAAGGAATATGAGGAATCGATTCCGGAGTTTGCTTACCGTCTGAAAGTAAAGGCAGGCCTTACCGGCTACGCCCAGATTTACGGAAAGTACAACACGACCGCATACGACAAGTTGAAGCTGGATCTGATGTACATAGAGAGCTATTCGATTTTAGAGGATCTGAAGCTGATTCTTGCAACCTTTAAGATTGTCTTCACAAAGGAGAGCACAGAAGGGCTCGAGGAAGGACAGACGATCAGCCTGAACGCAAAGGAAGAGGAGAAAAAAGATGTTTAATACCGAGGACGAAATTCTGCGCCGGCTGCAGGAAAAAAATCTGGAAATGGCCGTTATGTTTTACCACTGGTGCCAGAGAAACCATCTGACCTGTTATCTCTGCGGCGGCGGCTGTATCGGTGCAATCCGCCACGGCGGCTTTATTCCGTGGGACGATGATCTCGACTTTTTCATGCCGCGGAAAGATTACGAGAAGTTCCTGAAAATCTGGGATACGCAGGAGGAGAGTAAAATCTACAAGCTCGAGTACCCGAAAGAGGGCTTCTGCAATGCGCACACGTTTGCGAACATCCGCGACAGCCGCACCACGCAGGTGAAAAAGGAGCAGGTCGATATGGATCTCTGCCACGGCGTTGCGCTTGATATTCTCCCGATCGAGGGCTATGCACCGGGAAAACTTGCGCGGAAATGGCAGGTGATCGAGGGAAAGATTTTCCAGCTCTTCTGCACGCAGGTTATTCCGACCAAAGAACGCCACGGCGCGTTTATGCATTACCTGGGAACGATTCTGCTGGCGCTGGCTCCGACGCAGAAGATGCGGTACCGGATCTGGAAGCAGGCAGAGAACTATATTACAAAATTTGATATCGACAGCCCACGGGTGGACGGCATCACCGAGATGTGCGCACCGCAGGCGATTCTCCGGAAATATCCGAAAAAGATTTTTGCATCGGCGATTGAGGTTCCGTTCGAGAACGAGCGCCTGCCGATTCCGGTCGGATATGACACATATCTGCGCATGGCGTTCGGCGATTATATGAAACTGCCGCCGAAAGAACAGCAGAAAGGCCACCACGATGCGGCGTTTCTGGATCTCGATCATCCGTATGAGCAGTATAAGGGGATACACTACTGCTGTAAGAAATAAAGAAAGAGGATAAAACAATGCCGGAAATTTCAATCATTACCCCGGTGTATCAGGCAGAAAAATTTTTAAAAAAATGTGTGGATTCCATTCTCTCCCAGTCTTTTACGGACTGGGAGCTGCTTCTTGTAGATGATGGAAGCACCGACAAGAGCAGTGAAATCTGCCGGACATACGCAGAACAGGATGCGCGGATCCGTTATCACCAAAAAGAGAACGGCGGCGTCAGTTCGGCGCGGAATGCGGGCGTTGCGCTTGCAGAGGGGCGTTATATCACGTTTGTGGACAGCGACGATTTCGCAGCGGAGGATCTTCTGGAAACACTGTATCGTCTGGCGGAAAAATATGATGCCGAAATGAGTATCTGCCGCGGATACGATCTCTATGAAGGAAGGCCGGTGCCGGATCTGAAACAGGAGGGAATCGAATCTGTGACCGACAGCGAGGATGGACTGCGCCAGGTGATGAAGGCGCGCGTGTTCGGCGTGATGCCGTGGGGCAAGCTGTATCGGAGAGAGATTTTCGAGGGCGTTGTCTATCCGGAGAAAACAATCGCCGAGGATGCATACGTCATCGTTCCGTTAATGGAGCACTGCCGGAAGGTGGCCTTTTCCACAGCACAGAAATACTATTATGTGCACCGGCGCGAAAGCCTCACGACAAGCGGTTTTCGCTGGTCAGATCTGGGTTCGGTGGAAGTATGGGATCATAATCAGAATGTCGTGGAAGAACGCCACCCGGCGCTGAAAAAAGAAGCAGGTGTGCGCTGCTGCTGGGCGCGGTTTTTCGTGCTGGACAAGCTGATGCTGTTGGAAACCATGGACGCGGAGAAAAAGGCGCTTGCGAAGAGGCTGGCAAAAGAGCTTAAAAAGCATCCGCTTCTGGTACTGGAAGGCGATCACTTCACGAATGGGCGGAAAATCGCCTATCTGACCCTGTTTCTGGGAACCGGAATTTACCGGCAGTGCGTTCGTGCACTGTTCCGGAAAAGAAATTTATAAAAAATGCGGCAGAAACGAATGAGATTTTCGTTTCTGCCGCATTTTTATATGGATTTTTCTAGCTTTCTTTTTCGGAAAGCAGAACACCGTTTTTATCAAACACATACGTTGTTCCGTCAATTTTTTTCGTCCCGGTGACGCATCCGCCCCAGCTCTGGAAATAATATGTTTTTCCATCAATTTCTGCCCAGCCGGTCTGCATGGAAGCATCATCGTTGAAGTAATACCAGTTGTTTTTATAATAGAACCACTGCGATTTTCTCGCACCGCCCCAGCTGTAGGTAAAGTACCAGACACCGTCCCGGATCACCCATTGGTTTGCCGGCATGACGCCGTTTTCATCAACAAAATAAAGATTGTTATCATACGTAAAGGCTTCATCCGTTTTCCGTGTACAGTCCTCATTAATATAATAGTATTTATTCTGAAGCAGCAGCCAGCCTTCGTGTGCGGCACCGCCCCAGCTTCTGAGATAATAATAGTTTCCATCCCATTTCAGCCACTGGTTCTGATACATTTTTCCGCTCTTATTTACAAAGTAGAGATTGTTGTCATACAGGAAACTTTCGTTCTGCTTCAGGGAACCGTCCGCATTCATAAAATACCAGGCGCCATCGATCTGATACCAGCCATTGGTTACGCAGGAATATTTCTGTACATAATACCAGGCACCGTCATGGTACAGCCAGGTGCTGCCGGAAATACCGCCCCAGGAAAGAAATTTGACGCGGTAACCGTTTAAGGTAAGTGTCGTATTGCGTGCGGCACCTCCCCATGTGTAAAAATAGTACATCGTTTTGGTCTCCGGATCAGCGTGCCATCCGGACGAATACATAATACCGGTATCCTTGGCGAGATAGTACCAGTTGTTGCTGATAAACTGCCATCCGGTCTGCATCTCACCGCTGCCGGAAAAATAATAGTAATCTCCATCAAGCAGAAGCCAGCCTGTTGCCATAACGCCGTCCGCGCCGAGGTAATACGTTTTGTGGTCGAGGGTGAGCCAGCCGGTATACGGTGTTTCATCATCGTTGTAGTAATACCATTTTCCATCCCGTTTTACCCAGCCGATGACTAAGACCTGCCTTACGCGCTGCAATGCCGAGCGAAAACGAGACCG
>OJMH01000121.1_pt1 | contig 120558 bp, 140 predicted proteins | sample 1597111 | NCBI WGS metagenome assembly OJMH01 (sample SAMEA2452115, study PRJEB22498) | human gut metagenome | reverse complement strand
CAAATAAGTGGAGATGAATACAATTCGATAGAGAAACTTGTTAGATAAATTACAAGTTATAGTTATGATTAAAATATTAAATATATTAGAAGTTGATTAAAATATCAGCTTCTTTTTTTGTGCTTAAAACGAAAGGAAGTGATACATTTGCAAAGAGAGGAGCTTACAGAACAAATAGGAAAATTAAATATCAAAATAATTAAAGCAAATAAGGAATTAGATGAGCTTGAGCTTAAATATAAAAAGAAAAAGTTAGAAATAAGGAAATACAAAAATGAATCAGTAGGATTACAGCTTGAATTACAAGAACTTGAACTTGAAAATTGGAAAGAAATCCAGGAGGAACAAAAAATAAAAAGAATTCAAAAAGAAACAATGAAGAAGTATTCTGATCCCAACAATAAGTATTATTCTCAAGAAAAAAGCTATTACAATTCTGAAGATTTATACAAGAGTTACATGGAAAGAAATATACTTCCTTACAATGACTAGAAAGGAGCTTATTTTGGATAAAAATATTAAAATTATATATAACAAATTAGAAAATATAAAATTGAATCAAGGCTATATTGATTTAAGTAATTCTAGTATTCAAAATAAAAATGATTTAGTAGATGTTTGTAATATCATCACAGGCTGAACAAGTTAATGGAAAAAGCAACAATATAGATAATATATCAAATATAGGTAAAATGTTTATAAATGATACTAATAAACCTACTGAAAGAAAATTAAGCGTTATTTAAAATTTATCTATAAAAAGTCAAGAGGGAGTAGGGGAGCATAAAATTAAAACTAACTATAATGCATAATATAAGATTAATTGGATAAAGTTTTAAAAATAATTAAAAAAGATTATTAATAATTTTAAAATTATGATAAAACAAATTTAATGAAATAAAAAAATAGTAGAAAGTAAATTTAGAATTTAAAATAATTTTAGAATTTTGTAATTAAAATTTTATTTAAAAATTTATAAATTTATATAAATTATTCAATTTTGATTTTGTGCAAAGTTTTATATAAAATTATATAAAATCTAAAACCGAACATTTCTTTAGATTTAATTTTTACAAATGCAAAACTTTTCTTTTTGATATTTATAAATCGATTCAATATTATTACAGCAATTAATAGTTTATTAAAAATTAAATTTATATATCATTTAAAGTTTCTATTAGAATTATTATTTGTAGTTTAAAATAAATTATAAATATGGACGCATGAAAATCGTTTTTAAGACATTTTAATAATTAAGCAATTAAGTTATATGTCTAATAATATGGCAAAATATAGACAATATAGATCTGATTAATAAAAAATGCAAAAATTCAAGAAATATCAGCATACTATAAAATATACAAAAAATGGTCAAAAAAGCGACGCACGAGAATCGATTTTAAGGCGTTTTTATTTTTAAGACATATAGTTTGTTGTTGCAAAAATACGGCAAATATAGTGATTTGAGCATTTTAGAGATTTTTATAAAAAATAAGAAATTTAATATAAAATATATTATTGAAAATAATTAAAATAAAATTTAAGTGGAAAAATAATTTGAATATAAAATTATAAAGATAATTTATAAGATTGGCTAAGATTTGATTTTAAATTGAAATAAGATTAAAGATCTGGAACTAGACTAACATTATTACAATATTAAATATATAAAGTAATAACATTAGTCAAACGATAGCTAATAATTAAGCTATAAAAGAGTGTAAGTAAAGTGGTTGTAAGGCATTGGAATGTATGCCTATATATTTTACTCCTACACCTTATTGCGCAAAACTTTGATTTTGTGCAATGTTCCATATTCCTTTTTTTGCACTTTTCCATATCTACTTCTACCTCTCTTCTATTGTTTATTTATGTGTGCAACAAAAAAAGAGATATTGATTAAATTCAATACCTCGTAATTTTTTTATTATTTAATTTTTGTAATGTTTGCTAAAGTAATTTGATTTACCTATTGTAATTTATCTTTTGGAATATTTCTTTAAAAATTCTTCTAATTCTGTTTCGCTGTTAAAAATTGTTTCAAAGATATTATACAATGTATCAGTAGCATCATACTCACCTATTGCATAACATTTCTTTCCCAAGCCATAAGCGATACCTGCTTCAATGTGAGCTGCTTTTCCAGCTGGTAAAACTAATAACAAATTTTTAGAATTTTTTTCTCCTTCTAAATCATTATTAAATAAGCTCAAAACTATTTCACTCTTTAAATCCAGTGATTCAAATTCCTTTTGCTTTTCTTCTGAAGTTTGATTTTTATTTCCATATCCCCAATTATCTTCATTTTTTAAAAAGCAATAATAAGAAATTTTGTATTTATCAAATAAATCACATATTTTTAATATATTTTCTTTATTTCTAGCTCTTCCTGCTATAAAAAATTCATATTTATTTTCCATAATCATTCTCCCTCAAAAATTACTATTTTTTATTGTCAGCCATTTTTTATTCCTACATATTCCTTCTTCACTATTTTCTTTAAATAAATATTCAATTATTTCATCTTTTGTAAATCCAATTATTTGTCTAATCTTTTCTTGATTTATATTTTTAAAAATATCACTATTAATATCAATAATTTCTTTAATATCAATTATTGCACCATTTTGCATTACCATTTGTTGTTTGTAAATATCAATTTTATTTATATTATCTAAAATGGTTTCATATCTTCCACCATCCTTTTTTTTATCTGGAATAAAATATGTTACTTCTAATTCAGGTTTATTTGAAATTAATTCCTGAATAACTTGTATTTTCATATCCAGTATAACTTTAAGTTCCTCATCTAATTCAATTCTTCTATCAGTTAGTCTTGCTGTTTCCTTAACTTGTCCTTCATATCCTGTAAGAGCTGAATAAGGTGCAAATTGTGCAGATCTTTGATATAAACTCATTTTTGGATGCTTTGATGCAGGTCTTTTTAAATTTATAATATCATCATATTTTCTCATTAACCTTTATGACCTCCTACTTGTTCATTTCTTTCTATTGTTGTTCCTCCATCTTCAAAATTCATTCCTTTAAGAATTGCATTTTTTCCATATTTTTTCTTTATATCTAGTATAGATCTTTGAAGATTTCGCTCTTTCTTTTCTTTCTCATTTTTTCTTTCTACTTCTGAATAATCAGTAAATAAATCAATTTGTTCAAATTTATTTTCTTTTTCAGCTTGTTCTTCACTAATTACATTATTTGCAGTTATATTAATTCTTCGCGCTAATAAATGCTTATCAATTATTCTATCATATAATTTCATAACAGATTCACCAATAAGTTTATTTGATGAAGTTTTATGGTCTAAATTTATTGTACCGTGTGCATGTTTTGGTACACTTCTTCCATATCTATCAATTGTTATTTCTCCATTATAATCTATATTCTTATTCGTAAGATTTTCTATATCATATCCAACATCTAATACAATTTGATTTGTAACTACATGCTTATCTACTAAATCAAGTACCAATAGCTCTGTCATTTCTTTAATTATTAATTTTGTTTTTTCATAATTATATGGACAATGTAGAACTTGACCTGAACTTATACTATTTGTGGTTGGTACATAGGATTTTATGCTTTCCATAGTGCATGGTTCTATTCCCCATGCATGATCAATTAATAATTCTGCGTTTATTCCAAATAGTTTGAATAATTTATCTTCATTATAAATTGAACATCTAGCAACATCTCCCATTGTTTGCATTCCGTTTGCTTCAAGTTTTTTAGCATAACCTTTTCCAACTCTCCAAAAGTCTGTAAGTGGTTTATGATTCCATAATTGTTTTTTATACATTTCTTCGTCTAAACAGGCTATTCTAACTCCGTATTTATTTGCTGTTGCATGTTTTGCTACTATATCCATTGCGATTTTTGCTAGATATAGATTTGTTCCGACTCCGCAAGTTGCTGTAATTCCAGTTTGTTTATATATATCATGTATAACTTTTGTGGCTAATTTACTTGCTTTCATTTGATATGTTTTTAAATAATGTGTTACATCAATAAAAACTTCGTCTATGGAATAAACGCATATATCATCCGGAGAAAAATATTTTAGATAAACATTATATATATTAGTGCTATACTTCATATATTTTTTCATTTGAGGCGGTGCTATAATATAATCTAATTCATATTCTGGATGTTTTTTTAGTTCGATGTCTTCATAAGATTTTCCATTTAGTATATGACCAGGTGCATTGTATTTTCTATTTGTATTTATTTCTCTTACTTTTTGAACTACTTCAAATAGCCTTGCTCTTCCTGGTATTCCATATTGTTTTAGAGATGGACTTACAGCAAGACAAATTGTTTTCTCTGTTCTACTACTATCTGCTACTACTAGATTTGTTGTTAGAGGGTTTAATCCTCTTTCTTGACATTCTACTGAAGCATAAAAACTTTTTAAATCTATTGCTACATATATATTTTGTTCTTGCATATTCCACCTCCTATTTACCTTATTTAATTTGCATTATATCATTTATTTTCATACTTGTAAACAATTGTTTGACATTACTTTTGAAAATTTAAAAAGAGATGCTATTTTTTAATCATCTCTTGAAATTGTAATTTATCTTTCCAATTGATTTTGCATAATATCTTTAAGTGCTTCTCTAATATACTCTGGTCTAGTATTTTCATCAATGTTTAATTTTTCATCAATTTTAATATCTCTTACTTTTACCCCATAGGTCAACTCTATAAATTCAGCTAAAACATGTCTATGACAAAACTGTTGTCCTTTTTCATAGCACAATAATATTGGGTCTGTTTCATTTTGTAACAATTCTTCTATATTTACTTTAGTTAAAACTTGATTATAATATTGCTCTATATAATATCTTGTATTCTCCTCTTCTGAAATTCTACCAATATTATTATGCCAAATCTCCCAAAATGCTCTTTTTGGTGCTAAGGAAGGAATTGCTTTGCCAACAAATCCAACTTTTCTCCCTCTATCGCCTGAAATAGATATTAAATTTCCTAGCTTACATTCTTCATAATTACCTGTAAAAATTCTCGTATTCATTTTTTCTCCAATCTGACCAAAAAATTACTATTTGTCCGCCATTTTTTGTGCTATGGTGAATATGCCAATTGTTTCTGCATTCTGGTTCAAAAGTTACATTTGCTATAAATATACTTGATTTCTTCCAGCTGTTTGTTTTTCCATTTTAAATTTCTCCTTCTTATTATATATAATAAGAAGGAAAAATTTAAAAAGTAGAGACTTATTTTTAGTCAAAAATTATTTATTTTTCAGTAGATGATATCATTCCTATGCTCAGTTGCAGTTTTTTGGTTACAAATCCTTCAAAAATCTCCATATCTAATACTGATTCTGGATGCCATTGAACTCCAATAACATTATCTTTTTCGATTCCTTCAATTGTTCCATCATCACATCTAGCCACAATTCTGAAACCTGGTGCAACATCTTTTATTGCTTGCTCATGATATGAATTTACTTCTAATTTATCTTTTTTATATATTTTATACAAAAATGAATCTTCTTCTATATTTATAATATGTTTACTTTGATCTTTTAAATTGTGGTTTGGTATACTTTGAAATAAAGTACCTCCAAAAATGACATTTAGTTCTTGTATTCCAGCACATATTCCTAATATAGGCTTATTTTGTTTGTTAAATTCTTCTACGCATTTCTTAACTAAAGGATATTCATCAAATTTATCATATTTTTTATCTTTTATTGGTTCTTCATTATAATATTTTGGATGTACATCATTTGCACTTCCAGTTAAAATTAGTCCATCGCATATGTTGCTTATTTCTTCTATATTTCTTTCTGAAATTACTGGAATAAGTATAACGTCTAATTTATCAAATATTTTTCTATATGACGAATCTAAATAATACACTATATTAAATGGTTTCTTTTTTCCGTTGTTTTCTAATCTTTCTATTATTGCTATCTTTTTCATTTGCTTAATTCCCCTTTATTTTATTATTCAGAATTGTTATCTTCACTAGTATTAGTCGAATTATTTAAGTTATTTTTTTGTGTGTTACTATTTACTGTATTACTTGTATTGGTTGAATTTGTTGAAGTATTTGAAGTGTTTGTTTTATTAGAAGTATTATTATTTGTACTTGTATTAGTTTGTTCATTTGTAGAATTTTGTTTTGTCATATTATTTGAATTGCTATCTTTTTGATTTTTTGTATCTTTATTCGGTTGCGTTTCATTTTGTTGTATTGATGAATTTGTATTAGTTCGTTCTGGTTCTTTTGCATCAATATCATCAGTAATCCCTTTTATAATTTCTGTTACATTATTTTTATTTATGTTTTCATTATTTTTAATCTCAGAACCATTATGCTCATTACAAATTTCTGGTACTGTAAACCATAAAAAGTATTCTGTGTACGTATTAGGACATCCTGTATTTGCTTTTTTGCCAGTTGCTGAACATATAGTTGCAGTTGAAATGGCTCCTGGATTTTCGAATTTTGCACCTTTAAGTCCTGTATGAATTCTAGACATTACATTTGCCCATATTAATCCTGCTGGGTTTCTTTGGTTAAATTCTATACTTTCATTTTGGTCATAACCGTACCATGTTACTGCTGTATAATAAGGAGTAAAACCACATAACCATCTATCATAATTTTCATCAGTAGTTCCTGTTTTAGCAGCTACATCTACTCCTGATATTTTACAATAAGTTGCTGTACCATTTTCCCCTAATACTGGTTGCGTTAAAATTTCTTTTAAGATATATGCTACTTGTTTTGAACATACACGTTTTGTTTTTTGGGATGTTTTTATAAATACTGTTCCATCGTTTTTATCAATTTTAGTATAAAAAGTTGGTTCTATATATATTCCATCATTAGCAATCGTACTATAAGCTCCTGCCATTTGCAAAGGACTAATTCCTTTTTCTAATCCTCCAAGTGCTAAAGGTAGACTATTATCTTCTTCAGTTAATGTTGTAACTCCCATTTTTTCTAAATATTTTATTGAATTTTTAGGCTTTAACTTTTCCATTATTTCAACAAATGGGATATTTTGAGATGATTCTACTGCTCGTCTTACTGTTATTTTTCCTAAGCTTTTGCTATAATCTGTTGGATGATAATTATTTTCAAAATCTTGCTCTGTATCATCAAATATCGTTGCTGCAGTTATTATCTTTTTATCAATTGCAGGTAATAATACTGCAATTGGTTTTATCGCTGAACCTGTTTGTCTTACACTTTGAGTCGCTCTATTAAAAGAACGCGCAGTTGTCTTTTCGCCTAATCCTCCAGTGCATCCAACTACATTTCCAGTTTTATGATCTATTATTACCATTGCTGCTTGTGATGAATCATCACTATTTCTAGATGCAAGTTTATATTTCTTTTTTGAACATTCTGTTTCCATTTGTTTTTGAATATCCGAATCTTGAGTACTATAGATTGTTAATCCTGCCATATTAATATAATTTGTAGCAAAAGTTTCTGATATATTGTATTTATCACATATATCTTTAGTAATTTCTGTTATGAGTGCATCTGTATGATATGAATATATACTTTCACTTGATTCTATTTTTCCATTTTTAAACTTTAAACCTTTTTCAACATTTTGCATAGCTTCTTTATACTCATCTTCATTTTTTATATATCCTAATTCTTTCATTTTTGTTAAAACTGTCTTTGTTCTATTTATAATTTTGCTTGAATTGTCTTTATCTGAAAAAGGATTGTATGAATTTGGAGAATTGTTTATTCCTGCTAAAAATGCACATTCTTCAAGTGTTAAATTTTGCACTGATTTATTAAAATAATATTCTGAACCAGCTTCTACGCCATATATACTTGGACCAATATATATAATATTCAAATATGTATCTAAAATTTCATCTTTAGACAGACATGTTTCTAATTGCCATGCTTTCCACCATTCTGTTACTTTTCTTGTTATACTATCTGTAGCATCCCCAGTAAGATTTTTTACTAATTGTTGTGTAATCGTACTTCCACCAAATGAAGAAGAACCAAAATGAATAATATATGAACCAATAGCTGAAGCAGTTCTTTTTATATCTACTCCACCATGAGAATAAAATCTTTCATCTTCGATAGCTACATAAGCATTTTTTAAATTATCAGGAATTTCGTTATAAGAAACTACTTTCTTTTTTATTTCACTTCCTAATGTTGCTATTGTATTACCGTTTATATCTTTTACAATTGAATTTTCATTAAGAGTCATATCTTTTGCTATAGATTTCCAAACATGAGCAGAAATTGCTAATTTAATTCCAAAAATTATAATTATTATACTAACAATAATTAATAGCAGTTTCGCTTTTTTTATTTTTTTATTTTTCTTTGGTTTATCATTTTTATCTTTCTTATCCTCTTTTTTATTTTTCATCTCTTGAATTGCTTTTGGCTCTAAATCTTGATCTTGAATTTTTGATTTTCTTAGTCTCTTTCCTTTTTGTTTCTTTTTCATTTTGACTATCACATTCTTTCAATTTTTTGTACAGTATATCACAAAAGACTTAAAAATAAAACACTTTGTTATTTTTAAGTTTCTATTCCATTTTGTATTATTTTGATATATAATACTTTATATAGAATGGAGTGTGAATTTCATGATAAAAAGAGAAGAAAACCCAGACTTTTTGAATGCTTTTTTAGATTATTCAACAACAATTTTAAATAAGTCTCCAAATAGTATTAAGGAATATAATTATGATTTAGCTATGTTTTTTAAATTTATAAAGATACATTTTAATATGACAAATGAAACAGATTTAAAAGAAATATACATTAAAGATATAACAATAGATACTGTAAAAAGAATAAAAATAGATGATATTCATGCATTTTTAGGTTACCTATCAACTACATACCATAGCAAACCTGCTACAAGAGCTAGAAAAATATCAACAATACGAATATTTTTCCATTATTTGTGCCAAGATGCTAGTTCTCAATTTTTATTAGACCATAATCCAGCTTTAAATTTGAAAACTCCTAAAAAAGAAAAAAGGTTACCTAAATATCTATCTTTAGATGATAGTAAGAAGCTACTCGATGTTGCTTCTGACGAAGATAATAGAAACTGTGAAAGAGATTTTGCTATTACTACTCTATTTTTAAATTGTGGTATGCGTCTTTCTGAATTAGTTGGAATTAATATAAAAGATATAGATTTTAATGAATGTAAATTAAATGTTATTGGTAAAGGAAATAAAGAAAGAACTATATATTTAAATAATGCATGTATGAAAGCTCTTTCAGATTATTTGTCTGTAAGACCTAAAGAAGGTATAAAACATGATAAGAAATATTCTGAAAAAGCATTGTTTTTAAGTGAAAGAAGAGAAAGGATTAGTAATCGTACTGTACAATATATTATAAACAAAGAATTATCTAAAGCTGGCTTAGATAGTAATAAATATTCTGTTCATAAGTTAAGGCATACAGCAGCAACTTTGATGTATCAATATGGTCAAGTAGATATACGTGCTTTGCAAGAATTACTAGGACATGAAAGTATTGCAACTACTGAGATTTATACACATGTAAGCAATGATCAAATTAGAGATGCCGTTGAAAAAAATCCTCTAGCAAATTTATAAAAATATATGGACTACATTATACTATATAATGTAGTCTTTTTAATTAAATATAGGTATTAGTATTTTCTCTCCTACTTTTAAATTACCATCTATATTATTAATATTTTTTAATTCACTTACAATGTTTCTTATATCATTTCCTTTATAGTATTTATTTTCTTTTAGTTCTCTCTCAGATATAGACCACAATGTATCTCCCTCATAAATGAATTCTTCTTTATAAGAAACTTCAGTTTTTGAATATGTATGATTAATTCCCATTAATACTATTGATACTAATATAACTAAAATTAAACACATCATTATAAATTTTCTCTTATTTACTATTTTTATTTTCATATAATCATCTCCTTTTACTATGAAATATTTGTTCGCGTTTTGAGATAATTATAAACGAACATTTATTCTTTGTCAATATTTTTTAGAAAAAATGTTCGTTTTTTTACTTGTTTTTAAAATATCTTTTTATAATATGGTTGTATGTTTGGTAATAAGCTATCAATATATACTGTGTTATATTCTTTATCTTCTATTTTTATATTTGGAAAAGTTCGTATCATTTTTTTATCATTCCAAAAAGTATTAATAAAATCTGATAAAACCTTATTATTATAAGTTTTATTATAATTTTCTATTACTTTTTCTTTGTTTTCTACTTCTATATCATTTTCTACTATCATTCTATTAACAAATTGTTTTTGTGCATAACAAGTAGCTATACAATCAATTGCTAAAAATATGATTACTATTAAAATAATTAATTTAAGTTTTTTTATTGAGATTTTATCTTTTATTTTAGCAATCAATATATCAATTTTAGGATTTATAATCTTTATTAAAAATAATGTCAATACTCCCCAGAACACAGAGTAAAGCAAGCATATTCTTCCATTAATATTTAAGAATCTATTAGAATAATCCCACCATTTTGTATGAAGAATAGTATCTACTAAAAAACTAATTGTATATTCTGTTACAGACCCTACTAAAAATCCCCCCACAAAAAGTGTTAATTTGTTTTTATTAAAATATCGAGATAATAATGTAATAGTAATAGCTCCAATTCCATAAATCCCACAAAATGGTCCATATAAAAAGCTTTGCCTAGATTCCCATACTCCTTTAGTTGCAATTCCAAATAATGTTTCTATAATATATCCTATAAAACTATATATAATAAAATAAGCAAATAATTTCCATATGCTAATTCCTAATATAGTTACACTTTTTTTATTCATGAAATTTCCCCTTAATCTTTATTTTTTATTACAATGTATACTATCATAAATTTGTAAAAAAATAAAGATTTAGTACATAAATAATAGTAATTTACAGTAATATTGGGCTAACTTGTTCCCTATCTAGTGCACTTTTTATTGTTCTTATAATATATTCTGAATCAAATACAACTGATCTTGGTTTTGTTATTGGATTGTCTTGCCTAAATGGAACAAAATAATAATTATTCCTATTTAGTAACTTTCCTATATTTTCTGCATTACCACTTAATCCATTATTGGTAGAAGGTGCTATAACTAAAGGTCTTCCGTTTCTTAAATGAGATTTTGCTGCCATAATAGCAGGTGTATCTATAATATCACAAGCAAGCTTAGAAATTGTATTTCCGAGAACATGGTGCAATAACCATAATATCTGTCATCTTTTTCGGTCCAATTGGTTCCGCTTCTTGAATTGTATGAATAATCTTCTTATCTGTAAGCTCTTCTATTTCTTTTATGAAATCTTTTGCTTTTCCAAATTTAGTATCTAAATTATAACTGTTAAAAGACATGATTGGTATAATTTCTGCTCCTTGATTTATTAATTCTTTCATTTTTGGTATTACTTTCTTAAATGTACAAAAAGAGCCCGTTAATGCAAATCCTATTTTTATTCCTTTTAATTCCAAAATTCATCAAATCCTCCTTTCATATTACATTTATATATAATATGAAATTATGTAAATTTTGGAATTAGTTTTTTTGTATTTTCATATTTAAAAATATATTTAATAAACTTAAATGGTGATAATTTGAAAAGAACAAAAAAATTTTTAATAAATGGATCTATTTTAACAATAACTAATATAATTATGCGAAGTATTGGCATGGTATTTGGAATTTATGTATCCAATAAGATCGGGTCAGAAGCGGTTGGAACATTCGATTTAGTAATGTCTGTTTATATGTTAGCAATAACTATTGCTACATCTGGATTAAACATTGCTTGTATTTCTATTGTTTCAGAGCAATTTGCTAAAAAAGATTTTTTAAATGGCCTAACTGCTGTAAAAACATGTATTACATTTGCTATATTATTAGGTTTATCAAGTAGTATAATTCTATTTTTATTTTCTGATTTTATAATTAAAAATTGGTTAAATAATATAATTTCCTCTATACCGCTATATTTAATTGCATTAGGTTTACCTTTTATTGCAATATCTTCTGTTTTAAACGGCTATTTTGTTGCTGTAAGAAAAGCATATAAAGGAGCAATTTCGCAATTTTTTGAAATAACAATAAAAATCATATGTACTATTATATTTTTTAATTTCTTTTCCTTAAAAAATGTAGAAAATATATGTATTTGCTTAATTCTAGCCGATGTTATTTCTGAAATAGCTTCTTGTTTATTATGGATTATTTTATATAAAATAGATAAATCTAAACTATGGCAAAGAACAAAAAATAAAATTTCTTTTACAAAAAAAATAATAAAAATAACCGTTCCTGTTTTTATTACATCTTGTTTACGTTCTGGACTATCTACTTTTAAAAAATTTATTATTCCAATTAAGTTAGTAGCCTATGGATTCCCTTATACAATTGCTTTATCTGAATATGGTAAAATTATTGGAATGGCTTTTCCTATTATAATGATTCCTAATATGTGTATTAGTTCTTTTAGTAATTTACTTGTTCCTGAATTTGCTAGTTTATTAGCAAATGGAAATAAAAAGAGAATTATTAACATATGTAACAAACTTTTTAAAATAACTTCATTTTTTAGTATTACTTTAATTATTATCTTTATGCATTATTCAAATGAAATTAGTTTAACTCTTTTTCATAATTTAGAGTGCTCAAATTATATTAGAATCCTTTCTCCTTTAATTTTGTTTATGTGTCTAGATAATATAGCAGATAATATACTAAAAGGTCTTGATAAGCAATTTGAAGTTATGCTTTACAACGTTATTGATTTAATTATTACAATTATTATTTTGTATTTTTTAATACCTTTTATTGGAATCGGGGGGATTATTATCGCTTTATATGTAAGTGAAATATTTAATTTCTCTGCTAGTTATTTAGAATTATATAAAAAAGTATTTAAGAATTTTTAATATATTTTCTTAAATACCTTTTAATTTTTATTATAAAATTTTTTATTTACTATAAAACCTCTTATTAACCTCATTCCAATTTACAATATTCCAAAAAGCATTAATATAGTCAGGTCTTTTTGTTAAATATTGCAAATAATAAGAATGCTCCCACATATCTAATACAAGAAGCGGTTTACATCCCCATAAAGTCAAATTTTGATGCTTTTCGCATTGTAAAACCTCTAGCTTACTCCATTTTGGAACCCATACAAGCAAACACCATCCAGAAGCCTCCACTGCTGCACTAGCACTATTAAATTGATTTTTAAAATTATCATAACTCCCAAAATCTTTTATAATTTGTTCCATTAACTCTGAATTTGGTTCTGTTGGAATAGCAGGTCCCATATTAGTAAAAAATAATTCATGTAAAATAACTCCCGAACCAAAAAAGCTCAGATCTTTTTCTAAACATTTAATACTAGAAAAATCATTATTTTTTCTTGCCTGTTCTAGTTTTTCTTCTGTTTTATTTGTATTGTCTATATATCCTTTATACAAAATATTATAATGCAAATCTAATGTTTGCTTAGAATAATATGGTTCCAGTGCATTTAACGGATATGGCAAATCAATCATTTTTAGCATAAAAAAACCTCCTAAATGTTATACTTTTAAGTATATTCATTTTTAAGAGGTTTTATTAATTAATTATTTATTATTAAGCTTTTGTTTCTAAATTTTTCTGTTTGCGATTTTTTAAATATTCTAATAATATAGTTACACCAATAAATACAACTAATATTCCTAATAATATTAATATATTTGGCATTATCATTCCAGAGTCTGTTTTTATAAGAGATTCTTTTATTAATCTTATTGTATAATTCATTGGCATATATGGATAAATACTTTGGAAGAATTTTGGTACTGTTTCAATTGGGAATGTTCCTCCACTTGCTGCTAATTGTAATACTAACAATAAAATACAAAGAAATTTTCCTACATCTCCGAAATTTTCAATTAAGAATAGTATAATACTTGTAAATACCATTGAAACTAAAATACATGTTACATAATATAATCCTAAGCTTGTAACATTAAATCCTAATCCTGCTTTTAATATGAAACCTAATACAATTCCTTGTAATGTTGCAATTCCCATGTATAAAGCTGTACGTAGATATTTATTTTTTGCATTTTTTCCTAACAATTTAAACTTATCTTCAGGGTCGTTATATAACATAACTAATGCTATTAATCCACCAACCCATAATGATATAGACATGAAATATGGTGCAAATCCTACTCCATAAGAATCAACTTTGGCATAATCTGTTTCTTCTATTTCTACTGGATCTTTTACATATTCATCTAATCCATCTAGTTTTGTTAATTCTTGTTTTGTATTGTCTGTTCCATTATCTATTTCTGTCTTAAATGTAGTTACACCATCTGATAATGTTTTACTTCCTTCTAATGCACTTTTTGAACCTGTATTTAATTGACCTATTCCACTTTTTACTTTTTTAGAATTTTTACTTAAAGAACTTAAACCTGTTGTCAATTCTGTACTTCCAGATTTAGCACTGCTTAATCCTTGTTTTAATTCTAATACTCCGTTATTTAATGTTTGAATTCCAGAAGATAACTCTTGTAAACTTCCTGCTTGGCTCGCAAAACTTTGAACTCCTGTATTTAATTTAGATACCCCTTGTTTTAATTCTGTTCCTTTTGTAGCTAATGTACTTAATACTTCAGAACCACTTGAACTACCAGATAAACTTTGCAAAGTTTGCATTGCTTGTTGAAAATTTGAATCATTCATTGCTTCTGGATTAGCAGTCATATAAGCTTTTAAGCTTGATGCTAATGTAGTTAATTGACTTTTAGTGTTACTAATTCCTGCTATAGCACTGTTTACTCCATCTACATATGCATCTACTCCTGTCTTTAAATTGCTTACATTACCAGAAAGTTCATTTACCTTAGTTGCAACACTTGATAAATCTTTAGTATTATCTGCTAATTTATTTGTTCCTTCTTGTATTTTGCTTGCTCCAGCATCTAATTTTTCTAATCCTTGTGTCAATTGTTTACTTCCATTATAAGCACTATCTACACCTGTATCAAAATTAGAATAACTAGAATTTAATTCACTTGTTCCATTATTTAAAGTTTTTAATCCTTTTGACAATTCTGATGAACCATCTTGTATTTGTCCAGCTCCATCTGATATATCTTCCATTTTTTCTGGAACTTCCCTTAACTTATCAGATACTGAAGAAACTACTTTTTGGCTAACTTGCCCTTTTAATTCGCTTTCTACTGTGGTTGTAACTTTATTTATAATTTGTGATGCTAAATAATTGCTCTTTTGGTTTGGAGAATATGATATTGTTGTCATTTGTCTATCACTATTTTCAGCATTATTTAAAGTTTCAGTAAAATCCTTTGGAATTGTGATAGTTGCATAATACTCTTGATTTACTAAACCTTTTTGTCCTTCATCACTATCTGTTAAAACTTCGATTTGCATAACGTCTTTTTCTTTTAGACTCTCTACTAAATCATTTCCAAGATTTTCATCTTCATTTCCTTTGTCAAGGTTAATAATTGCTATTTTCATATCTTTTAAATTACCATATGGATCCCAAAATGCTTTTAAATAAAAAAAGCTATACATTACTGGAATAATTATAATAGCTACTAAAATAACCCATTTCATGATTTTTTTCTTATTCATTTTACGTCCTCCTATTTTTTTATTTTATCTATAAATATTATAAGAGCTTTTTAAAAAAAAGCAACAACACTTCACTACTTTTGTATAGTAAGCTACATTTTTCGTGATTTGTATATACATTTGTATATTATCTTTACATCTGTATAATTTTGATTTATAATAAATTCATATTAATATAGATTGGAGATAAATATATGGAAGATTTAAGAGTTCAAAGAACTTATTTATTATTAAAAAATGCTTTATTAGAATTATTAGCTAAAAAGTCATTTGATGAAATTAAAGTAAATGATATTTGTAATTTAGCAATGATACATAGAACTACATTTTATAGCCATTTTCAAGATAAATATGATTTATTAGAATATTGTGTTAAAAATATTGAACAAGAATTAACAGAAAAAATTAATACTACTCAATATTCTAATTCAAAAGAATTTTATACAAATTTGGTTATGAGTCTTTTAGAATATATTTCTGAAAATAAAAAAATGTTTAAAAGTGTATTAAAAAATAATTTTGACAATAGTGTTAATAAAATTTTTATGAATACATGTATTAATTATATTACTGATATGTTAGAAAAAGAAAAAGATCAAGGTATTTACCATAAAACCAAAATTCCTATTATTGCTCAATTTTATGCTGGAGCTGTTATATCAACTATTGTATGGTGGATAAAAAATGATGAATCTTTAGATAAAAAAGAACTTTGTAACTCTATTATTTCTTTAATTTTCGATATGCCTCATTCTTAATGTTAAAGCAACCAAAATTATTAAACATTCTTGCTTAATAATCTTGGTTGCTTTACTATTTATTTTGCTTGTTTGAATATTTTAAACTATTACATTTCTTATTATATTCATACCTTTTTTCTTTTCTTCTTAGTCTTTTTTTGCTCATTCTTACTTGAACAAGTGATATTAAAACTAAAATAATCAATAATATTATTAAAGTTATTTTATCTTTTAATAGTTCTACTATTTTTCCAAATCCAGATATTTTGAATTGATATACCCCTTCTATTTTTTCATAAGTTATATGCTCTTTGTCTTCTCTCCTATTATTATCTCCTTTGGTTATATATTTTGTCTTTCCATTTTCTTCAATCACTTTCACAATTCTATGTGTAATTATCTCATCTTTATTATGAAAAGAAATAATATCATTAATTTTCAATTCATCTTGATTTACTTTTTTTATAAAAATTGCATCACCTTTCATAATTGTTGATTCCATACTTTCAGATACTATTACAAAGCTTTTTAGTCCAAAAAAATCTGGTATTTCAGTAGGATTTATATACGATTTTATCATTATTGTTAAATTAAATATAATAATAGGAATAATTATTATATAAATAAGTATAGAAATTATTTTTTCTATACTATGCATAATTTTACTGTTTTTATTAAAATTACTAGTCCTATACACTTATTTTTCTCCTTTTGATGTAACATTTACTATTTTAATATACCATATGAAAAATCTCTTTGCAATATATGTTAATGATGTAATATAAATGTAATATTTTTTTAATGTTTTTTTATTTACATAGTTTTCTTTTATAGTTATAATGTACTTAATTATCATATGTGGAGGAAAAAATGGATAATAATATTTTAGTTATTTCTGAAAAAGAACAAAAGGCTTATTTGCCATATAAATACGAAGAAATTCAAAAGATTTATGAAAGTCCAAATTGTAAATATAATTCTATTATGGAAATAATTCAAGATTTATATATTGTACCTTTAAATAAATTCGAAAATTTTTCAACAGCTAGATTTCGAGAAGCCTTTAACTTAATTCGTTATAAAGAAAAAGGTTCTATTTTTAGTGCTCTTGATTTAGGATTGGAATTGATGTTTAAATATAACTTAAACCCTATTATAATTGCAGCTTGTAGAAATTTAGATGAACTAGATATCTATTTGGATTGTTTAGATGAAAATGAATTATCTGATTTTAAATGTTTTGAAGTAAGATTTGAAGTTAATCCTAATCTTGTCAATAAACCAATTAGAGAATTTTAGTTTTTTTAGTAAATTTCTGCATTATAATATTTGATTTTTTACATAAAATAATTATGAAAATGGAGATTATTATGAAAAATCAAATATTAAGTACCAGAATTAATAAAAAATCAAATAAAAAATTTTTTAAATTCCAATTTTTAATTTCTATTTTTATAATAGTTATTTTAATTGGTTTTATTTGTTATTCAAGCATATCATTATTAAAAAAAGAACAAATGTCAAAAAATATAACTAATAATTATAGTATTTACAAATTATACTCTAATAATTCTAAAAGTAACGAATCTTCATACACACAAAATATTCAAAACGAATTTTTTGGAACAATTGAAATACCAAAAATTAATTTATATTACCCTGTTTTTTCTCATTTGGATGAAGAATTATTAAAAGTTTCTCCATGTAAATTTTATGGTGATTCACCCAAAGTATTTGGAAACATATGTATTGCTGGACACAACTATGATAATTCTATGTTTTTTAGTAATTTGTCTTTGCTAAATATAGATGATGAAATATATCTTTATGATACTGATAATAAAAAATATATTTATAAAATTTTTAAAACTTATGAAGTTGTTCCTTCTGATTTATCTCCTGTATTTGAATTTGAATATAATTCAAAAGAATTAACTCTAATTACATGTAATAATCTAAATTCTAATAGATTAATTGTTAAATCAAAACAAATATAGCACACAAAAAAGACCTTATAAAAGGTCTTTGATTTATCTTATTTAACTAAATGTTTTTATATTCTTTTATCTTTTTATAAGCATATACTGCTGATACTCCAAATACAACTACTAATGCTGCTACTGGAATTGAATCTTCAATACCTGTTTTTGGTAAATTATTGTTTGTATTATTATAAACACTTGAATTCTTCTTTGCATTATTTGGGGTATTGTTAGGTGTATTACTTGGAGTGTTACTTGGTGTATTACTTGGTGTATTACTTGGAGTGTTACTTGGTGTACTATTTTTTGTTAATGTTCCTGTTAAATCATGAACATCATTATTATCATTTGCAGCATTTACAGTTGTTGAAAACAACATTACCATTGCACTAACTAATAAAATTGTAACAATTTGAATTAAATTTGATTTTTTCATATTGATTTCTCCTCTACTTTCATACTTTTTATTATTATTTATACAATCACTATATATTATACTACTTTTTTTAGTATAATTCAAGCAAAATATATAAAAATACATAAAAGAATACATTTCTTTTGTTTTTCTATTAATATTTTATACTTTAAAAATAAATAAGTCAAGAGTTTTATTTTATTTTTATATTACATTTATGTTACATATTTATACATTAAATTTAAATAAAACAATATCCCCATCTTGCATAATATATTCTTTTCCTTCTGAACGAACTAATCCCTTTTCTTTGGCTGCAACCATTGAGCCTTCTCTTACTAAATCTTCATAAGAAACTATCTCAGCTTTTATGAATCCTCTTTCAATATCAGAGTGAATCTTCCCAGCAGCTTGTGGTGCTTTTGTTCCTTTTTTTATTGTCCAAGCTCTTACTTCTGGTTCTCCTGCTGTTAAAAATGACATCAAACCTAATAAATCATAGCTTTTTTTAATTACTTTATCCAAACCAGACTCTTCTAAACCAAGTGCTTCTAGCATCTCTTTTTTATCATTTTCTTCTAAACCAGATAATTCTTCTTCTATTTTTACGCATAACGGAATTACTTCTGCATTTTCCTTTTTAGCATATTCTTTAACTTTTTTTACATTATCATTATCATCAGGATTTTCTAACTGTTCTTCTGAGACATTTGCAATATATAATATTGGTTTTGTAGTTAATAAAAACATATCTCTAACTAATACTTGTTCTTCTTCATTAAATTCTAAAGTTCTTGCTGACTTTCCTTCTTCTAATGTTTTTAATATTTTTTCCAATAAATCAATTTCTATTTGATATTTTTTATCTGCTTTTAAATTTTTCTTAGCTTTATCTAATCTTTTGTTTACTGTTTCGATATCTGCAAAAATTAATTCCAAATTTATTGTTTCAATATCTCTTATTGGATTAACTGAACCATCAACATGAACTACATTTGAATCTTCAAAACATCTTACAACTTCTACTATTGCATCAGTTTCTCTAATATGAGACAAAAACTTATTTCCTAATCCTTCCCCTTTACTTGCTCCTTTTACTAATCCTGCTATATCAACAAATTCTACAACAGCAGGAGTAGTTTTTTGAGGATTATACATTTCAGTTAATTTTTTTAATCTTTCATCTGGTACAGCAACAACTCCTACGTTTGGCTCTATAGTACAAAAAGGATAATTAGCACATTCAGCTCCTGCTTTTGTTATACTATTAAACATCGTACTCTTCCCTACATTTGGAAGTCCAACAATTCCTAATTTCATTTTTTCCTCCTTATATTGTCCAATAAAAATGTTTTTGGGCATTTCATTTTTTATTTAAATATACTTATATTTTTATCCCTTATTTTTTATTTCAGTTGAAATCTTTTCTATAAATTCATTTAATTTCATTGTTCCTAAATCTCCATCTTTATGAGAACGAATTGCAACTAAGTTTTCTTCAACTTCTTTTGCCCCAACTACTAACATATATGGTGTTTTTTGAAGTTGAGCTTCACGAATTTTATATCCTGTTTTTTCATTTCTATCATCAACCTCTACACGTATTCCTTCTTTTAATAATTCATCTCTTACTTTGTAAGCATATTCATGTTGATTGTCTGTAATTGGTAATATTTTTACCTGTATTGGTGCAAGCCACGTTGGAAGTACTCCTTTTGTTTCTTCTAATAAGAATGATATAAATCTATCAGAACTTCCTAATATAGCTCTGTGTATTACCACAGGTCTATGTTTTTCTCCGTCTTTTCCTATATATTCAAGTTCAAATCTTTCAGGCAATGCAAAATCTAATTGACAAGTTGGTATTGTTATATCATGATTTAAAGCTGTTTTTATTTGTATATCTATTTTTGGTCCATAAAATGCTGCTTCTCCTTCTGCTTCATAAAAAGGAATCTCTAATTCAGTTAATATTTCTCTTAATTGACTTTCTGCTGTTTCCCACATTTCGTCATTATCTATATATTTTTCTTTATTACTTTTATCCCTTAAAGATAATCTATATTTAAAACTTGATGCTGGGAATCCAAAATCTTTTTGATATACTTCTACTATTAATTTTAAAACTTTCCCTACTTCTTCTTTAATCTGGTCTGGTCTTACAAATAAATGTGCATCATTTTGACACATTTGTCTAACTCTTTCCAACCCACAAACACTTCCACTATCTTCATATCTAAAATCATGTGCAAGTTCTCCAATTTTTATTGGTAAATCACGATAAGAATGCATTTTATTTTTATATACTAACATATGATGAGGACAATTCATTGGTCTTAAAACCATTTCTTCATTATCCATTTTCATAACAGGAAACATATCGTCTTTATAATGGTCCCAATGTCCAGATGTTTTATATAACTCTACATTTGCAAGTGAAGGAGTATATACATGACTATATCCTAGTGCTAATTCTTTATCTTGAATATATCTTTCCAATATTCTTCTTATTGTTGCACCATTTGGTAAATACATAGGTAATCCTGAACCAACTAGTGGATGAGTCATAAATATTTCTAAATCTTTTCCTATTTTTCTATGATCTCTTTGTTTTGCTTCTTCTAGTAATTGTAAATGTTCTTGTAATTCACTTGCTTTTGGAAAGGCTATTCCATAAATTCTTTGTAACATTTTGTTTTTTTCGCTACCTCTCCAATAAGCTCCTGAAGATGATAGTATTTTTATTGATTTTATTTTTCCTGTACTTAATAAATGTGGTCCTGCACATAAGTCTGTAAAATCTCCTTGTTTATAAAAACTAATTTCTTCTCCTTCTGGTAATTCTTCAATTAGTTCTTGTTTATATGGTTGTCCTTCCATTAATTTTAATGCTTCTTGCTTTGGTAAAGAAAATCTTTCAATTTGTATATTTTCTTTTATGATTTTCTTCATTTCTTCTTCAATTTTTGTTTTATCTTCATCTGTAAAAGGTTTTTCTATATCAAAATCATAATAAAATCCTTCTGCAATAGAAGGTCCTATTGCAAATTTAACATTTGGAAATAATCTTTTTACAGCTTGTGCCATAATATGTGACGTTGTATGCCAATAAGCTTTTTTTCCTTCCAAATCATCATTTTTAAATGTATGAAGTATTAAATTACAATCTTCTTTTATTTTATATCTTATATCTCTAATCTCTCCATTAATTTCTCCACAAGTTACATTTCTTGCTAATCCTTCGCTTATTTTTTTTGCTACTTCTAAAATTGATGTTCCTTCTTCTATTTCCATAGTTGAACCATCTTTTAAAATAACTTTAATCATAAACGTTCCTCCTTTATATTATTTATTGGATATTTATCATATATATAAAAACACTCCTTGGATATCATCAATCCATAGGAGTGCTTTTTTATACACGGTTCCATCCTATATTTTACTTAGTTAATAGATTGTAACGTATCTAAAACGTCTAGCTTATTCACTAGAGATTTTGAAGAGGTAGTTTTTCAAATATGTTTTCTGGAATTAATTTTCAGCCTATGATTAATTCTCTCTAACAGTAACCTTTATTTTACTTTTTCTCTCACTTATCTTTGTTCTATGTTAATAGTTTAACCTCTTTTTTTAAAAAAGTCAATAGAATTCTTTACTTTTTATTTTTCTTATTATATAATTATTATTGTATTTATTTTGCTTCCATAGCTCAGTTGGTAGAGTGCAGCCTTGGTAAGGCTGAGGTCACGGGTTCAATTCCCGTTGGAAGCTCCATACTTAAAAAACCAGCCTTTAAGACTGGTTTTTTCAATTTTCAAGCATATTTTTTATTGCTTTTTTTCTTATTCTTTGTATTGCATTATCTATCGACTTAACTGGCGAATCTAATTTTTTTGCAATTGTTACATAACTTTCGCCCTTTAAAAATCCATCTAATACTTGCTTTTCAAATTTACTTAAATTTTTGTTGACTGCATTTTCCATTTCACTATAATATTCTTTTTTCATTATTGTTTCTAATGGGTCTTCTACAGTATTACTATTAAAAGTATCTATTAATTCAACACTATCTTCTTCATTATTATCATAAGCAGCCATATTTAGTGATAAATACGAATTCAAAGGCATATGTTTTTGTCTATTTGAACTTTTTATTGCTGTTATTAATTGTCTCTCTATGCAGATATTAGCAAAAGATTTGAATGATTTCTGTTTTTCTTCTTTAAAATCCTTTATCGCCTTAAACAGTCCAATCATTCCTTCCTGTAATATATCTTCTTTTTCGGCTCCAATCATAAAATATTTACTAACTTTTATATTAACTAAGTTTTTATATTTTTCTAGTAAATAAGCTAAAGATTCTTGGTCTCCTTGCTTAATTTGAGATATTATTTGTTCATCTGTTAGATTGCTATATTTATCTGTTGTAAAGAATACATTTTCATTCTGCATTTCGTCAAGATACCTCCAATTGTGCTTTTTTTGTATTATATATGTCAAAATTACTAATGTCAAGCAGTTTTTAGCAAATTGCTATTATTTTAGTTCATTTTTCAGCATTGACCATACAGCATCATCTTCCATGTCTTTTTGCCATGAACCTACACCTGCTAAATTTTTTTCTTTTATTAAAGATACCTTTTCTTTTAGAGATTGTATATCTTCAATCCAAATTCCTTTTTTATTATCGCCATCTTTATATTCTGCATAGTTTTGTTTTAAGTCATTATCCCATTTTTTCTCAACATCATTTGGTAATACTTTTTCAATATCTTTCATAGCCACAGTATTTCTACTTATTATTTTTCCTTCTGAATTAGTTGTCCAAACTCTTGTATAAAATGGAACTGCTAATATTATCTTTTCTGACTTGATTTCTTCTGTTTTTAGAAATTTTTCTAAATTTAATTTTACCCAATCATATCCAGCAGTTGTTCCTGGTTTTGTACTAGATGTACCATATTCGTCATAAGCCATAAACACAATGTAATCTGCTACATTACCTATTACATTTCTATCAAAGCATAATGACCAAGTTTCTCCTCCATCCGGTGCTGTTACATCTACAGAAGTTACAAGTCCTATTTCTTTTAAACGTGGTGTTAACTCTATAATAAATCTTGAATACATATCTTTGTCGTCTTCCCTCATATTTTCAAAATCTATGTTAACCCCATCTAAATTATATTTTACACATTTATTAACAATACTTTCAATTAACTTTTGCCTTGATTCGTAACTATTCATAATTTTAGAAGTAATTGATAGACTACTTTTTGCCGCTTCTGCATTTGATATCATTGGCCATACTTTATAACCATTTTCATGTGCCCAGTTAATATAATTTTCGCCTTTAGTTCCTACATTTTCTGTTAAATTCCCTTTTTTATCAATATAGAAAAATGCTGGTGAAACAACATTAACACCATCTATTGTTGTTCCAGTTCTGTCTGGTGCTGAACCATATTCAGAAAAATAATCCCAAGTTAAATTAACTTTTCCATTTATTTGTTTTTCTTCTTCCATAGATTCTCTAACTATAAATTCATTCTCTAGTTGATTTGATTTTATATAACCTATTTTTCCATTTTCCGTTCTAATTTTAGTGTATCCATTATTTGAAGCTATGACAACAACACACTCTCCCCTTTTTATTCTATCTACTGTTTTCGAAATAAAATTGGTTGAAGATTTAACTGAAGTATCAGATGTTACAATTGCTTTTTTCTGTTCTTTTTCTAATGAATCCATTGTTATTACTTTAGTTTTTTCAATATTAGAAATTTCTATATCATATACATCTTTCATTTCAGAAATTGGCAAATATACTATTCCATCTCTTTTTATTGCATGTGCATAAATATTTTTGTCTGATCCATTAATAGTGATTTTATTATCTTCAAACCCTATAGCTGCAATCTTTTTCTCATAAGTTGTTATTATTTGATTAGTTTCTTTTTCTTCATAAATATATTTATCAAAGAAATTTGCAATATCTGATTCTGATAAATATATAATATTATCTTCTATTAAAATCTGCTGTTTTAAGTTAGATGTTACATTTTTATTATTGATAACTAAATTTGTTGTTTTGTTATTATCAAAAACAACAAACTCATTAACTAACAATCCTATTACAAAAATAACAATTATAATAGCAATTATTATTAATGCTTTTGAAATGGCTTTTTTGCTTTTTTTATTTTTTCCTCCTGAAGCTGTTCCTTTAATTGTTGTTTCATTTTTTAACTCTCTTTTTCCTCTTCTCATGTTTTTTCTACTCCTCTTTTTCTTTTTTATTAATATATCATAAATTATTATATATTAAAATAACTTTTTAATATATAAAATAAACAGATATGAATATTATAACATATCTGTTTATTCTTGTGTCAATAATTATTTTAAAATTCTGATAGTATTAAATATAGTTATTAAAGTTGTACCTACATCAGCAAAAACTGCTTCCCACATATCGGCTATTCCTAATATGCTAAGAAGTAATATTAATATTTTTACTCCAATTGAAAATATTAAATTTTCTTTTATTATTCTGTTAGTTTTCTTAGAAATTTCTATTGCTTCTATAATTTTCTTTAATTCATCTGTCATAATAACCATATCAGATGCTTCAATTGCTGAATTTGATCCAATACCTCCCATTGATATACCAATATCAGCTCTAGCTAAAACAGGACTATCATTAATTCCATCTCCTACATATGCAACTTTTTTTTCTGTAATATTATTATCTAATACTTTTTCTAATTCATTATATTTATCCTGTGGTAGCATTTCTGACTTTACTTCATCAATGTTTACTTCTTTTGCTATTCGAGTTGCAACCTCTTTTTTATCTCCTGTAAGCATCTTTGTCTTTATTCCTAATTCTTTTAACTGTTTAATTGTTTCTTTAGCATCTGACTTTATTTCATCTGTTAATACAATGCCCCCAGTTATTTCATCTTCTATTTTCAAATAAAGAATTGTTCCTTTTTCATCTATTTTTTCTTTGCTGTCTACAAATTCTGCATTTCCTATTTTTATTTCCATATTGTTATAAGTATATTTTAATCCTTTACCTGATATTTCTTCAAAGTCTTTAACCTTAGTTGTATCAATTTCATCATTTACCATTTCTAAAATTGATTTAGCTAATGGATGATTCGAAAAACTTTCTCCCATAGCAAAATAATTTAATATTTCGTTTTCTGAATATTTTCCATCATATGTCTTGATTTTACTAACTTTAAACTTTCCTGTAGTTATTGTTCCTGTCTTATCAAATAATATTTGTCCTATATCTTTAATTCCATCTAGATAATCACTACCTTTTATTAAAATTCCTTTTTTAGAAGCTTTACCTATTCCACTAAAATAACTAAGAGGTACTGATATTGCAATTGAACATGGGCAAGATATAACTAAAAATATTAAAGCTTTATAAATACTGTCATAATAAGTAGAGCCTTTTATTAAAATTGGCATAAATATTGCTACTAGCAGTGCCAATCCTAATACAATCGGTGTATAAATTTTTGCTGCTTTTGCAACAAATGTTTCTGTTTTTGCTTTTTTATCAGTTGCATTTTCTACTAAATTTAAAATTTGACTAACTGTACTGTTTTCATAATTTTTTTCTACTTTAATTTCTAATATTCCTTGAACATTAATAGCTCCAGATAATACTTTAGATTTTTCTTTTACCTTTACAAAAGCACTTTCTCCTGTTAATGCAGAATTATCTAATTCTGCTTCTCCTTTTAATACTATTCCATCCAAAGGAATTTTTTCTCCTGTTTTTACTAAAATTATATCTCCAACATTTACCTCTTCAGGATTTACTTGTTGATATTCTTCTCCATTTTTTAAATTTGCATATTCTGGTTTTATATTCATTAAATCTGAAATTGATTTACGTGTTTTGCTTATAGCTTTTGATTCTAATATTTTTCCTATTTCATATAAAGTTATAACCATTACACCTTCCATTACTTTGTTTACTAAACATGCTCCTATAACAGAAATGGTAATTAATGCATTTTCATCTAATACTCCTTTTCGTATTTGCATAAATGCCTTTTTTATTGTTCTACTTAATAATATTATTATTGATACTATAATAAGTACTATTTGTATATTAGTATTAAAATTTAATTTGGTTCCTAAAAAATATATTAGTATTCCTATTATAATTCTTGCTATATGGAAACTTTCTTTACTGTCCTTTTTTTTATTGCTTTCTTCCATATCTACTACATTAACATCTGGTTCTAATGTCTTAACAATTTCTATTATCTCTTTTTTTGGATTATTTTTATTTGTTTTAAATGATAATTTTAAAGTTGAAAAATTTACTGTAACATCTTCATAGCCATCTGTACTTGCTATTTTATCTTCTACTTTTTTCGCACAACTAGCACAATCTAGTCCTTCTAAAATATATTTATAATTCTTCAATATGTTCACGCCCTTTCTTTACAATTTGTGATATATGCTCATCATCTAGGCTATAATAAACTACTTTTCCTTCTTTTCGATATTTTACTAATTTAGATTGCTTTAAAATTCTTAATTGGTGTGATATTGCAGATTGAGTAGTTTGAACTATATTGGCTATATCACATACACATAGTTCTTCTTCCATAAGAGCATATATTATCTTCATTCTTGTTGAATCAGCAAAAACCTTAAAAAGTTCTGCTATGTCATATATTAACCCGTCTTCTGGCATTTTTTCTTTTACATTTTTTACTGTATCTTCATGAATTACAGTATTTTCGCAAATTCCTTCTTCCATAAATTCCTCCTTCTTTTGTATATTGTTTTTATATATGAGCAACTATTCATATGTTTATTGTATGTCTATTTTTTTTATTTGTCAACACTATTGATAAAAAAATACCATCTCATCTTAAAATATTAAGAATGAGACAGTATTTTATCAAATACTTAAATTTTATCACCTGTAATCTTTTGATAGATTTCCTTATACACTTTTGACAATTGAATTGTCATTTCTTTGCTTATAATTGGCATTGGTGCATGCTGGTTCCATCCCAGTTTTGTTAACTCTTCAATCAGTAGTTGTTTATCATACGTGGTTTGAGGCCTTCCAATTTTATAATTTTCTTCCAGCCAAAATCTACTTGTATCAGGTGTCACCACCTGATCTACGAGAACCAAATTTTCATTTTTATTAATGCCGAACTTAAATTTTGTATCGGCTATAATGATACCCTTTGTCATAGCATATTCGCTACACATATTATATAGCTCAATGCTCTTTTCCTGTATTTTTCGAGTTAACTCAAATCCTATTCTTTCTACACTTTGGTCTATGTTAATCCTTTTTCCTCTGTACATAGTTCCTCGTGTTGTAGGAGTATACCAGGGACAAGAAAGCTTTTCGGCCTCCTTAAGGTCTCTTATTTCAGGAATATTCAGCTTATTCTGCCAAATATATCCGGTTGCATATCCTCGTACACAACCGCCCACAGGCAAAGTTTGAATACCTCTTTCAACAAGCATAGTACGACCTTCGTACTCTTTTGTCTGGAATTCTTCAGGCATATCTGCATTGTTGATAGAAATCATGGGATTATTAATACATCCTTTTGTATAATTGTACCAAAATGCTGTCAGCTTATTTGAAACCTTTCCCTTGTCTGGAATGGTTTCTGAAAACACTATATTCGACGTGGCGATTTTGTCAAAATATACATATATAGCTTTATCACCTAAATCATAGATATCCCGGATTTTTCCATCTTTTACTTTTTTCATTTCATTTTTCATTTCGTTCACCTTTCATTTTAAGTATTTGATAGATTCCTTAATTTTAGAATCTTCTCCTCTGTAACATACAAAGTAATATTTATTTTAACACATTTCCTATAAAATGTAAATAATTTTATAGGTATTTTTATGTTACCTATTTATATCAAAAAAATATAAACAAGAGGTGCTTCCTCTTGTTTATTAATTTTCACTGCAATTACTTGTATAGAATTTTCTTCCTGCTAGCTTATCCTGAACTCCTCTTAATGCTTCTCCGAATCTTTGGAAATGAACAACTTCTCTTTGTCTTAAATAACGAAGCGGATCTAAAACATCTGGATTATCTCTACATAAGTCTATCAATTTTTCATAAGTTGCTCTAGCTTTTTGCTCTCAAAAAGGTATTAAAGTGCAACGATTTTAACTATAAATTAAAAAGGATAAAATCCTTATATTTTAAACATTATGTTAATTGTATTATTTTTATTAATCTCAATTTTCTCAACTAATTTTTTTAAAATAGCATTGTCAAAATGCTTACAGCTTTCAAACTCTATAATTAGCTTTTCAACATCATTTCGTACATCATAAGATTGTTTTGAGTTCTCATACCTATCTACTTTATCTTTAAGTTTAGTAACCTTTTCATTATAAGCATTATATTTTTCTCTAAATTCTTTTTCTGTAATAATTCCTTCTACTTTTTTTGAATATAATACTTTAAAATTAGATTCTAATCTTGATATTTCATTTTTTATCTTTTTTATTCCAGATAATTCAGTATTTTGTCTATCTTTTAAAGCTTTAACATCTTTAGCATATTGATGTAATTGTAAATATCTTAATCTTTGAGATAATTTTTGCAAAACAATTGCATTTAAGTCTTTTTCTTTTATTTTATTATAAACATTGCAAACTTCCTTATTTCTGTTGTGCTGTTCACAAATAAAATATGCCTTTTCATCTGGTTTGCCTTTTATATTTCCTGCTTTATCAATAATCATTGGATGATAGCTTTTATATGTCATTTTTCTTCCACAGTGCATACAAACTGGCAAATCCTTTAGTAAATAATAATAAGTTCTTTTTTCATTTTTTATTCTGCCACTTTTTATTTTTTGTACTTGATCAAAATCCTCTTGTGAAATTATTGCTGGGTGTGTATCTTTTAATATTTCATAATCTCCAACTTTTGTTTTTTTCATCTTTTTTAATTTAAGATTTGATACATATTTATTTAGTACCATATTACCTGCATATATCGGGGATTTTAATATTCTATTTATCATTGAAGAAGTCCACTCTTTGCCTATATTTTTATGTCCTAAATAATTAGATGGTGTAATAATCTTATCATTATTTAATTCTTGTGCAATTTGTTTAGGCATCTTTCCATCTAAATAAGATTTATAAATAAATTTTATGATATTCTCTACTTCTTCATCAATAACAAGTTTATAAGGATCATTTATATCTTTTTTATAGCCATAGGCTACACTTCCTTCAATAAACTTACCCTGCTCTTTAAAATTGCGTTTGACAGCCTTTATTTTTTTAGATATATCTTCAACATAGCATTGATTTACAATACCTCTTAATGCAACGACATCATCTATTTCATATCTTTCTCCAGTATCAATATATTCTGTAACAGAAATAAATCTAATATCATTATCTGGAAACAAAATATCAGTATAATATGAAGTTAAATTTTTATCTCTAGTCAATCGACTTGTATCTTTAACAATTACCATATTTATTTTATTTCTAACAATATCCATTATCATTTTATCAAGTTCAGGTCTTGAACTTAAAATGCCTGAATAACCATTATCAACATATTCTTTAACAATAGTATAATTATGTTCTTTCGCATATTTAGTTGTAATCTCTCTTTGAAAATCTATACTATTGTTTACTTCACTATCTTCTTTAGAAAGCCTTAAATATATTCCTGCTTTATAATCTTTCATTATACATACTCCATTACATCATATTTGTAATTTATATAGATATTATCTTCATTGTCTATTTCAACACTTTCTATTACATCTGATAATTGTTCTTTGGTCCATTTCTTCACATCTGAAATATTTTTTGCTATCTTTTTAAATTCTAAATTAGAAATTTGAGATTTATTACTTATCTTATATTTTAAATCATTAATTTTTTCTATTAACTTTTCTCTAGTTGCAGTTTCATTTTCATACATAGTTTTAAAATCGTATTCTTGAATAATTCCACTTTTAAAGTCTTGGTATAATGATGATATAATTCTATTTGTTTTGTCTAATTGTTTTTCAGTAGTCTTTAACTCTTTTTCATATAAATTAGTATCTCTTTTTTTATAGCTACTTTTCATTATTTCTGATAAGTCATCACAATTTACAATTTTACTTATTTTTTTATTTAAGTTACTAACAACTATTTGAGTAACGGACTGTAATTCAATACCTTTATACTTTCTTGCACAATATCCTTTCTTGTGTAAACTACTAGAACAATATAATCTCATAAAAGAAACTGTAGATCCATCTTTTCTATATTTAACTTTTAATTGCATTGGCTCCCCACATTCTTTGCAATAAACAATTCCATTTAATATCCATTTATGAGTATGAGATTTTGCTCTTTGATTTAATACTATTCTTTTTTGTGCTGTATCAAATACATCTTGTTCTATAATTGCCTTATGTGTATTATGTGCAATTTTCCATTCAGATCTTGGAACTTGTTTTACTTTTTTTGATTTGTAGCTCAAATTCATCACTTTGCCATATTCAGTATGACCTAAATAAACTTTGTTCTTTAAAATTTTAGAAATCGTAGAATATGTCCATCCATATTTTCCATTTTTATTTTTTTCAAATCCATTATAACTAGGAGCATATATCTTATCATCTTGAAGTTTTCGTGCAATTTCTCCCATTGTTTTTCCTTTATTATACATTTGAAAGATTTTCTTTACTATTCTAGCTTCTTCTTCATTTACAACAAGTCTATTTCTGTCATTTTCATCTTTTACATATCCGTATGGTGCTTTTGCTGCAACATATAGACCTTTCTCTTTTCTAGCCCATACACCTGATTTTACTTTTCTTGAAATATCTTTACTATACCAATCATTTATTAGTGTTTTGAACTGAATCATATCATTATTAGAATTTTTTAAGTATGTATCTACATTATCTAATATTGCAATATACCTAATTTCTCTTTCAAGAAAAAATATTTCTATATAATAATTTGCTTCAAAGTTATTTCTACTTAATCTTGATAAGTCTTTTGTTATAACACAATTTACTTTTTTTCTTTCAATATCTTCTAACATTCTTTGAAAATTAGGTCTATCTGTATTAAGTCCTGTATATCCATCATCTATATAAAAATCATATAGTTCAAATTCTCTACCCAACTTTTTGATTTTTTCTTCTATAATACTTTTTTGACTAACAATACTATCGCTAACTTCTTTATCGCCATCTTCAACTGATAGTCTTAAATAAGCTGCAACTTTATATCCGTTTTTCACAATAAATACGCCTCCCATTCGTAAATATTGTCTAAATTGAAAAACAATGTTACTACATTTGTATTATATATCATTTGTAGTAACATTGTCAGCTAGATTTCCTGCAAATTTTTATAAATTTTCAGATTGCAGTTCTTGTATTCCATATCTTGCTATCAATTTAATTAAATTATCCTTACTTAACTTTTGTTTAGTAACTCTAGTAATTACATTGTATTTTTTATTTTCTATTGTATAAATTTCTTGTTCTTCTATGTTATCCTCCATACTAAACCTCCATATTTAAAAATATGTATTTATTTTTAATAAAATACTACATACTTGATTTTTTTAAATATCTTTGAGCAAGTCCAATTACTCCCTCTTTGCCATACATAGTTTGAAGTGAATCAAATTCCCTTATGAAATTATTGATAATAATTTTCTTTATTTCATCATCTAATCCACTATTTTTTAATACATTACATAGAGCAATAATAGAATATCCTTTGTTCTGATCCCAATTATATAATTCTCTTGCCATTATAAAACCTCCACTTTAATATATTTAGGTACATCATAACTACGACCTAGTTCATCTTCTTTAAATTCAAATCTTCTCTTTTTCTCATTATAAGAATAAGCACTTTTGTTCCAGTTTCTATATGCCATATTTGATAATCTCTTCCCTTTTGATAATTCCATGCTTGCTTGATTGTGCATATTTCTTAAAATTAAGTCATCTGCATTATTCTTAAATTGAGCAATTTTTCTTTTGGTTTTGATATGTTCTTTTGTTGCTTCAATGTGTTTCTTCTGATTTTTGAGCTTTCTTTCTTGTTTAATCTGAACATATCTTTTATCTTTTCTTAATACTTGTGTTACTGCACTTTTTGAAATATCTAACTTTTTTGCAATATCTACTGGTCTTAATTTTTCAATAAAGTACATATTTAAAATTACTTCTTTACGATTTTTCATAAGTGCCTCACTTCCTTTACTTAACTTTTTGCTAACACTTTAAATGCTTGACAAAACTAATAAGAAGTGGGCTTCTTATTTTATGTATAAGGCTATATAGATTAGGTATTAAGCCAATTCTAATTAGCTTTGAATGAGATTTATTATTAACAAATTTCATAAACTCATTTCCTCCCTTCTATATACAATCCCACTTCTCATTAAAAACCGAAGCTGTTTTTATAAATTTTTTAAATTTTTTTTGATTTGTTTTTTAGCTTTATTTACACTATCCCTTACTGCATCTGGCGTAGAGCCTTCTTCTAAAGCTATTACAACAAGAGGAATATCTTGAAATTTATTTTTATAAAATCTTTCATTTTGTTTTCCAGAAAGAGTTTTATTTAAAAATTCTCGTACTCTTTTTTCTTCAATTTCTCTTAATACTTCGTTTTCAATATTATTATTACTTGCTAATTTATTTATATCTTCTTGCTTAAAAAAACGGTCTAAATGCCTCTCTAATTCGTGCCTTCTTTTGTTACTTTCATAATTTTGTGAGTTAAGTAAACAATAATATACATCCTTATTTACTGCTTGAAGTACATAAGTTTCTGGATTCTTAAAAAATCCTACAGTATAAGTTGCAAAGACTTTAATCATAGCTTCTTTAGAATTATTTAACTTTTTTCTCAAATCTATATATTCCCTTTTGGTAATTTCAACACAATCTTCAAATTGTGTTCCTATTGCAAATTGCATATAATATTTAATATAGAAATCATATCTATTTATCTCATCATAATTTTTAATATTTCCTTTCATTATTAACCTCCAACAATCGAATTTGTTTGAAATCTCGGTTGTATAGAGGTGGTGATTTATTTCTTATAATAGAGATACAAGCAACAAAAAAATCACTTGCATTAAGGCATAATAGCCCTAAAGAAGTGATTTTTGTATATTCAATTAGGTTAGTTCCAGACAATGATTGAATCATCTACTACATCTCCATTTTTGCAATTCAATTTCTTTGTCTGGTGTATCCGTGATATCATCTCATCTGCTGTTTAGAGTTTTTTCAACTCAATTCACGGACACTATACTCTGGATTTTTCAATTTTGATTAAAATGTGGAGATAAAAAGGAATATGTGTAGAAAAAAAGGAAAATGTGGACAAAAAAAGAAGTCTAATTTGAGAACATTCAAACTAGAACTTATATTGTTTAATCTATATGGAATTTTTGATTGAAAACTGTTTTCGACATTTTATGACAAAATAAGCCAAAACCTTGCTACAACAGCATTGTAGAGTAATAATTTATTTTAAAAATATATCTTTTTTTATTGAATTTACATAATTTGTATGATATAATATTGGCAAAAAAAGTAAAAACATTTGTGAGGCGAATTATGGTAAATGTACTAATCGGCAACAAGAATACAGCAGAGCTTGATATTCTGTGTCAAAATCTTGCAAATGATAAAGATTATAGAATTGAAAATGTCACTACTGGAAAAGATACAGTAACAATGTATCTCAAAACAAACCCAGACATTTTAGTTTTAGACAATAGCTTATCAGACATGACTATAGAAGATATAATCAATAGATTATCTTCTAATCCAGTTGAAAGTAAAAAATGTAATACAATTTTGACATTACCAAAAACCTATAATATAAGGATGAATAAGTATGCAAAAATTAATGAAGTTATCTATAAACCTTTTGTAGAAACAGAATTAACTAATGCAATAAAAACAATAGCCATTGACTATAACACTCCTGATTTAGAAGTTGGAGAAATTGATTGGCTGTTACAATCTTTAAATTTTAACTGTCTTTCTAGTGGATACAAATATATAAAAAAAGCAATTACATATTGTTACTATCGACCAGAAGAACTAGAATTTCTTAATACTATATTGAAATATCTTGCGTACGAATTCAATACTACAGAAGCACAAGTTAGAGATTCAATGAACGGATGTATAAGAACCTTTAATAGTGTTAGTGAATATGACTGTCCTCCCGAATTATTTAGAATCTTGCACAACAATGGGTACAAACTTTCTCTCAAGGATTTTTTGCAAAGAATAGTATTTTATCTCATTAGAATAAAGAAAAAAGGTAGAATATTCTAATATGAAGAATATCTACCTTTTTTTATTATTTCATACTCATATAATCTTTGTAGTCATTTATTATTCCTGTGTATCGTGTTTTTGTCTGTTCTCTAATTATTGTATTCATTTTATCGCCAATAATTTTTTTTGCTTCTATAAAATCATCTTTTGGAATATCCATTGCTATAAAATTAAATGCTGGAACTTTATCATTTAAAGCCTCTTTTGATTTTTTTATAATATCTAGACCATTCATATTTGTCCCAAAGTCATATTGGGTAAATACCATTTCAGGCTTAAATTCAATAATTTTATTATAAGTATCTTCTGGACTTCTAGATGTTGCAACAATTTCTACATCTCTTATTTCATTTAATATATTAACAATTTCGCTTTTTATTTTTTCATCATCATAAGCTATTAATGTTTTTATTTTGTCAACTATACTATTTTTTATTTTAAAATCAATACTATCTTGTTTTAAAGCATTTCCTAAATGTATATCTTTTCCCTCTTGTGTTTGTATAATATCTGCATTTGGAAGAACTACTATGCTTTTCTCGAATTCACTTTGCTTTTTATATTCAACGATTTTTATATTTTCAAATGTTCTTAATTCTTTTACTCTATCTTCTAGCTCTTTTTCTGTTACTTTAAATTCTTCTTTATTTTCTAGTGATCTTTCTCTAATAGGCATAAACTTTAAAAATTTCCATTTTTCTATTTGGTAATTATTTAGGAACTCTCCTAATTCCTCTAATTTATCTATATTCTTTTTACTAACAACTGTGTTAATTCCTACTTTTATTGGTTTATTCTTTGTTTTTTCTAATAATCTCTTTATTATTTCAAAATGGTTATTTTCTTTTCCAAGTGCAATATTTATGTCATTTTCAATAGAATCAATAGATAAGTTTATTTCATCTAAAATATTTAAAATATCTTCTACATACTCATTATCATTTTTAGATAAAAATATTCCATTTGTTACAAGTTTGTTATGTAATCCCATTTCTTTTGACTTTTTCATCAAATTTCTTACATTAGGATAAAGTACAGCCTCTCCACCTGTCCATGTTATATGGTTTATTCCGTTGTTTGCTAAATTATCTAATACTTTCTCATTATCATTATATGATAATTCTGGTATATTATTAAATCCAAAACAATATTTACATCCTTGGTTACATTTTGTGGTAATTTTCCAACAAACCTTTTTCTTAATCATCAACATCCTCTTTTCATATATAATTTTATATGGTAGTATTATATATTAAATCGGATATAAAAACTATTCTTAACATTTTAAGTGCTTTTAAAAATCATTTAATAAAAAATACCCTATTGCTAGGATATTCTCTAAATATAATTCTATGATTAATTTTGTTTCTTTAAATATTCTTTAATGAATTTCTTATCAACTTTTGTAAGTTCACCTTTTAAGTGTACCAAATTTAGTTTTATCTTTGGTAGTTCTATTGGTAATTCTACTTCATATAATTCTTTGTTTTCTAATTCTTTTTTTACAGCTTCTTTTATAACATAAGCTATCCCCATATTTCTTTTTACAGCTTCTACTCTCACTTCTGTTGCATCACACATCATATCTGCCTTAATATTTATATCGTATTTTTTTAATAATTCTTTTAATTGCTTTGTTGCTCTTGTATTTTCAAGATTTAAAATACAATTTAATTTTTCAATTTCTTTTATATCTGTAATAGTTAACGGTGCTTTTGAAACAAATATATTATCTATTGTTAACAATTCTTCTGTTTCAATATTATTTTTCTCTATTTGTGCATCTATTATTGAAAAATCTATTTCGTGATTTTGTAATAAATCAATCATTTTATTTATATCTACTTCGCATATTATAGTTACATCAAGTTCTGGAAAATCTTTTTTTACCTGTTCAATTTTTTTCATTAAAAAGTAACTAGTAAAATGTGATGGACACCCAATCTTTATATTTCCACTTGATATATTGTTTTTATCTTTTGCTAGTTTCTCTACAAAATCAAAACTAGAAATTGATTTATTAACTATCTCATATAATTCTTTACCATCTTCGGTTAGTGTTACACCTTTTTTTTCTCTATTAAATAATTTCAAACCTAATTGTTCTTCAAGATTTGTTATTTGTGTACTAATATTAGCAACTGATAAATCTAATTTTTCTGCTGCTTCGGAATAACTTTTGGATTGAGCAACTTTGCAAAATATTCTATACAAATTCAAATTTACATTTGACATATTATATCACGCTCCTATAAAAACTTCTTAAGTTCTATCTCTGCTTTCTTAATAAAATAATCATTCGTATCTACTGGAATTTGTAATTCACTTATTTTTTCTTTTAGTTTATCTATAGAATTTAATTCTGGATTGTCTTTTTATGTTTCAATCTCAATTAGATTATCACCATTTTCAATTTCTTTTATTGCTAATTTTAATCCATCTTTTTCATATACTATTGCTTTTTCTTTAATAGTCATAATATTTTTATAACCTAGATCTGTTAAAAAAGCTTTACCTTGCCCCATATCATAAATCTGGCAATCTTTTTTGCATTGATTTGTGATTGTTCCATCAGATTCTATGTTTTTGATTTTTAAGGTCATTTTTAGTATATTATAGCTATCTACAAAATTGTCTGGTCTAAATTGAGTAATATTTCTAATCAGTATATATTTATTAAATATCTCTTTAATTGGTTGTTTCTTTATATCAATATCTTCTTTGATATAGTAAGTATCTTCTAAATTGTATTTATCTGTTATTTTAAATCCTTTATTTTGTAAAATATTATACATTTCCTGTAGTGAACATGTTATTCTAACTGTTATTTCATTACTCAATTCAATACTTCTCCTTTTAAATATTACCTTTCAATTATAACATATTATGTTAATTTTAGCAAGTCTTGAGAAGTCTAAATATGCAAAACATAAATGTTATTATCTATTTTCAAAAAAAATTTAATTTGTTATAATATATAAAAAGTTAGAAAAAGTGATATAATAAATAAAAAATGAGGCTATTTAAAAAGCATTCTAGTTAATACCCTTTAAATAGCCTCACTTATTAAATTATTTACTTGGTTTTTTATAATACATAATATCATTAAGATCACACCCTATAACAAAACATAATCTTGAAAGAACATCTTTATCATATCTAGTAATTGTTCCTTCATAGTATCTTCTCACTACTTGATGATGTAGACCTGTTTTTTTAACTATTTGATTTATTGTTATTGCTTTTTCATCCATAACCTTTTTTATATCAAATACTATATCACCATAATCTCGATACATTATAATGCTATTTTCCAATTTTCTCACCTCTTTAATATTGTAGCATTAAGGCGGAATATTTAAGAGCCGTTTATTTATTCGGAATATATATTCAATATTCGATTTATGTGATATAATATAAATGCTTACTATAGAAGTAAGAGATAATTCCCAGTTATCTCTTTCCCTTATCAATTCGCCTAATATCAACAGGTAAACGCTCTACTAATAACTCGTGTGGCTCAATCTTGAAAATATTAGCAATATGGTCTATATAATCACTTGATATATTTCGCTTTTGATTTTCCATTTCAGATACATAGCCGTGAACTTGTACCTAATAATTCAGCGAAATGTTCTTGCGACCAACCTTTTTTAACTCTAAAATAGACTATATTATTCGCCAGTATTTTTCTTGTTTTAGTTACTATATTTGCCACCTCCCTTTTGAATTCGACTTACTACTATTGTAGTATGTTTCAAAAGGTTTTAACATATAACTAAATCGGAAGTTTGAATTGAAAATTTTATAGTAAGCAACACTTTTTATATAGATTGGAGGTGCTTTTATGCCATATATTTTGTGTTGCATACTTATACTTGTTATGCTCTTAATAACTTTTATATATATTTTACTTTATCAAAGAAATAAATACTTATCTAAAATATTAGATATCCAAAATGAAGCTAGTGATTATGCAGATAAATGTTTATATTATTTAAAAGAAAATACTGAATTACAAAAAACATTGCAGAAATATCAAGAAGAAAAAATATCTAATCTTGAATTTTTAGAAATTTACGGCGAACGTATAAAATATAATCCCATATATAAAGGAAAAAGAGCTTTGGTAGGAGATTATATGGCTACATCATACAATATTACTAAAACTGTTTTGCAGAGTTTAGGTTTTAGTGTAGATGTTGTTAATACTTATGAAGATGTTGTTAAAAAAATAAAATATGGCGAACATTATGACATTATTTTCAGTAATAATATATATCGCCATGGTACTGGTGCTGATTGTTTAACAGAATTAAGAAATCTACCTAATTTTTCTACTCCTGTTGTAATCCTTACTGTAACAGCAGACAAAAGAGATTATTTTGTAGATAAAATTGGTTTTGATGATTATGTCGTTAAGCCTATATCTCAAGAAAAAATAATCCCTATATTAAATAAATTATTAAAAAATTAGTTATATGTTATAAATATCGAATTATATAATTCGATATTCTTTTTACTAATAAGAGTTACTATTTCTAGTAACTCTTGAAAATAAAAGGGGATGTTTGTGCTAACTGTTTCACTACAATTAGCACTAATATATATTTTTTATATTATAAGAGAGCGAAATAATCGCCCTCTCGAAAATCACACAAAACATAATATACTGTTATAATATATTGACCCAAAAATTACCTTATACTATTTTTGCTCCAAAAGGTGCTAATGATAATTTAGCGATTTTGAAAAATTGAAGACCAAACGGAATACCCACTATTGTTATACACCATAGACAGCCAAAAATTAAATTTTCTAGTGCCATTGGTATTCCAAAGAAGATAATCCATATTACATTAGCCAACAAAGAAGGTACTCCTCCTCCATATTCAATTTCTTTTCCAAATGGTGCAAATGACATAGTTGCAAATTTGAAACATTGTTTACCATAAGGAATTCCAATTATTGTTATGCACCATAGTATTCCAGATAAAAGCCAAGAAAGTCCACTTAGAAAACCTCCAAAGATAAACCATAATACATTTCCTAAAAAACTCATAATTCATTCTCCTTTTCATTTTACCAACATTATATTATTTTGTGCAATTTTTTTCTACTTCAGTTACTTAACTTTTGTAATTATAATATTTATTAGTATATTTATCAACTAATAACAACTTTAATTATTGTTCTGCGATAATATTTCATTTGCTTCATCTTGTGTCAAACACTTATACTTAACCATTTTATCTATGACTTGTCTTTGCCTTTGCTTTGCTAGGTCTGGATTTTTTGTTGGTGCATATACAGATGGAGCATTTGGAATACCTGCTAATAAAATACATTCGTAGTCAGTCATTTCATTTAGCTCTTTATTGAAATATCCTCTACATGCTTCTTTTGGTGTATAATAGCCATCTCCAAAATAACTTGTATTCAAATATAACTCTAATATCTCATCTTTATCACAATTCTTTTCTATTTCAAATGCCATAAATACTTCAGCAATTTTTCTCTCTATTTTCTTTTCTTGCGTAAAATAGATGTTTTTGGCTAGTTGTTGAGTTACTGTACTTCCTCCTTCAACAAAACTCATTGTTTTTATATCATTAAAAGCTGATCTCCCTATTGCTATTATATCAATTCCATTATGCTTATAGAATCTGTGATCCTCAACAGCTATTACTGCATTTTTATACATTTGTGGTAATTCTGAAAAGTTTGTATAATTTTCTTTGTCTTTAATTTCTGCAATTTTATCTTCTACACTTGTTTCTTCTATTGATTTTTTATACATATCATATCCATTACCTACAAATAGTAGTGCTATACTCATCGAAATTAATACTACTATAAAAATTATTCTTTTTAATATTTTCATCATTACCACCTCTTTCTTTCGATTCCTACTACATTTATTACTATATCTAATGTTAATTATACTATATTAAAATGACAAGTAAGTGACTTTATAACTATTTTTTTACTGTTCTTCTTTTATAATATTTTTACTACCCCAATATGTAGCCAAAAAGTACATTCCATAAATTACTCCAATGATTAATACTGTTGCAACTACTGATGGTAATAATTGTTCCGTACTTGCTAAACCTGACATCATTGAAAGTGCAAATTGTATTCCAAATATAGAATGTATAATTGCTAAAATAAGTGGTAATATGAAAAATATTCCTATTTGTCTAAATAGTGCTTGATTTATCATTTTTTCATCACAGCCTATTTTTCTTAAAATAATATATCTTTGCCTATTATCTGAACTTTCTGTTAATTGTTTTAGTGCTAAAATAGCTGAACTTGCAATTAAAAATATTATACCTAAGTAAATTGCTATAAACACTACCAATGTTGCTATTCCTACACTTGATTCTATAATAGCAATTTTTGTCATTCCATCTATTTCAAGTCCATTATCTGCTAAATTTTGTATAAGTCCTGAATTACTACTTGTAAAAATTGCTTCTATTTTTTCTTTTTCTTCATCTGTATTCGCGTTGTAATTTGCTACTAACAATGTTTGTTCTTTTTGTTCTTCTTTTAAATTACAGCTATCTGGTACTAATATAATTCCTGTATTTATATGGCTTGTTGACATCATAATATATCCAGACTTACATTCATTATATTTAGGCACATATTCTTTTCCATTTATTACAAGTGTATTTCCATTTTCTAATGCCATATTTCTTGAATTTTTTATATTATCAAAATCACAAAGAACTATATATTCATTATCTTTTAATTCATATTCTTTTTGTCCATATAATCTTGCTATTTTATTATAGTCTGAAACTTTTACAAATTGTTCTGATGTTTCATATCTTAACATAGGATATAAAGCTTTTACCTCATCAAGATTATCTCCAAAAAATGTTCCCCAAGTTATGCTACTATCTGCATATATTGGTATTTCTACTACATCTTTTAATAAGTTCATATCAAATCCATTTTGTGTTAATGTATATTCTACTGATTTTTTAGAATCTTCCCTTTGCTCTTTTGTATAAATTTTTTCTATTCCATATATTGTTGCTTTTTCTGGTAAATTTGCTGTTTTGTATAAATTAATATCTACTGGTGTCATTTCTTTTAAATCTTGTTGCATTGTGTTTCTTAAAGATAAACTAGATGATAATACTGAAATTGTCATAAATAGCATTAAACATATTACACTCATACTAACTACTGTTGTATTAATTTTATTGTTTAATTGTCTTAGCACAAACATGTTTGTTCCTTTTAAATACGTTTTTTTCATTGATTGTACTAATCTTAATATAAACCCTGATAAAGACCAAAATACTCCAATTGTTCCAACTATTCCCATTAATATTGGTGGCAATATTTTATCGGCTGTATCAAGTGTTTGTACCCCTGCTGTTACTTTCCAATAGCTATATGCTAATATTCCTGCTGACATCAAAAATACTAATATTGAAATAATTGGATTTTTTAATTTAATAGTTTCGTTTTTCTTAATTGCTGTAAGTAAATTTATTAATTTATATCTTGAAATTGTAATTGTGTTAAAAAACATTACTGCAAGATACATTACTGCAAAATATATACAAGTTTTTATACATGCACCTTTTGAAAACACAAATTCAAATTTTGTCATATTTGCTTCAAACAATTTTGCAACTAATACTGACATAAATTGTGATGCAAATATTCCAATTACAAGTCCTGCTATTAGTGATAATATTCCTACTAATATTGTTTCAAATAAAATTATTTTTGATATTTGTCTTTTTCCCATTCCAAGTGTCATATATATACCAAATTCTTTTTTTCTTCGATTTATCAAGAAATTATTTGCATATACTATTAAAAGTCCTAATATTACTGCAACAAATACTGATACAAATTCTAACATTCTAATCATCATTGTTATAATATCTCTTTGTGATTGTGATACTTGTAACATGGCTTGTTGACTATCTAAAGAGTTAAACATATAAAATATTGCTACTCCTAAAACTAATGTTATAAAATATATGCTATAGTCTTTAAAACTTTTTTTCATATTTTTAAATGATAGTTTAAATAACATCTCCAAGCTCACCTCCGAGTAAAGTTTGAACTTCTATTATTTTTTCAAAGAATTGTTTTCTTGTGTCATTTCCTTTTGTTAATTCATTAAATATTTTCCCATCCTTTATAAATAAAATTCTATTTGCATAACTTGCTGTAAAAGAATCGTGTGTAACCATTAAAATTGTTGCATTTAATTTTTGATTTAATGCTTCAAAACTTTCCAATAATTGTTTTGCTGATTTTGAATCTAATGCTCCTGTTGGTTCATCTGCTAATACTAATTGTGGATTTGTAATAATCGCTCTTGCTGATGCTACTCTTTGTTTTTGCCCTCCAGATATTTGATATGGATATTTACTTAATATATCCTCTATATCTAGTTTTTTAGCAACCTCTTTAACTCTTCTATCAATTTCATGTGCATTTACTTTTTGAATTGTTAGTGCTAAAGCAATATTTTCATAAGCTGTTAAAGTGTCTAATAAATTAAAATCTTGAAAGATAAATCCTAATTCTTCTCTTCTAAATTTATTTAACTTATTGCCTTTTAATTTTGTAATATCCTGCCCTTTAACTATTATTTTCCCTGCTGTAACTCTGTCTATTGTTGAAATACAATTTAATAGTGTTGTTTTTCCGAGATCCGCTTGCTCCCATTATTCCAACAAATTCTCCTTTTTGCACATTAAAGCTAATATTATCAATAGCTTTTGTTAAATTTGATTTGTTTCCATAATATTTTTCAATATTTTTTACTTCTAATACATTTTCCATTCCAAAAACTCCTTCCTTGTTTTGTTATTATCTTAATTATAAACTCATTTCTAAATTTTTAACATCGATTTACCTTACAATAACCTTACATTTTTGTAAGGTTAGAAAAAGCTAGCACAATGTCTAGCTTTTAATCTCTATTATTATTTAATTCAATAGCAAATTCAATATATTCGCCATCATTTTTCGCCATTATTTTTCCTTTATGCAATTCAATGATTTCTTTTGCTATTGCTAATCCTAATCCTGTTCCACCTGTACTGCTTTGTCTTGCCTCATCTGCTCGATAGAATTTATCAAATAATTTTTCTAACTTATATTCAGGAATTGCATCTCCTTTATTTCTAAAAACAATCTTAATTTTTTCGTTTTCTTCATTAATTTTTATTTCTATATTTGTATTTTCATAACTATAATTGATTGCATTTTTTAGTAGATTACCAAATGCTCTGGCTAGTTTATCTCCATCACCTTCATAATATAAATGTTCAGGTTTTGTAATTTCACATTTTAAATTTCGTTCCTGTAACATAGGATAACACTCATCAACTAACTGCTCTATTAGAAATGGAATATCCAATTTTTGTTTACTTATAGGCATATCTTGTATATTATATCTAGTTATTTCAAAAAATTGATTTGTTAATTCTTCAACTCTTAATGCTTTATCTAATGCTATCTTGATGTATTTTTCTTGCGATTGTTTTGAAATATCTTTTTCATCTGTTAATAAATTCAAATATCCTATTACTGATGTTAAAGGTGTCTTTAAATCGTGAGCCATATACATTATCAAATCGTTCTTTTTGTTTTCTGCTTCTCTTGCTGCATTTTGACTATTTATTAAATCTAATCTTATTTTGTTCAATTTATTTTCTAACAAAATTAAATCATTTGATAATTTTATTTCTTTATCTGGTTCTTTTATAATTTTATCTACTGACTTCATAATTTCTAACATTTTTTGACTCATATTTCTTGTAACAATAAAAGTAATACCTATAAAAATAATCATATAAAATATGACCATCATAATAGTTTTATTTCGTACAAAAAATAGATATAAACTTCTATTAAAATTTGATACTTCATTTGCTATTGTATCATTATAAAATCCATCTACAATCAATGAAAATATTAGTGTCACAACAAAAGTATAACCTAGAATTTTCAAAATGCTTTTAGTTGCTATATTATTCTTCAATTTAGTTATTTCTCTGTAATCATTCAATTTTATATCCCACTCCCCATACCGTTTTTATATATTTAGGATTTTTAGTATCTTCCTTTAGCTTTTCTCTAATCCTTCTAATATGTACCATTACAGTATTATTATTATCTAAATATTTTTCTTTCCATACTTTTTCAAATAGTTCTTCTGAACTAACGACCTCTCCTTTTTTACTTGCAAGATAAAGTAAAATATCAAATTCTATTGGAGTTAAGTCGATTTCTTTATCATACAATAAACATTTATGCTGTTCTTTGCATATTTCCAAACCATCAATATATATCTTTTCCTCATCAGTTTTATAATTGTTGTATTGTTTATATCTTCTTATTGCTGATTTGACTCTGGCAACTAATTCGAGAGAATTAAATGGTTTTGTGATGTAGTCATCTGCACCTAATGTTAGTCCTGTAATTTTATCTTGATTTTCAATTTTTGCTGTTAGCATTATAATTGGAAAGTTTAGTTTTTTATTTCTAATATATTGACATATTTCAAATCCGTTTTTTCCTTTTATCATTACATCTAATATTGCACAATCTAATTTAACTGTATCTATACATTTTATTGCATCATCTGAATCGTAAAATTTATATATATTATAATTTTCATTTTTCAAATAAACTTCTACTAAATCTGCAATTTCTTTTTCATCATCTAATATCAAAACATTCATCATAATCCTTCTTTCCCTTGAATTATAACATATATTTTGCTTTTTTTCATCTGTTTCTTCATTTCGTAAGAAAAAGTTAAGATTTATTTAAGTATTTTTTAAAACTTATTTTTCTTTATTCTTGTATAATAAAGACAAGTTACAAGGAGGAGAAAAAATGAAACAAAAAAAGAAAAAATTAAACATACAAAAAATATTATTTTTTATACTATTTATAATTTCAGCAGTATATTGTATTAATAGATATACTGTTAATACAAATATAAACCAATCATTATTACCTAATAGTATTAATAATTCAAACTATAAAATTATAAAACAAGATACCAATAAAAATTATTCTGGAATAGGTCAAGAAAAGATTAATAATAAAGATGGATACTTTACAACATTTACAACGAAAGAGAAAAATAAAAGAACATATATCGAATATAAACAAAATGGTAATTCTTCTTGGTCTAATTCGGAATATTGGAATGGCACTATGGCTGAAAACGGATGTGGAATAACTGTAATGTCAATTATTTTAAGTGGTTACAATAAAAATTATACTCCAGAAGATCTTAGGCAAAAATATTATCCAGTATTAAATTATGATAATCTGTCTAAAGAATTATCTTCTGTTTATGGAATTGATAATTCAGACTTTTATTATGATTCTACTCATTTATCAAATAAAAATATAATAAATCATTTAAAAACTGACCGCCCTATTATCATTTGTGTATGGAATAAACCAACTGACAACAGGTGGACTACTGCCTCTCATTATATGGCTTTACTTGCTACTGATTGCAAAAATATGGTTTATGTTTCTAACCCTAATGGATTAGAAAATAATAGCAAAAGTTCTGGTTGGTATAATATTAATGAAATAACGCCTTATTTAGCCAAAGCATTATATATTGAAGAATATTAAAATTAGAGAGTTCAAAGTTGAACTCTCCTTTTGATATAATCAAAATGTTTCGCTTATAAAACTACTTTTAGGAAATACAATCTTCACTTCTGTTCCAACATCTTTTTCCGAATTTAGCTCTAAACCTAATCCTAGTTTATTACATAATTTCTTACATAAATATAATCCAATTCCTGTAGCTTTTTGTCCGCTTTTTCTTCCATTTTCTCCAGTAAATCCTTTTTCAAATACTCTAGTAATTTCTCCTTCTCTAATTCCAATTCCATTATCTTTTATGTATAAAATCGTATTCTCTTTTTTAATTTCTGAATAAATTTCAATTTTCTTACTATCTTCCTTACTGTATTTTACTGCATTTTGTATAATTTGACTTAAAATAAACATACACCATTTATGATCCGTATAAACAATTGTATTTATATCATGTGCATCTATGTTTATTTTATTTTGAATAAGATTTCTTTTATTTTTTATAATAGAAGAATTTACAATCTCTTTTAAATTTACTTTCTTTATATAGTAATCTTTTTCAACTGTATTACTTCTAGCATAGAAAAGAGCTTGTTCAATATAGTTTTCTATTTTGTCTAATTCCTCATTGATACTTTCTGTTACTTCTGGCTTATTGTTTTCTATTATCATCTTTCCTGCTGCTATTGGTAATTTTATTTCATGTATCCATAGTTCTATATACTCTTTATAATCTTCTTGCAAATATTTATATTTATCTACATTCTCCAACATTGACTTTCCTGTTTCTTGTACTATCTCTTTCAAGATTTTTCCCTCTTCAAAACCAGGATTTCCTGTTATTTCTGCAATTAGATATTTTTCACTTAATTCCATCATACTTTCTTTTAAATTGTTATAGTAATTTTTCTTTTTATAGTATTCTATAAAAAAGTATATTAAAAATAATATAATAGGAGCTAGTCCAACATAGATTCTAACAAATATTGCTATTTCTGATGGCAATAGCAATATTTGAGAGGTTATACTTGCAAATAAAATTAATATGATATATGTAATTCTATCTTTCAAAAAACTTTTAAAACTCATTTTAATATATATCCCTGTCCTCTCTTAGTTTCAATAGAATCTTTTATGCCTAATTCTTCTAATTTACCTCTTAATCTAGTCATATTTACTGTTAAAGTATTATCATCTATAAAGTTCTCACTTTCCCATAAATAATTCATAATTTCTTCTCTTGTTACTATTTTACCTTGATTTAATACTAGATAATGTAATATTTTTAATTCATTTTTTGTAAGTTCTATTTTTTTATTTTCTTTTTCTATCACGCTTTTAGATACATTTAAAATAAATTCGTTGCACTTTATTTTTTCCTGACTTTTTTCTGCATTTTGATTTCTTCTTAAAAGTCCTGCAATTTTTGCAAGTAAAATTTGAATATTGAATGGTTTTGTCACATATTGATCTGCTCCATAATTTAAACTTAATAGTTCATCTATTTCATTATCTCTACTTGTTACCATTATTATTGGAACATTTGATGTTCTTCTTATTTCTTTGCAAATATATTCCCCATCTGTGTATGGTAAATTTATATCTAGTAATATTAGATCTGAATTTTCTTCTAAAATATCTTCTACTGCATTATCAAATTTTTGCAATATTACTGCTGTATATCCATTTTTTTCTAAAAAAATTTTTAATTCTTTACTTAGTTTTTCATCATCTTCTACTATTAGTATATTTGACATATTTTTCTCACCTACCACATTATAGCATATCTTTTTTTATTTTTCTATAAGTGCAAAAAGCAAATCAATATTGATCTGCTTTTGTATTATTTATTTGTTATATTGTTCTTGCACAGTTTCTGGCATTTCATCAAATTGTACTTCTTCCCAATTTACAACACCTCTAGTCATCATCACTTTTAGTTTTAAATAGGCATCTTCTCTTAATTCTCGTGTTGTTTGAAAAGTTATTTCTTTTGATTTTCCGTTTTTATTATAAGATATTAATGTATATTCATAGTTCATATTATGTTTTGATATTTTTTCTACTTTTGTATTATCTATTTGAGTATAATAATCTGAACTCTGATATACAAGCATATAATATGCACCACAACACAATGCTATCACTAATACTATTCCTATAATAACAATTATCTTTTCCTTTATTGTTTCCATAGTGATTCTCCTTTCTTTTTTCATTATAAATCTCTTATACATACTTTGCCATCGATTTACCTTACAATAACCTTACATTTTTGTAAGAAAGGCAAAAAGAATAGTATTTTACAACTATTCTTTCAACATTTTATTTTCTATTTTATTTTATTCTTTTTTAAATATAGACTTATGCTAATTGCTAATACAATTAATATAAAAATTATAATTATAGTAATTTTATTTTTCATTTCTTATTACCTTTCCAAATTTAATTAACTATATTCCAACTGTTTCCTTTATCTTCTGAACAATATTTTTTAGAATCTCCACCATTATAATCTCCATCTGATCCTTGCCCTATTTCTAAATACATTTTTTCATTTTCTATTGTTGGTAAATTATAATAATCATATATATCACTTTCTAAAATATTTACTTTTGAAAATGTTTTTCCACAATCTCTTGTAATATACAAATCCGAATTTTCTCCACCAGTTAGAGGCATTGTTAAAAATCCTGTATTTTTATCAATAAATTTTATTTGACTTGCTGTTTTAAACCTTTCCTCATTTTTCTCTCCAATACCATTGCTTATGTCAGTCCAAGTTTTTCCACCATCAACTGTTTTTGATATTTTTCCAAAGGCTGTTCCCATTGCTACATCTTCAAATTCAAGCATAAATCCAATATTAGCATCTATAAATTGTATATTTTGAATAGAACCTTTATCTTCTAATTCAACAGTTTGCCAATTAACTCCCATATCATCTGAATATACTAAATATTTTTTCTGATTTTTAGTATAATAAAATATAGTTTTTTCTTTTGAAATTTGATAATTGTATTTATTGTAACTTGAACTATCATTTGAAAAATCTCCTGGTACTTCTATTGTATTTTTTCCATCATAACTAATATATAGAATACCATTTTTTATCTTATAATCATTAGCAGCTACACTAACAACATTATAATTACTTAAATCATTTGCATTTTTGTATGTAGTACAATATAGTTTTTCTTTTACTGCCTTTTCCATTGAAACTTCTGTTAAGGTTATTGTTCCATCTCTTTTTATAATTCCTGTCTTTTCATCTATTTTACAATCTTTATTTAATGCAATTACATATTTAGGTGTTTCATTTTTATACAATACAATTGCTAGTGTTCCATATTGTTTAATCTTATCATATTCAAATTCTTCTGACTTTTTATCTTTTTTAATCTTTATCCCTTTAGAATCCATAGACATCTCTATTTGAGTGCCATATTGACTTCTTGTTTGCCAATCACCTGAAATAGCCGTTGTTACATAATAATATGATATTCCATTACCTCTATCTCCATAAGTTGCAACAAATTCTCTTAATTTTCCATCTTTATCCTTATATGTAATGCTACAAACATCATTTACTATCCATTGATGTTTTATCTTTCCTTCTACTGCATAAGAAAATTTTTCTTTTGGTTTAGCAAAGATAAATAATTTTGCATTTTTATATAATGTTGTTTCTCCTGTTTCTTTATTCTGCTTTAATACTAATTCATTTGAAAAATCGCTCGAAAAGCTGACAATACACTTATTTTTAAATCCATTGTTAAGCATAAATGCAAAATTGGTAATCGTTAAAATACTTGCTACACAAGTCACTATTATATTTCTCATCAATTTATTTTTAATTTTGCTATATTGAGTAATATATATTGAAGGAATTATAGCTGTAATAACAATAATTTCATTTATAATATAATAAACAATGTCTGATACATATTCATAACCATGTTTTCTTAAAATAGTTATATATCCAAGTTGAATAATAAAACAAATTACAAATAATACTGTTGATATTATTGTTATAATCTTTTGTATTTTCTTTCTCTTTTCCTGTCTTTTTTCTTTTTCCTTCATTATATTTTCAACTGCTTCCTGAACAGCTTTTTCTATATCTATTTCTTCTTTTTTACCTAGTTCTGCATTTAATATTTCTGAAGATGTGATTCCAAATGTTTCTGCTAATGAATTTATTATTGTAATATCTGGAAAACTTAATCCTCTTTCCCACTTTGATACTGCTTTATCTGTAACATTTAATTTTTCTCCTAATTCTTTTTGTGTCATGTTAGATTTTTTTCTTAGTTCTTTTATGAACTTTCCAAATTTTTGATTATCCATTTTTTATGACTTCCTTTTCACTTTTTTCTGTGAAAATTTTATCATTTTTACTTAATTTTATCAACCGACTGTTAGTAGAGTTTTTATTTTTGCTTGAAATATAGGGTTTTTCTCAAAGAAAAAAATTAGATATTTCTATCTAATTTTAATCGTATAACCTTATTATTTCTAGTCTATATTACTAATTTTTTATTCTGCATTATCTAATAAATCTAATTGTTCTAATATAAAATCTTTATAATCTTTTGATGTTGCCATTTTTCTTTCTCCTTTACGGATTGTAATTTGTGTTACTAATTTTCTTTCCAAAAATTATATATTGTATTAGCAAATTCTTTTGGATTATCTATATTGACTTCGTGTCCTGCATTTTTTATAATTTCAAATTTACTATTTTTTATAACTTCGTTCAATTTAATAGCACTTTTCATATTTATATTATTTTTTTCTTTTTCTCCACACATAATAAGAGTATGGCATTTTATATTAGGTGCTTTTTGAGGTATAGTTAAGTTCTTAATAGAATCCATTAAAGTTATTAAATCTTTTTTAGTACAACCAATTTGTTCAAAAACTTTTTTAGGCATAAATTTATATATAATATTTTGTATAGTAATAATTGATTTTGGTATCTCATAAGGTGTTCCACTCAATATTATTGAATTAACTTTTTCTGGATATTCGTTCGCATAATCAATAGCAAGTATTCCACCTAGAGAAAGACCAACTATATTTAATTTTTCTTTAAAACTATTACAATAATTAACAAATATTCTATATAAATTTTCATAATTTAATTGATAGTTTTTAGCAAGATTGAATAAATTAGGTGTTTCAACTTCAATCTTATTTTCTTTCAATAATTCTTTAACTTTATTCCAACTACTTTCATTTTGACCTAGTCCATGAACTAATATATTTATCATATCCAAGCTCCTTTATATATTGTAATTTATAATTATTTCCAATAACCTGATAATTCAAAATCTGCACACTCAAATTCTTTTATTTTATCCCAATCTCTTTCTATGATAATACCATCAACTTGTTGTGCTTTATATAATTCATCTAATGTCTTATAGTTATATTCTCCACTTTGTTCTTCAAGTGAGCCACACCTTTGAAACGAACAATGGTCATCATAAATAATAATCATATACTCATACTTTTTATCTTCAAATATTAACCTTAACTCTGCTTCAATATGATCTTCATTTATACTTCTTAATAATAAATTCTTTATTTCTTCAAAAGTATATTTTGGCATAATCTCACACTCCTAAATTGTAATTTGTATAGCTCTTTACTCTATAGCTCCTGCAATTACTTTATCAAACATATACATTTCTATTTTTATTGTTTTATCATTTGTTACATCTTTAACCATTTTGACTTCATATCCTAATCCTTGATATATTATTGTTTTCATAGTCAAATCATCTTCTTGCTTAATTGTAGCAAATATAGGTTCTCTAAAACTATGTACTCTATTCATATCAACAGATATAATAATACAATATAATAAAACTAAAACAATTATAATAGATAATACAATTTTTAATGTCTTTTTGCAAAACTTAACCACTAATAACATTGCTATAATTAATAAAATAAAAATTCCTAACATATTCTCCCCTCCATAAATTATTTTTTTCTAACTACTAAATTGTAATTTATCTAATAAATTTTTCTATTGAATTATACGCATCTCCATTTATTCTATAAATACCATTGTATGGTTGCTCTAAATAATAATTTCCATTTTTCATATAAACAAACAATGTAGATTCTCCACTTTCATTAAATACAAAATTAACTTGCACTATATTATCGGAATTAACAGGATAGTCTTGTATGCTTTCCTCTTTTGTAGTTCTTCCATTTCCACTTTCACTTAAAACATAGATAATATCCTTTATTTCTTCATTATCTGTAACTTCTGCACTATTTGTATTGCTTTTAATAACTATACTTGATAATTTTTCTTGTTGTGGCAAATTCAATTCATAATTTCTTTTGTTTGAATTTAAGAATATTCCCACAATAATTCCAACTAATAATATAATTCCTAATACAACTAAAGCTATTTTTACTTCTTTTCTCATAATATACCTCCAATATAAATTACCATTTCTACTATAAGTTTATTTTTTTAATACAAGTATTGCTGTTATTCCTGCAAAAAATGCAGAGCCAAAAGCATATAAAATCCACATAAAATATTTCTTCTTTCAAAATCACTATATAATTGAATCTATCCACTCTTTTACTTGTTCTATATCTTTTTTGTTTGGATGTTTTAATGCCTCATCAAAGTTTTTTATACTAACTTCTAAATTTCTATCTTCTGGATGTTCTTTTATTAGTTGTTCATATCTACTTCTGATACCAATTGGCATTTTTCCCTGACAATAAAAATATCCTAATATCTGATTTGTATCATTTATATTTTCTTTTACTCTATTAAACAATGTTTGATAATATTCTACTTGTCCTCCAAAACCTGCTGTTCCAAAATATGCAATTTTTTTGTAATTTAATTTTGTTAAAAATTCTTTTATTTCACTTGAACAATTTCCTTTATCTGTCCAAGAACCCACAATATATATATCAGCCTCTATGTTATTTTCTGTTTTTCCAAAATAAACTATATCTTCATTACTTAATTCTTCTTTTATAGCTTCAGCTATAATTTTAGTATTCCCTGTATTACTTGAATACACAATTGCTATTTTCATATTTCTAGTCCTTTCTATTTAATTGTAATTTATATGTTTTGAAAATTTATTTTATTGAAAAATAAGCGGTTCAATATTCCAAGCAAACCAAAAAGGATAATATAAGAAAAACATACCCAAAAAGCTTAAAAGTATATACCATATTACATCACTCTTACCTTTTACAGGCTTTTTTAAATGCTCTCCAAAACATAATGAAACTATTTGCCAAATAATATATCCGATTAATGCACCTATTGTATTAGCAATTAAATCATTGACATCAGTTGTACGGTTCGTAATTAATTGAGATATTTCTATCATTAATGAAAAACCTGCCCCTAAAAATAATGTTTTATAAAATTTACGATAGTTCTTCCAAATAAAAGGAACTAAAAATCCAAAAGGAACAAGCATTAAAATATTTAAGTAAAAAGTTTTCTCTATGATGTTAAAAGGGATGAGATTAATATTAGCTTGAATAATTGATGTATTATCTCCACCTTTTGGTGCATAAAATATATTTGTTAAACCTCCTGCACCAGTTAAATCATATACTTTCCAAAGATATAAAACGAAAATTAGCATTGCTAAAATTGATAAATGATACCCTTTCCTTTTTCTTGCTGTAAAGTAAATAGTACACGGTAAAACAGCACATAAAATGCTATATATCACTTCTATAATAATCATCTCCTTTATTTTAACTTACTTTTTCAAATAATCTGATTCATCTATTGTTTTTAAAACATAATTAACATCATCATATCGTGAATAATTAGATTGTGAACCTAAACTACATATCAAAAATTCTTTTCCATGCTTTTTATATAATACTACTAAATTAAAATCATCAGATAAAGAACCTGTTTTTACACCAATTACATTTTTGTTATAATATTCTGATGTAGGATCAAGGAATGTATTTGTATTTTTCCAAGTCTGCATGCTACCATCTGGTAAAGTTGCTGTATATGAAGTTTGAGAAACTATATCCTTAAACCATTCATTCTTTAATAAATCCATTACAACTTCTTTTAAGTCTAATACAGTTGTATGGGCTTCTGTATCAAATCCACTTGGATCATATAAAATAGTATCCTTATAATCATTTTGTTTTAAATATTCATTCAAGTTTTTCATAAAGACTTCTATTCGCTCTTTGCTAGTAGTAGCTTTAGGAGATATAATACCTCCACAATAATCAGCTAATACATAGGCTGCATCATTCCCTGATGGTACTAACATTGCAGCAAATAAATTTTTAACATAATATTTCTTTTCTTTAATGTTTGCAACAGATGAACCTTGTTTTGTTAATGAAATTGCTTCATTTTTTGCCAAAACTACATCATCTAAATCAACGAGTGTTGTTGCATAGTCAATAACAAATAATTTAGCTAAACTTGCAGGAGTTTGTTGTTCATTTGCTCTTTTAGAAACAAAATCGTTATTATTTGAAAGATCAACCGCTATCAATGATTTTGCATTATATGAATCTGGTATAGTATATCTGTTTATAAAACTATTTATTTTATTTTTTGTATCTCTAAAATTTTCTGGTTCAAGCGCCCAAGGTATAAAAATTCTTCCAAGTATTATTATTGCAAAAAAAACTATTACTATATACTTTGCTTTTTTCTTTTTATTACAACCTCTCATTTATAAACTCTCCTTTAGCATATTATACATATATATAAATACAAAAACAATTAATTTTTTATTAAATTTATTTCATTTACTAATATAATTTCTTATACAAATTACTATTTGGTTTTCAAGTTCATTCTATTATAAACCGAACTTTTCTTTACAACATTGCACAATAATCTCATCTTTTTCAGATTCAGTTAGCATATCTCTTTTTTCTTCTATCTTTCGAGATATTCTATTGGTTGCTTCTTCTATCATCTTATCTAATTTATCAGTACAAAACATTTTTCTTTCTAAATTAACTTTACTTTCAAACTTTTCGTTTCTTTTTGATACAAATACTATTGATATTGCTATTCCTAAAATTATTCCTAATGTAAAATATGTATATACTGACATACTAAATCCTCCTATACTTCTTATAATTCGTATATGTTAGCTTTTAATATCATTTGTGAAATTTTTGATTTTTCTTTAAATGGTATTTCCCAACAACTTCCAACAATAGATCTTTTTATTTTATATTCATTTGTAGGTTGTCCTAAAATTTTGTTTAATTGTTTTTGTAAACTTACTTTATTTGTATATATATTTATTATTTGTTCCGAATATAGTACATTTATTGTAGTTTCTGTTTCTGATTTATTTGGTTCTTTATATATCTTCTTTTCCATAACATCACCTATTTTGCATATTTAATTGTTATCTTTTGTGAATGTTATTTTATTCCTATTTGGAAAATATAACTTTAGTTATATCTGTTTCACTTATCTGTGTTATCCCCTCTGTTTTTCCTTCGGAATTTACTATTTCAGCTTTATATGTAGCCTTATCGCTTTTCTCTAAAATTGTTGCCTTATTTCCATTACTTAATTGTACTACATCAAATATTTTAATTTTCATAAACTTTTCCTTATACTAATATAGTATATTACTGAATTTTTTGGTTAATTTGTCTATATCTTTTGAACTTTGGCTCATAATGTAATCTGTTACTTTTATTTTAAATTTTTCTCTTTCCTCTTCTGTATAATTTTTATCTTCTACAGGTATTCCTATTTCATTAAATAATTGTTTTTCTTTCTTTGAATATTCCATTATTACATCCTCCTTTAATTGCTATCAACATTTCATTATTCTTTAATAAATCGTTAATTATTTTCTTCTAAATATTTTTTATACATTTCATCCATACTAGAAATATATTGTTCATCTTGTTTTATTCTAAATTTTTCATATTCTTCATTTGCTTTATCTATTGCTTGTTTATGAGATATTTTTCCAGAATTCTTTAATATTTCCTTTTTTCTAAATTTTAAAAGGTTATCTGTTTCATTAATCCAATCTTTCATTGTCATTACTTGTTCTTCCTCTGCCATTGCCTCTGCATAATCTAAAAACAATGTAGTTAAATTGTTTAGTTTTTTTAATTCATCTTCATTTAGATAGTTTTTTGCAACACCAATATCATACTTATATATCATTCCATCAGGTGCTTCTTTCCATGTTGTAAGGCCCATATTTATTTTATCTGCATCCACTCTTTCATAAATTAATTCTGCTGCTGTATGTCCTGTTATTGCGAAATGGAGTTTGTTTTGTACTATTTTAAAGAAAGTATATGCTTCTTCGGAGTTCTTATCATAATCTATTGAAGTAGCCATAAAAATATCTGTTATTTTTTGATATGCCATTCTTTCACTTGTACGAATTACTTTTATTCTTTCTAATAATTCATCAAAATACTTTTGATTGACTTTGCCACCTTTTAAAAATCTTTCATCATCTAGTGCAAAACCTTTAGTCATATATGAATTTAAAATTTTAGTTGCCCATATTCTAAACTCTGTTGCTTTTTTAGAATTTACTCTATAACCAACAGATATTATAGCATCCAAATTATAAAACTCTGTATTATATGTTTTGCCATCATTTGCAGTATGTGCAAATTTTGCACATACTTGTTCTTTTTGTAATTCTCCCTCATTAAAAATATTTTTCAAATGTTTTGTAATGACTGTTCTATCAATATCAAATATTTCTGCCATTGTTTTTTGTGATACCCATAAAGTTTCTCCATTTACCATTAACTCAATATTAGTATCTCCATTATTTTTCTTGTAAAATATAATATCATTGTTTGAAGCTATAATTTTATTATCCATATATTCTTCTTTTTTCTCCTTTTATTTCTAAATTAAAATTTCACATTTTATTTCTGGATGTAGTAGTTTTGAAAAATCTATTGCATCCTGCTTTGTTCCCACTATATCTCCATAATGGATTGGTATTGCCATTTTAGGTTTTATTTCATTAACTAATGTAGCTGCCTCTTTAAAGTCCATTGTATATGTTCCTCCCACTGGAACAAAAGCAACATCACATTTTACTCTTCTATTTTCTTCTGTAATATCTGTATCGCCTGCAATATAATAACGAACACCTTTTATTTCTATAATATAACCTACCCATCCATTTTCTTTTGGATGGAATTGTTTATTTGTGTTATAAGCTGGTATTGTTTCAAATTTCATTCCTTGTATCATGTATTTTTTGTTTGGCTCTACTGTAATTATACTATCTTTTCTAAAACCTTTTCTTAATAATTTAGTTAATAATTCTTCTGGAGCAATAATAATAGTATCTTCTTTTTTTATTTTATCTATATCTTCTTCTGAATAATGATCGTAATGGTCATGTGTTACAAATATCATATCTGCATCATTATAGTTTTTATCTATTTTAAATGGATCAATATATATGACTTTTTCTTTATTTATTTTTATACTACTATGACATAAAACTTCTATATACTCTAACATCAGTTACCTCCTACATTTTTTGGTATTCAATGGCATTATAACATATTATTAAAAAAATTGCATAAAAAAGCCAAAACAATTTTACTTTTTTGTAAATCATTTTGGCTTTTAAATTTTTATTATTTAATTACTATTTAACAAATTTTTAAATATTGCTTCTAATACATTTACAACTATGCTATTTCCTGCTTGTTTGTAAAGTTGTGTGTCGCTTGTAGGCACTAATTTTGCTTTTTCAAAGTCGCTATCATCAAACCCGCATCAATCTCCAACATTCGAGTGGAGATAACTTTCTAATTTTCATATAATGATTTCCATCTTCTGAAATTAAAACTGCTGCACTTGATGTAGTAGAGCCACAACTTCTTGTCTGTGTAGGTGCTATATCTTTAATTTCTTTTTCATTGTATGGATTAAACATTTTTCTTTCTGCAACTTTAGGTCTGAATTGACTAGCTGTAACTGCTGTTGCAATTCCTTCTGAATCGTATATTCTGTCTTGCACACTTGGTTGTTTAAATCTATTATTCAAGCATATAGGTTTAGGTGTTTCAATAACTGTAGCCATACTAGATGATGTTAAGATTGTCTGCGATACTTCTTTTCCAACTCTCCCTCGTTTTGTTATACTATTAGGATATGAAACATTTATTGAATCTCCTTCCATTGCTTCGGTATAACCCTTTTTTGTTGCTTCTCTTACTAAAATATATGGTTGCTTATGTCCTCCTTTATCCATTGTAGTTAATGTTGGAGATATTCCGATTTGAATTATATATACTTCCTGCTTGATGTTTCTTGTTTTCTGTATCATACAAGCCAGCTACTTTTTCAACTTTATTGGATTCTGCAATATATTGATTTTGATTACCACTCATCTTGTGATAACCGGCAATAAGGCAAGAACTAATATTAGGATTTTGACAATCTTTTAATAATTTGTTATTTTTCTTTATCAATCTTCCAATTCCATTTTCAGTTAAATAAAATTTGTCATCAACTGTATCTTCTAAAAGATCTTTTAACTTTAATTTTAATTCTACTGGCGATGGAAAAACAAAATTATTTTTATCTATATCTTTACGAATTGATACAATGAAAATTCTTTCTCTATTCTGTGGTACAGAATAATTCTTTGCATTTAATACTTGCCAATAATTATTATATCCCAATTCTTCTATATCCTTTAATATAGTTTCAAACTGTTCTTTAAATCTTTTACTTGTTAGATTTTTTACATTTTCAATTATACTAATTCCAGGTCTTTTGGCTTTTAAAATTTTATAGCCCTCATAATATAATCCGCTTCTAGTTCCTTCTTTTATTCCTTTCATTCTACCAGCGATTGAAATATCTTGACACGGAAATCCCCAAGTCAAAAGATCAAAGTCTGGTATTTTATCAATTTCTATCTTTGATACATCTCCTAAATTTTTGTATTCTGGTAGATTATGAATAGTACAATAACTTTTAATAGCAAACTTATCTATTTCAGAAAAGCCTACTAATTCATAATTTATCCCTAAATTTTCTAATGCTTTTTCAAAAGCTCCAATTCCTGTAAATAGGCTTAATAATTTTAACATAATAAATTCCTCCTTTGCACACGAAAAAAAGCCCCAGAATTTAATCTGGAGCAAATTATTTTTTCAATTATTTACTATATAATGAATCAATCTCTTTCTTTCTGTCTAAAACAAATTTTTCTAACTCTGTTCCTGTGATATTTCCAATTTTTTCATTGTTTTCATCATATAGTTCATATTCTTTATCATCTACCAAGTATAATGTATAAAATTGATGTTTTTCATTATACGCAGTAAATTTTTTATCTATATGTATTTTATAATTTGAGTATGGTAAATTTACACAAAACTCTTTATCATTTGAATTTTTATAGTCAATTCTATTTCCACCGAAATTTAATATTGTGGATATACAAATTACTACTAGATAATTTTTCTTCTTTGATAGTTTCTAAATGATTAAGTTCTCTTTGAAGTTCTAATACTTCTTTCCTTTGTTTGTTTATTTCGATTCTTTCTGATCTTGAATCTTTAATTATCTGTTTTGCTTCATCAATAGAAGTTATATTCAATTCTTTTTGTATATTCAAAAATATCTCTGCCTCTTTAGGTAAAACATAATCCTCATCTTGCTCTTTATATGACATTGCATATTCATAAACTGTATGAAGTCTAATATAGTCATTAGCCATTTCTGTAGTTTTAAGAACTTTATCAAATTTTTCTTGATTTTTCTTCATCTTAACATTCTTACTTTTTATTTGACCTCTTTTAAGTGCTATTTGTGATTCAATATCATCAAAATCTCTAATATTATATTTGTCTAAATATTCTAACTGTTGTTTTAATTGATAATACCTTTTTATCTCTTGATATTTTGTTTTTTGATATTCACTATAAACTTTTCCTTTTGCACCTAACTGACTTTTTTCAATAGCAATTTTAGATTCATTTGCTTTCTGAAATATTATAGAATTGAATTCATTTTGTTCTGTTTTAATGGCTAATAGTTTTACATTGTCTTTTTCTCTGTATAGTTTATATAAATTGCTAGTAGAATACTTTAAATTTATTGTATCTATTCTTGCATATCTTTGCATACCAAGACATCTAACTGCAATATGTTTGCCTCTCCTTATTTCATAGCCTAAAATAGATAATTCATCTAATAATTCATCAATACTATTACACTTTGGAATAAGTTTTTCTAAATGTTCTTCTATTTGTTCTTTCCAAGATTGTCTTTTATATTGATAATAATCATCTTGACTATTTTTAGATTTCAAGTATGTTTTACGAGGCATAATAAAACATCCATACTCTGCTGCAATTCTATCGCTTGTATCACTTACCCCATAAAGTCCCTCTTTTTCATTTGCAAGTCTATCTTCTAATTTTCTTCCCTCTAAATTTATTGCATTAACACATATATGATTATGAATATGACCTTTATCTATATGTGTTGATACAATACATTGAAAAGTAGGATATAATTCTTTACACATTCTTAATCCAATTTCATTTGCTTGCTCTACAGATATTTTATCCTTTGGAGAAAAACTTTGAATAATATGATATGCTCCTCTAGTTCCAGCCATTTTATATTTCTTTTGAACATCTTTAAACTCATAAAGAGCAGTTTCAACATTGCAATTTAAAGAACTAGCACATCCGACTTTTTCACCATCATTTTTTTCATCAAGTATATAATCAATTAAATTTTTAGGAGATCCTAAATGTGGTAATCTTTTTGTTACTGGCATTGTACTCCCTCCAATTCTTCAATCTTGTTATGATTAACTTCTTTCCATACATCTAAATCTAACTTTTCATCAATAAGTTTTATCATTGCCTTTTGATTTCTTAATACTGCATACATAGCATCTAAAATATCTTTTTTAGTTTCATCTGTAATCTTTGTTGCATATTTACTTATATGTCTGATCTCTTTAGTAATCTTTTTTAGTTCTTTTGTATTTTCTGCATAAGCAATATATAATTCTTCTTTATTTTTTAAATCCACATGAGTTACTTTCTCATATATTGCTGCATCACGAATATATTTCGCAAGTCGCTTATATCCATAGTATTCTGCTTTTGATTCTACTAAAATTCTTTCTTCATCTGATAACCAAACCTTTATACTTTTTCTTCTTTGTTTAGAATTAAATTCCATTTTTAATCATCCCTTCTATAAAAATTGGAAACAAGAAAAATTTACTTACTTCCATTCATCTAATTTCTATGAAAAAAGTTATCATACGGATAACCTGCTGCTATATATTTTTCAGTTAGCTCCATTTTATAATTTTCCAAAATATCCAGATATTTTTGTTTAAAACATTCTTTACATAATAACTCTATACCTTTACTATAAACATACATCCTATTATCTTTTTTATATCTTAAATTGATACTATATTTATTTTCTAAAAACCTTATTGCTCTTTTTATTGTGTATAATTTTCTATTAAAAAAATTTTCTACTTGTGAATATGGAATATTATTAACAAATAGTTCTTTAGGTTTTATTTTTAAAAAATCTTCATACAGTTTTATTCTTTTCTTAAAATATTTAATATCTGCATCTATTAAGTCAAGTTCATTTTGAAAAAATACTTCTACAATCCACCAATACCCCTCATCTAAAATATAAAACTTTCTACTTCTAACCTTATTGCTCCTCCATCTACACTTTGGATGTTTTTCCTGCATAACCAATATAGCTTTTCTTAAATCTTTATGTGTTATTTCCTTTCCATTTTTAGTTTTACATCCCTGCTTATTCAATCTTGCTAAAATTTTATTATATGATAAAAATATTTTATCTAATTCTCTTTCGCTATCACGCATAATATCCACCTCACTTTATAAATAAAAAAATATTTGTACTAGCAAAGCGAAGTACAAAAAATCTAGAGCAATTTATTTGCTCCGAATAGTGTGGCATTTTTAGTGCCCAATATTCGCCAGCGTGGTGTTTTGACACCTTTTTCGCTGTTTAGGGCAAAAGCCCTAAAACCCCTTTTGCCCTCTGGGAGATATTTTTTTGTTTCAAGTTTTAAAAAAAGTGGAGCATTTTTTACTCCACTTTCACCAATTTTTTTAATTAAAATCATACTCAAATTCGTTTTCATTTTTTACTTCATTTTGTTTTGATTTTTCTTTTAAATTTTCGTAAGTTTCATAGATAGATTCCATATTTCCTGCTACAACTTTTATTCCATTCCAAGCACTTGTATCTACTTCTATTGAAGAATCATTTTCAAAAATAATAGTTGTTAAATATTTTCCATCAGATACATCTTCTGTATAAACGTTTGAATATTTTATTCCTAATTTATCCATTATTTCTTGATACATAGAAGATAAATGATATAATCCTTCATCACTATCATTTCCATATTCCATTAAGTCCTTTACTCCATTTTCTCTAAAATATTCAATAACTTTTGAAAGAGATAAATCATAATATGTTTGTGGAAATTCTTTATAATCTTCAATAAAATCTTCATAAGTTATTAAATCACAGGCTAGTCTTATTATATTTCTATTAAAATTTGCACCTTCTTTTGATTCTAATTCTTCATAACTATTTTCATTATATACAATACTGTTTTCATTGAAATACTCATTTAAAGATTGTTCAAAATCATCAAGTTGTTCTAAAGAAAAATAATTAAAAAAATCAAATATTTTTTCATCTACCACAGCATATTTTTCAATCAAAGGATAATGATCTTTTACCATAAATCCATATCCCATTCTTCTTAATTCTTCAAAAGAAAGATAAAAAGCCCATTCATCATTTGAATCAAATAATTCCAAATCATTCAAATCATAAGCAACTTCATCTTTCACAACTGAATCATATAATTCTTTATAGGAATTATATTCATATATTTCAAAATTTCCATCTAGATACTTTTTATAGTTCACATTATTTATCTGTCCATTTTCTTTCAATTCTATATATTCATCCTCAATAAAAATATGTAATATCTTTTTATTATCAGCTTCTAATAGCATTTCTTTTGACATTGTATCTATATATTTTTTGCAAATGCTTTTAAAAAATTCTTCATCATTTTCTTTAATCATTATCCAATCTACCTCCTTATATATCCTAAATATTATTACTAATCTCAATAGTTTCTTTATATTCTTTTTCTTCAATATCTTTTGTTAATTCCTTAAACCATTTACCATAAAAACTATTATCATTATCATCCAATAGCTTTAAATTTTTACCAACTTTCATATAACTTTCATATACTTTTTTTACATAATTAAATTCTCCATCACGAATAAGATTTTCAACTTCTCCTTCATCTATGAAATAATCAAACATTCTAAAATAAACTCTATCAAGAACAGTATCAAATGTAGTATTTTCTTCAAAATCAAATGTATTACATTGTTCATCTTTTATGTTATATTTTCCATCTGGATATTTAACAATAGACCATTCATAAAATGCCAAAAAGTCATCTAATTCAGTTGCACTTTCTTTATCTTCTAACTCATTTAGAAAGCTAGTTTTTTCATAATTCATATTAAATAGTTTCTCTTTTCTACAAACTTTTATAAGTTCATCAACATTTAATATTTTCATATCTTTATCATAATCTAAATAATCTTTTCTGTTTCCCCAAGTAAAACCTTTGCTCCATTGAAATTCAATACAAGTATCTCTAGTATTTCCATTATTTAGTTTGACATAGTACCAAAATCTATCTTCCGAAAATTCATTAAATTCTTTATCAAAGCAACAATTTTTCTCAAAAGACTCTGCATATTCTCTTAAAAATCCAATACTTTTCATAAGTTCAATAAATTTATAAAGATCATCATCATATTCTTTTCTAATCTTTACAACTGCACCAAAGGTTAAAAATTCTTCCATTTCATTCATTCTAATTGTTTCTCCTTTCCAAATAAAAAAAGACTAGGCATAATTTACATCCAAATCATCAGATTTATCATTTTGAATCTCGACTTGATTTGTAATTTGTCTAGTATTTTCATTTTCTAATTTTCTTGCCATTTGTAAATCTAAATTAAGTAAGTTTTCTGCCAAGTCTTTTAATGTACTATAACGATTGCTGCCACCAGTCCAATCTTTATCGTGTTCCATTGTCCTATATAAAATATTATTGGCCCATTCATTTTTCCAATACCTAACATCAGATATTGAAATATAATAAAATTGATTTGTTGTATTACTTTTTACTACTGCCGAAAATTCATAATGATTTTTACTAAATGAATGTAATTCCATACCAATATCATTACATAATTCTTTTATAACGCTTCTATAATTTGTCTGAAAATTTCTATATTCTGGAGAAGTTTCTCCACCCCAATCTTCAATTTCTTTGTCATACCATTTATTTAAAAATTTATCTATTTTCATAATCCTTCACCTCTAATATTTTTATATTTAATCATACATTTCTTCTATGATGTCTTTTTCTTTTTCAATGTTTTCATTCCAGACTTCTTTTGCAAATTTCTCTCCTAAACTATTTGAAATAGTAGGTAAGCCATCTATGTATGTTATTTTTCCATTATTATTACTATAAATATCTTCATCAGCAAATTTTACTTCTATAAATTCATTTGGAAATTCCTCTGATAATTTTTCAAATATAGGCTCTGGAATAGACCAAGCTGTTTCAAAAGTCATTGTAGTTTTATTGCTTTTGAAATCATCATAAACATCCCATTTAGTTCCCCAATTTTCAATTCTCCATTCATACCAAGTTGTGCATCCATATTCTTTTATATTTTCTAAATAAGCATCTCCTAGTTCTTCTAAACTATTTATATGTAATTCTTTTTCAATATCACTAGGATTATAGTTCTTTGCAAATTTTTCTATTTCAGAAAAGCCTCCTCTTTTTTTACAATCCTTAATCTTCTCCCAATAATTAGCATAAAAATCAACTTTATAACTTTTTAATATTTTAGTTATTTCTTTTCTTTCTATTTCACTTTTTTTGGACCAAGTATAATAAATGGAAGCATCAGTTATATATCCATCTATTAAATGTAATCTTTTTGGCATTGGGATTATTTTTTCAAAAGATAATATTCCCATTTTAAAATATTTTTCTTTAATTTTATTCATTGTTTCTTCTGATACAGTAACAATATTTTTAACATAGTTTGGCATAATAATTCCTCCTTCTAAATTTAATAATCATAATCCATATTGTCATTGTTTTGTTCTTTTTCATAATCTTCTAGCATATAAGATGGTGGTGTAATTCCTGTTGTTTTCATTGCTTGAATAAGATCACAATCCTTTGGCATATATAAATCTCTTTCAACTTTTAATCCAAATGGTAATTTTAAATTCTCCAATTCAGATAACATTACATATCCAAATTCAGCCATTTCATCATCCCCAAGATGACAATATCCAAACATTTCGTAATCACCATTTTCAAGTTTATTTCCTTCTGTTATTATCCAAGTTCCTACTCCAGTTGGATTAAAAAATTTTGCTATAACTTTTGCTTTTCCACCTAGTCCATCTTGACTTCCTATAGGATATTTTTCAAATAATTTTTCTAATTCCTTTGTTATAAGTTTCATAATTGCATCTCCTCCTTTTGCAATTCATTATTCATAAATTTTTGATAAATTAGTTCGTGATATTTTGTGTTAAAATTATTTGCTAAATCTTCTAATTTCTTTTGATATTCAGTAAAATCTTCTAATGACTGACTAATTGTAAAGTTACTTTTATAATTTGCATCTTGTCTATACATATCAATTTCATCATCTACAGAAAAATTATCAACTAATTCTTGCAGTTGTTTTTTTACATTTTCTTTATCATAAAGTTCTTGATAATCATCACAAAAATAAAAGGTATGTATCATATCCACTCCCCCATTGGTCCAAGTTTCAATTTCCATACCACTAATCATCCCATTTTCATATATAGGACTAACACTATAATTAAAAGATTCTATTGTTTTTATAATATTATCCAGTATAATCTCCTGCTTTCTAGTAGGAATATACTCTTTCGTACTTAATTCATCAACTTCTATTTTTTCATCTATTTTTTCTCCAAATGTCATTCTAGTATTATTTACACATTCGTTATAATCTGTAATTAAAATTTGATTTGGTTTCAAAACATAATTTCCATTACTACATACAACTGTTATATCTTCATCTGACATATTTTTAATATAGTTGCTATCACTTGTATAGATATATTCTCCATTATCATCTTTGAAAAACTTAAATTGATTTTCTGTTTGAGAATATTCAAAATACTCATTACCTTCTTTATCAATATATGGATTATGTTGTTCATCTGGAAAATAAGTCATAACTTCATCACCATATTTGAAATATCTTTCATCAAAATCTCGAATCATAGCATCAAATAGTAGTGGCTCTTTGAAATCTTTAAGCATATCATAAATTGCTCCACCTAAATTTTCTATTCCCATTCCACCATTAAATTCTGTAGATTTTTGTATTTCAAATTTATTCTCTTTATCTTTTGTTATAATAAAAACTGTTCCTCTGTGCATTTTATCCACCTCCTAAATATCTATATCATTTTCAATTTCTTGTTCTGTTTTTTCAAATTCTACTCTCAAATCTGTATATTCTTCTATCAGCTTTTCTTGTTCTTTAGAATATGGGGATTTCTCTATTTTTCCACCTAAATTTCCTTCTTTTCTTTGTTCATTTCTAACTGCTATTCCAGCTAAATAAGTACCTGCAAATGTTATATTTGAAAATCTATTATCTTCATTAAAAAATTGAAGAAGTTTCGGATTTTCTTTAGTTATTTCTTTAAATCTTAATTCTATTTCTGTCATTTTTTCTAATATATCTTGTTGTCTAATAATCATTGGTTTTGTTATGTCTTTTTCTAGTTCTGTAATGTTTAATTGATATTGTAAATAGTCAACTATTTCTTCAATCGAATATCCTGTATCTTCATCCAAATAGCCAGATAACCATATAAAAACAGTATGGTCTTGTATCTTTCCTTCTTTAACTGTTCCAAATAATCCATCTGTAAGTGTGTTTAACGAACATTCTGGTTGCCAATCAGCTCTTAATTCAATAATTTCATCTGCTTTTTCATTTATTCCTAAAGCAACGCAAGCTGTATCCATTCCTATTTCAGTTTCTTCAAATTCAATTCCACTTAAATATCTAATTGTTCCATTTTCTCTTAATTCGCTTAATCTCCTATCTTTCGACAAAAATAAAAAGAACTCTGTACCTTTTATGGTGAAGTCCTCTATTTTATCGACAGTTGGCTTTATATCAATATCTACATACCAATTTTTTTCTTTTAAGTTATTTTTTTCATATCTGCAAGTTACACTTTCATCATAACTTGGATCAGAAATAATAATATGATTTAATTCTTTAATTTTACCTTTATATCTCAATTTCACTCACCTCTTGCTCCTTTAACTTTTCATTTAAAATTTCATTTACTTTTTCTTGTATTTCTTCTTTTGAATAAAAATTTAAGTCTATATTTGAATCTTCCACTAAATATCCATTTTCAAATAATTGATGATTGTAACTATAGCTTTCTCCATATTTTTCAAAATCAAAATAATCTACAGCTCCGAGTTTTTCTAATTCATAATATAATCCAATTTCCTCTGCCATTGTATATCCCATTTTTACATCTGGAGAACAATCTTTACAATGTTCAATTCCTTCAAAATTATATTGATAATAACTTATATCATCCGATTGTAAACAAATATTTATCAATTCATCTATACTAAATCTGTCTGCACCTTCTGATTCTAAATATGCTTCAACAGCCTCTTTTTCAAACTCGTTAAGAAAACTATATATTATTGCAAGATTATTTATATCTTTTACACTAGACCATTGAATTGAATCATAAGGAAAAGGATGTGTGTTTTCAACATCTGCTATTTCATATTCTTCGTGTTCTTCATCTACTTTTACTACTTCTTTTAAGTATTTATCTATAACTTCTGGAGATTGTGGTAAGTCTAGCCATCCTCCTTCAATGCTGCCTTCATTGTAATAAGCTAAATTTTGAGCAAAAATACTAAATACTTTCTGCATAATAATCACTTCCAATCTTTTATATTTCTATTTCATCTTCCCACTTAATTGAATTGTAAGAAATTCCTTCACTATCTTCATAAACATTATGAAAAACGACTGCTTTATCAAAATCTGCTTTTTGTTCATCAAATAGTTCAAGCACCCTTTTTTCTCCTAATTCTTTAATATATTTTTCACTATAGCGAGTGCCTAAAAATTTACTACCATAAATTAAGCAACTATTTATCATTTCTCTGCAATCTAATTCTCTATGTAATGCTTTTTGTTCTGGTGTTAATTTGTAGGGTATTCCATTTTCAAATTGTGGTATTTCATTTCTTATTTTTTCTATTTGTTTTCCTGTCATTAAAATTCTCCTTTCCAACAAAAAAGAAGCTCATCTTTCGACTTGCTTCTAATTCATTTATATTTAATTAAACTTTAAAATTGTAATTTTTAGTTATATTTTATTAAATATTATTGTCTTTTCTTTCATTGATATTTTTCCAACTTCATATCCATATTCATTTGACTCTTTCTTATAAGTTAAAAATGAATGGTCTATATCGAAACCTAAAATATTTCTAATTTCTTCATAAGATAATTTATAATCTTCTTTATTATTTTCTTTTAAATACTTCCATAATGGCTCATATTTGCTCATTATTAAACACCTCTTAAAAATTGTAATTTCTCGCTAACTTTTATTATTCTATATAATAAGTATCATCTTTATAAAATTGAATTTTACAATTTTTTGGTGTCTGTTTTAATACTTGATATACATTAAATAAATCTGGATAAGGACTACCTAATCCCATTGCAGACAATCCAAATAAAATACTATGTATTTTCATATCTGTTATAGGCATTATCCAAAATAAGATCAATGGTATTATTCCTAAAATGTAAGGTAACAGACACATAAGAATAAATTTTTCTTTTTTTAATGGATATGAAGCTAATGCTACAAATGTAATTGGTTTCGCTATCCCAATATAAACATTTGCATTTTTAGGATAGACAATAGCGTGTAATAATTCGTGTATTATTAGTGCTAAAAATCCCAACAAAACTCCTATTATTATATATAATCGTAGCAAAAAAATTTCTCCACTTTTAAAATATACTGATAGGAATAAAATTAAAAATGCTGGAATTATAAAAGGTAATGCTTTAATCATCATCTCTTTTGAAGTTGTAGGCATATTCATTTTTTTAGCATTTTTTGATAACTCTCCCACTTGATAATCTTTCATTTTTTCTTCTTTTATTAAACCAATCCATTTTATTTTAGGCATTACTAATCCTCCCTATAACTTGTAATTTATGATTTACTTATTACTTTTTTCTGTCAACTTTTTTGTTTACACTATTGCTAATAATATAGAAATTTGAAATATAGCTACTGATAAAATTCTTATTTTCCATTTTCAAATTTTAATTTTTTTTGGCGCTTAGCTTCAAATTTCCAATAACCATGATTACGATTTCGATGTTTTTTTTGAATCTTGTTTTGATTGTTTTTCATGTCTTGTTCAGCATTTAATATAATAGCTTTTTTTTCGTTGGAAACAAATTTAAGAAAAACATCATATAGGTACAGCCATCCATCGTATGAGATTTCAGTAAGCGTTGACTCTAATTTAATTTTTAAAAACTTGCAAATGCGTTTTTGTTGCTCATAAGTAAACAATTTTTTTGTTTTATCTTTGAAAGTATTTCCAGATGCTAAAAATATATATGACAGAAAATTTCTATAGTCTATCGCATCCTCAACATCAGCAGATGTTTTTCTTTGAAAGTGAGCAAAACATATTCGTGCATTTGGCACAGGATAAAAATCTGATGGTTTAAACTCATAAATCAATTCAGCGGAAAACCAAGGTTTGTATAAAAGAGACCTCAAACTTTCGTTATAAAAGGGCTGTCCAGAATACCTGAGAAAAGCCTCATACTGCATTATGAAATATATATCTTCAGGAGGATTATCGGCTTCAAATACCTTTTTCACAATATCAGCAGTTATGTTAAATGGAATATTTGCACATACTTTATATGGTTCTTTTACTGATATTTTATATTTTAAAAAATCCATCTCTATTATTTGAACTTTTTTAGATTCTTTATACTTTTCAGATAAAGTTTTCGCTAATTTCGCATCAAACTCTATTGCTATAACTTGCTTGCTTTTTTTTGCAAGTTCAATGGTAATAATTCCTTTTCCAGGACCTATCTCAATTATAATATCGTCGTTACAAATATTACTCTTTGATAACAAAGTCGCTACAAGTTGTTTACTATGTAAATAATTTTGCGAATGTTCTATTCCCATAAATACCTCCTTTACAAATTACTATTATTCGAGATGATTATACCATAACAACTTTTATTTATCAATTAGTATTCATAGTCAATTTCTTCAAATTTTTCATCTAAAGTTCTTTCAATGTTATCCTTCATTTTTTCAAACATTTCATTGTTTTTTTCAATAGCAATACCATTTCTTTTTTTGTTATAACAAGCAATTACAAAATTACCACTACCTGCATACTGATCTAACAGAGTTTCATAAGGTTTTGAAATATATTCAATTATCTCCTCAATTAGTTCTACTGGCTTTTCTGCTTCCATTATTTTATCTTTCGTATTTTTAGGTTGATAATCAAAAGCAGTAGGTAGCATCCCATTTGTGCCTTTCATATAATAAACATCAAGATTATTTTCTTGTAGCATATCTCTTACTTCATAAGATGATTTGCCTTTTACATCTAAATTATTTTCATTTGCTATTGCTAAATTTTTCTTTGCATCTAATTTTAAACTTCTAGGCTCTCCATTACTAAAAATCATAACGTCCTCAACATTTTTGCTTTTTCTTCCAGTATTAGAAATAAAATTGCCTTTCTTCCATGCAACTTTAGCAAAATATTTGAATCCATTTTCTTGTGCCATTTTCTTGATTTCATATAGATAGTCAAAATTCACTTCTGATTCTTCTGGTAGAAATTCAACTAAAAATGCTCCATCTTTTAATACTCTTTGCTTTTCTTTAAAGTCTTTACTTTCGTATCTAAATAGTTCAAATGTAGCAAATTTTCTATTTCCTCCAGTTAATGCTTTTTGTAAATCGTATGGATGATCTGTTATAATTCCATCAATAGATTTATCTTTTATCATTGATAAATCTCTCCCATCTCCATTTATCAATAAGCAAGTATTTTCTTTGCCTTCAATTTGACTTGTTACTTTATAGACACCTCTTGATACTTTCGTAAAAATACCTTTTTCAACACCTTCATAAATTCTTGCTCTTATAGATTCATTATTTACTTGCATATTTTTAACATTCTTCACAAGATTTGTAGCATCTTGTATAGAAAATTTTTCTTCATCTATAAAGTATTCAAATAGATTCATTTGTATTGTATTATCCATATTTATCACTTCCTAATAATCTATATCTAAATCTGCATCTTTTCCTAAAAAATGTTCATCAAATTCTTTGTTTAAATATTCTAAAACCACATCATCTGTCAAATTAAGATTAAACCATTTAACATCTTCGTTTATTTCATTTTCCCATAAATCTTCATCTTCTTTTGTTCCATACTCAATATGTGCTTTTCCTTCGTTATAATGAAGTTCTACGCATTTTCCATCTTCTATTACTCTAGCAACAGTAAAAAAATTTTTGTTATCTAGTTTTGATATGCTAGTAATTGTTTCTTCAACACTATCTTCTATCTCTTGACTATATATCACAGGAGGAGCATCAATAGACAATACTGGAGAATTTTTAGAAACAACTTGAATAATATAATCCATTTCTTCATCTTTTAATGCTAGATTTGAAAAGACTTCCCATTTATAACTTGCATCTATATCATTGTACTTTTTTTCTAATGTTGCATATTCTTTTTTGCCGTTCAATGATAGCTCTACATTATAAACTGTAGTGTCATTATAATTTCCAACATATTCAGCAGAGATAACTTGTAAAGAATTATTCTTTCCTATTTCTTTTTGTAATTCATTTATTTTTTGTTTTAGTCTTTCATTTTCTTCTATTAACATTCCTTTTTGCAAAGTATTTATAGACTTTATATTTCTTTCTTTGCCTATTTTCTGTATTTTATTCATACTAATAAAATCTTTTTCTGTTACAATAATATGATCTTGAAGTTGAATATTAAAAACTTTAAGCATTTCATTTGTTACATCTGTTAAATGTAAATCATCTTTACTTGGCTCTAGATTATTTGAAGGATGATTATGTACTAAAATAACTTTATTACTTGCAGAATAAAGAGCAGTTCTTATTATTTCTTTTGAATCTATTACTACATTGCAAGAAGTTCCTATTCCTAGTAATGTAATATTTCTAATATTATTTCTGTTGTCTAATCCAATAAATAAAAGATGTTCTCTGATTGCATTTCTAATCTCTTGAACATCTTTTAAATTTACAATATCTGTAGAAGAACCTACTTTTATATCTTCACTAATATTTTTTTTAGGTTTTTCAATAATATCAACATTCATTATACATCACCCCCATTAAATATCTGTATAATCGTTATCCATTTCTAATAAAATTTCATCTTTATCTGTTTCAAATACATCAATTATTAATTGATTAAACTTTTCTTTTAACTCTATACTCGTGAAAGTTTTACACAATTTGTCTATATAATCTAATGCAAGTGGTTTAACATTTTCTACCCCATATTTTTTAACAATATTTTTTATATTATCTCTTTCCTCTCCTATTTCACTAAATTCTGTACCATCTTTTGCATAGCAAGTATATTTGTATGTAATTTTGCTCTTATCTTTTATATCTGGATCTAGATATTTTATTGATAATATTTCGTAATTATGTTTTAATCTATCATCATATAACTCATAAAATCCATTTTCTTCACAATATTTATCTATATAGTATTCATTTACAAGTTCTATTCCATCAATATCATTATTGAGTTTCTTTAAAAATTCTATAATACCTTTTTCTGTATAAGGAATTTCAAAAAAATTTGCTCTAATATATTTGCTATATTCTTTTGTTGAGTTCTTATATCTATCTTCTGGAATATCCACCCTATAACACGAATCTATCGAAACATATTGTGGATTAGGATATTTTATATTGTATTCTTTTTGAGTTAATGATGTATGCCTAATGTCAGGACTATATGCACATCCAATTTCTACAGATAGATGCTTATTATCTGATGTAACAACAATCCCTCTTAATCTGCAATTTATAGGAGTTGTATAATCACTCCCCATTTTTACCATTTTGATTTTCATTGTAATCGCCTCCAAATTTCATAATTATAAAAAAAGAGAATGAGTACATAAAAAATACAATACTCATTCTAACTTTAAAATCTTCAAAGCACATTGTTATAGATAGCAAAAATGCTAAAAATATGCTTAATAAAAACACTCTTATTATCTTTTTCATAATGCAACTTACCTCTATTGTTTCAATCTACCAAATCCATAGAAATGCTCACCATTCCACCAGCCATTGTTATATTTTCTAATTCTAACTCCAGATGGATTTCCTCCAGTATCTATAACATATTCATCAGTATCTCCATCTATTGTAAGAGTTCCCATATAAATTCCTATATGTGATATACTTCCAGGCTCTCCAGTATCGTAAGTATCTTTTAAGAAGATTAAATCTCCTGCATTTCTATCATTTACATTTACTGGATAGCAATATCCGTTATATATTCCCTGTGCTCCAGTATTTGGTATTGTTATAATTCCAGTATGTGCAAGACAATGTATAACCCAAGAAGAGCAATCATAGTAATCCATACATTCATCATATTTTAGATTACTGTGATCCATTAAATATCTTGTACCAACATTTTTCAAAAATTCATCATATATAGCTCTTAATTGTTCATCTCCAATGTTTACATTTAAGTAAGCATAAGTTGATTTAAAATCAGAACTAAATAATTCAAAAAATGAATTAGAGTTATATAACAATCTTATTTGTTCTACTTCATCATCTGTAAATGCCTTTTGATTCCAATTTACATTTAATCCTTTTGCAGCTTTATATTGGTTTATAACACTAAAGTTTTTATTACACCAAGATATATAGTCATCTAAAGAAGGATTTTTAACTACTTTCTTTGTGTCAGTAACAGTTTCTTTAATCTTGTTGCCATTTCCATCTACTGCATCTGTTTCTTTCTCATAAGTATAAGTAACATCACTTATTTTTTCATATAATTCTGCTTTTCTAAATTGTTCTAATATTGTTAATTCTGCAAAATCATAAGTCAGATCACCATTCAACATTTGAAGTATTGAAAGTGGAGCTCTCCAGTTTATCATTCCTTTACCTTCGATTGTACCTTCAACAACTTTACCAGAATTGTAATATTCTACAGTAGTTTTGTTATATTCATTTTGCATATTTATCATATAAGTTTCATAATTTTTCTTCGTCTCTTCACTCATTCCAATACCGAAAAAACTACAAAAAGCAGCTATAACAACTATAATAATGATAACCGGTGCAATTTGTGGAAGCATTGAAATAATCATTTCTACTACTTTAGCCATCAATTTTACGAGTAATCTCATAAGTTTTATCATTACATTGGTTGTTTTAGATATTACTTTTTGTCCTAGTTTTTCACTAATCTTTTTACTTATTTTTGTTCCGATTTTCTTTGTAAATTTCTTTGTGTATTTAACAGTTTCTTTTGTAACTTTATTAGATGCTTTCTTTATAGGTTTTGTCATTATTCTAGTCGAAAAACTTTTAAAAGCAGTAGTACCATTTTCATTTAATCCTACACTTATATCTTTTCCAGTTCTAATTATCCTTTGAGCAGAATTGTTTACAATTTTTGCTCCTTTTATTCCTGTAGATATTCTTTTAGAAGTCTTTAATTTACCATCATTCTTCTCGAGTATTGCTCCATTATTATTGCCTTCTGTTAACTCTGTATTATTATCATTTTCTGATGCAGTTTGTATCTTGTTTGACTTTATTATATTAACTTTGCTATTGCCTTTATTAGTTTGTATTTCATTGTATTGTTTTACTTTTGTAGATATTTCTTTTTCATTTTTGTTAGCAATATCATTTGCTTCTATAGAATTATCTACTCCAGTTTCGATTCTGGAAGTATCAACATCACTTTCAGTTATTTTATTTAATTGTTCTGCATACCACTTATTTATATTTTCTGCACTATCTAATACAAGATTCGTACCTTTATGTGCATAATCTGTATATTTATTAAGTGAATTTGCTATATCTTTACTATTATCATTAGCCATAGTCTATCCTCTACTTACTTGCATATTTGAAGTTTGATTTAGTTCATAAATATAAGAATCTTTTGATACTTGATTTCTAAAGATAACTTTGTCATCTCCATAAACGATAATACCTTGCCCAGATGGTGAATCTGTTACATATCTTGATTCTTCATCACTTATGTCAAAAATCTTACAAATTGGTGGTAAATCTAAAGGTTTTTGTTTTAATATCATAGCAAATTCAGAGTTAGATAATATCTTGCATCCATCCTCATTTTTAATTACATCTGCAATATTTTGTGTAATAATAGTAGGTATTGCGTTCTCTTTTCTTCCAGTCTTATATATTTTTGCAATATATTCACTAGAAAACTTATTTGCAAGTAATATATGAAACTCATCAATAAATATCCAGGTATGTTTTCCTAATGTTTTATTTCTATGAAGTCTATTCATAATATGGTCTAATACAACTAAATATCCTGTTGTTTGTATGCTTGGTGGTAGTTCTGATATATCAAAAGTAATAAAACGATTTTTTATTTCTATATTTGTTTTCTTTGCAAATATATCCATATTTCCTTTGACATATCTCTCAATAATAAGTGCAAGATTTTTTGCTTCGCTTTCTGGCTGTCTTAATAATTCATTGTAGAATTTTTTGAAATCTGGCTCATATTCTTTATTATAATTATGAAGTTTATAATCCTCATAAATATTATTCGTACAACGGTCTGTAAGAGTTTTTTGTTCTCCAGATAATCCATTTACTATTGATTCTATAAAAGCAAGTATAAATTCAGATTTTTCTTTTATTGCTTCTTTATCGTTCTTCGCATATTGTAACGAACTGTCAAATGGATTTATATGTGTATCAGTATTTGTGCTTATATTTAATGCCTGTCCTCCAAATGCTTTAATTAAAGGATAATACTCACCGTTGTGGATCAATTACGCAAATTTCATCCTCTGGATAACGCAATAATACTTGCTCTATAAGTAATTTTATAGAGAATGATTTTCCTGCTCCAGATGTTGCTAAAACACAACCGTTTCCATTTAGTAGCTTCTTTCTATCACAAAATACTGGATTCTTTGAAACAAGATTTATTCCATAAAAAATAGAATCCTCGTGCATCAAGTCCTTTGTATTGAAAGGAACATTGGTAGCAGTAGATTCCGAAGTTAATGATCTTTGTATTTGTAAAGTATTCCAACCAAATGGAAGGCAATTTTGTACTCCTTCTAGTTGTTGCCAATCTAAATTGTATAAAGAAATTAAATATTCATTTCCTATACTCTTTACTAATTTTGTTGCTTTATTTAGTTCATCAAGCGAACTTGCTTGAATACATATTAAAACATTGTTAGTAAATAACTTTTGCTTTTTCTTTTGGAGTGCATCTCTTAATTCTTGTGCATCACTTATAGCATCTTCCAATTTTTCATCAAGTACAGCTTCATAACTGTAATTATTTTTATTTGCTTTTTTGATTTTTTCTAATCTTTCTGTTTTCATTCCAGATATTTTCTTATTTACCATTTTAATAACTTTAGCTGGATCTGTAGGTGTAATATTTAAAGTAGTAATAATATTATAGTTAGTTATTGTTGTTATTCTATTGTAGAATCTTGGAGTTATAGATTTTGGCAATTTACTAACATATAGCACACGAATATATTTATCTTCGCCAACCTTTATATAATTCTTTTCTCTAAAAGATACATCTTGCTTTGGTGCTAAAACATCATAAATACTTAATTTATTATCTATTGCATATTTAATAAAATTATCAATTCCGTTTTCTTCTGCAAGTTCATTATGAAATATATTATATAAAGAGCCTAACCTTTCTACTATATTTACTCTTTTTATTTTAGATTTTAATTCCTTAAACTTTTCTTCTGTCCTCAACTGATATTGAAGGAATATATCTTGTGCTTCTTTCATACTTTCAGCCTTTGTAGTAATAACTACTTGTCTTTTCTCGCATAATATTTCTTCTTTATCACCGATTGCTAGTTCTATAAGAGTATTAAACTCATTTGCAACTTTAGATTCATTTTCATTTAGATTGTTTTCGTTATAAATAAATTTCTGCTTATAATCATTAGTCTTTACTGGTGTACCAAAACAAACTACTTGAATATGATCGTTATAGTTAAAGGAATGTAAAAATTCAACCCATTTAAGAAAAATATTTTCTTGTTCCTCATAATTTGCTTTTGCAAAAGAAATGTCTTGATATTCAAAGCAAACAGAATAATGTGTATCATCTAATTGTATAATTGAATTTTTTTCATTAAAGTCTTTAAAGAATGTATGAATAATTTGTGATGTAGTTTTAGGTTTTGCGACTTTATGTGCTTTTATTTTTTTTGCAAGTTTATTAAATAGAGTAAATAAAAAAAATTCTTTCTTTTCCTTATTTTTCTTATTTTCTTTTACTTTTTTCAATGTTGTTCCTCCTTATAACTGTCAAGAAGATTGGGAATAAAATACCAATCTCCTTCAACTAATTTTTTAAACATTCCTGTATAGGTTAATTCACCACAATATGGCTGCTTTTTTATCTTTCTTTTGAATATTGTATAAAACACAACTCTTGTTTCTAAAATAGGATGCTTATTGTTATAAACACGCATCCATTTAGCTTTATGATTGTATAGATAATATTCTAATAATGATTTTTCCCATTGACTTAAATTCATCTTATATTACCTCTCTAACAGTTTTAAAAGAGCCTCTTGTTGCTCCTTTGATAGTTTTGATAACTTCTCTGATAGTTCATCTTTACTTGAATTATTAGATTCGTTAATTTCATTTGCTCTAGTTTCTTTTTCTTCTTTTATAGTTTCTATTTCAGATTTTTCTGGATTTATTCCATATTTTTTTCTAGCCTTTTCAAGCATCTTGGCTTGTTTTTGTTTTTTCTTCATTTCTCTAATTTCAGCTTTTGTAGTTTTAGATTTATTCGTTTTTGTTGATTTTGTCTTGCTTTTATTTTTCTTTTGATGTGCAAGTTCATATTCACTATCTGTCATATAATGTATTGGCTTTGCAAAAAGAAGATAATGCCTAAACCAAAAAGGCATTATCTTCTCTGCTGGTAATTCGTGTATTTTTACAAATCCTATAAATCCTAAAACTCCTGCTATTGCAATTACTATATAACTCGTTGTTTCTTCACCAATCTTTTCTTTTAATATTAAATAAGTCGGAACAACTGCAATTATAATTAGAATTGCAAATATCCATTGTCTAAAATTAAAAAAGTATATTTTTTCTTTATAATCCTTTATCTCATCAAATACTGTAATTTCTATATTATCCATTATTAATGACCTCCTGTAAGTTTTTCTGCAAATTGACTTGCGTACTGTATTACTGCCAAATACATTCCATTAAGGAATAACATTGCAACTATTGTTGATATTGCATTTGTTGAGCCTACTGTACTACTCAATCCTGCAAGTCCAACAGAATAGATATTAGTTGCTAAATATATTATTACTGCCTCTAATCCAACACTTGCTGCAAAAAGAAAGTATTGAATTGCTTTTCCTCTCCCCTCATCATCAGCAGCCAAAGCAATAGGAATTGGAGCAAATGCAAAACATAATATTAGTTTTACAACTCTTAAAAATATCTGTGTTAGAATCTGCACGATTGTAGTCATAAATGGTATAAATAGAATTAAATATAATCCGATATGTCATTATACTATCTACAAATCCATCTGGTACTGCATCAATTAAAGTGTCTGCAATATTAATCGAAGAATTACTATTTCCTATGGCGTGTGTAATACTAACAAAAATGTCATTTGTTATATTCATAATACTAGACAAGAAATCATATCCGTGTTGAATAAAATATTTAAGCAATAAGAAAGAAACGAAAGCCATTACCACTCGTTCCCAACTTATTCTCTCTACTTCCATTGATTTCTTTATCAAGTTAATCATAAAGAAAAGGATTAAAAGGCTTAATGCTATTGGAATTATTACATCATTTACTGTTTTTCCAATAGACCAAATATTGATACCTTTTACACTAGAAAAATTAGTTAATTTTTCTATCGTACCAATTAAATTACCACTATCTATTTCAATACCGAAAACTGTAAATTTGAAACTATAAAGAAGTCTTATAATTCCATCCAATTATTTGTCCTCCTTCTCTTATAATCCAAATAGATTTTTTGATTGTGCGATTGCAACAAGCATAAATCCTGCCATAAGTGTCATTAAACCTCTTGATTTACCTTCTGCATCTTCTCTTTGCCAACCAAGAGCAAACATTACACCACCAACTAATGCGATAACGCCACCAATTTTAGTTAGCCAATCACACGCAAAATTTATAAATGAATCAATGGATTCTGTATTTGAAGCTGCCAAAACTCTTGAATCAGCAAGTATTAAAGTTCCAATTAGCGTTGTTCCAATAACAGTTACTTTTTCTTTTAATTTTCTAAATAAATTTTTAATCTTTTTCATAGTTTTTTACCTCCAATTAAAAAGAGATAAATCCCCCTTAATTGGCTAATAATCCAATTTCAAGATTTATCTCTTTTCTTATTAAATTATTTTTTTATTACTAAATCCTCAAATTGGATTACTCCAGTTCGTTTAAGATCTTTTAAGTCATCTTTATCGACCTCTCTTATTTCTGGCTTTTCAATAGGAATTGCAAATGATAAGCCAGAATCGCATAGCATCTTATAGTCTGCATTTTCACCATATTGCAATTCTTTTTTATGATTATAGAGTTTTTGAGAGTTGTTTTCTCGTGGCTCGTATAATTCAGAATAATTAGGATGTTCCTTTAAGTTATACAGTTTAGAATAAAAAGCTCCTATCCCTGCTATAAATAAAACACAATTTCCACTAGGCATTTTTGATAATTCATCCAGAGTTGCTAGTTCTCTACCAACAACATCCCAATTGGTTGAAGATGAACCTTGTCTTGCATAGGTCCTTCCAGATGACTTTTTATACCAAGTTTTCTTACCAAGTAATGCTACCAGATATTCTAATGTTTCTTTACTCATACCTCCAAGAAATAATGTGCTATCACAACAGTCTAAAACCGATTCCCAACTATCCTTATACTTTTGTTTTAATTGGCTTAATGATTGCAAACCTACAGTAATTCCAACATTTAATCCTCTTAAATATGCAAGTTCCTCAACAAATCGTGGTATTTCACCTAACTGCGACCACTCATCCATATAAATTTCAAGTGGAGTTGCTAAACTTCCACCACACAATTTTGCATTTTCATCAATAATCTCAAATATTTGCGTATAAAAAATGCTCGCTAAATAGTTAAAGGTATTATTGCTAGGTTTTGTTATTACGAAGTATGCAACTTTACCATTTCCAATAGGCTTATTAGATTGACTATTTATCTCTTTTAGTAAAGGAGATTTGTCATCCATAGGCATACCAATTCTATTAAGTTCCATAGTATCTGTATCAGTCATATTTGCAATTTCTTTAATGTTAAATGAAGCTAGTCTTGCAGTTGCAACCATAATTATTGTACTCATCATTTTTGGTGCAGATGCTGCAACCTTAAAATGCTTATATTGTTTTACACCTATTGCTTCTGGTTCATCTTTTGCCCAGCTATCGAATAATCTATCTAAATTTGAAACACCTGTAGAATCTGGATTCGATAAACGAATTAAATTCAAGACTGTTGTAAAATTCTGATGTGCCTTATCATAGTGTCTTAATGTATAGTAGAATAAGGCTTGAAGATATATCATTTCTGCTTTTTCCCAGAATGGATCTCCAGAAGTATTTTGTATATTTTCACTTTTAGTATTTGCCATTATTGTATTTATTAAGCTCATTACGTCATCCTCTTGTATAGGATGTTCTTCATCATAATATCCAATATTATTATGATTTTCTTTAATATACATTAGTGGATTATAGCAATCTGAACAAGACTTATCATCAAGATTAAGAACTTTTATTGTATAACCTTTTTTCTTCAATGAATAACCACAATCTCGCAATAATTCTCCTTTTGGATCAGTTACAATTATTGTGCCATTTGCATTTAGGATATTAGGCTTAAAATAATATCTTGATTTACCACTTCCAGGCCTACCTATCAATATAACATGTCTATTCATTTTGCTAATTTTCATATTTTTAGAAATTAGTTCTGTTTGTGTTAAAATCATATTATTTTCAAAATTCTTATCTCTCTTATCTTTTATATCATTTGGAGTTCTCCATTCAGCAGAACCATAGGTATTTTCTTGTATATTCTTTTTATTTTGCATTTTATATGTTTCATAAACCATTAAAGAAAAAAAAGACACCCCCGCCGAAACAAGAAAGTTATTTCTTGAAAAGTCTATTGGAGTGTTAATTTTATATAATTCATTTAGAGCAATGGTGAAATAATCAAAAGACCAATTTTCACCATTGCTAGACACCAGAGTTGTTACTCTTAACATATAGTAAAACATAATTGCAAAGACTATTACAAATAATACTTTTGAACTTTTTTTATTTCTTTTCACTAGCATATTTATCTCACCTACCTTCTTTATTTATCTATTTCTTTTTCATCTGCTATATTTATTTCAATATTCTTATCTTCTGTGATAGTAGGAGAATTAGCAACTTCTTTTTCAAGTTCTTCAAAAATATTATGCTTTTCTAAATCCTCATTCACTACGTTTCTTTTTTTTTCCTTTTCTGCAAGTTCTTTTATATCATTTTTGAAAACAGTCCAAATACAGTCGTTTTCAGTTCTTTTCATAATATAATTCTTACCACTTAACGTTTCATAAGTCTGTCTTTCTTGCTCTCCAAGTTTTGTCCTAAAAGATATAATTTCATCTTGCGAATTGATATTCCATTGCATATTTTTATTATCTGAACCATAAACACGAATCTGACCTACATTATTGAATCCAAGCTCCGAATATCTTTCTAAATGCTTATTTTCAAAATATATACTAGCAACCTTTTTATCTTCATCATCTGTAACTACTTTCATTCCATAGGGGATATCTGCAACTTCCAAATCATCTTTTATACCCATAAAAGCAGAAAAAGGCATAGAATGAATACAATAATCTTGCTTAAATTCTTCAACTCCAACTTCACCCATTTCGTGTAAATTTAGACTTTCTGATAAATCTTTCATTTCCTGTGCATTTAAGCCTCTTCCTTTTTCTTTTGATTCTTCTATTGCAGCTTGTATATTATCATCAAATAAGTCTTTTGAAATTTTAGTCCTATATTCTATTAAGTCTGCAATTCTATCTCCCATATATCCCTGTTTAGATTTATTGAAGTAGATATTATACCTTTTGTTCTGATGTGATTTCACTTGTTCTGCTTGTTTCTTTTCATATTTAGCCATAAGTCTATTTATATGCAACAAATTTGCAATTCTAGGAAAATGTGCTTTAAAATCACTTAAACTTTTTATTCTTCTTGCATATCTTGTTATTCTTTTTTGTTGGAATAATGATTTTTTCTTACCGAACTCTGTATTTTCAGTTGATAGTTTTCTTTCACTTGCAACAACTCTAATTCCATCTTTTTGACATTTTTCCATTATTCTTATAGTTTCATCATAAGAAAGATTAGTTATTTTTTCTAATTCCTTTGTTGGTCCATCTCTTTGCACTGCTTTTATACCTTCAACAAAATAATGATAACTAAAAATTGAGAATGGCTTTAAAATATACTTAAATAAGTCTTTTATACCAACTCTTGTAGCTCTTTCCGCTCCTTCATAAACTTGTGTGGCATCACTTTTATTAGTAGCTTGCACTTGGAATCACCTCTTTCTCCATTGAAATTTCATATAAATTAAAATATTTATGATAGAAATTATCTAATGTTAATCTATTCATAAATTTTTTAGTTCTAGTATTTTCATCTACTGCATATTCACTCATATTTGCTGATTTTGATTGTGAATTTAATATTTGTAATCTTCCATCATCAATTCTATATAATTGTTTAGGAATAAATACTTGTGTTCCACTATCAATAGGCAAATAAATACCTTTATATGATTCTTTTTCTTTTCCAGATAATTTAATAAATATAGACATATCCTTATTATTTTTTGCAGTTTCAACTTCTGTCTTTTGTATATCATCTTGTACTTTCTCTGGCTTTCTTTCTAATTCTTCTTTTGTTTCTTTTATAATATTTTCTGGTGTTAATCCTAAAATGTTTTTGTTATTATTGAAAACAAGTAAAGTCTTATATTTATCATTATTTACAAATTGTCTAGTCATTGCAGATTTCATATTATCTGGATATGCTAAACCATATCTTACTGCTTCCATAACATTTTCATTTTTAAATCTACTAACTGCTTGTTCTTTTAGTGTTTCTACATAAGTTTTAGGAAATAACTTTTCAAATTGTGAAGTATTATTTGCAATAAACAAATCTTCAAACTCATCTGGATTATTTTCAATATATTCTTTTATGCTCGTTTCAAAACTTTCTGCATATTGCTTTAAAACAATATCTTTTTGTTCTACAGATAATTTTATATTTACAACTTTACCTTCTTGATCAAAACTTTTTACATTATTTAGTAGATTTTCTAGTATAAAAATTTTATCATTTTTAAATTTAATATAATCATCAGAAGTATAGATATATTCATTTACATATCTTGAAATATCTATTGTATTTTCTCCATCTTTTAAATAATTTTCATTATTTAAAGTTTCTTCAATTACTTCTTGACTAATACTATTGGCTTCAAGATATTTTTGCAATATTCTATCTTGATGATTGATAGCATACTTTTTCAAATGGTCCATTATATAGTAATAAAAGAATAAGCCCTTATATCTTTCAACCCTAGATTCTTGTTTTACTTCTTTTGGCATAATAATATCTTCAACCTCCTTTAGTTTAAAATTCGTTTTATTAGTTACATATTCTTTGAATCGAAGAATATCTTTTGTGTTTTTAATTAAGCCATCTCTTTGCATTTTTTTGTAAATAGTATAGATGTTATCTACATTTAACTCTTTATTTTGTAAATACTGATTTTCAAGTAAAAAAATAAAGGCAGATATTTTTGTTTTATAAACATCTTCCTTCTTTATATTTGCAACTTGTAAATCTCCAAAATCTTTGTATTTACCTTCTAATTTTGATATATCTAATACATTTACTTCTAATCCTTCATTTAATAATTCTGGTATAACTCTAATCATAGCATTTTTACCAGCATCATCATTATCAAGCGAAAGAGTAATTTCACACTTTAGTTTCTTTAGTAATTCAATTTGTTCTTTTGTTAATGCAGTTCCCATTATTCCTACAGTATTTGCAAATCCCATTGCATTGCTACTTATAACATCCATATATCCTTCAACTACTATCATTTCATAATCTCTAGCAAAAGATTTTGCTTTATGATAATTAAATAGTAATTCACTTTTATTGAATAACGGAGTTGCCATAGTGTTAATATATTTAGGTTTTGCATCTCCTAATACTCTTGCCCCAAATCCAACAGGATTTCCATATTGGTCGAAAATAGGAATCATTATTCTGTGGCTAAATATATCAATATAATCATTTTTAGATTCTTTTGTAATACCTACTTCTATCAAATCTTTCATATTGTATTTTGATAATAAATTATTTGTTATATTATTATAAGTAGGATTGAAGCCAATATGAAAATTATTGATTATTTGCTCCGATAGGTTTCTGCTTTTAAGATAGTCAAGAATTTTCTCTCCATCTATATTTTGGGTTTTTAAATTATTCTCGCAAATAATAATTGCATCTTTTAGAATGTTAGATAATGTTTTTTGTTTCTTTTGTTCTTCGGTTAGAGGAATATTATTGTTTTGTGAAAGTACGATATTCAAATGTTGTATATCTATAGCTTTTTGCATAGCTTCTACTGTACTTATTGCATTATGATTTATTTCAGTTTCGTATTTTTGGATAAATGATACAACATTTCCTCCAGAGCCACAAGCAAAACATTTTGCAATACCTTTGCTAGTGTTCACCATCATAGATGGATGTGTATCATTATGAAAAGGACAAGTACATTTATTTCTATTAACTTTTAGTCCATAATATTCAAGAATATTTACTATATTAGAACTTGATAGTATTTCATCATAAGCACTCATATATCAATTTCTTCCTTATTTTCTTCTAGATTTTCAAGTTTTTTATCTTCTATTAAGTCTTTTAGGTATTCATCATCAAATTCTCTTATCATATTAGGATATTCCAAACAGATTTCATTATCTTTTTCTCCATCATAAGATTGTTCTTCAATATCATCATAGCTTTCTCCAATTCGCATATATCTATATGAATATTCATTTTCTCCAAGATAATTTATACCATTCATAATTGCATCAACTTCTGGATAATCTCCTTCATACCATTTTAGCCCATTCCATCCAAAATAACATTGTTCTTTACCATCTGCCTTTGTGTCTAATTCTTCTAATAAATTATATTCTTTAATATCTAACTTTTTTTCTTCTAAATATTTTTTTACAAACTCTTTTAACTTTTCAAATCCATCTTTAGTTGTAAGAATTCTAATATCTGATCTATATCCCATTTTCATTACCTCCATTATCAATTTGTTTTAATAATCTTATTGTTTCTTTATCATTAAATTCACAAGTCATTGAAGGCATTGGAATATCCTTATATTCATCTTCTAAAAGAGTATTGTCATATAACTTAATGTAGTTTCTGTCTATAATACATATCCTTTGCGTTATATTTTTATTTATAATAACGGTCAAAAGATTTTTTAGAAGTCTAAAATATTTAGGATTATCCCACTTAAAAAAATATATATCATTGATGTATTTGCAAGTAGTATCATTTACTATATTTTTTGTTAATTTTTTATTGTTATGAGATCGTAAAAAACTCATAATTTCTTCATATCCTTTTTTAGTTGTTATAATTCTGACTTGTTGTTGCATAACTTATTTCTCCATTTCTAATAAATTTCTAATTTGCTTTTCTATTTGTGAATCATCTCTACTACTTATAAACAATAAAAAACAATCCTTTTTCTTTGGATTGTATATTGTAAGAAGTATTTTAGTGTGTTTTCTTAATAACTCGACAAATTCAGCGAGTTCTTTGGTCGTATGGTTATCTTTAAGTTTAAAATCTACATATTTTATTATATTGAATGATTTTGTATATCTACCTGCAACAGTAAAAACCTCTCTTGTTATCATAGTATTTTTATCTATTTGCTCAAAATATAAATCATCATATAATAAATAGTAAGCTCCTTCTTTTGCTTTATTGGACACTAATGCCCTAAAATCTTCAAAATTGTAAATAATATTACCTTCTATTTTAATCACCTCTTTCTAGAAATGAAAAAAGAGCGGGAATTTCACCCACCCTAATCTTATTTTCTATTGTTTCTTCTCTTTAACGCTATAATTCCTACTATTATTCCAACTAGAGATAATGTTGCTAACCCTCCTAATAGGATATAGTTAGTTTCATTACCTGTTTGAATAGATGGTAATAGTGAATTATAATATTCAAAACTATAAACATTGTCTTTTTCTTCTAATGACTTATTATCAGCAAAGACACCTTTGTCATTTATTTCGATTTTTACAACTTGTTTAGATAGTTTATATCCTTGTGGTGCTTGAATTTCCTTGATATAGTAAGTACCAAAGTGTAAATCTTCAAATAATGCAGTTCCTTCATATTCATTAGCACCTGCTTGTTTAATTAATTTAGTACATTCTTTATCTTCGTAAATTCCAAATACAAATTTATTTGACTTAATGTGTTCTTTAGTTGTTTTGTCTAGTTTTTCAACTCTAACTGTACGAAGAATTGGCATATCTTTCATTGTTACTTTTTCTCCATCTCCTGCTACAAATGTGATTTCTTCTGCCATCGTATATCCGTATGGGGCAGTTATCTCTTTCATAACATATTCTTTACCTTCAACAAGATAATGAATTATATGAGATTCATCTGTTGACACCCATTCTTCAACTATTTTTCCAGTTTCTTTTTCTATTACTTGAATAGTAGCACCAGGTAATTCATTAGTTCCTGTTTCATCAAATTTAGAAAAAATCATTTCTGTGGGAGTATTTACACAATAAATTACTTCTCCATCACCATCTTCTTTAACTTCAACTTCATAAATGTAGTCATTTAATGTATAACCTTCTACTTGTTTTGCCTCTTGAATATAGTAAGTTCCAAGTTCTAAATTTTCAAAAACAGCAATACCATCAGCATTTGTTTTGCTAGTTGCAATAACATCTTTCATATCTTTATTTGCTGAAATATTGAATTCTACATTTTCTAATTTAACTTCATCATTTAAAATATCAATTTTCTTAATTTGAATAGAGCCTCTTGCTAACTCATTGTCAACAATTCCTTCTAATCCAATTTTAATAGTATATTCTGCAATGTCTTTACCGTGATAAGCAACTTCAAAATCATATTCCTTATCATTTAATACATATTGAGAATTTGTTTGTAACTCTTTAATATAGTAAACTCCATTTGGCAAATCTGGTACACTTTCTAATTTACCATCTTCTGTAATTCCAGTAGTAGCAATCATTGTACCATTTTCTATTGTTACATTACCCATATAATCGTAAATATCTTCTCTAGCATAGATTCCAAAAACTATATCTTTATAAGCATCTTTATTTACAAATATTTTTTGTTTTTCTAATACTTTTGTCATATCTATATTGAATTTAGGGCGATTATTTACTAAGGTAGATGATATAACTTGTAATTCATTCTTTTGTGTATCTTCAACTTGAAAATAATGTTTGTTCGTATCAGCTATATATCCATGAGGAACTTTAGATTCTACATAGTAGTAAGAACCTACAGGCAATTTTTCACTTTTAACATTTTCCCAATCACTTTCTAAAGTTTGAATTTTTTCATCTTTTTTGTAATATGTTGTATTGCCTATTTTTATATCTTCATTTGCATAGATTGTAATTTCAGCACCTAATAAGTTTGATTCATTCCAAACTGGACTTTGTGTTGCACCAAACTCTGTTTGACCTGTTATAGTTTGATTAAAGATTTCTCCTAATTTATTAAATTCTAACTCACCATATACAAGTTCATCTTTCATTACAACAGATTGTATATCGCCAGTATCTTTAATCGTAAATTCAACATCTTGTGCAAGTGCGAATCCATAAGGACTTGATGTTTCTTTTAGTACATAAGTTTTTCCAACTTCCATACCTTTAATTAAATGAGGTTTAATTGTTCCATCATCATTTTTTCCATCTTGCCCTGAAACCCAAGTATCAAATATTGCTGCTGGATTGTCTTTTTCATAAACAGTTAAGTGAGCTCCTTCAATTTCTTCTGAATTAGTAATATCTTGTTTAGAAACTTCTACTTTTATAATTTTATTTTTAAATTCATATTCCAAATGAATTGTTGGTATATCTTGACCTTTATATGTTGCATCAACATTAATTATTTCATCACTAGATGAATAGCCAACAGGTGCTTTGATTTCTCTAATTTCAAATTTCGTTAATGGAAAATCTGAATTGAAATGCAATTTTCCTTCCGTATTACTTGTTGCAGTTTCAATTAAATCACCTTTTCTTACAACTATTTCACCTTTATAATTTAGTATATCTGCTTGTGCATATATACCAAATTCAGCTCCTAGAAGTCCAATATCTTCATCTGCATCTTTCTTAGTTACATTAATGTCAACTTTTTGTCTTTCATTTACAAAAGAAGCATTATCATAAACAATAGGAGTATTCTGATCTTTATAAACTAAAGACACATTTTTAACTTCATTGTTTATTACCATTCCATCTGGTGCTTTGATTTCTCTTACAGAATATTCACCCAAAGGCAATTCCTTTGATGTTGCTTTTCCTTCTGAATTTGTAGTAATAGTATCAACTACAGTTCCTTTTTTATAAAGGATAGTACCATCATTAGAAGGGTCCTTTATATTTTCTCTTGCAAATATTTCATATTTTGCATTTGGCAATCCTTTTTCTTCATAAATGAATTTTCCATCTCTGAAGTCAGTTAAAACTTCACCACGTTTTTCAACATTTACTTTTCCTTTAACAGATACATCTTTTTGTTTAACTGTTATTACAGGTGTTTTTCCATCTGGCAATGTTTCATAAGCAGTTTTAGATGTTACTCTAAATTTAATAGGTGTTGAACTAATTAAATATCCTTTTGGACTTGCCAATTCTTCTAATTGGTAATTTGCAACTTCTAGTTTATCACCAGTCATAACTGTTCCTGTATCATCAGTAGTCCAAGAATCTACATAGTGAGGTAGAGGATTCCATTCCCAGTAACCGAAATATTTACCAGTATCTAAGTTCTTGATTTTAAATTTTGCACCTGCAATTTTAACAGTCTTTTCAGTTTCAGCATCTTTCTTAACAATTGATAAAATAGCATTAAAAGAAGTATCGTTAAATACTCTCCAAGTTTGTGGTTCTACTTTATCCTCTGAAATAACAACTTTAAAGTCATCCACTTTGTATTTGTCATCTATTGGTTTTGTTTCTCTTATGATATATGTCCCATAAGGTAATCTATCACTTACTGCAAAACCTTTTTCATCTGTTACTAATACAGATGTAGTCTTTCCATCTGCATTTTTAGCTATAGGAGCAGTTTCCCAAGAACCATATTCATCAATATCTTTTTGTGCCTTTATTGTAAATTCAGCACCTTGTAATAATTCTGCCTCACCAGCTTCATCACTAGATATTTTTATAATTTGAAAAGGTTGAGAAATTACTCTCTCTTTAACAGTTAGTTTTTTAGTAACTACTTTTACATTTTGACCTTCATATACTAAGTCAAAATTATATTTTGTAGTATCTAGGTTATAACCCTTGCTAGGCTTAATTTCTTTAATATAATATTGACCTAAATATAGATTCTCTAAAGTTGCATTTGCCTCTTTATTTGTTACTAATTCTCCAACTTTTACATCAGTATTATAAATCATACTTCCATCTGCCGGATCAAGAATAGGAGTTCTTGCATATAATCCATAAACAGCACCTTCAAGAGTTGCTTCACCTTGTGGTTGTTTACCTGTTTTTGTATCTTCTTTTGAAATTGTAACACTACCTTTTACTCTAGTATTTACTACAGAAATTTCATATACTTTACCATCTTCAACAACACCAATATTATCACTTACTTCAACTTTTACAGTATATTTGTCAGGTGCAGTTGATTCTTTTACATAGTAAGTGCCATAATCTAATAATTCAGAAGTGGCAATACCACTTTCATTTGTAGTTATACTTGCAACTTTTGTGTTATTTGAATTGTAAATATCAAAAATAGTTCCTGCTTTTAAAACTACTTTACCACTTTCTGTATCTTTCTTAACAACTTTAATTTTACCTTGTTTCCATTTGTTTGTAGCTTCGTAAGATGTGGTCTTTGCAGGTTGCACAGTAACACTTTTTATATTACTATCTAAAATTAAATGTACTGGTACAGAAGTTTCTTGAATATATACTGTACCCGGTCTTATCTTTTCTACTGTTACTTTTCCATTAGAACCTGTTGTATAAGTTCCTATTGGATTTGACATATCTGAATTATAACTTACTTTAAAAGATGTATTTGGTACATAGTTGCCTTTGTTATCTTTTTTTGCAAATTCAATCTTTCCATATATATTAATCCTTAATGAAAATGCCATTGTTACTGGATCATTATAGGACATAGCCAATAATTGATCTTGAACACCAGATTTAAACGAAAAATATACATTTGTATCAGTTTCTCTTGATTCTTCTTTTATAAATCCCCAACTTTTCATTGTAGCATCTGATATTCTATAATTTTCTATTGAGCAATTTGCATCTACTGTGATTGTAAGTGTATTTTCTCCTTTTGTATGCTGAATCCTAATTCCATCAACTGTTTTATCAACACTATTATAATCTCTTAATACTCCATTAGTATCTGTAATTGTTTTTGATTTTCCTGCATCTACAGTAATTGAACTTGCATCAAACGATGGTCTTTTTTCCATATTTGCAATTTGATTATTAATGTTAGCTTTAAATGAATTATATTCATTCTGTACTGATGAATTTACAAATGATGCACTACTTTGTCCTAAAACTTCCCATATCATTTGTTGTGTGAAAACATAGTCTTGTTTTACCCATTTCATATCAGCTGCCAAAATCCCACCATCAACAACATAATCACCATATTTAGAATACCATCCTAAATATGCAACTTTACATGCTTTTTTAATTGTTGAATCTGTTGGAACATAATAATCTCCCTTATTTATTGAACCTGTTACAAAGTCAACTTTGTGTTCAGCACAAAATACTGTTAATTTTTCTTTAGTATCTAAATTAATTAATCTTCTTATTAAAATACCGACAATTTGAACTACTTTCTGTAGTTCTTATTCCAGAATCATATTGTCCTCCAGTCCAAGTTGCACTTCCTGAACCAGATATTGCAAATACTGGTTGAACTGTACTAATCAATGTAATAATTAAAAGCATTATTGCTAATAATCTTTTGTTTAAACATATTTTCTTAATATTTTTCACTTTAAAAATCTCCTTTACGTTTAAAATTTTTAAAAAAAGAAGTCCTACGAATTTTACCTTTTAAGGCATAATTCATAAGACTTTAATAAAAAATTACTCTCATTCCTAGATAAACACCATCATTATCTTTAATTGGAATACACTCGCCAGCAGAATTATAAGATTTTAAATAATCTTGTGCTGCTTGTGTTACATTATCCATTGTATATCCTTCTGTAAATAAAAAATCTTTATTCGCAGGTTTCTCACTTGTTTTCTTTTCTTTTTCCTTTTCTTTGTTTGTTGTATCTGTTTTATTGTTTTCTTTCGTTGCTTCTCTTTTATCTTGTGTGATATTTTTTTCTTTTGAGGTTTTCTCTACTTCTTTATTATTTATTTCTTTTATTTCATTTGTAGAATTTAAAATATTTAAAGTAGTATCGTCATTTGTATTATTTTCATTAATGATATTGTTTTGTGTTTCTTCTTGAATAACATTTTCTGCATTATTCTGAAAAGACTGTTTATAATTTGTGTAAAATCCATAAAATGAAATAACTATTATAAACATAATTGCTACAAAACAGAAAAAGATTTTCTTTTTTTTAATATCTTTTTCATATAGCTCTAATAGTTTTTTATCTTGCTCATTCATTATTTGTTCCTTTTGGATTTATACAATTATTAAACTTCTTCTCAATCTTTTCATATTCTTTTTTTAAAATGTTCCACTCTTTTATCTTCACATCAACATCATCAATTTGCTTTTGAGTTTTGGCTTGTTCCTCTACTAATTTTAATTTATTGTTTTCGAGTTTTGCAAGCTCTCTTAATATTCTTTTTATCATATCTACCTCCATAAAAAAGAGCCAAGAGTTTAATCTTGACTTCATTATTTATTATTATTTTATCTATAGTAAAGATTTATTGTCCATTTAGAGCAATACATACAGCTCCAAATTTCATAACCTGTTGGACAATTTTTATAATATTCATCATCTTCAATTTGATAAGTTTCCCATAAATTTCCCCAATATTTTATTTTTTCTTCGTAGTATGCTATTGCTTCATTTTTAGTATTAAACCATTTACCACAGTTTCCAACGTCCATACCATGATTATTTTTATTTGTGCATCTTTCTACTTTATTACTTTGTGTAGTGTCTTTTTTAGAATTGTTAGATGCAGGAGTAGTTGTTGTACTTGTAGAAGTAGTTTTTTCTACACTTTCTTTTATTTGTGTTTTTACACTATTGTTGCTTAATGAATTACTTTTTGATTGAGTAGATACTTTTGTATTTGTATTTTGTTTATTTTCTTGCGTAGTTTTATTTACCTCTGATTTAGTATTATTGATTTCTTCATTTTTAGTGGTTTCACTTTCTTCCTCTTTGCCACTTATTATTTCGTTTGAAACATTACTCTCTTCAATAGGTACTGTATTTGTATCATTTTGAATAAAATTATCTAAATTTTCTGGTATAGAATTACTAGAATTGTTATTTTCATTCTGTGATGACTTTCTATCATTAGAACTAAAACACCATATTCCTATAATCCCTCCAACAATTAATATTAAAATTATTATTATAAAAAGGACTCTTTTTCGCATATATATCACCTCTTAATATAATAATAACGTGTTTTTTAAAATTTGTCAGCCCTTTTCCACATTTTTTCTATAATTGTATAAGATTAGCTACAATATAATATCTCTGATCTGTTGGAATAGTCGTTGCATTTAAATAGGAACAAGTAGATAATTTCACTATTTTTTTAATGTTACTATCAGTTTCTATATTATATTCACTTGCCTTTTTATAATACTCTATTCTATCTTCAAAATTCAAGGATTTTATATTATTACTTTCAGTTTCAACGCCTATTGAATATACACTAAAAATTCTTGCTTCATAGTTACAAGTTGGTGTATAAATCTTAAAATTAAAATGAGAGTTTAGAAAATCTTTATTTAAATACTTACCTAAATCTGAAAACATACTTCCATTTTTCATATTATGACCATATACAATAGTTTCTTTATCTTCAAATGGATATGAATTAGTCGTAAATATTGAACCATTGCTATTATACTTTTTGTCAAAAGTATGTTTTAGGTAATACACATCTTTGTCCTTCAAAATCGGATAATCAATTTTTGTATTTTCAATCTCTATCCAAGCAATTATATCTTTATTAATTGATTTTAGATACTCCCAGTCAATACTTCTTTTTTGTGTTTCTTCTTTAATTTCAATGGATTCTTCTATCAATTTTTCTGTTGATTTGTCGCTTTCTTTATACTCCTTAAGATCTTTTAGTAATATGTAACAAGATATGCAAAATACTATAGTCAGTATAAATATCAATAAAATTATAGAAACATTTTTACATTTCATAATCTTTTTCCTTTTCTTTTTGTGCTTGTTGTTTTTCTTGTAGCATCTTTTCATCATAGGTTTCATCATCTTCTAACCATATTGAAACAGAATCTTCCATAGAACGACCATCTAAATATCTTTCATAAGAACTTTCATCTTCTTCAACATGATAATCTTCTAAATCTTCTACTTCTTTCTTTATTTCCATAATTTGTCTTTTAATGTAATCTAGAGCTAGATTTCTGTCTAAAAATGTTTTTACTTCCACCAAATCTTCTCCTTCATCCATTAGAATACTTTTATAAATCACTCTATAAATCTTCATTAGAAAAACTCCTTTCTTTCAAAATTTTCTTATACCTATTACTCTTTTTTATGGATATGGCATAAAAAACACCTCCTTTGCTTTACATTTCTACTTCTATTTCACTATTATTTGGCATAAAAAAAGAAGGTGATAAATCCTTCGTTAATTCATTTTCTATGCTTTTATAATAATAGTTAGCAAAATTTTCAATTTGATTGTCTGTGTCTTTATAACTGGCTTGTCTATTTTTACAATCATTATATACTTGTATCAATTTATCTCTACTTACTTTTTTAGTTAAATAGAATAATTTATTTTTTACAATTAAAGCAATCGTATATGTTATTTCTTTAATTTTATTCAGATTTTCTTTGCTCATATACTCTATACTTTCTTTAGTATAGTACATATCATATCTTTTTAAAGCTGTAATTATTTCATCATATTCGACATCTATAAATTCATTTGGAATTTCATTTTCTTTATCTATTATATAATTAAATAATCTATCTATCTTATTATTTATATTATTATCTATTATATTATTATATTGTCCTTTTTGGGACATACCCTCTGTCCTATTTATCGCATAGGGGTATGTCTTATTTATCGTATAGGGGGTATCATTTGGATAAATTCTTCGTTGTATAATTTCCCCTTTATCATTTTTAATAATATCTAAACATACAAATCCTAATTCTTTTAAATGTGAAACCCATTTAGATATAGTATGAGGTTGTGCATTTAATAGTCTAGCCAAATAGCCATTAGAAGCATAACAATATCCTTCTTTATTCGATAATACTGTTATTACAGCATATAATAGCTTTTCATTAGACTTAATCTTTTCATTAAATAAAATCGTTGATGGAATTATTGCATAATATCCAATTTTATTATTTTCATTCATTATATGTATCACCTCTTTTTCCAGCTAATATAATTGCATATAAGATTAGTGATATATTTGCTCCAATAAATAATCCTAATATAAATTGCCACATTTTTACTCACCTCTTTTTTAATTTTTTTGCTCTTTTTTTACCATTTTTTAAAACAGGTCTTATTTTTATAACCTGTATTAAAAATGTACTTTTTTTATCATTTTTTTTAGTTTTGTGATTAAAAAAAATAAACACTATCAATTTCTTGATAATGCCTATTCTAGTAACATTTCTCACAATTTAGACTATTATTTTTTTAGTTGCACTTTGCTTTCCTTATGAGATAAGAAAGGTTATTGGTGCAACCTTTTTCTCATAAATCACTAAAAATGCCTAATAATTCAATAATTGCAACACTTTTAGTCATTTTTTTAATTTTGGTTGCACTTAAAATCTTTTTTATCTGCTGCTAAATCTTCTTGTAAGTTTGCTATCGGATCACCTTTACATGCTAAACATGTTGCATCAAATGGCACTCCTGCTGCTGATTGTGGATAAATATCTACCCCATGGTCTGTATAATATGGTGCTAATCCTGCTTTTTCAATTTCTTCTATTGATGCACCATCTGTTAATTGGTGTACAATTGTTCCTACCATTTCTAAATGTGCCAATTCTTCTGTACCAATATCATTTAAAATTGCTTTAGCTTTTTGATCTGGCATACCAAATCTTTGTGATAAGTATCTTAAAGAAGCAGCAAGTTCACCATCTGGTCCACCATATTGAGATATAATTACTTTTGCCAATCTAGGATCTGGACATTTTATATTAATCGGATATTGTAATGTTTTGTTATAAGTCCACATTAATAATTCCCCCTTTCCCAAGGCCAAGGTTCTTCTAACCATCTCCATTTATTGCAAGGGTAATTAATGGTTAGAGGTCCATAGACTTTCTGATATTTATCTTTTAATTCTTTTACTTGTTTACAATATTTTCTGTGTAAACAAAGTGCCTTTTGATCATCTGGATGAGTATCTAAATACAATGCAAGTTCAGTAATTGCGAATTCACAACATCTAATTTCTTGTATCATTTCTCTTCTTAAATCACAATCTACTGTATTTTCTTTTTCACATTCACAATTACAATTGCAACTGCAATTTCTATTTTCTTCTATTGACATTTATTACACCCCTTCCCAATCTCATTTGATTCCCTTATGAAATTTATTTCTTCCATTGATTGACAAGGTACATAAGGGCTAACTAACTCTGGAAATATAGTTCCCATTTTTAATCCAACACATGGTTTAAAAGTTTTATCCATATATTGAAACGGTACATAACTTTGTGCTAGCATTGGATTTTCAGGAAAAACATTATATTCTTCATCAAATCCACAACTGCATCCATCGTTATATTCTTCGTAAGAAACAACATTATCACATTGATTTTCAATGATATCTTGTTGCATTTCGCATGAATCATTCTTATAACTATTATTCATACAATAACATTTTCTATAATTTCTGAACATTTTTCTTCCTCCTTTTAATGTTATTATATGTCTCTTTTTGGTATATGACACAAAAATAAACTCTCCTTGTTAAACTTTTTTGTCTAACAAGAAGAGTTTGTTTAAAAACTATATTTTACTTTTCGACTATTTATTCTAAGTAATCATCTACTTTTTTTATAAAAATTATATTTTCAATAATATCAACTATTCCATATACTACAATTGCAACTCCAACAGTTTGTAATATTGCACCACTATTTACTAATATATAAATTCCAGCTATAATCATAGCAATAGCTAAAATTAAAGTTAACAACCATAATCTTGATTTGTAATCTTTCCATACAATAGTCGTTTGCAGATTTATAATTCCACTATATATAATCCAAATAGCAATTAATATTCTAAATGCTGATAAAATTATATCTGAACAGAACATTATTACAATTCCTATAACTATTGATGCAAGTGCCATTGCGATTAAATAATTGTCCTCTTTATTGCTCGCAAAATAGTCAACTGTTCTTAGAACTCCTATTACTATAAATATTACCCCTAATAGTATAGCTACTATTGACATAATTGATTCTGGTCTAGCAATTAACATTGTTCCAAATAAAATAAATATAAGTGATATTACAATGTCTGTCCATCCTGATCTTTTTAAAAAATTTTTCCACATAATATTACCTTCTTTTCTATTATATTTCATTTATAATATATCATATTTTAACATATTTGTATATAAATTTCTTATTTTTTCATTCCTCTTTTTAAGATTTCTAATTCTCTTTTTAAATCTTCTGTTCCTTGGTCTTTTGTTTCCTTTTTTGATATTACTTCAATAGCTTCAGTTCTTGTCATTATAGTTATAATTTTCATAATGTAATATAAGTCTTCTTCATTATCTAAATTTAATGTTTCTTTGTTTATTAAATTATTAAGTTGGCTTTTATTGCCCAATTTATTATTTTTATCAAAAATGTTAAAATTTTCTTTCTTTAATTCTTGTAAAATATTTCTAACTAGTTTAAAACTGTTATCTTTCAATAATTCTTCTACCATATAGTCATACATCTTTATAGCTGATTCAAAAATATCTCCATTTGTATTAATTAATATTTTACCTATTAGTTCTTCTTCTGCTAAAATAAATTTTTGTATAATATACTTAATGGCATCTTCTTTATCTTCAAAATATTGATAAAAACTTCCTCTAGGTATTTGTGCATTTGCTATAGTTTATAATATTAATAACCTTTTGTCAAGTGTTATTGATATAACTAAGTCCTAGCCTTTAATACAAAATAAGCCAAAATTATTAAACCTATTTGTTAATAATTTTGGCTTATTTCAATTTTCATGTACTTTTACTTACGCATTTTCTGTTTCTTTTTTAGCTACTACTTCTTTTCCATCATAATATCCACAGTTTTTGCAAACTCTATGTGGCATTACTGGTTCATGGCAATGTGGGCAGCTTGAAAATGTTGGATTTTCTTTTTTCCATGTTGATCTTTTTGAATGTGTTCTTGCTTTTGACCATCTTCTTTTTGGTTGTGCCATTCTAATTCCCCCCTTGCTTAAAGATATATGTATATATCTGTTTCAATTTTATCTAATTTATTTGTGACTTTTTTCAAGTCACTATAAAATTATACAAGTAATTTCTTTTTTTGTCAATAGTTGCTACAATGTTTATTTGCAATATTTTTTATAAATTTCTTTTATATTTTGTTTTGTTAGTGTTTTATCAATGCCATTTTTAGCAACTCCGTGTTAATACTTCTGTAACAAATTTTTCTGTCTTAGGATTTATTTTCATTTTTTCCTTTTCTTTTAGCCAATACTCTAATTCATATTCTTTAGTAAAATTTTTTCCTTGATACACCATTCCAGCTGCTAATTTATCACACACCATCTCTGCGGCATATTTATACGGTATAATTGGCATTTTATCTGGTGCATTTTCATCTATCCAATATTCGCTATGATGTTTATTCCTTCCCTTATGATGTAGCCAAGCCTTAGAATATCCATTTTCTCTTTTAGCTTCACTAATAGGAGAATGTTTTCCAGTGTAATATTTACTACTTTCTATAAATTCTGTTGGAGAATATTTTGACATATCATGTACTAACCCTCTCCATGGTTCTCCAATTTTACAACACAATTTAAATACTACCCATTTATGGTGTGTAATTAATCCAAAATGTTTTATTACATTTTTCAAGTACATTTCTATCTTCCTTTCTTTACACATTAATAGTTTACTACAATCATTTTTTGAAATCAATAAATTTTATTTATTTTTTTGCATATAATATAAAGAAAAGAAATATAATGGAGGTATGAATATGTGTGGCTTTGTTGGATTTGTTGACTTTGAAAAAGATATTTCACAAAACACAAAAATTTTAGAAAACATGAATAATTGTCTTGCTAAAAGAGGACCAGATGAAGAAGGATATTACATAGATAAACATGTTGCATTAGCACATAAAAGACTAATTGTTGTTGACCCTAAAGGGCGGAAAGCAACCAATGATTAACACTTTTTCTTTTGGATCTTATATACTAGTATATAATGGTCAAATTTACAACACTAAAGAATTATCTGAAACTTTAAAAGAAAACGGTTTTACTTTAAATTCTCATTCAGATACAGAAGTTTTATTAAAAAGTTATATACACTATGGAAAAAATGTAGTAAATCATTTAAATGGAATATTTGCATTTGCTATATGGGATACTAACAATAATGAAATATTTTTAGCTCGTGATCACTTTGGTGTGAAACCTTTATTTTATACTAAAATAGATGAAACTTTAGTATTTTCATCCGAAATAAAAGCATTATTTCAATATCCAGGAGTTAAAAAAGTTTTAAATGAGCAAAGTATATCTGAATTATTTGGTATAGGTCCTGCCCATACTTCAGGTACTACTGTTTTTAAAAATATTTATGAAATAAAACCTGCTCATTTTGGAATATTCAATAAAAATGGTTTTAATATTAAACGATATTGGAAATTAAAATCAGAAAAACATGTAGATACTTTTGAAGAAACTTGTGAAAAACTAAAATTTTTACTAAATGATGCTATAACTAGACAATTAGTCTCTGATATGCCTTTATGTACTTTTCTATCAGGTGGATTGGACTCTAGTATTATTACAAAATTTGCTTCTGACTATTGTGAAAAACAAGGTTTACCACCTTTAGATACTTACTCTATCGATTATGTGGATAATGATAAAAATTTCGTAAAAAGTGATTTTCAACCTAATTCTGATGGTTTTTATATTGATTTAATGAATACTAATCTGCATACAAACCATCATAAAATCGTAATCGATACTCCAGAACTTGCTGATGCTTTAGAAGATGCTATGATAGCTCGTGATATGCCAGGTATGGCAGATATCGACTCTTCTCTTTTGTTATTTTGTAAAAATGTAAAGAAACAGATGACAGTTGCTCTAACTGGCGAATGTGCAGATGAAATATTTGGAGGATATCCATGGTTTTTCCGTGAAGATGCTTTAAAAAGCAATACTTTCCCTTGGTCTATTTCTCTAACTGAAAGACAAAAACTATTGAATCCATATATAGGTAATAAAATTAATTTGAAAGAATATATTGATTACCGCTATCAAGAAAGTTTATCAGAAGTAGAAATTTTAGATTCAGATTCTTCCGAAACAGCAGAAAAAAGAAAGATATCTCACCTTACCTTAAATTGGTTTATGCAAACTCTATTGGATCGTTCTGATAGAATGGCTATGTATAATGGCTTTGAACTTCGTGTTCCTTTTTGTGATTATAGATTAGCTCAATATGTATGGAATATTCCTTGGGAATGGAAAGCTTTAAAAGGTAGAGAAAAAGGCTTACTTAGATATATTTGCAAAGATTTTCTTCCAGAAGATATTATATATAGGAAAAAATCTCCTTACCCAAAAACACACAATCCTACTTATTTAGCTAAGGTAAAACAAATGTTAACAAAAATTATGGAAGATAAGAATGCTCCTATTAATGATTTGCTTAATCATGATTATATATTAGAAATATTAAATACAGATGGTAAAGCTTTTTCAAGGCCTTGGTTTGGGCAACTTATGGTCGGCCCTCAACTTATGGCTTATCTTTGCCAGGTTAATATGTGGCTTGAGAAATATCAGCCAAAAATTGAACTTTAGTAAATTACTTTGAGGTCACTATTGTGACCTCTTTTTTAAATTCCTTGTATTCTCTTATTTTTTAAACGAAAATGTATCAAACAATGTATCTTCTGAATTAGTTCCAATATAAACTTTAAAATCGCCATTTTCTGAATCATATCTCAAATTTTCATCCCAAAACTTAAGCATATCTTCACTAATCTCAAAAGTCACTTCTTTTTCTTGCTTTGGCAAAATTACAACTTTTTGAAAAGCTTTTAATTCTTTTACTGGTCTTACAACTTTTGCAACTAAATCTTGAATATATAATTGAACAATTTCCTCTCCAATTCTATTGCTATCATTTTTTATTTTTACAGATACTTTTATTTTTGAATCTTTTGTTAATACTTTATTACTCAAATTTAAGCAAGAATATATAAATTTTGAATAAGACAATCCATATCCAAAAGGATAATAACTTTCTGTTGGAATATCTTGATAACGCGAAACATACCTAACATTGCTCTCATGTGGTCTGCCTGTATTATAATGATTATAATATATAGGACATTGTCCAGTTGCTTGAGGAAAACTCATTGTCAATTTAGCTGAAGGATTAGCATCTCCAAAAATTATATCTGTAATTGCATTTGCGCCTTCTGTTCCTGGAAACCATGCTTCTAATAATCCATTAACTTTTTCTGAAATATCTCTTAAAACTATTGGTCTTCCATTAAACATAATAGCAACTATTTTTTTATTTAATTTAGCAAGTTCATTTAATAATCTTTTTTGTATATTAGAAATATCAATATTAGCTCTCGAACAAGCCTCTCCACTTTGCCTATAATGTTCACCTATTGCTAAAACAATAACATCTGCTTGCTTAGCAGCTTCTTTTGCTTCTTTTAAATACTGTGTTAATTTTTCTTCTTCATTTTCTGTATGAATCATTGTTCCTCCATCTGATTGCAAAATTTGATTTATCTCCCTTTCTTCTAGAATTTCACTTCCTTTCGCATAAATCACATTTTCTTTTCCTATTTTAGCCTCAAAAGCTTCTTTTAATGTTGTAATTTTAGATTTATCTGAAAACATAGACCATGAACCTAATATTGCAATATTATCTGCATATGGTCCAATTAATGCTATTTTCTGTTTATGATTTAATGGTAATATATTATTTTCATTTTTTAGCAGTACAATTGTTTTTGTTGTTAGTCTTCTTGCTAATTCAAGATTTTCTTTATTTGATAGTAATTCATTTTCCTCTCTGTTATCTATGTTTTTATATGGATTTTCAAATAATCCTAATGAATTTTTTAATCTTAAAACTCTTAGAACTGCATCATCAATTAGTTCTTCTGAAACCAGTTTTTCTTCTACAAGTTGTTTTAAATTACCTGCATATACATTAGACATCATATCTATATCTACTCCTGCTGTAATCGCTTTGTATGCTGCATCTTTTTTATCTTCTGAAACCCCATGTTTAATTGTCTCTTCTATCGCTGAATAATCAGAAATCACTATTCCTTTAAATCCTAATTCATTTCGTAATAAATCTTTTAACAACCATTTATTAACTGTAGCAGGAATTCCATTTACAATATTAAATGATGTCATTATCATTTCAGCACCACTATCAATTGCTTCTTTATACGCTGGTAAATAATATTGTCTAAATTCTCTTTGTGACATATCAACCGTATTATAGTCTCTTCCCGCTTCTACAGCACCATATGCTGCAAAATGCTTAACACATGATATCATTTCTTTCGTTTTTTCAGTTTTAATATCTTTTTGTGCTTTAATCATAGCTCTAGCAAATACTTGTCCTAAATAAGGATCCTCCCCTCCTATTGATTCCATTACTCTTCCCCATCTTGAATCTCTTACTAAATCTACCATTGGTGAAAAATTAACGTCTGCTCCGTGATATTTTTGCTTCTTTTACAGATAATTGAGTACAATCATATACAACTTTGCTATCCCAAGAACAACCTTGAGCAAGTAGTATCGGTAAAACGGTCTTGTATCCATTTATAATATCTGCCATAAATATTAATGGTATTTTTAATCTATTTTTAGATAAATATTTTTCTTGCACTTTTCTTACTTTTTCTGTCCCTACTATATTTAATATAGATCCTACATTATATAGCATTTGTTCAGATAGTTCTAATTCTTTTAGTGGACCTGTTACAATATCAATATTATCCATCAAAAAAACTTCTCCGGCAACTTGAATAAGTTGTCCTATCTTTTCCTCTAGTGTCATTTGGTTTAATAGTTCATACAATTTTTCATCTTTCATACTCCTACTACCTCTCTTTCTTTTGTAAATCCTAATATTTCTAATCCATTTTTTATATATTTATTTTTCATAAAATATTTCCAAATAAGTCCTGTAAAATAATTTTCAATCATAATCATGGAAATTCCTTTATCTATTCCTATACATTCTTCTGAATACCAAGTTTTATCAACATCTAAGTTATAAGCATCTCTAAAACCATATTTGCACCAAAGTTTTGGAAAATTATTATAGTAATTTTCTATTGCTTTTATGCTAAATTCTGGTGTAAACACTATTGAACCTAATGCGCCACAAGGAGAAATTGTTCCATCATTTTGTTCTTCTAAATCAGAGAGTGCTGGCATCGCTCCAAATCCGCCTGAATACCCTTTTGGTCCTACACATGCAGTTAATCCCCATGAATTTTCATTAAAAGTTTTAAATTTATTAGCATTATTTATACAATACTCTCTATTTGCAAGTGTTGCTTTTATTGAATTATCAAACCAATCTATTCCGTTTTTATCTTTTAGTCCTCTAAAATCAATCCAAGCATGTGAATATTGATATGTAAATAAGGTTCCTCCGTATGTATAAACTATATCTTTTATTTTTAAATAATCCATTTTTTCTTTTTTTATCGAATCATACATAATTTTATCTATTGCATATGTTGGTGAAGCTACTCCTAAAACATATAACATCAATTGTTCTGCATACATATCCCAATGTCCCCAAAAACCTTTTTCTTTAGAATATCCCATATAAAATTGATTAACGCTTTTGTCTGTATACCAATTCCAATTTATTCTCTCGTAAAGTGTTTCTGCCTTTTCTTTAATTTCACCTCCAAAATATTCTCCTGCAAGAAGAGCTCCACAAATAAATATTGCCGTATCTATGATAGAAACTTCTGATTTCCATTCTCTTTGAGCCGTTTTCATATTAATAAAATGATAAAAAAATCCATTTGTAGATTCCATATTATTTAAAAATGTATCTAATGTTTTGTTAGTTCTCTCAAAAGCTTTTTTATATGTAATCCAGTTTCTTTCAACTCCTATTACTAATGCTGCAAATCCATAACCTACTGATGCTATACTTGCGACTTCTGGTTCTAGCTTACTCTTATCTCTAATTAATCCATAGCCTTTACTATTTTCATTACAATTTGATTCTTTAATAAAAAATTTATAACATCCTTTTAACTCTTTTCTTAGAATTTCTTTTCCCTTATATTTTATAAATCTCATAAAATCCCTCCTAATAGAATTGTAATATATATTATTTTATATAATCAATGGTAATTTTTTCTTATATAAAAAAGAGAAATTAAATAATTGAGAAAATATAATAAAATACAATAAAAAGCTAAGGAGTATATCAAAAAATTTCCATTATTTGATATACTTTCTTAGCTTTATTTTGGTTTTATGATACAGTTACTTTGTTATTTACTATATCACAAATTATTTCTGATGCCCTTTCCACTCCCAAAGCATCACTATTTATACAAATATCATAATTTGAACTATCTCTCCAATCGTTTTCTGTATAATATTTATAATGATTTGCTCTTAGCTTATCAATTCTATTAATTTCTTTTTTAGCACTTTCTTTATTTAGTCCATAAAACTTAGTTGCTCTTTCTATTTTATTTTCCATGTCACTATAAACAAATATTTTTAGAACATCTTCTCTATTTCTTAAAATATAATCAGCACATCTTCCAACAATAACACAAGATTCTTCATCAGCTACTTTTTTTATTAGCTTTGATTCTTTAATAAATAATTCATCTGCATTATTCAATCCAAAATAGTAGCCATTGTTTAATATTGATAAATTTTCTCTCTTTTGTTCATTTTCTTTAATATATTCTTCAGATAGTCCTGTTTCTTCAGCAATTTCAGTAATGAATTCTTTGTCATAAAGTTTAATTCCTAGTTTCTCAGCAACTAATTTTCCTATATATCTTCCTCCTGAACCATACTCTCTAGATAATGTAATTATAATATGTTTATTTTCATTATTATTTATGTTAGTATCTGCTTTCTTATTTCTTATATTTTTTTCAGTACCGTTTTTTAACTTTCTTACTTCATTAATCAATAATATACTAGCTATAATAAAGGCTAATCCATCTGCAAAAGGTCCTGAATATAAAACTCCTTGTATTCCAAACATATGCCCAAACACTACCATAGCAGGTATTAAAAACAACACTTGTCTAGATAATGATAATATTGCACTCTTTATACTTTTTCCTATTGCTTGGAAGAATATTCCTGAAGGTATTTGTATTCCATTACAAATACACAACATTAAATAAGTTCTAAAAGCAATACAAGCAAATTCCATATAATTTTCGTCTCCACTACCAAAGATTGAAATTAATTTATCTGGTATTGTTTGAAATAATATAAATGCTATTGTACTAATTATAACACTTAATCCTAAAACTATTTTTAGTGTATCTTTAACTCGTCCAAACTTTCTAGCTCCATAATTATATCCTAAAATCGGTTGTGCTCCTGCTGAAATTCCAATAATAATACTATTTAATATTTGACTTATTTTCATAACAATTCCTAATACTGTTATTGGTATTTCTGAACCAAATTTTGATTCTCCTCCGTATTTCTTTAATAAATTGTTCTCAAATGCTATAACTAAAACAATGCTCATTTGTGTTATAAAACTACTAATTCCAAGTGCAGATACTTTTAATGCTACATTTAATTTAAGTTTAAATGATTTTTTATTTAATTTAATTGACTGGAATTTTTTAATATATAAAATATTTATAACAAATGTTACTATTTGACTAATTACAGTTGCTATAGCTGCTCCTTCTACTCCTTTTTTTAAAGCAAAAATAAAAATAGGGTCTAAAATAACATTTAAAATTGCTCCTATGACCATAGATGTCATAGCATATTTGGGTTTTCCATCTGCTCTTATCATAGAGTTTAAAGTAGTTCCTATTATCATAAATGGTAGACCCACTCCTATAATTCGTCCATAAGATAAAGCGTAACTCATAAACTCATCTGTACAACCAAATACATTTAATAATGTTGGTAAAAATAATTCTATAATAGTAAATAAAATTATAGATATTATCACTGATAAACTAATACCATTTCCAATTCCTTTTGCAGCTTCTTCATTTTTCTTTTGCCCCAACTTAAGGCTTAAATAAGCAGATGCTCCATCTCCAAACATTAATGCAAATGCTAGACATATCATAGTTAGTGGAAATACAACATTTGTTGCACCATTTCCTAAATATCCAACACCCCATCCAATAAAAATTTGGTCAACTATATTATATAGAGAATTTACTAATAATGATATTATACATGGTATTGAAAATTTGCGAATTAATTTTCCTATTTTTTCATATCCTAAAATATTTTCTTCTTTTTCCATTTTTATTTCCTCCTTTTGTGTATTTTTCGCAATAAAAAGACAACACTATATATGTGTTGCTTTTTTGCTTATTCAGCATACATATTTTATTATTTTTATGTATTTTTGTCAAGAATTATTTCATTTTTTCTTTTATACGAACCAATGTATTTAAAGCATCTATAGGTGTTAATTCATTTAAATTAACTTTATCAATTTCATGTGCAATCTCTGCTAATTTATAATTATACATATCAAATTGACCTTCTACCTGCTTTTTATCTTGTTTTTTTCCTGTTAATATGTTCTTTTTTTCTAAAGAACGTAAGATTTCATTTGCTTTTTGTGTTACCACTTTTGGAACTCCTGCTAATCTAGCCACATGAATTCCATAGCTTTCATCTGTTCCACCTCTTACAATTTTTCTTAAGAAAATAATATCTTCTCCTTTTTCTTTAACTGCTATTGAATAATTTTTAATTCCTTCTATTTTATTTTCTAATTCAGTCAATTCATGATAATGAGTAGCAAATAAAGTTTTAGCTCCACATTTTTGTTTATCTGCAATATATTCCGCTACTGCCCAAGCAATAGATAATCCGTCATATGTTGAAGTTCCTCTTCCTATTTCGTCTAATATAACCAAACTATTAGGTGTTGCTTCTTTTAATATAGTCGCTACTTCCATCATCTCTACCATAAATGTACTTTGTCCCATACTTAAATCATCTGATGCCCCTACTCTTGTAAAAATTTTATCTACAACTCCAATATTAGCTGATTCAGCTGGTACAAAACTTCCACACTGAGCCATCAAAGTAATTAATGCAACTTGTCTCATATATGTAGATTTACCTGCCATATTAGGACCTGTAATAATAGATAGTCTATTATCTCCTTTGTCTAAAAATGTATCATTTTCAACAAAAATTCCCTCACCTAATATCTTTTCTATAACAGGATGTCTACCATTTTTTATATCAATTGTTCCTGATGAATCTACTACAGGCATGCAATAATTAAAATCTTCTGCAACCTGCGCAAAAGATGTTAATACATCTAAACTTGAAATAACTTCACTCGTTGTTTGAAGTCTTGTTACATTTTTAGATATTTCTTCTCTAATTTCAACAAATGCATTATATTCAAGATTTATTACCTTTTCCTCTGCTCCTAATATTTGATTTTCTAAGTTTTTCAAATCTTCTGTTATATATCTTTCAGCATTAGTTAATGTTTGTTTTCTTATAAATCTATCTGGTACTTGATCTAAATAAGATTTAGTTACTTCAATAAAATATCCAAAAACCTTATTAAAACCAATTTTTAAATTCTTAATTCCTGTCTTTTCTTTTTCTTCTGCTTCTAATTGAACAAGCCATGTTTTTCCTTCTGTTTGTGCTGTTTTTAATTTATCAATTTCTTCATCATATCCTAATTTGATTATTCCTCCATCTTTTATTGTCATAGGTGGATCTTCTACAATTGATTTTTCTATTAATTGATATATATCTTGAAGTTCGTCTAATTTTTCATATAATCCTTTAAGTAAATCTGATTTACAATTTTTCAATATTTGCTTTACTTCTGGTAATTTAAATAAAGAATTTTTTAATGTAACCATATCTCTAGCATTAGCATTTCCATAAGCCATTTTTCCCGCAAGTCTTTCAATATCATATACCTTTTTAAGATTTTCTATTACCTCGCCTCTTAGAATAATATCGTCTTTTAATTCTTTTACTGCATTTAATCTTCTATTTATTTCATCCACATCCACTAGTGGATCATTTAACCATCTTCTTAATAACCTTCCTCCCATAGAAGTAGAAGTTTTATCAAGTACCCAAAGTAAAGTTCCTTTTTTAGATTTATCTCTCATTTTTTCTGTTATTTCTAGATTTCTTCTAGCATTAATATCTAAAGCCATATATTTTGAAAGATTATATATTGTTATTTTATTAATATGATCTAAACTTGTTTTTTGTGTGTCCTCTATATATTGAACTAGTGCATTTATTGAACTTAATGCTAATTTTTTCTCAGCTAAATTCTCAATTTTTCTTTCATTATTATCTACAACATTAAATCTTAAATTTATATTATTTAATTCTTCTGAGAAAAATTTATCATTAAACTTTGTTATATACACATTTTCAAATCTTTCTTTAATTTTGTTCATTTCATCTAAACAATTAGCCATCATAGAATTTATTACTAACTCTGATGGCGTATATCTTGCAATTTCATCTAATAATATTGGAAAGTTATTGTTATCTTTAATTTCTGCAGAATAAAATTCTCCTGTAGAGATATCACATATGCTTATTCCAAAATATATTCCTGTTTTATATATAGACATAATATAGTTGTTCTTTCTTTTTTCCAACATATTACTCTCAACCAATGTACCTGGTGTTACAACTCTAATAACACCTCTTTTTACAATTCCTTTAGTTGTTTTTGGATCTTCTAATTGTTCACATATTGCAACTTTATATCCTTTGTTAATTAATCTTGAAACATAAATCTCTGCAGCATGATGAGGGATTCCACACATAGGTGCTCTTTCTTCTTGTCCGCAATCCTTTCCTGTCAACGTCAATTCTAATTCTCTAGATGCTGTAATTGCATCTTCAAAAAACATCTCATAAAAATCCCCTAAACGATAAAATAAGATACAATCTTTATATTCTTCTTTTGTTTCAAGGTACCTCTGCATCATAGGTGAAAATTCTGCCATTTTTTATTTCCTTTCTTTACAATTATATTTTTTAGTTTTTAAACCTAAAATTTTAATAAATTTTTGTATTTAAACTATTTTAATATCTCACCTTTTAAATACCACATATGTTGTGAAATAATTTTAATATTTATTATTTTGTCAATTAGCTCTTTTGAGCCCTCAAAAATAACTACTTTATTACTCTCTGTTCTTCCAGATAGCATATTAGAATTATTCTTGCTTTCTCCTTCTACTAATATTTTTTGTGTTGTACCAATATATTTTTTATTATTTTCTTCTATCTGACTTTCAACTAAAGCCTTTAGCTTATCAAATCTTTTATGTTTTATATCTTCTGGAATTTGATTTTGCATCTTATCACCAGGTGTACCAACTCTTCTTGAATAAATAAACATATAGACTTGTTCAAATCCTACTTTTTCTACTACTTCTAAAGTATCTTCAAATTCTTCATCAGTCTCTCCTGGAAATCCTACAATAATATCAGTAGATAATGTTAAATTTGGTATTTTATTTTTCATTTTTTCTACTAAATTTAAATATTGTTCTTTTGTATATTTCCTATTCATTTCTTTTAATACTTTTGTATTTCCAGATTGAAGTGGTAAGTGAACTAATTTACAAACTTTTTCACAATCTGCTATTGCCTCTATTACATCATCTGTAAAATCCTTTGGATGTGGTGATATAAATCTAATTCTTTCAATTCCATCTATTTTATTTATTGCTCTAAGTAATGTAGCAAAAGAATTTACTCCTTGATATTCTTCAAATGGAATATTTTTTTCACGCTCAACTCTTAAATATGAATTTACATTTTGTCCTAATAATGTAATTTCTTTATATCCTTCTTTAGCTAATTTTTTTACTTCCTCTATAATGTCACGTGGCTGTCTACTTCTTTCTCTTCCCCTAACATAAGGGACAATACAATAACTACAAAAATTATTACATCCATTCATAATAGTTACAGAAGCTTTTATCTTACTGTCTCTTTTTATTGGTAATCCTTCATAAATTTTTCCATCAATATCAAGTATATCTTCTAATTTTCTCTTTTCTTTAATTACTTTATATAAATCTTCTGGAAATTTGTGTAGTGTATGTGTTCCAAATAAAATATCAACAAATGGATAACTTTCTTTTATTTTGTCTGTTATATGTTTTTCTTGCATCATACATCCACCAATTGCAATAATAATTCCTTTTTGTTCTTTTAGTCTTTTTAATTCTCCCAATTTTCCAAATAATTTATCTTCAGCATTTTCTCTAACGCAACATGTATTGAATAATGCCAAATCTGCGTCATTTTGTTTTTCTGTCTTTGTATATCCCATTTTTTCTAACATACCACATAACTTTTCTGAATCATTTTCATTTAATTGGCACCCCATTGTTAAAATAGTATATTTTAAATTTTTATCTTGATTTATTTTTTTTACTTTCTTTATATATTCTTCTTGTAATTTTATTTCGTTTGATGTGTCCATTTAGCCCTCCTTATTTAATCTAAAGTCATTATTTTGCTTTTTTATTTTATTACATTTTGTCGGATTTTGCAAGAAAAAAATAAGGATAAAAGCTTTTTTTACTTTTATCCTTATTTCTGTCTTATGCAAGACCATATTTTTTCTTAAATTTATCTGCTCTACCTCCAGCTGTCTCTTGTCTTAAATTACCTGTCCAATATGGATGGCATTTTGAGCATACATCTACTTTTAAATCTTTTTTAGTTGACCCAACTTCTAAAACATTACCACATGCGCATGTAATAGTTGTTTGGCTGTATTGTGGTTGTATCTCTGTTTTCATCTATGTTCACCTCTTTCTTGACTTAAATAACATGACTGTTTTTTATCATAGCATATTTATTAATTTTTTTCAAGTCTTTCAAATTATTTTGTTTGGTTTTTTTCTTCTTGATTATACATAAATTCTGCTGAATATATCATTTCTTTGTTTAAAGATAATTTATTTACTAATTTACTCATTATATTAAATACACATGCTATTATTAATATTAGCATTCCTATCTTTTTCCAATATTTTGCAAGCATATCCTTTTTCTCCTTTTTTTAGTTTGCATATTAATTATACTTTTATTTTTATAAATTGTCAATATTTGTTTTTTGTAAGTTTTCATTATAAAAAATATATAATAAATTTATTTTTTTTGGTTAGACTAAAACTGGTGATATTTATGAAGAAAAAAAATTTAATTATATTAGTAATAATTATTATATTTTTAATTGTTGGAGGAATTTGCTATTATTTTTTCTTCCAACCTAAAAATAATGATAAAAATAGCTATGATGCTACTAAAACATCAGCAAATAAATCTGAAGAACGGTAACACTTCTAATACAGAAGAAATTAATAATACTTCTTCTGGTGAAAACAATAATACACCTGAAAATACTAGTAGTTCATCAACCCCTGTAGAAAAAACGCTTGCTACTTTTTCTACTAAAATCTATTCAAAAGATTCTGCTAGACAAAATAATATTAAAATTACTTGTAACTCATTAAATAACACAACTGTAAAAAACGGCTCAACATTTTCTTTTTGTAATACTGTTGGACAAGCTACCTCAGCTAAAGGATATCAAAAAGCTGATATTTTTGATAAAGATGGAAATAAGAAAAAAGGATTAGGCCGGAGGTAATTGTCAAGTTAGCAGTACTTTATATAATGCAGTATTAGCTGTTTCAAGTCTAGTGGTAACAGAAAGACATGAGCATAGTAATAAGGTTCCTTATGTACAAAAAGGAAAAGATGCAGCTGTAGCCTATGGTAGTTATGATTTTAAATTTAGAAATAATTCCGGACACGACATAAAAATTACTTGTTCAACCGATGGAAAAAATGTTACAACCACTTTAATTAGCTTGCAATAAATTAAATTTTAAAATTTCTCTTTATTGGCATATTAAAAAATATACTAGAATATATTTTTAATATCAATTGGAGGGATTTTTTATGCGATTTTACAAATTTTTTATTTCTATTTTTTTAATATTTACCATGTGTTTTTACATTACAACACCTGTTTTCAGTGAAGAAACTACTTATGTATGGTCTCCTAATAATAATTCATTAAATGATTCTACGAATGATAATTCTTCACAGGTTAAAGAAACTAACTCAGAAGTAGATGAAAGCAATAGTCTTTCATTAGAATCTGGAAGCGCTATTTTAATTGAACAAACAACTGGTCAAGTATTATATTCTCATAATGCACATGAACAATTACGTCCAGCATCTGTTACTAAGGTAATGAGTATTTTGCTTATTATGGAAGCTTTAGATAGTAATAAGATATCTTTAACCGATTCAGTTCCTTGCAGTGAAAACGCTGCTTCTATGGGAGGTTCACAAATTTGGCTAGATCCTAGAGAAACTTTAACAGTTGATGAAATGTTAAAAGCTATTTGTGTTAATTCTGCAAATGATTGCGTAGTAGCTATGTCAGAGTTTATTGCTGGTTCTGAAGAAGCATTTGTTCAATTAATGAATGACAAAGCAAAGGAACTTGGAATGAATGATACTTGCTTTAAAAATTGCCATGGATTAGATGAAGATGGACATGTGACTTCAGCATATGATATTTCTTTAATGTCTAGAGAACTATTAAATAACCATCCTAGCGTAACAAATTATACTACCATTTGGACAGATACTTTACGTAATCGGAAAATCTAGTCTTTCTAATACTAATAAATTAATTAGAACTTATAAAGGTGCAACTGGATTAAAAACTGGTTCTACTTCTCTTGCTTTATACAATTTATCTGCTAGTGCTACTAGAGATGGATTATCTTTAATAGCCGTTATTATGAAAGCACCTTCTACTAAAATTAGATTTTCAGAAGCTCAGAAACTATTAGATTATGGTTTTAATACATTTTCTTTTAAGCAATTTGGAAAAAAAGGTGATGTAGTAAAAAATATTTCTATAGATAAAGGTGTTCCTTCAAATGTAGATGCTATCCTAGAAACAGATGCTGGTACTTTAATAGAAAAAGGTAAAGATAAAAATATAGAACAAACATTAACATTTGAAGAAAATATATCTGCCCCTATATCTAAAGGTCAAAAACTCGGTGAAATAACATTTACTCTAGATGGAAAAATATTGTCTTCTATTAATATAGTTGCTCAAAATAATGTTGAAAAAACTAATTTATTTTCTATGGCTAAAGAAATTTATTATTCTTGGATAGATTTATTAAGAAGTTAAATCAACTTACAAGTAAAACACATACTCGAATATACATATTTCACCAGTTCTTTAATAATTATTAAATTCTTAATGCAAAAAACCGAAACTTAAATCTGTGAAATTTATGTGATTTTTTTTAACAATATTTTGTGGTACTTAAAAAGTCAAACTTTTTAAGCATTTTAGCTATAAAGTTTGACTTTAAATTTTATTCATCCTCTAATGTTTGATCATATTCAAATTCATAATTAATATCATTTTCTATTTTATTTTCATTCTCCATTACTTTTTTATTTTCCTCTTCTATTTTTCTTTCTATTTCCTTTTTATCTTCTTGTTGTTTTTTCATATTTTTGTCATGTTTTCTTTGCATCTCTTTTAATATTTTTTGTGTTTCTTCCTTTTTTGCCTGCATGCAACGATTCATCATATTGTTAGTTTTTTCAATTAAATCTGGCATATAATCTAATAATTTATCTAATGATGATGTATGATTAACCGGCATAAGTTTTACATTATTAGATTGTATAACAAGAAACGCAATTGGATTTATAGTAACTCCTGCTCCAGATCCACCTCCAAATGGCAATCTATATTGAATAGCTTCCTCTTTATCTCTTTTAGTATATTCATCTACTGTTTCTCCTTTAAATTCGCTACCTCCTGCAGCAAATCCAAAAGACACTTTAGATATCGGAATAATTACAATATTGTTTGAAGTTTCAATTGGTTCTCCTATAATAGTATTTACATCTATCATATCTTGTATACTATTCATAGCTGTAGTCATAAGTCCTTCTATTGGATGTTCGTTCATTTTTCTTCACTCCTTCTTTTTTATTTAAGACATACATTATATTTATAATATGTATCATTTTTATTTCAAATATACCTGAGACAGCTATATTTATAAGATTCTTATTAATATAAACAGGAACTATTCTAAATGATTGCTTTTTACTATCTATAATACTTTTTCTGAAGACAATCCCTGTAATAGAAGAAATTATTGCTACCAACAATGCAGTTAAACTAGCATTTTCTGTTCCAATATTAATACTTAAATTAATTTTTTTTATATTAATTTTTATCTTTTTCATTACTTTAAATATCTTTTTATCAATTTTACTTTTGTTTTCAATTATCCTTGTTTTGATAATTTTTGCTTCTTGCTGTAAATTTAATCTTTTTAACTTTTTCTCTGTTAGGATAATTTTAATTATTGTAAATTTACTAAATATACGTAATTTTATAATTATTTTATAATCTTCATTCAAATGTTTCTCACTCATAGATGTAAATTTAAAATTGATTATTTCTATTCTTATTTTTGAAAAAATTAATATACAAATAAAAATTATAAAAACAGAAATAAAAAAAAGAAAAACCAATATATTCGCCTCCTTTTAGACGATTTAATATTAGTTTTTCCAATAATTTCTTTTTTAATCGTTTATTATTTATTTTTTATAATTAATTGGCTACCTTCTTAACTTTTTCTACTGTTATATCACCAAATAATTCTTCTTGAATTGTTTCTACTTTACTTCTTCTTGATAATTCTAACAATCCAGAAAAAGCTGTTACTACTTCTTGTTTATTATGCTTTTTAATTGAAAATAATTTATTAAACACAAATCTTTTTTGTTTAATTAAAACCCTAAACATTTCTCTTACTTTACTTGCTACTGTATAATTGTCTGTAATAGCTATTTTTTCTATATTTTTTGCATTTTGATTTATCTTCTCATTATTTTTTTCTACTAAATTTTCATATATTTCTGGTATTATTGCTTCATCATATTTCTTTTCTAATTTTTGTTTTGGTAAATCTATCTTCTCCTCAAAACCATAATATCTATTAGAAAAAATTATATATTTTTCTCTTAAAACCTTGCTAATTTCCTTGAATTTTTTATACTCTATAATTCTTCTAATCAATTCTTCTTCTGTAATTTCTTCTTCCTCTTCTTCTTGTTTCGGTAAAAGATTCTTTGATTTTAAAAATAGCAAAGTAGAAGCCATGACAACAAATTCACTAGCTATTTCTAAATTTAATTTTTCCTGTTCTTTTAAAAATTCTATGTATTGATCGGTTATTTCACTTAAATTTATATCATAAATATTCATCTTATTTTTGTCAATTAAATGACATAACAAATCAAGTGGTCCTTCAAAATTATCTATTTTTATTGCATACTTCTGTGTTTCTAATGCTAATATTGCCATTTTCTTACCTCTTTTACTCTATTGCTTTATTTATATTTTCTATTTTATATCCTTTTTTTAACAAAAACTGTTTTATTTCTTCATGTTCCATTACTGTTGATTTTTTGTATATTATATTTTTTGCAGATTTTATTTCATATTCTTCTAATTCATCTTTATTCTCATAAATATAATCTTCTATATATGTTTTACTTAATCCTTTTGCTAATAATTTATATTTTATTTCTCTTATAGATAAATTTTTTAAAGAAATGAAATTATTTATTGTTCTTTCAATATAATCTCTATCATTAATATAACCGGCTTCTTTTAAATAGTCTATAATATCATCTAGTAAATTTTCTTCTACTGTATTTTGGAATTTTGTTCTCACTTCATTTTCTGTTCTCTTTTTATATAATATATATCTTAATACTTTGGTTTTTTCTTTATCAAATTCTTCTACAGTATACATATTTCACCTTTCTTTTATTAGAGTTTATGTTTTAAAAGTACAGTAGTACAATTTTTAATATTTACTCTTCTTCATCCTCTTTGCTTGGAAGATCTTCTCCTAAACTTTGTTCGAATGCTTTTGCAAAATTTTCTCTTACTTTTTCTTCAATATCTTCTAACATTTCTGGATTTTCTTTTAAGTATTTTTTTACATTTTCTCTACCTTGTCCAATTCTCTCTCCGTTATAGCTAAACCATGAACCTGCTTTTTCAACAATATCTAAATTTACAGCCATATCTAAAATATTTCCTTCTTTTGAAATACCTTGTCCATATACGATATCAAATTCAGCTTCTCTAAATGGTGGTGCAACTTTATTTTTTATTACTTTTACACGTACTCTATTTCCTTTTACTTCTCCATCTTGTTTAATATTTTCTATTCTTCTTATATCCATTCTAACAGATGCATAAAACTTTAATGCTCTACCTCCTGTAGTTGTTTCAGGATTTCCAAACATAACTCCTATTTTCTCTCTTAATTGATTAATAAAAATTAAAACTGTTTTTGATTTATTAATTGCACCTGCTAATTTTCTTAATGCTTGCGACATTAATCTTGCTTGAAGTCCCATATGAGAATCTCCCATATCTCCATCTATTTCAGCTTTTGGCACTAATGCTGCAACAGAATCTACTACAATAACATCTAAAGCACCACTTCTTACTAAACTTTCTGTAATTTCTAAAGCTTGTTCTCCTGTATCTGGTTGGGATACAATTAAGTTGTCTATATCAACTCCTAATTTTTTTGCATATACAGGATCTAAAGCATGTTCTGCATCAATAAAAGCTGCTTCTCCTCCCATTTTTTGTGCTTCAGCAACAATATGTAATGCTAATGTTGTTTTACCAGAAGATTCTGGTCCAAATACCTCAATTATTCTTCCACGTGGTACTCCGCCTATTCCTAATGCAATGTCTAAACTTAGAGCACCTGTTGGTATTGCTTCTATTTCCATTGCTTTAAATTCTCCTAATTTCATAACAGAACCTTTTCCAAATTGTTTTTCTATTTGGCTCATTGCCATTTCAAGAGCTTTCTTCTTTTCTATATTTTCGCTCATATTTTTTCCTCCTTATTTGAACTTTTGTTTGATGTACTTATTATATACCAAAACTTTGTTTTGTCAATAGTTTTCTATAAATTTATTTATACCATCCTTCTATTCCATAAAACAAATAAAACCAATTAGGTGTTAAATCTCCTACTAATTCTGAACTATAAGCAATTGTATATTTATTATTATACAAACTTAAATATGGCACATCTGATTTATAAATCTCTATTAATCTTTTATATTTTTCTTTTAATATATTTTCATCAGTTGTATTTTTTACTTGATTCATAATATCGGTAACTTCTTCATTTGAATAATTTGCTAAATTCCCTTCGCCAAAAAATGTCTCTAGACTTGGACTTGGTGATACATACATACTACAAAGTGCTATATCATAATTTTTAGACTCTATTGCCTTATTATATTGCTCATCAGATGCTTGTACTATATTAATTCTGATTCCCTGATTTTCTAGTTGTCCTTTAATGTTTTGTGCAACTGATAATTTAGACACATCACTAGACTTTACCAACAAATTTAAAGCTATTTTTTGTGTTTTATAATTTTCTGTTTTTTGCCAATAATTATTTTTATAAAACCATCCATTATCAACCAATACTTGTTTTGCTTGATCTAAATTATATCCACTGCTAGAATCTTGTTCTTGGCACAACCAATTTCCATAATCTAAAGGAAAACTACTTGTATAATATTTACTGTTAAAAACACTAGCTGTTATATTTGTTTTGTCAATTGAATATGCTATTGCTCTTCTTATCTCTTGCTTTGATAGGAAATAATTTGATGTATTAAATGCTAAAAATGCATGTTCTCTTCCTTTTATTTCTTTTGAACTATATCCAATTGTTCCAATATATTCTTGCAAATTATCATTTGACGTCCCTATTAGATCTAAATTTCCTATTTTAAAACTATTATATAATTCTCCTATTGAAGAAAATAAATTTACTGTTATCTTTTCTAATCCAACTTCTTTTTCTTTATTCCACCAGCTTGAGTTTTTTTCTAATATTATATAAGAAGATTGCGCATCTGTTATTTTAAATTTTCCAGTTCCCACTGGTGAAGAATTTTTGCTCGTACTAGAAAAATCTTCCCCCTCATAATAGTCTTTTGATAATATAGGAAAAGTTAAGTTATACTCAAAAAACGGAATTTCCTTATCTAAGTTAATCTTTAAAGTATAGTCGTCTATAATATCTACCCCTGTTACATCTTGTACATTTGCAGAATAAATTGTTTGAGTATCTTTTAATCTATCTATAGTAAATCTTACATCTGCTGATGTAAATCTTTGACCATTTGACCATCTTACATTTTCTCTTAACTTAATTAAATATGAATTATCACTTTGCTTTGCCCATTCTTTAGCCAAACATGCTTCTGATTTATAATCTGCTGTTAAATTTACTAAAGGTTCATATATTAACTTAGATATATCTTGAACATTTTTATTGTTACTTAGAATTGGATTTATTGTATCCAAACTTGCAATTCCTAATTTTATTTCCTTAATTTGTTTGGTTTCTCCACTTGTAACTTCTGTTTCATTTTGATTGTTTTGTTCTTCTTCTTTTATCTTATATACCGCAAAAATTAAAATGAAAACAATAAATATTATAAATACATATTTAATCCAATTTGATTTCATATTTCACCTCTATACTTTGATATCATACATTATATAAAATAAAATTTCAAGTTTTTCTAAAAATTTTTAAAATAATAAAAATGCATAAGGTTACAGTTCAGTAAGAAATGATTATGGTGTCCAAGCTTTGGCTTCCCACTATAACACTTGAATTTTATTTAATGACGTTTGATTGGAATGAAAAATAG